>ERZ1292625.86-Hain-H41-01um-R1-86-length-166383-cov-21_pt1 | contig 166383 bp, 191 predicted proteins | sample MGYA00564400_ERZ1292625 | MGnify/ENA primary metagenome ERZ1292625 (study PRJEB36523, sample SAMEA6512639) | groundwater metagenome | collected 2019-01-08 | study: AquaDiva: Metagenomics assemblies of 32 groundwater samples | reverse complement strand
TTATGGCTAAAAAACTTGGAATACTTTTTCTAACAGGAGACAAAGAATTCAAAGATCTAGATAATGTAGAATTTGTAAAATAGTAAGATTTTTAAACCACTTTTTGATAGTAACATTATGACTGAAAGAAAACCAGTAGTCTTCGGAATAGGAGGTCTATTAGGAAAAGAAGAAAGAGGAAAAATAGACGACATGCTTAGTATTATGGCAGAAACATATGGGTGTAAAACTTATGCTATAAGACCTGCAGAAGTTGTAATAGATGGAACAAATTATCTCTTTACTTTATCTCCTGAAGATAGAAAAGAGATTGTTGAAGCAGTAAGCGCAGCTAGAGAGAACCCAGAAGCAGATACCTCTAGAGTAGCAATAATAACTTCAAGTATAGGGGCATTAAAATTGTTTGAATATCTAGGAGAAAGTGAGGATCTAGCCTTAGGGTTAAAAGCGATAGCGCAAAACGTTCCATTTACTAGAAGAAATGAAGGGCTAACCTCGAGAGGAAGAGAAGCAATCGAAAGAGGAGAACCATTTAATTTTAGCTCCAGATATGATAGGATGAGAAGAGTTAACAGATCTGTTCGTACCACTTCCTTACCTTATTTATTAGATTTTGACGCAAGAGAAAATTTGAAAAGATTATCTCCACAATACAGATTTCAAACATTCACATTATTAGCTAAAAGAGATAGTGTGGTAGACAATCAAGTAACTGTAGAGTGTCATAGGATGTTAAATGGAACAGATGAAAATATGTTAACTGTAGAATATGATCACTGGATCCCTTACGAAGTTTCGAGAAAACCAATTGTAGATTTTCTAGTGAAAACTTTAGAGCTTAGATTAGCTTAATATCAGCTCTATACCTGAACTTCCTAGCTCCAATATCCCCAGCTTTCACAATTTTCATTATCTTAACTTTCTTTTTAGCTTTCAAAGCCTCATTAATTATCAAATCCTTTAATTGACCAACTTCATCTTCAAGATAAAACCCATAATAATGTATAACTGTTCCTTTTTTGCAGACTCTAAAAGCTACATCAAGAAAGTCATCTTCTAAATTAGGCCTAGACATAACTATCCTATCAAAGGTCCCAGTAACCTTTTTTCCATGACCTATAACTCTTCTAACGTCCCCTTGAACAACATGAACTTTACCAATCAATTTATTGCGCTTAACATTCTCCAATGCATACCTAGAGCAATCTTTTCCAAGTTCAACACCATAAACTTCAGAAGGTTTAGAATTCTTTCCAATTACAATAGAAAATGGTCCGACACCTGCAAACATAATAAGCACTCGCTCATTTTTCTTCACAAGCTTAGCAATATTTTTTCTCTCTTCACTTAATCTAGGTGAGAAATAGCAAGTTTCAACATTAAATCTAAATTCACATCCATTTTCACGATATAAAGCCTCAAGAGTTTTATCCCCGGCAAGCCATTTTGTCTTTAAAGTGCGCAAGCGACCAGAAAACTTACCAACCTTCTCAAGTACGGTTGTAACACTTTTATGTGTAGATAAATAATCAACAGCAAACTTTTTCTTATTCTTCAAAGAGAAATCTTTGTCAAATTTAATGATTGCAATATTACCCACAACGTCATATCCCAAGCGCATATCATAACCTAAGATTTAGAACTTTTAAAATGAATGCCTCAATTTCTACTAACAATTCTTTGTTTAAAGAAACTTGTAAACCATAAGATGTAGGTTTTGTGAGTAACCAGCCAGCTTTAATCAATTGATGAGCAACATATTCTACTTGTTTTCCTAAATGCTTAGGAAATCCTCTTTTCAAAGTATCAAAATGAGTATGTTTACCACCAATAATATTACCTCTTCGTAAATGATAAAGAATAGTTGCCATGATGTCTTCTTCTGTAGAAAATTTCATACATAAAAAAGCAAGGAGAAATATTTAAATGTTGCTATATTAATAACATAATAACATAAAGAGAAACATTTATAAAAGAGAATCTTATCATAATAACATGAAAACACAAAATGGATTAGATAACAACAGCGTGTTCATAGAAGTATTTGGTAACAACCCTGTAATGAAAGTCTTGGATTTTCTCATAACTTTTCAAGCATTTGATTATCCCTTAACAGAAATAGCTAAAAATTCTTCAGTAAGTTATTCAACATTGCAGTCTTTTTGGAACAGATTAGAATCAAATAACATAGTGATAAAAACAAGAAGAGTGGGAAAATCAGACTTGTTCAAACTTAACACAAATAATCCTGCAGTAAAAGAGCTAATAAAATTAGATTGGAAGTTAACAATTGGTTCAGAAAAATCAGAAATTCTTGCCTAATTACAAAAACAAATATATTGGCTATAAAAGTCTATCAAACTCCAACTAATTCTTCTTCTTTTTCCTTAATATATACATGTTCACGTAAAGGTTCCTTAACTCTTTCCTTAATTCTATCCTCAAGAGGTTCATATTTACCATAAGCTTCTGCGAATTTCCTTACAATTTCTTTTCTTACCCTTCTCTTAACCATTCTTTCAAATGCCCCAGATTCAAGCGCAGGTCCAATTATAGGAAGAAGATATCTAACAGGCTTAAGCAAGAAGTGTCCAGCAACATCAAGTGCGCCATACCAACTCTTAGTCTTGCGCATATATCTTATTGCTGCAGGAACTTCAACAGCAGTCTTAGCAGCAAATAAAGCATAGCCCAAAGCAGTTACATTATCAAATGGGGTTGTAGTAATATATGCACTCAAATCATTAGCAACAGCCAAAGCCATTGTACCTTTTCCAACAGGAGTCCTTACCAAACTGCGCAATTCACTTGCATATTTGTCAGTAACTTCATTAGTAATTCTATCTAATCCTTTAGAAAATTTATCCCTATATTCTTGAGGAACATCATCTCCAAAATAATCCTTTAGCTCGTATTTAGCAACATAATCTCTAGTCCTTGCCTTGCTAGATGGAAGAAAATCCGTTTTCACTTTTGCTAGTAATTTTTCAAGACTCATATTAGTATAAAATTATTTTTTGACAGAGTTAAACAAGTAGTCCACAAGTTCATGATAAGAAATAACTCCTACAAGTTTACCATTATCAGTAACGGGACAATTAAATGTCTTAAGTTCATTCATAATTTCAAGAGCTTTTTCAAAATCATCATTTAAATCAACAGATTTAACTGCCTTTACCATTAACTCTTTAGCATTCATTTTAGAGCATTTATCCCCATCACATAATGCCTTGTAAACCAAATCAGTAGTTGTGATAATTCCTTCCATCTTTCCATTCTTATCAACAACAAAAATCCTTCTTTCTTTTCCAGTTCTTAGTTTTTTAGCAATATCCATTACAGATTCATCTAAGCTACAAGTAAGAGCCTTATTTATTGTTATTTTCTTTATGCTTTCAGTTTCCATGTTTTATCGTATATATTTGTGTATTTATTTCTTTCTAAATGATCCAATAGCCCAACTTATAGGTTTCCAAGCCATTTTACCTAATTCACGAACAGCGCCCCCAGTAGTTCTAACAGCATACTCACCCTTGGTCGTTACAAAATTTCCAACTATAGCTCCAAGACCAAATCCAATAGCAGTCAATCCAAGTGCAGCATTTTTACTCAAAAATCCATTTGGCTCATAAGGTTTAATTCCGTATTCATTAGCTCTCTTAATAACTTCAAAGTATTGAATATCATTAGATCCTTCCGATATTTGTTCAGGTTTTAGTTCTTTAAATCCTCTAAGCAATGCAAATGATTTTTCATGTTCTCTAAAAAGATCTCCCAATAAAACTCTTCCAGATTCATCAGATTTATGAGTATTATTTTCATTAGCTCTTACTTTGTAAGCCGCTTCATTCATACCATATTCAATCTCAGTTATTCTTTCCATTAGACTCATACGCAATTTAGCAAGATCATTGTAATTACCTGTATATTGAGGTTGAGTTTGTACTTCTGCATCTTTTTTCTTCTCATCTCCAAATAATCCCTTAGTCCATGTAAGAATATCTTTCTTTATATCTCTAGCTCCCTTTACAGGTGCAGATTCAGCACCAGGAGTCTTTAGAGCCTGTCTCTGCAAAGCCTCTACATAATCCCAAGTTCCCTTATACAATCCACTTCTTTGCTCAAGATTAGAAGAATAAGTTTCCCTAGTGCCTTGAGAAACACTGCCTAAAATTCCTTCCAAATGATTATTGTCGGCCCTACTAAATTGATAAACTACTTTAGAGTCACGAGCAGCTTCCTCAGCAGCACCAAAAATACCACTAAGATAATCTCCAGCTACATAACCAACAAGTCCACCAGCGGCTCCGCCAACTGCGGCACCTAAGAATCTTCTTCTGGATTTATTTACAGCTTTTGCCATGTTCAGAACTTTCCAGTATTGCATGAGAAGTCATGCCAGTTTAGTTCTGAATCATAAACAAACTTTGTTTGTGCCATTTTTATACCAGAAATTCAAACTAAGAACCCTATTTAAAGCTATATGGTGAAATTAAAAACTACGTCTTCCCCTGGCTAATTTATTCCTATGGTCTTCTAATTCGTGTATTTGTCTACGTGCCTCTTGAGGATCTGGATGATAGTTTTCAGCAATTTGTTTATGTAGTTTGCCTATTCTTTCATTCAATTCAGCAATTTGATTCCAAGTGTGTCTTGAAAATTGCTTCTTCATTTCTTGAGTCTTCAACCACTGAGTAACCATAGTATCTAAAAATAACCCATAGGCCAAAGAAATAAGAGCACTCCATAAGTAAACACCTTCATAAGCTTCCAAGTCACTTGTAGCCCACAAACCAAAGTAAATTACAGCATAAAACACCCAAGCAACTTTTTTAACCAAACCATTTAGACCATTTACAAAATACCAATAAATCATAAAAGGTAATATTCCCGTAATGGCAATAAATAAAACTTGATATTGAGTAATTATGGTTGAAACCCATATATAATTAAGATTTCTAACTCCAAGCAAACCAATAATTATTGCAACTAATCTTAAGATTCCTTTATGCCCATATCCTTGAAAGAATGGCAAGTTTCCAAGTATAACTCCAACAATAATAGAGATGAGCATAAACAAAAGAGTTTTTTCAAACAACAAATATCCAGTCCAATCATTCCCTCCTAGAAGCGCTCTAAGTATTGGTTCCAAATTCATAACTAAAGAATCAATTACTTGTTCAGTTCCATACCAAAATCCGCCACCATAATATTGAGCACTAACAAACCCAGGGACTAAAAGCAAAGAAAGTAAAAACAAAACAAAAAATATATTCCCCTTCATATTACTTATTAACGTCAAATAGATTATAAAGCTTTTGAGACTTATCTCATTAGAGCCAAAAGGTTAGCTTTTTTTTGCAGAAGCTCTGTATTTATTGCAGCTCTATCTTGAGGGTTCTGAGCATTAACTAGTTTCTTAGCTAAGTCTTCAATATCTGTCTGCACTTGTATAGCCTGAATTCTCTTATGCCTATCACTAATATTAGCAATGGATTGGTTTCTCCATAACAAACGAATCTCTCTATCTGCAATAAGGCATACTCCAGAAATTCCAGCAATAATCAAATATATCCAAGCACCAGTAGTACTATTACTACTTCCAATTAATAATGTAGGATCATTCCATCTTGAGACTGCAAAATAAACATAAATTACAAGATATGCAGCCCATCCAGCCTTGCGTAAAACAGTACTTCTGAATCCTTCAATTACAAAAAAGAATACTGCAAAAGGAATAATTGCAGTAAGAGCAACAGTAAGAACAGTTGAAGGCAGCCATATAAGATTAATCAATTCAGGAGTAGTTATGAATCTTACTCCTAAAATAGCTACAATACTAGATGCTATAAAAGAATAAACAGGCTTATCTTCAAACAAGGGTAGATTCTTAAGTGCAGCAGCAACAAAGACCATAACTAAAATGAATGCGAAGAGTTTAACTGCTAGTGAGTCTGCAGTATCGTTTGTTTCACCAGATCCCAATAAGTACTTAGCAACAGGAAAGATAGCGCTTGAAACATCATTCAAAAAACTTTCGACATTTGCATTAGAAGTACCTTGAGCACTAACAAAAGATGAAACTAAAAATATAGAAAGTAAAAACAAAACACCTAACTTTTTCATAGTGACAAATGCTCAAAGAGGTATTTAAACATTTCTCGAAACAAACATTTATATTAAATCTCAAATAAAAAACAATATGAAAAAGAGCTTGAGCATTTTAGTATTATCGATCCTTTTCATAAGTATCCTAATCTCAGCGCAAACAACAACTACTCAAGAGCCAGGTACAAGCACTACAACAGAAAAGTTACTAATACCAAAAATAAACACCAAAGACCCAACTCCCAAAATAGATGAAAAACTAGAGGAAGAAATAACAATACCCACAGGTCTTAAAACAATAACTAGAATAGGTTTAGGAATAAACTCTCAAGAACCAATACCTATTTCAAATTTAATAATAGTAATTGCATTATGGACTTTTGTATTAATTGCATCTTATTCTACATTAAAATCAATACAAACAATTAGCCAAATTGCAGTATCAATTAGTGCCTTTTGTATAACTATGATAATAGGATCAACAAAAGCGTTTTCAGTAGCAACAGAAAAGTGGTTGGAAAACGAAGACATTTTCATATTTATTAACGGCTGGGAATTCGGAAATCTATTAATAACAATCTTTGCGTTAGTTATTGTAGGTGTAGTAGTATTCTGGTTAAAAGAAAAGATAAAGAAAGAAATAGAAAGAGATCAAAAAGAAGAGGCTCTTGATACTATTGCAGAAGAAGCCAAATCAAGATTAAGAAAAAAGTAATCAGCCAAACTTTTTAGTAGTTCTCCAGTTTCCACCAGTAGTAGCTTTAATCCATTGTACAAATGTCATTTTGGCATCCTTTTCTACATCAGCTTCCCATTCTTCTCTTTTCTTCTTTATCCATTTAGCAATAGATCTATTAAGACCCCAGAATCCAACAAAAAATCCAATTACTGCTAAAAAGAACAAAACTTTCCACAATAGAGAACTTTTATAGAAAACTAATGCAACAGACCACTTTCCAATATACTCAAATAAATTAATCTGGGCAAGCAAAATAACAATTATGAAAGAATAGAGAATGCCTATAGCTTTTTTATCTACCGAAGACATATATTTGATTATTGAATAAAGAGTAAACACCCAAAACAAAAATGCAAAAAACATATTGAAAGAAAGACTCCAATTCATTCCAAATAAAATCAAGAAAACTATGTTTATTTTAGTAAAAAAGACATTAACTGAAGAAACAAACTTATTTCTTAATAGAAACTCCTTCCATTGCAACCCTATATTCTCCCAATAATCTGCCTCCGTAAATCCTCTCGCCTTCTCAACAGCCTTTTGGACTTCCTCTCCAGATTTTTCAATATCTTTTTGAGTTTGATCAAGTTGTCCTGAAACAGCACTAACGAGTAAAACTAAACAAAATAATATAACTCTAAAATGCACCCACCTCATCATATAACAAGACAGTTATATCTCTTTAAATAATTTAACGAGTAGGTTAATTACCCTTAACTGCTTCTAAATATCTAGAAAGTTCTTCGTCAGATTCTCCACGCTTAGCCAATATTATAGCATTAAGAAAGGCTTCATAATGTGCATTCGCATTAGTAAATACTTCATTCTTGTTACGCGAGCTATATGTAGACTCATCTATATCTGCACGTGAGAATTCCAAAGTGCCCTTTTTATCAGTAAAAACAACATGCTCTAGCTTGCCATTAAGAGGTTTAGGTCTCTTCTTTTCATCATCCCAACCAGCATTTGCATCCCAGTTCAATGGTTTAAAGTCATCGTCATCTGTATATTGTACTCTAACAGATCCTTTTTTGGCAGACATATGATTACCATCTTTTCTTTCTTCATAAAAGACATTCCAACTACCCAACTTCCCATTATATATTGTTTCCTGCTCAATACCAACAGAATAAAGAATATCATCAACTATAAGGATTTCACCTCTATTTGGACGCGTATAAGCCCAAGTAAATGCTCCAGCTGCAAGAGCTAATCCAAGCAATTTTCCCTTATGTCTTCCAATAAAACTTCCTATTGTCATAAAAATAGTCCAAATATTTACTATTTAAATCTTTCTATTGTAGTAACTATGGAGTCATGACAAACTAGAACAAGCTGGTCTGTCCCTTCTTAGCTTTAAGCTCACGCAATTTAGCAATTTGACTATTAATTTTATCTTCATTTAACCTCTTCAAAATTTCACGTCCTTTTTCAGTTTTTTCAAGCCTTTTATAAAATTCATCTGCTTTTTCATAAACAGCATTGATAAGCATATCCACTGAATGCTTCCATTCACTTCTTGGGGATATTCTAACAAATTCAGCCCACTTTTCAACAGCTTCCATATGTGATTTATCTCTAGTCATTTTTGTTCAACCTCAACATTCTAATCATTTTTTTAATTTCATTAATAAAATTTTCATCAATTTCATCTCTGTAGATTATCCTTAAATGTTTGGCATCTTCCATATCTTTCGGTGCCTTTAATAATTCCTCTTTAAAAGCTATATTAAAATCAATAGAAGAAAACCATATATCTAAACCAGTAAACTCAAGTTTCTTTCTTGTCATAATCTGTAACTCATCTATCTCATCTTTTACAAATTTTACTTCCATTTCAGGAGGCATAAGAGTACCTTGTCTAACATATCTCACACTATCTCCATGAATCAAATAATCATAGACATCATCCATTTTAGTAGACTGCATACAATGAAAACCATTCCTAAACAAATCTTCATGAAGAGATCTAAATTTATCAAATGAAATTTTTTCAATAATCATATCTATATCTTCAGTAGTTCTTTTTCTCCCATGAGATATAGCAACAAAACCAGAAACAACAATATATTTAGCATATTTCTCCATAATTTCACAAAACTCTAAAGCAAATTTATCTAAAATATTTCTATCTCCAACACCTCTTTCCATATAAAAAATAAAATAATCAGATATATATCAATTTCTATACTAAAACAAACTCATCTGTCCTTTCTTAGAATGAAGCTCACGTAATTTAGCAATTTGATTCTCAACTCTTTCTTCAGAGAACTCATGTCTTTCAACTAATATCTCCTTAATCTTTTTCTCATCAAACTTAGAAAAAACAACCTTATGCTTTGAAACATTTGGTTTCTTAAAAATTTCAAATATCTCTTTCCAGTTAAATCCTAAATCTCCATGTCTTTCAACAACATCTTCGAATATTGCAACGGGATAAATTTTCTGCTTTACAAGAGCAAGAGCCTTTTTTGGACCTATTCCCCTTACACCACCAGGATTAAAATCAGTTCCCACAAGAATAGCTAAGCAAATAAGCTGATCTCCTGTAATACCTAACTGATTAATTACATTCTCAAATTCAATCATTTCAGGAGCAATATAAACAAAACCAGAAACAGTTTTTCTCTTGCGGGACAAAGTCAAATTTTGAATTAATCTTGTACCTCCAACAACCAAAGCATCATAATCTTGAGAAGCAACAGCATACGCTTGACCTGACTTAACAATCTCAGCAGCCTGCATTTCCCCCTCTCCAGGAGCTTGAACAACAGCAATACCCATAGCCTCAAGTAATTCTTTACTTTCAGTAATCATCTTAGTATCAAGTTTCATAAAGCCTCTAGAGTATTTACCCATTCCATCAATATCTTCATCTTCCAGGGCTTTCTCATATTTTTCAGTCATCTTATCTTTAGCAGCTTGGCGAATTTCATGAGTCTTTCCCTTCAATATATGATATTCTCCATCAAAAACATAAATCAAATTAAGACCTTCAACAAGCAAAGCAATATTCCTATAAAACAATCCAGATAAATGAGAAGTAATATTTCCAGAAGAATCCATCAAAGGAGTTCCATCAGGCTGCCTTACAGAAGAAAGAAATTGATATATTGCATTGAAAGCATCAACAGCAACAGTCTTGCCTTTCAAATCTTTAAAAGCAACCTCCTTACGATTAACCAAATCACCTATTTGCAAACCCATATGAAAAAGTGGTATCTGGAGTTAATAAAAATTATTGTAGTTAGAACATTCATAAGAACCTATAAGTAACAATTCAACCTAGCAAATTAATCAAATAAAGACTATCTTCACACGTAAAATTTGCAACTCATCTAAAGAACATTTTAACAATCTATTATTTAATCTCTCTTATAAGAACTCAGAAACTCCCGCTTGTTTTGTTTGCTCTTCCATTTATTCCTATTTTAACCTAACAGCAATAATAAAATTATTTTTTGTATTTAAGTCCCCTCCTTAAAACTTGTTGAAGAATAGTTCCTTTTGTATTCGTATAAGCTGAAACTATTACCTCAAGATTATCAGAAGAACCATGTGACTCTAAAGGATATCCTGTAGCCTTAATCATTCTAAGCCTTTTCTTTAATTCAGCAGCATATCCTTCTTTTCTCCAATCAGGATTGTTTATAATAGGACGCACTATCCTATATGCACTTAAAATAACATCGTCTTCAACTTCATCAAGAGATATTATTTCAATATTTTCCATATCCCCTCCTATATTGGTTTCTTCTTTGAGAGATTTGCCTCTCAAGAATAATTCTATGTCTTCTATTGCATGTTGACCATAATTAAGTTCAACACATAAAATATGATATCTCAAAGCATCTCCTGACTTCATGGCTCCAGATCTATCCGCTTCCATATTTGCTATATCTCTAGTTACCACAAAAACCCAATAAAAGTCCATTTTTAAACATTATCTAAACACTAGTAAAACAATTAAAAACACATTAAGCATAAAAATAATATGAAAGGTTACATTGTAAATATATCATCAATATCTCAAGATGAAAAGACTTACATCCAAATATTTGGTCGCCTGGAGAATGAGAAATCATTCGCAGCAGTTGTACTATTTACACAGTACTTTTACATCAGAGAAACAGACTTGCAAAAAGCAAAAAATGTACTAACAAATTGTAAAATAGAAAAAACAGATCTTGTTAACAAAAACAAAGAAAAAGTACTAAAAATATCTCATGAAAATAAAACAGACATTACAAAGATAGTAAAAGCAGTTCATCAAAAAGAAATAAACACATACGAATCAGACTTAAGCCCTACATTAAGATACCTAATAGATAATGATATTTACAGCGTAATAGAAATATCTGGCGAAACAGAAACAGCAGAAAAAGTAGATGTTGTATACAAAAATCCAATAATTAAACCATCAAAATCAGATATTCAATTAAAAGTCCTATCATTAGACATAGAAACCGACAAAAAAGGAGGAGACTTATTCTGTATAGGTTTATACAGCCATAATTATGAGAAAAGCTTCATAGTAAGCAAAGAAGAAGTAAAAGGAGCAATAGCCTGCAAAACAGAAGCAGAGCTTTTAGTAAAATTCAAATCAGAAATAGAAAGATTTGACCCTGATATAATTACAGGATGGCATGTAATCGACTTTGACTTAAACTATCTAAAGAAAAAATTTGAAGAGCACAACATAAGTTTTGACATAGGAAGAACAAATGAAAATGTTAGAATAAAAATAGAAAATAACTTCTTCAGAAGCTCAACAGCAAAAATTCCAGGAAGACAAGTCCTAGATGGTTTAAACTTGATAAAGGACCCATTCATACAAGAAGCTCCATCAATAAAGAATAAAGAGTTTGAATCTTACACCTTAGAAAATGTATCTCAAGTAATGCTTGGAGAGGGAAAATTAATTTCTGGAAAAGATAGACATGATGAAATAGAAATATTATATAAAAAGGATAAAGAAAAACTAATAAAATACAATATACAAGATTGCAAGTTAGCATATAATCTACTAACAAAAACAAAAATCTTAGATTTAGCGATAGAGAGAACTACACTTATAGGATTGCCCATAAACAAATTAACAGGTTCAATAGTTGCATTTGATTCTCTATATATAAGAGAAGCAAGAAAGAGAGGAATAGTATCTCCAACACTCCATTACAAACAAAAAGAAGAAAGAATAAAGGGTGGCTATGTAATGGAACCAATTCCAGGAATATACGAGAATGTTTTAGTCCTGGACTTCAAATCACTGTATCCATCCATAATAAAAACATTTAACATTGACCCAATTTCAATGCTTGAAAAAAAAGAAAAGAATTCAATAGAGTCTCCAAATAAAGCATATTTTAGAAATGATAATGGAATTCTCCCAGAAATAATAGAAAAATTACACAATGAAAGGGAAAAAGCAAAAAGAGAAAACAGAGAATTATCGAGTTATGCAATAAAAATAATAATGAATTCGTTTTTTGGTGTTCTTGCGTCTCCAAATTGCAGATATTTTAGTCTTGACATGGCAAATGCGATAACTCATTTCGGTCAGGAACTAATTCAATTAACAGCAAAAAAAATAGAAGAAATGGGGCTTAACACAATATATTCAGATACTGATTCAGTCTTTCTAAAAATGAACTCTAAAAAGAATCCAAAAGAAATTGGAAATGAGATTCAAAAATACATAAATGATTTTTACAATAATTACATAAAAGAAAAATATGATAGAAAATCATATCTTGAACTAGAATTCAAGAAATATTACAAAGCATTTATGCTTCCTAAAGTGAGAAATGCAAAATTAGAAACAGGTTCAAAGAAAAGATATGCTGGACTTATAGAAAAAGATGGAAAAGAAGAGTTAGAAATAGTAGGTCTAGAAGCAATCCGTGGAGATTGGACAGAAGCTGCAAAAGACTTCCAAATAGAATTATTGAACAAAATATTCCACAAAGAAGACCCAATACAATTCATAAAAGAATACATTAAAAAAATAAATCAAGGAAAATTAGACAAAAAACTAGTTTACAGAAAGTCAATAAGAAAAGACTTAGACCAGTATACTAAAACAACTCCCCCTCATGTTAAAGCAGCAAGATTACTGGATAATTTAGAATCAAACATAATAGAATATTATATAACTAAAAATGGTCCTGAGCCGGTTCAAAAGTTAAAACATAAGATAGACTATGAACACTATATAGAGAAGCAGATAACCCCTATAGCTGATACGATACTTCACTTTTTCAACACATCAACAGAAGATATACTAAAGAATTCAAAACAAAAGAAACTTTTCTAGTCATCTAAGATTACTTATTAATCCACCAGAGTTAACGGAATTTGAAACAGACATGCTTGATGATAATTTGCTCTTTCTCTGTTTAATAGCTTTAACTATTAATATTGTTAGTATAATTATCATAATAGATATTACTGCAATAATAAGCCAGAATATCATACTTCTCAAAGCCATGCTTGAAGATTGATTTCCACCAGGCAACGTCTGAGTCGATCCAGTTCCAGAAGCTGACCCGGTAGTAGAATTAAATGGAGGAAGAGTTATGTTGCCTCTGCCAGTAGTTCCAGATGAACTTGTTCCACTGCTACTTCCTGATCCAGAACCACTTCCTGACCCAGATCCAGAGTTTGAACCAGTGGTATTTACAACACTAAAGTTAACTGAAGTTCTTAGTCTTGTACCATTGGTAAAGTTTGCAAAAGCAGTGAAAGTGTAGTTGCCGGTATAAAGAGAGCTTTGAATATATTCGAATTCAACACCAGTGCTATCATTAGTCATCGTAGTATTCGCAACACCATTATTCAAACTAAATTTAACACTCCCATTTAGAGTGCCCAAGATGACTCTGAATGTTACAGGGAACGCTGCTGTAGTATATTGTTCATTTGGATCAGGTTCATTAATAGTCATAGTTTGAGATGGTTGTTGAGGTTGTGTTTGACCAGTCAAGTTGCCAAAGGTATAATTGGTCCACCCAGTAACATTAAAAATAATAGTCCCGTTGCTAAAATTAATAATGTTGCAAATATTTAAAGGACAAGGAACACCATTGCGATAAACCGTCTGGTTAGTAATGTTAGTCGGTAAACCGGAAAAAGTAATCGATGCAGGTTTATTTAATCCAGGATTCAAATTGGATTTAACATCTGCATAGTTATAATTAACCTTTATATGATCACTCAAATTACTTCCAGAAGTGGATAACAGATCATTAAAGTTTATATTGGTAATATTATAAGTATCCGTATAAATTAGATAAGTATTATTAAACCTATAAGAACCAATCGAGCTATTTTTTATTATAATAAACCCGCTTACATATGATGGAAAGTAAGGATTATTAAACTCTAAATCGTAATATGCTTGACTGCCATTAATAACATTTAATTTATTAATCTCAAAAAGACCTGTAATAAAACCAATTAAGCCATATTGACGAGGATTTATTATATTTACATCTGTAATATAATTAGAGTCTCCTTCAACAGAGAATATCCCGGCATAAATGGGTTCTAAAAATGAGCTATTTTCAATTATATTTTGGCTCGAATGCCATAGAGTCAATGAATAATTCGATGATCTAATAAAATTACGATTAAGATAATTATTCTTGCTATAAGATAGATAAATCCCATTAGAGTTTAAAGAAATAGGATTTACAATTGAGTTTTCAACAACTATAGTATAATTTGAATAATCAAGATATATCCCATAAAGAGAATTAAATATTGAGTTGCTAACTACTATACTACCCAAGCTATTCTTCAAATTTATAGCGCTTTCAGCAACGTTAGAGATATAATTACCATCTATTATAGTTTGAGCACCAGTAGACATAATGCCGTTACGAAGAACAGATTGAGAAGTGCCACTTATATTAAATCCAGTAATAGTGACCCCAAAACCTGTAACATTGATGGCATTAAAGACTAATCCATTTTCACCAATTATATTTCTCAAATTGCCATCTACAAAAATATTAGTACCATTTATAAGAAGACACGCCCCAAAAGTATTTTGAGCAAATGAAGTTGCATTAAGAGTTTGATTAATAAAATAGTAAGCATTGTCTTGACTCAAAACACCGCAAGAGCTAACATTTATCGGACTTACAGGAAAAGGCTGTAAACGTAAATCAGAGTAGTCCATCTTGAAAAGTAAAACTAAAATCAAAAGAGCAATTATGCAGATAACAATCATCGGAACACTATAGTATAACGGAACTCTTGGCAAAATCTCTTTTTGAATCATAAAATTATCACAACTCTCACTTTTTACAAAAAGCAAACAGATTTATAAACGTTGTCGGCGCAGTTCGGCGCTTCGCGCCTCACCCTTACCGAGGCAAATTTTCTTAATTAGTAATAAAGCCCAAAAATCACGAAAAAGACTAGCAAACTCCACACTTAAAAAATCAATATTTGTCTCTTGCTCTATTCATTAAATGATTCTTCCAAAAAAGCAAATAACAACCAACAATTCCCAAGAAGAATAAAATAATCCCAAGAAAAGAATTAAATTCTCCACTACTCCTTATCAAACTCCCTGTAATTAAAGGGTCTGATAAAAGAAGAGAAAATATGAAAAATCCGAATATATGACTTCCTCTAATAAATCTTAAAAACCATCTAAAAGGAGCAATGTAATTTTTAGTCTGCTCATATAATTCAGCCATTCTTTCTGCTTCTGCAGCTTGTTTTAATGCGCGAGCTTCCAAATTCTCTAGCCCTTTCTTAGAATGTTCTCCTATTGAAGAATCTAAAGCCCTTCTATATTCACCTGCAGCTGCCATATGATCATAAGACTCTAGTCTATAAGAGCCAGCAGTTCTTCCTCTAGTCCTTTTATTTCCCTGCCATTCATGTTCATAAAAGTCTCCTATTAATTTAGAAGTTCCAGGAGCATTAGGAAGAGGTCTTCTTTTATCATCCACCTTTGTCATAAAAAATAAAAGAGAAACTACTTTATAATCTTAATTAAATTTCTAAAATAATGCCTTTGGGCCCTACATTAATTACTCTAGTATTCCCTATTTTATCTTCAATTCCAAAAGTCTCATGTATGTGTCCATGCAAAACCAAATCTGGCTTAAATTTTTCAATAGCCCTTACAATAGAATCACTTCCTCTAAATCCAGTCGCCTCTGAAATGCCTCCAGATGGATGCATATGGGTAAGCATTATTTTCTTCTCTATTCCTTTAAGCCCAGAATGAGCTTTCTCCAAAGTCTTCCATAATTCAGCCTCACTTATTCCAGATCTAGGACCTAAAGCAGTTGAAGCACTTCCGGCTCCAAAAAATCCAACACCTTCATAAACAGCACTATATCCATGAATGTTAGTCACATTGTAAAGTTGAGCTAAAAAATCAGTAGTAGCAAAAGAATCCCAATTTCCAGGTAAAATCAAGACTTTCTGATTTTTATCTTTGAAAGGTTTAATCAAATCTTTTCCATCATTAAATCCAGTCAAGTCCCCGCATAATACAACTAAATCAACTTTTTCCTTTAGAGCTCTGTCAGCCAATTTTTTAGTTACTCTGCTATCTCCATGCAAATCAGATGCAGCCAATATTTTTATCTTTCCTTTAGCCATATAATTCAGTTACGTTTATAGAATATAAAACCTTGTTTATTAATGTAAGGGAATATTATAAAAGAAGTTACCAAAAAAAAGTGAAGTCGAATAACTACTAAAGAAGATAACAATGTAGCAGAAAGACTTAAAAGCGATATACTGGTTGGAATATAGAGGTTACAAAAGATATATCCTAAAATGACACAAAAACCAAAAGACAGTTTTGATGTTTTCTTCAGAAGAAAACCAGCATTGATGCTAGTCTCTCTAAAGAAATTAACAAGAGCTAGATACGGATCAATACTTGCAAAAGAAGTGGACTGCACTTACAGCCACGCCGTTAAAATATTACAAATGTTAGAGAAACTTGAATTAGTTGTTTTCGAAAAGAAAGGAAGAATAAAGTTAATCAAGTTAACAAAGAGAGGAGAAGAAGTAGCTAACAATATAGACAACATTAAAAGAATTATTTCTGATTAAGAATTTCTAAAGACTAACAAATAGCTATGGTTTTGATTTCCACCAACATTAATATCACTTGTGTCTGCTCTAATTACTTCTCCCTCAAGTTTGAATATCTTAGATAAAGCTAAACCAACATCCCAAGCCTGTGTTCTAAACTCTTTACCCATTGCAAGATTAGCAATTTCAATAATAATATAAGAGTCTTTCTTCATATAGTGTTTAATCTTTCTAAAAATTCTTTGAATGTCCTTAATATAATTTTTATCACGCATAATATTTGAATTTCTTAAAGAAATATAAGGAGGGCTAGTAAATAGTAAATCAAATTGAGGTAGTTTATGTTTGGAGATATTATCAATACTATCTTGAATAAGAACACCATCATTTCTATTTCTAGCAAAATTGGCCATCTTAGAATCTATCTCGAAACCAATAGACCTCCTACCAAGTTTTTTTGCAGCAGCTAAAGTTGTACCAAAGCCACAAAAAGGGTCAAACACCCATTCACCATTATTAGAATATTTTGAAATAACAATTTCTGCTAATTTTTGAGGAAAACGGAAATAACTAGGTCCATCAAATTTTATTTTTTCCAATCTCCCATCAATAGAAAACCAAGTCTTCTCCCACTTATCCATAACAAATAGAGTTTATTCAATTTAATAAATCTAATTCTAGTTTTTATTGTTAAAACCTGAGCGATTTTCAACTCTCTTGTTCGACTCTTCTCAACATGCTCGGAGACTCTCTACAAAAAGTATATATGGCCCCGAGGGGATTTGAACCCCCGACACCCGGCTTAAAAGGCCGGTGCTCTAAACCAGGCTGAGCTACGAGGCCGTAGCAAAAATCAAAACAAAACTGGTTTTTTAAACATTGGCCATGAGCATCTTTAAGAAATAATTCTATTCAGATTAGAAAAGAGTTCTTCTAATTTTAAATTTTCTCCATCTAATAGAATATCAGGAAGAACATTAGAAAGCAATTTTTTATTTTCTTTTATCCATCTTTCTATGTTTTGAGTAAAGTTACTGTCCTCCTTTCCTCCATTTCTTAATATAGCCCTTTTATAAGCAACTTCTCTCGAAACCTTAAGATGTATAAGAAATAAATCAAAGTCATTCTTATCTGCAAATTCTTTAATCTTAGAATATTTTCTGTCAATACCGCTATCAATTATAATAAGTTTATTTAAAAAACTATAATTATTAAGAAACCATAATAAATAATCTTGCAATATCTCCTGCCTTTTATCAAGTATTTCATTTTTTGTACCTGGAATAATAGACTTAATTATCTCTCGAATACTATTATTATTTATTCTGACAGCCTTATATTTTTCTTCTAATATCTTAGAAATATGAGTCTTTCCAGCAGCAGGAATAGCAGAAAAACATATTAATAATTTTTTATGAGAAATATTAAGGTAATTTAATTGAGTTTTATGAATATCTAGAATCTTATTGAATAAAATATCCATTAATTATCTGTAAATTCTCCAAGTATGCTCACACTTGGTGCACTTGTAGAACTTAGTTTCTGATTCGTCAGATGAGCGAGTCTGCATAGTCCAAAAGTAAGCTTCTTTATGTTTGCAGTCAGGACATTTGATTTCAACAATAGGCAATGTGGTCAATTTAGACTCATCAACAACAGCAATCCTCTCAGGAACAGCCATTTTCTCAGAAGCTTGAAGCTTTAACTTGCCCTTATGACGATACCCACATTTAGCACAAGTTGGAGCTTTATCGCCATCAATCATTAACATACCTCCACATTTTGGACAAAATTCCATTGGTTTCCTTAAAATAATTTACCAGATTGAATATCAAAAGTATATTAATGTTTCGTTTTCAAAATATTTTACTTTTACTTAGAAGCTACCTATTCCAAAATTTAACATACGAAGAAAAGTCAAGCTGATAATCAGGGATTCCTAATGAAATGCCATAGACTGTAGCTTTATTATATTCTTCTTTTTTAGACCTGTTTATTTTAAACACTTTATTTCTATAAATAATAAAATGGATAGTTTCATTCTTGATATCAGCATACCAATTATGTTGAGAATCTAATGATTTACTTATTTCATCAGCAATCTTTCTTGCCATTTTTTCTGGAATTTCAACAGTATGTAAAGTCCATTGTTTTATCCAAGGAGTTTTATGCTCTAATGTAACTTTTTCAATCTCTGTTTTTACAATTTTAACTTTTTTTAATACTTCTTTATTTTCAAGACTTTCTTCTATTATAACACCTTTAAAATCCATTATCTACTTACAGAATCCTCTTTGATCAGCAGGCCTTGCAGCTTCAAAGAATATCAACTTTATCCACCCAAGTCCAGGTAATCTACCTATAGCCTTTCCAATAAACTGTTCTTCCTCAATTCCAAGCTCTCCAGGTAATTGGGCAAAATTATTATCTCCTTTAGTATCATAAGGATCGGCTCTAACAATTCTATGTATCAATGGATATCTATATTGAGAGTTAAAAATCAAAATATCTCCTTTCTCATAACTTCCTCGACCAGAAACTAGAACAATATCTCCTTTATTCAATCCATTCTTAAAAGAAGAAGACTCGAAATCTTCTTTGCTTATACCATGTTCCTCATACCATAATCCATTCCTAGACCACCAAGATTCAAAGTCATCTTGATGATACATAGAACAAGATTCAACGACAACAAGAGGTAAAGATGTAGCAAAAATCCAAGATAATAAAGGAAAGAAAACAAATTTAATTAATATAAAAGCAAGAATAAGTGAAACTATCCAAGACTGCCAAGTATCTTTTTTAAGAAAAGTCCAAAACCTCTTTAAACTAGATAAAAACCAATTCATAAAATCTTCAGCAATTGCATCTTTAAAAATCTAATCTAATGACAAAGGACATTCAGTCTATAAGCCTTTGTTATTGGTTAAATAAAAGATTTAAATTTAAGTTCAACCTAACAAACTTTATAAAGAAGAAAACTCTGTAGTTACAAAAGATGGAGAAAAAATTATTATTAAGTTTATCAATTTTCTCTCTTACTCTAATCACTTTTGCAAGCGCTGGATGGTTTAATGATTTTTTCAATAAACCTGACTTGTCCCCTGTAGATGTAGGAGTAGAACTACAAAATTCACCCCCTACAATAAAAAGATTTATTTTACCTAGTTCATTAGGTCCTTCATTTACACAACCTTTCACAGCAAATCCTGGAATAGGGTTTGGAGCTTACTTTGTAGGAGTAGTAGTGGAAGATGCAAATGGACCTTCAGATTTACTGCAAGGAACTAACCTTATCCCTTCATCAAGTGCATATTTTGAAATAAATTCTCCTTTAAATAGCGTCAATCCCTCTATCACTAGACAAGTTCTAAGTTGTGACTCTTACTTGTGTTCACATCCTACATTAGGCTTAAATTGTGACAATCCGTCAAAACAAATGATGTATGTTTGCGGAGGCTCGTTCTTACCTTCAGACCCACCTTCATCATATTCAGGAGCAAGCCCAAATCCAAATGACTTATGGACAATAAGAGCTCAAACAATTGATTTATCTGGAAACCCTAGCATAATTGTATCAAGCGGTCAGACAGGATTTAATTCACTTCCACAAGATTACGTTCAAATAAATGAGTTAAGCGCATATAATTTAGCAACAACAGCACTTAACTGGAACTCATTAAGCATAACAACACCAAACCAAGTTGCAAGTGCACCATTGATAATAGAAAATTATGGTAACGTGCCTTTAACAACAGTTGAAATAACAGGATCAGATTTAATCGGAACAAACCCTGCCAATCCTTCTGCAATTCTGAGTACATCTGCATTTAGCGCCTCAGGTCAATCTGGAGGAAATCCAGACGCATCCTGTCAAGTTCCTGCAACAGCAGTCCAGTTAAACAATGGAGAAGTAATAGTCCCAGGAGTCAGCATTCCTTACTCCTCAGCAGGACCATCAATAGATAGAGACCAATTATTCGTTTGCGCTTATCAGCAACTAAATACTCCTGGAATAATAACGGGACCATCAAGTTCAACTTATGGAGGCGTCTGGAACGTAGTCGCATCTTAATATGAATAAAATAATAATATCCTCTGTAATAACAGTATTCTTACTTGCAAGTATCACAAGTGCAGCTTTAGGGATAGGTTTCACTGGAGAAGTAAACCAAGAAAAAAATACGCAAGAAGAACACACTTTAACTTTATTTACATTCGGAGATAAAAGCGACAGAGCAGTATTAACAGTAAAACAAGGGCAAGAATGTATATCATTCCCTGATGGAGTAAATGTAGATTTCGATGATAAAGACACGGCATATAAGACAGTGATAGTCAAGACAACAAAATCTTGCGATAATGCAGAAGTAAAAATACAATTAAGCCCTGTAGTATCAACAACAGGTTCGGGAACAGTTGGAATGAATCTTGCAGTGGTAAAGTCATTCATAATAAAATCAGTTGCTCCTTCGATAAATACTGTTGCAATAGTAGCAATAACAGCCCTAATCTTAGCAGTTCTCATACTGGTAGCAGCAATGGTAAAGATTGCAAAGAGAAGAAACTAATTCTTTATCACAATAAAGTTTAAATAGTATATCCCTAACCGTATATACATAAAAGATACACATGACAGACATTTTCGATAACATAATACTATGCAAGAACTGCAATATTAAAATGCAGAAAACAATAGTTAGTAAAAACGGACTAGAGTTGAGAGCAATTACATGCAATAAATGCAAGTCTCAAATTATTCACCCGGCAGATATAAACAGCGCTGAAAATTTCAAGAATTTGAAAGATAAAACATACAATGTAAAATTAAGAGTCATAGGAAATAGTCATGCAATAAGTATTCCTAAAGAAATAGTTGAATTTATGCACCAACAAGAAAAAATGATGGATGATATGGTAAAACTATGTTTTGAAGATATGGATAGATTAAGTTTAAGATTCCATAATAGGGAGGAAAACTGGTAATGGCTGAAGCACCAAAATTAATCAAATTGAAAGTCCTAGAGGCTTTGCAAGATGACGCATATAAAGGAATTGCTAGAATTGACACAGAAGTAATGCGCGCTCTAGGTCTAAACAGAGGAGACATAGTTTCTATTCAAGGAGAAAGAGAAACAGTAGCAATAGTAGATAGATCATACCCTGCAGATATAGGGGAGGGAATAATAAGAATAGATGGTCTAACAAGAAAGAATGCTAAAACAGGCATTGGAGAGAAAGTTTCTATAAAGAAAGCTCAAGTCAAACCAGCTAAAAAAGTAACAATAGCTCCAGCACAAGCAGGAATAATGGTTCAAGGAGATCCTGAAGCATTCAAATCAGGACTTTTGGGCCGTTCAGTAATGAAAGGAGATTTAGTTTCATTAGGAGGAGCTCAAAGAAGAAAAGACTTAATGCAAGACATGCAAGAAGCATTTGAAGACCTTCATGACTTATTTTCAAGAGGTCTAGGTGGAATGGGTTTCCAAAATATCAGATTTAAAATTGTTTCAGCAACTCCAAATCAATCAGTAATAATTACAGAAGATACAGAATTAGTAATTCATCCTAAAGCAACAAATGTAGAAGAAGAAACAATTCCAGAAGTAACTTATGAAGATATAGGAGGATTAACAGAAGAAATAAGAAAGATTAGAGAAATGGTTGAACTTCCTCTAAAACATCCTGAAGTTTTCGATCGTCTAGGAATTGAACCTCCAAAAGGAGTTCTATTACATGGTCCTCCAGGAACAGGTAAAACACTTTTAGCAAAAGCCGTAGCTACAGAATCAGAAGCTAACTTTATTCTATTAAACGGTCCAGAAATAATGTCTAAGTTTTATGGAGAATCTGAAAAGAAAATTAGAGACATATTTGAAGAAGCAGAAAAAAACGCTCCAAGTATTATTTTTGTAGATGAAATAGATGCAATTGCTCCTAAAAGAGAAGAAACTCAAGGAGAAGTAGAACGCAGAGTTGTTTCACAATTATTAACAATGATGGATGGTCTAAATGCAAGAGGAAAAGTAATTGTTATTGGAGCTACTAACAGAGTTAATTCTATTGATCCAGCTTTAAGAAGACCTGGAAGATTTGACAGAGAATTAGAAATATCTGTTCCAGATAAAAAGGGCAGATTAAACATTCTAAAAATCCATACTCGTGCCATGCCAATGAAAAAAGATGTTAATCTAGATGAATTAGCAGGAAAAACACACGGTTTTGTGGGAGCAGACTTAGAATCTCTAGCAAAAGAAGCAGCTATGTGTGTACTAAGAAAAGCCTTGCCTGATTTAAATTTAGATGAAGATAAAGAAATTCCTCAAGAAGCATTAGAAAAAATGATCATAGGAAAAGAAGACTTTGAAGGAGCTCTCAAAGTTGTAAGACCTAGCGCAATGAGAGAAGTTCTAGTAGAAACTCCTAATATAAGTTGGGATGATGTCGGCGGTCTAGATTCAATCAAACAAGAATTGAAAGAAGCAGTGGAGTGGCCAATCAAACACAGAGAAAGTTTTGAAAGAATGGGAATAAAACCCCCAAGAGGAATATTATTGTACGGTCCTCCTGGAACAGGTAAAACACTTTTAGCAAAAGCAGTAGCAAAAGAATCAGAAGCTAACTTCATCAATATTAAAGGTCCAAGCCTTCTAAGTATGTGGGTCGGTAAATCTGAAGAAGGAGTTAGAAAAGTATTCGAGAGAGCGAGACAAGTATCTCCTTGTGTAATATTCTTCGATGAAATAGACGCTCTAGCAGGAAAGAGAGGAATGGAAATGGGTTCAAAAGTAACTGAAAGAGTTCTAAATCAAATGCTCTCAGAAATGGATGGAATTGAAGACCTAAAAAGCGTTGTAGTTATAGGTGCTACAAATAGACCTGATATGTTAGACGCAGCACTTATGAGACCTGGTAGATTCGACAGAATATTGCTTGTAGATATTCCAAATGAAAAGTCTAGAGAAAAGATATTGCAAATACATACAAAACCAATGCCGATTGCTCCAACAGAAAAAGAAATGAAAGAAATAGATAATTATCTTGTAAAAGACTCAAAACTAAACATATCAACAATGTCTGATAAAGAAAAACTAATACAATACTTAGTAAAGAAAACAGAGGGTTTTGTAGGTGCGGATATTGAAAACTTTGTTAGAGAAGCAGCAATTATAGCATTAAGAAAGAACATAAACAGCAAAGTAGTTACATTAGTAGAATTCGACGAAGCTCTAGCAAAAGTGAAACCTTCAGTTTCAGAAGACACTGCAAAGCGTTACAAAAAGATAGAAGAAAACTATCTTAAGAAAGCAAAGATTGGTGGCCTTGAATTAGGACCCCTTTATGCGAGTTAGGAGAAAAAATGAGCTTTTTTGATGACCATGACCCTTTCGAAGATATTGTAAACCAATTTTTTGGAGGCAATAATATTAGAAGAAGACCGGTAAGAAAATTAAGAGAAAGTGAAGAAGAAAGCTCCGAATTTATAGAAGAAAAGAACAACGTGTATTTCATTACAGAACTACCAGGATATAATGAAGAAGATATTGAAATAAAGTTAAAAGATGATTTTATGGTAATCACGGCCAAAACAAATAAAGAGTCGCAAAATCAGGATTATATGGCTCAAAAGCATAAAGAAGGAATAACTTTAAGAGAAAAAATACCAGAAGGAATAAAGAATAAAGATTTCAAGAAAACATTTAGAAATGGTATATTAGAGGTAACATTTAATAAAAAATGACTGAAAAAATTTCCCTCCAAATAGGAGAGGCTCTGCAGGAAGATATAGATAAAGGAATTGCTAGAATTTCCTCTGAAAATCTAAATAAATTAGACATAGTTTCAGGAGATATCGTGGAAATAAAGGGCAAGTCTAGAGCAGTTGTAAAAGTTCTTAGAAGCCTCTCTTCTGAATACGAAAAGAATATAATTAGATTAGATGGTTCAACTAGGTCAGTAATTGGGGCTTCAATAGGGGATGAAATAACAATATCTAAAACAAATGTTCAAGCAACTAAATCAGTAACCCTGTCCCCGTTAAAAGAAGTAAGATTTAGTGACGACCCAACAGAATATTTCCATACAAAATTATTAGATAAGCCATTAACAATCAATCAAAAAACAATAATTGATGTATTCGGAACAAGACTTGAGTATGTAGTCTCAAGAATGGACCCTAAAGGATATTCAATAGTTACTTCAAAAACGAAGATAATTGTTTCAGACACACCTTACGCAGGAGATTTGAAGGCAACAGGAATATCTTATGAAGATATTGGCGGGTTGCATAATGAAATAGAATTGATAAGAGAAATGGTAGAACTTCCAATGAAGCACCCAGAAGTTTTCCAAAAATTGGGCGTTGGTGCTCCTAAAGGAGTCTTATTAACAGGACCTCCTGGAACAGGTAAAACACTTTTAGCTAAGGCAGTTGCTAATGAAACAGACTCTTCTTTCTTTTCAATTGCAGGACCAGAAATAATGTCAAAATATTACGGTGAGTCAGAAAAACATTTAAGAGAGGTTTTTGAATCTGCCGAAAAAAACGCACCATCTATTATTTTCATTGACGAAATAGATTCAATTGCTCCTAAAAGAGGGGATGGAACAGACCAAACAGAAAAAAGAATAGTAGCTCAATTGCTAACATCAATGGACGGTCTTAAATCAAGAGGACAAGTTGTGGTAATGGCAGCTACAAATAGGCCTGAAGATATAGATTCAGCTTTAAGAAGACCTGGAAGATTTGACAGAGAGTTACAAATAAACTCTCCAGACGAAAGAGGAAGAAAAGAGATATTAAAAATACACACAAGAGGAATGCCCCTTGACAAAGATATTAATCTTGACGAATTGGCAAATAAAACAATAGGCTTTACAGGTGCTGATATTGAAATATTATGTAAAGAAGCTGCTCTAAAATCTATAAAACCTTATTTTGCACAACTCAAAAATCTACAAGATAAAGTTCCAGTTCAAATACTAGACAAAATAAAAGTTTCAAGACACCATTTTATAGAAGGACTAAAACAGGTTGAACCTTCTGCGATGCGTGAAGTTTTAATTCAAAAACCAAATGTTAGGTGGAATGATGTTGGAGGCTTAGCAAAAGAAAAAGAAAAATTAAGAGAATTAGTAGAACTCCCTCTTCTGCATCCAGAATTATTTATAGAAGCTGGAATAAAACCATCTAAAGGAGTCTTATTGTCAGGTCCATCTGGAACAGGTAAAACACTTTTAGCGAAGGCAGTTGCTAATGAGACAAATGCTAATTTTATTTCAGTAAAGGGGCCTGAACTAATAAGTAAATGGGTTGGTGAAAGTGAGAAACATATAAGAGAAATTTTTAAAAAAGCTCGCCAAGTAGCTCCTTCAATTATATTCTTTGATGAATTTGACTCAATTTCAGGAATAAGAGGACACTCATTTTCAGATGCAACAGAAAGAGTAGTAAATCAGTTATTGACAGAACTGGATGGAATAGAAGAATTAGAAAATGTTGTAGTAATTGCAGCTACAAATAGACCAGAGCTTATTGACCCTTCCCTTCTTAGACCAGGTAGAATTGATTCAATCCTCGAGCTTCAAATCCCTGACAAAGAAACAAGAGAGAAAATATTTGAAGTCCATGCAAGTAAAATGCCTCTTGAAAAGAACATTCAAATCAAAGATTATGCCAATAAAACAAACGGATTCACAGGTGCTGATATAGAATTAATATGCAGAAACGCAGGGATAATAGCAATAAAAAGACAACATATTAGTAAAACAAAAGAGTCAATAAAGATAACAAAACACGATTTTGACACTGCTTTAGAAATTGTATCAAAAACAATTAACAAGCCTTTGTCAAATAAAGACAAAGAAGATAAAAAGTAACATTTTGCATCTTATTAAGAAAGCAAAGATCGGTGGCCTTGAATTAGGTCCTTTGTATGCTAATTAAGATAGATTATAGAGCTTAATCATCATTTTAAAACCTAAATTCCATAAATTATATGGAAGAAGATAATAAAAGAAAAATTGATTATTGGAGCATAGTTTTTTCAATAATATCAATAATATTCGGTAATCTAACATTATTCATACAAGGTCAAAATCAAAAATATATTATGATTATATTTACAATAAGTTCAATCTTATTAGCAGTAGTATTTTATTACATAAACAAAACAAACAATAACGAAGAAATAATAAATAGATTAAAAGATAAATTAGAAAAGAATATTCAAGAGATCAAAGAGAAAATTAACTATATAAAGGAACTATACGAATTAAAAATGAGAGTTGACATGTTAGAAAAAAGAAAAAGTAATAAAAAAGGTAATTTTAATTTATTAGATATTATAAAAATAATAGTAGCAATAATACTAATTTATGTAATAGTACAGGTAGTTAAATCTCTCTAATCTTTAGTTGTAATATACTTAGTTCCGTCTTCTAAAAGCAGAACAGTATGTTCTGCCTGAGCGACTTTACCACCAGAAGCTTCTATCAATTGAGGATACTGATAAAGAATACCAGCAACTTCCAGTTGTTTAATTGCTAACATCCCACGAGAACCAAACTTCTTATGTACCCAACGCGAAGCAAATGGTAGAGTCTTATATTCATCAGCAATCCAAGCAATAACATCCCGAGCAAATCTATCCCTAACATTTCCATCACCATCAATTCTAAAGATTCCAGAACTTTTACCATCGCGAACCTTACCATGTCCATTAGTAGCAAATGGCTCAGTAGCATACAATCCTTCCTCTAGAGTATCAGTTTGTCCAGAATCATAATTAGGAACAGTCCATCCTGCATGAACAACAAATCGTTCAATACTATGTCCTGACAAATTAACAATAGATGTAAATCCTTTTTTAGAAATAGCTTCGCTAATTTTTCCACCAATAGTAGTAAGTTCTTTTCCAATTCCAAATTCTTTAACAGAAACTGTAACCGCATCTTCAGCAGCTTCAATCAACTTTTTATTCTCAGAATCATTTTCCAAATCCATAGAAAAAGCAGTATCTGCAATATATCCATCAACTGAAATCCCAATATCAACTTTAATCAGTCCATGAGCAACAAATTCATCCCCATAAGAAGGAGTATAATGGGCGGCAATTTCATTAATACTTAAATTAACAGGAAATGCAGGTTTAGCACCAAGAACAGCAATTTTATCATCAATCAGTGTAGCTATTTCAAATAATTTTCTTCCAGGAATAACTATCTCTCTAGCGTACCTTCGTAATTCCTGAGCAATTTTGCCAGCCTTGAGTATCTTGTCAATTACATTTTTTTCCATGTTAACTTCCGCGTCTAATTCTCCTTTCTTTTGGAACAAAGTTAATTAAATGTTTTGTATCTGACAATCCACATCCAAATACATCATCTCCGTGTTTGACTATCCACATTCCGCGTTCAAGTTGAATATCTAAATTATGTCCAGTCATCCACTTCTCAAGTTGCTCCATATTAATTTCAACAACATTCTTTACAATTTGATCCTTGAATAGTATTGTTCCATCAAATCCAAAACGAAGATGTCCCATTTCTTCCTTGAATAAGTAAAGCCCCATGAATTCAATATTAGTAATTCTATCAAGTGCATAAAGTTCATCAATTGTTAAGTCCCCAGAAAATCCGCGAACCTTCTCGCGTCCAGTTTCAAACAATGTTTTAGGAATCTCTTTAATCCCAAACATACTATTAAGTTTCTCAAGTAATTCTTTTCTCTGTTTGGAATTATAAAATTCAGCCTTCATTTTCCACTCCAATATCTTCTCAAAATATCTTTATGTGTAAATGCAAGATTCATCTTTTCAACTTCATTTCTAGTAAACCATTCAGCCTTAATAACTTCCCAATTTGTCTTAATATTTCCAGAGACTTTAACAGAATAAACATAAACGTTAGCATGTAAACCTAGTCTCTTAACTACCTCTTCATGAACAAAAAGCAATTTACAATCCTTAGCATTCAAGCCAACTTCTTCCATAACTTCACGTTTAGTAGCATCAATAGATTTCTCATATTTCTTCATTCCTCCTCCAGGCAAACACCATTTGCCCCCTTCAGCAAGAAGTCTAGATCTCTTAGTAAGGAGCACTTTACCATCTTTAACAATAATCGCAGCAACAGCTGTCTGTATTCCGAGTAAATGGATTATAGCTCTGAAAATCATTTTAATTCTCCATATTTATTTAACAAATCTCTAAGTTGTTCCTTTCTCAATTTAATACCAGCATATTTTTTCTTCTTAAAATAATGGCAGTAATAAATATCTTGTATGAGCCAATTTAGATAAATAAAATCCTGGTATTCTCCAGTCCAAAATTTAGTTGAAGATATTGAAGAATATCCTTTCCTAAATTCTAGTTGTTGTAATGGTTTCTTGAACCACTTAAAGAATGCCTTACCAATAGCAAAAAGCTTTGGTCTTTCTGCAATACTGTCAATATCTACAAGATAAACCCTACCATCTCTTAATCTAAGATTACTACCATGAAGATCATTTGCATCTAAAGTAAAAATAGGTTTTGCCTTTCCTAATAAGAATTGATAGATATTTTCAACTTTTATAATCTCTTCTTTAGAGATTAATTTTCTTTTTTTAACTTCTTTAAGATTTTTCTTAAATCTTCTAGTAACATTTCCATTTACTTTTATTTTATTGATGTATCCACATATCTCACCTATTTGATAAATTATAGAAGTATTTTCTTTTTTAATCAAATCTCTTCCTTTAATATATTCGTAAAGAACATCTTTTCCAACCCTTCCTAAAAGCTTAGGTAAAAAACCATATTTCTCGAGTTTATTAGATATTTCTTCGAAATATTTAGCTCTCTTTAGAGTCTTATACTTTCTTAAAACATATTTTTTCCCTTCATAAACAAGTAAATGAACTTCTCCACTCCATCCCTCTCCGCCATCATCTGAGGTCAGAACAGATATTTTTCCATTTTTTAATAAATGTTTCATTCTATCTCCTCAATTAATTTAATTTTTGAAACAAAAAAACCTTCGCTATTATTATCTTGAGGATAGATTCTACAAGTCTTAGTCATTTCAGAAGAATATTCAGCTCCTTCCCATTGTGTAACCCCAGGTCTGCACTTAAGAGGCAACTGAACTTTCTCAACAGAAACAGGAAAATTCTTCAAAGCAAAATCAACTATTTCTTCATTTTCTTCAGGAGAGTGAGTACAAGTAGAATAAACAAGTGTTCCTCCAACTTTCAAACATTTAATAGCATTAGCAATCAACTTCTTCTGTTCCCTTGAAAGTTTATCAACAACTTTAATATTCCACATTAAAAATGCTTTAGCAGAACTACGTAATGTACCTTCCCCAGAACAAGGAGCATCAAGTAAGATTTTATCAAACTTAAAACCATCACGAGCAAGTCTATTACAGAGTCCTACACCGTCATTTCTAACAACTACAGAATTCATAACTCCACAGCGTTCTAAATTAGCAGCTAAAATTCTAAGCCTATCAAGTTTAACATCATTAGCAATTAATGTTCCAGTATTCTGCATGCAAGCAGCCATTTGAGTAGTTTTGCTTCCAGGAGATGCACAAACATCAAGCACACGATCTCCAGGTTTAGGATCAAGTGCAATAACACTCATCATACTACAAACTTCTTGAATATAATAATAACCAAGTAAATGTTCAAGAGCATTTCCCAATTCTCCAGGTAAAAGCTCCTGGTTAATTAACATTATTTCAGAATGTTCAGAAAATGGTCTAACAACATTCCATCTTTTACTCAATCTTTCAAATAATTCATTTGAAGATATTTTCAAAGTATTACATCTAATATAATTCATGGGTTTAGTATGAACTATTTCATTATATCTAGAAAAGTCTTCAGCATCACTAAGTAACTTCTTCATTCTCTCCTCAAATAGAGGTTTCATTTCAGGTTTAGCCATACAAATTAAAGGAAAAACAGGGTTTTAAAGCCTATTCAAAAAGAAAGGTGGCGCAGTAAATGGGCAGACTGTCTATCTGTTAGCTTCTTAAACATACCATCATGTAAAGAAACATAAGCATGGTTAGAATATCTAAATTCTAATGAGTCTTCTACTTTATATCTTCTAACATTTTCATTACATTCAATATATTTTGCTAAATCTGGATCTAACGGAGGAATAACCCTAACTATCCATCCTAAAACAACATCATCAAGAACAGTTACATCCTGCTTAACTCCAGAATAAACTCGACCCTTGCTTTCTATAAGAACAAAACATCCATTTTCATAACGCCTTAAAACATCATCAATACAAGCTTTAGATTTATATTCCAAATCGCTATCTGGCATAGACATAGCTGACACAAACAACAAATCATTCAAAGTATTTATGTTTATCTAAGAAATGGTTTATATAGTAAAAAAGATAATAAATTTAAATGATTCAAAATTTAGCAGAACAAGTCAGAAGATATGGAATTTTAATAGATGATGAAATAAATAGGCCCCAAGTTAATAATGGGACGGATAAAGATATAAGATTGATTATGCTAAGAGATATGTTTTACTCCAGTCTTTATGAAATCTTCCCAGAAATAAGACCCAAAGAGTATAAATCAATTAAAGAACTTACAAAATTAGCAATGCAAATGATCAATAAATCAGATAGATAACAGTCTTAGAATGGCTAGAGAATTTCTTGAACAATACAAAAACCCACAAATAGTTATATATAGTTAACTTATGAATTTTATATGGCAGTAGAAGCATTTCTTACACCAAGTGAAGCTAAAATGACTGTAGAAAAGAAAGTCAAACAAAAGCCTTCAACAAAGGAATTAACAACAATAGAACGACCTGGTAAAATGGAAGAACAACCAGAAATAGTTGCTAAACCAAAAAGAGCAAAGTCTCAAAAACCAAAAGCTCCATCAAAAGTAGAAAATCCAAACAAAGACATTACTTTAATAGTTACAGAAAAACCTCAAGCTGCTCTAAAGATCTCACAAGCCCTTGGAAATGCAAGAAAGTATTCTGAGAATAATGTTCCTTATTATGAATTAGAAAGAAATGGTAAGAAAATAATAGTAGCTTCTGCTGTTGGACATTTATTCAATTTAACATACGCCCAAGGCCAGAGAGGATGGCCAATATTCAAATTAGATTGGATACCCTCATATGAAAGCAAATCAGCAGGATTCACGAAAGCATACTACATGCTTCTAAAGAAATTAGGAAGAAGAGCAAAAGAAGTAATAATTGCAACAGACTATGATGTAGAAGGAGAGTTAATTGGATGGAATGTATTACGTTTTATCCTAGGAGAAAAAGACGCAAAAAGAATGAAATATTCCACATTAACAAAACCAGAGTTAGAAAAATCGTACGAAAACCCAATGAAAACTCTAGATTGGGGCCAGGCTTATGCTGGAGAAACAAGACACAAGATAGACTGGCTTTATGGTATCAATTTATCAAGAGCATTAATGTCTGCAATAAAAATGGCAGGTTCTTTCAAAATCCTATCAATAGGTCGAGTTCAAGGTCCTGCATTAAAAATAATAGTAGATAGAGATAAAGAAATACAAAGTTTCAAATCACAACCATATTGGCAAGTATTTGCAAAAGTAAATGATACTGAGTTGAAACATGTAAAGGATATATTTAAGAAAGAAGAACTGGAAGAATTCAAGAATATCAAATCAGGAAATGCTGAAACAACAGAAAAAGAAGAGAATTATTTACCACCTCATCCCTTTGATTTAACAACATTGCAAAGAGAAGCATATGCTCACCACAGAATATCTCCATCAAGAACACTGCAGTTAGCTCAGTCTCTCTATCTAGATGGAATAATATCTTATCCTAGAACTTCTTCTCAGAAGATACCTAAAGAAATAGAACCAAAAAAGATAATATCAAAACTATCAAAGCACTATCCTGAAACAAAATTAGCAATAAGAGATAATCCAATAGAAGGTGAAAAGTCAGATCCAGCACACCCTTCTATATACCCAACAGGAGAATTTAAGAAACTAAATGAAGAAGAAGAAAAATTATATGATTTAATAGTAAAAAGATTTTTAGCATGTTTTGCACCAGATGCAAAAGTAATTTCAAAAAGAATCCAGTTAATTTCAGATAATCAAAAGAAGTTCACTAAAAATGGATTAACAATACAAGAAGCAGGTTGGACAAAAGTATACCCAGCATCACTAGAAGAAGAGCAAATCCCTACTATTAATGGCCAAGTTAATGTAGACAAAATATCTTTTGAAGAAAAAGAAACTCAGCCTCCAAAGAGATATACTCCTGCTTCTTTAATAACATTATTAGAAAAAAAGAATTTAGGAACAAAAGCAACAAGATCTGCAATTGTAGATACTCTTTTCGACAGAGGATATTTAGATGGAAAAAGCATTGAAGCAACTCCTTTAGGAGCAAGACTAATTGAAGCTCTTGAAAAATACTCTCCAATAATCATAGATGAAAATCTAACAAGAGATGTAGAGGAAAAAACGGAAGAAATACTAGATGCAAAGCAAGGATGGATAGAGTTAGAAAACAAAACAATACAACAAGTTGAGAGATTAATTGTAGATATATCAAAAGAGTTCAAAGCTCACGAAAGATCAATAGGAGATCAAATTCTTTCAGGCATAAAAGACTTAAGAGAACAACAAAAAGAGCAAAGCACAATCATGCCATGTCCAAAATGTAATGTCGGAAATCTTCAAATCCGTTTCTCAAAGAAGAGCATGAAATCATTTGTGGGCTGTAGCAACTATCCTAACTGTAATGCAGCATATCCACTTCCTCCTGGATTCATTAAAAAAACAGATAAAAAGTCAGAGAATAGTCTTCCAATTCTAGTATCTTTAAGAAAGGGCAAGCGTCCATGGGAATTCGAGTTTAATCCAGATTGGAAACCAGATCCAAATTACAAAAAGAAAGAAAATCCAGCAAACCAATAAATTCCTACCTTAAGGTAGGAAAAAGTTTAAATACCAACTCCTACTAAATAAAACATGATAACTAAAAGATCGTTGACTGAAAAAGGGCAATTAGTAATTCCTAAAGATATGAGGAATTATCTTAAATGGAAAAATAAGGAAAATGTTGTTATTGAAGTAAAAAACAATGCTGTATTGATTAAAAAGGATAACTCAAACGAAGCTCTTGAAAGATTGCTTACTCTGTCCAGAAAAAAAGGTAATAAAATTACATTAGGAGAAATAAGAAAAATTGAAGAGGAAAGTTATGATATACCTTGATACAAATATATTTATTTATGCTATCATTGACGAAACAGAAATTGGTAATAAATGCAGAGAAATCATAAAAAACCATATTAATGAAAAAAAAGATGCTTCAACTTCATGTTTAACTTGGGATGAAGTAGTTTACGGAATAAGAAAAAAAATAGGTAAAGAAAATTCAATTCTGCAGGGTAAAAACTTAATAGAAACACAGAATCTAGTTTGGTTAAAAACTGAAGAGACTATTATTTTTAAAGCTCAAGAATTAATGGAAAATTATAGTTTAAAGCCAAGAGATGCAATTCACGCTGCAACAGCAATAAACAATGGAATAAAAGAGATAATTTCAGACGATCCAGACTTTGACAAAGTAAAGGAATTGAAAAGAATCTCTCCATAAAGTTTAGATTATATCATTAAAGTATAGTAATATCAAACCTATGATAATCATCACTATTGCAAATAGTTTATTCTTCCAGTTAATATCTTTAACAATTTTAATTCCAAAAGAGAAAGCTACCCATTCAAAAAACAAAACAAATAGTGGCTGTACAACACTAACCACAGAAACTATAGTAGCAGGCAGGCCAACCATTGCCAGATAAATTGATAATATGCCAGCCAAAGTAAGCAGTTCACTAATAAAAGTCAGTTTTACATTTTTAAATTCAGATTTAAAGCCATTTCTATATTTCTCTTTGAAAAGTAAAACTATAGCAAACCACCCCATAACAATGCTGTTTATGGTAGCTCCATGCCAGGGATTTATTTGATTAACTGCAACTTTAGCAAAAAATTCATGCAAAGATGCTCCAATAATAACAATTGCCAAAGACCAAAAAGCAAAATTAACTTTCATTTTTTTCATTCTTCCACTTAATAATAAGACTCCTATCAAAGTAAAAGCCATACCGATATATCCATAAAAAGAAAGTTGTTCATTAAGAAATAAGAAAGATAATATTGCAACAATTATAGGGTAGATATAAAATAAACCTATTGCATGAGATGCATCATGTTTTGATAACATAAAATAGTAGAAAAACAATTGAATGCCCATAACAAGTCCCGCAATAATAGGAAACAAGTAATTAGAAAGAGAGTAATTACTCCAGTCTAGAAAAAGAGCTAAAATGATCCCAAATAAGATATTAGTAAATGCACTTACCATAGCAAAACCTATTACATTTTTAACTTTTAGTTTCACAATATAAGTGTCAAAAACATTCATTAGACCCAAAATAGCCCCAGATAGGAATGCAAAAAATAATGCCCAATTCATACATAAGAATGGGAAAAACAGGTAATAAACATTCACTAAAAACAATCGTCGTAGAAAATCTTAAAAAACATCATTTCATGTATCTAGAATGAAAAATAGTAAGAGAGAGTTAGATGTCAAGTATATTCTAAAGACTTATTGGAGTTTCTTAAGAAGATATAAACTACTAATTTTCAGCGTGATAATTTTTGCATTCCTTTTGCGTTTTGCAGATTTTATTGGTCGTTACCTATTCAAAAAAGTAGTTGACAATGGAGAATTATTTATTAAAAATACAATAGATTTAGAGACATTTGCGGGAATTGTAACAATAATAGCATTTGTGTGGGCTGGAACAATACTGCTAGCATCAGTAAGTAGATGGTTAAGAGTGCATTTTCTAAATAATTTAGAACTTAAACTAATTCTTGATGTGAAGAAGTATTATTACAATCACATTATAAGTTTATCTCATAAATTCCATACAACCCATAAATCAGGTTCATTAATTTCTCGTATTCTGAGAGGATCAAGTGCTATGGAAAGAATGACTGATTTTGTAGCTTATCAAACAATGACAATAATAGCAGAATTAATAATTTCAACTATAGCTCTTATATTCATAAGTAAAAATATAATAATAGTTATGGCTGTCGCAGGAACAATCTTTGCATTATATAGTTATAAACTTCAGAAAAAACAAAGAGCATTCAGAGTTAATGCAAACAACCTAGAAGATATAGAAAAAGCATTTACAGCAGACTCAATTACAAATATTGAATCTATAAAATATTATGGTAAAGAAGTTAATGTAAAAAATAGATATTCTTCTGCAGTAGAAAAAACAGAAAATGCATGGTTTAAAGAATGGCAGTTAGGCAGATGGGCAGGATCTGTTGAAAGCCTTATAATGAACTCTGGAGCATTACTAGTGCTGCTTATTTCTCTAAAATCCTTCATGAATGAGGAGATAACTTTAGGTACTGTAACTTTTGCTTGGGGATCTTACTGGGCATTAATAATGGCTGTTCAAGCATTTATGGATGGATTAAAAGGTTACAATAAATCAGTAGCAGACTTCCACGATTTATTCCAATATGGTAAAATTGAGAATGATATAAAAGACAAACCAAACGCAGAAAACCTAGAAGTAAAGGAAGGAGTAATTGAATTTGATAATGTTAACTTCAAATATCATTCACAAGATTTATTCAAAAACTTTAATCTAAAAGTCAATAAAAACCAGAAAGTAGCATTAGTGGGACATTCAGGCTCAGGTAAATCCACGCTTGTAAAACTTCTTTACAGATTATACGATCTTGATAAAGGAACAATAAAAATAGATAATACTAATATCAAAGATGTTAGGCAAGAATCTCTAAGAAGTGAGCTAAGTATTGTTCCTCAAGAATGTGTTTTGTTTGATGATACAATTTACAATAATATATTGTTCTCAAATCCAAAAGCATCTAGAGCCCAAGTATTACAAGCAATAAAGTTTGCACAGCTAGATAAAGCAATATCAAACTTCCCTCAAAAAGAGAATACTATAGTTGGAGAAAGAGGAGTAAAATTGTCAGGTGGAGAGAAGCAAAGAGTTTCAATAGCCAGAGCAATTCTAGCAGACAAAAAAGTTCTTGTATTGGATGAAGCAACTTCATCCCTAGACTCAAAAACAGAACATGAAATCCAAAAAGACTTGCAGAATCTTATGAAAGGAAGAACCTCAATAATAATAGCACATAGACTATCAACAATAATGTCTGCAGATTTAATAGTAGTTTTAGACAATGGAAAAATAGCACAACAAGGAACTCATAAGCAATTAATTAGCAAACCTGGAATCTACAGAGAACTATGGAGTCTGCAAAAGGGTGGATATCTAGGAGAATAGAATTATTTATCATAAAAAAGTTTACAAAAGTACATATATTCTAATGTAGTTAATGCATCGGGGCTTGGCCTAAGACTAGGCTTATCAACATAAACTTGAGATCTATCAGTTAACCCTAAAGTTATAGAAAGTTCAATTGCTTGAACTAGATTAGGAAGATCTTTAGCTTGAATTCTCCCATCAACTCTATTTAAAACAAAAAAAGATCCTTCTTTTCCTACAAAATTAACTTTAGGCATAATTACTTTCCGCGTCTATTCCAAGCTCTCAAAGAAGGTCTTACTTTAAGTGTTGGAGAATGTCCTCTTCTTGTTGTAAGTCCTCTAGATTGTTTAGCAGCTGAAGTTAATCCTCTTTCAACTCTACCACGATGATGTCCAGAATAAATCCAGTTCATAGTCTTATCATTCTTAATTTCAGGCATATTAGGATCAACCAAAATTACTTCGAAAAAGTAATGTTTTCCATCTTTTCCAATCCAGTAAGAATTCAATACCTCAAGATTGTTAAAAAATTTAGAAGCTCTCATTTCAGCTACCCATCTGTATGACATTTTCAAAGTCTTTCTGTTAGTCTGCTTTCTGGTCTTTCTACCCTTTACACCAACTCTTACTCTTTTTCTACCACCGCGCATAACTCTAATTCTAGCAACAATAAATCCTTTCTTTGCTTTATAACCTAAAGATCTTGCTCTATCAAGCCTAAGAGGTTTATCAACAACAGTAATAGCTTCGGAAGCTCTCCATCCAATCATTCTGTCACGCATAGTAGCTGTGTCAGGTTTTTTCCAAGCTTCGCGCATATAATGATACATACTTTGTGCCATTCCAGATTTTGCAAATCACTATTTAAAAAGGCTTCTATGGCTTAAAAAATCAAATCGAGCAAGAGGCTTTTTATAATTCTCAATTAAAAGAGGAATAGAAACAAGCCATATTGATTTAGTTCTAGCAGGAGAAGGAGGAATAGTAGGTACTTTGTACAATGTAACAACTTCTAAAAATGGTAACCACTGAGCACCCCACTGTAAAAATGAGGCATTGCTCTCAAGAATATGAGCAAGAGTTAAGTTATAAATTGCATTAGTTGTAGGATCAAAAATTTCAGCATTCCAATAAAGAATAGTCTGATTATCTTGATTAGTTCCGTTATAAGAAGTCAAATTTACAGCAACAACCCTAACAGCATGAGATATCCTAGGGCCCATGTCTACAATAAGAGTGACCTTCTTTTTCTTCTTCATAGCATCTAAAACATCTTCAACAACAGGAACTCTAACAGTACTAACTATTTCAAATCCAGAACCAGATTTAGGTGTAGAAGCAGCTTGAGCCCAAGAAGTTATATGCTCAATTATAATCTTAGGTTTAACCTGAGCAGAAGCCTCACTTGAAAATACAACTAAAAAAAGCAAAGTAAACAAGAGAATATATTTCATTTCCATTTTAAATTAAATTAATTAAAAAATTTACTGCTGCTTCAACAACGACATAAGTCGGAAAAGGATAATTACCTCCATTATACCTAACTAATGTAACATTCAACTCACTAAGAATAGCTGTCGTATTCGTTCCAATCTGAGTATCATTAAGAGAAGCAAGCATACTAGTCATACTAGCAACAAAACAGCCATTATCACGACAACCAACAAATGCTGAAGAAACAGGCACAAAAGTCTCATCCCTCACAATCTCACTAGCAGGCTGAGCAACAACTAAAGAAGCAACAAGAAAAACAGAAAAGAAACCAAAAAGCAAAAACTTAAAGGTCTCCATAGTTATTTGACCTCAGCTCTTTCAAAATTATACCTATGACCATCACGTGATGCAAAATAAACATTATTATCCATACTAGAGTAAGAACTAGATTCTCTATCTCCCCCAACTATAACAATATAATCTGGAACAATCCCTGTTTTAGGGGACCCAAGAGTAAGTTTAGCAGTCTGAGAAAGAGCAGAATCTATAGATCCAGATCCGACAAAGGCTCCGCCAGGCAGAACAAAAGCTTCACGACCATACAATTCTTTTTGAACTCCAGAAATAAAGTCAAGATTAACAGAATCAACGGGTCTCGGCCATTCATACAACCTAGTATCTGAAGGAAGTCTAGGTCCATCAAGAGTAGGATAAAGAAGCATCACCTTACTCCCCTTAAACAAATCAGACTCCTGAGTTTGATAAGAAGGTTGATCACAAGCCAAAGAATCAGCATAACCAGCAGTAGAGCCGGATAACAACCCAGCCAAACCAAAAGCAGCTAGGGACTTTCTTGAAACCATGTTACAGCCAATACAGAATAAGTAGTATTTATATCTTTCTAATTAAACGAACGAAAAAGTATATAAAGCACATCAAGAAATATCAAAAAATCGATACACCACCACATACTAAAGTGTGTGGTTTGATTGGTGCTCGATTTTTGGATGACTTCAACTTCAAAGAAGTTGTAGTACCTGCAACAGACGATACTGTTGCAGTGATCGAAGTCTTGAACACACCCTAAAGGGCGTGGTTTGTGTGAGAGACTATCGACATCATTAAATATTCAATCTAACAGACCCATTTATCTTGTAAATCAGATTATTTCCAATTAAAACATCCCCTGTAACTTCTGAAATAGGAAGTGCAACAGCATGTCTGCCATTAACAGTTCTCACATAAATTGAATCTTCAATTATATTTACTTCATATTCAAGACCATTAATATTGAAAGGTAAAAAGAACTGTCTTGAATACCCATCAGCAGAACCGTGAGCTAAATTTATTTCATCTTGGACAGTTAAAGCAATTTCATTGACTGCAACAGAAACAGCCTCGTTTTGAGTATCAGATATTTTACTATAAACAAAATAGAGTAATCCAACAAATAAGAAAAGAATTGCCATAATTAGAATTAAAAATTCTATAGCTGATTGACCTTTAATATTCACTTATCAATACCTCATTTTGTTGGGCTAAAACCTCTATTCTCTTTACCCCGTCAACATGAGATATGTTTCCAGATAATGGAACATTGCTGGTGAAAGACATTGTTGTAAGTCCAGAGCTTGTTGTAATACTTACAACTATCTCTGTAGGTAATATTTCAAGACTAGTTATTCCAATAGGGAGGTACCCTGTTAAAGTTAATTTAGAAGGTTCCCCTGCGTAAAATACAGATTCAGCACTCGATATTATCTTATTTGCAAAGTTTGAAACTTGTGAAACCTTTATCTGATCATTGGTAACGGAAGTGTAGAAAAATGCAACACCAAGTATTCCCAAGACAAGGAAAGTAACAAATCCGACAACTATCAAATATTCAGTACTTATCTGTCCATTTTTGAAAATATCAATCATCTAAATAACAAAGCAGACAAGGTTTATAAAATAAGTGACCTATATCTTTACCATGAATGATAAAATAGGTAGAGGTCTAAAGATAGTAATATCTCTAGCAATCCTAATAGCCATAATTCATGCTACATCTCATATAATTCTGTTCGAAACAAACCTTTCTCTTGTTCAAACAATAGGTCTATCAGGTATGGCTATAGGAGATTCAAACATTGACACTTTAGAAACATCTATAAAACAAAATGAAAGAATAACTCTACCTTCAATACTTGTAATCATAGCAGAATGGGTCCTAGTCTTTTCTCTTATAGCCTTATCAATAATAAAAAAACACTTTGCAGAGTCCACGCAGAAAGCAACACACATAGAACTTTTAAAGAAAAAGAATAAATCAGACACAGACATAGATGTTCTATATGAAATGCTTAAAAAGAACAAAAGGATATCACTATCAAAGCTTGCAGAATTGTTTAAAGTAGATAAAAAAGTTGTTGAAGAGTGGGGAAAAATACTCGAAGAAAACGGATACGCAGAAGTTGATTATCCAAGATTTGGTGAAATAGAAATAAGAATAAAAGAAGATGAAGAAGCATATAAAGAATAAAATAAAGAGAATAAAAAAAGAAGTGAGAAAAGTAAAACACAAACATAGCAAGCGCGTTGAAAAAAGATCAAAGCATAAGAATCATAAAAAAGATGAATCAAAAATTAAACATCACAATAATTTTGACTTAGTAAGATACCCTCATGAAAAAGAATCTATGCATAAACCAGAAGCTAAGAAGCACGCATTACACATAGTAAAAAGCCATCATAAAAGCAGTCATCACAAAAATAAAAATAATCCTGTGGATATCAAGCATCAACACTACCAAAAGTTAGCCCCTCATCAAATACACAGTCATGAACATCAAATACAAGCCTACAAAAAAGCTGCAGAAGAGAAAAAGTCAGGCTCTGAAACGGAATATAATATTGAAGTGGATGGAGCAAAAGTAACTGTAGAAATAAAAAAACAAGATGATAATTATCTTTACAATCTTAATCTTCCAAAATTCAGTGTTGGAACAGAATCTCTTCTTAAGTATGTAAAAAACGAATTGATAACTAGTGCAACGATAAACCTGTCAGAACTATCAGAACAAGACACATTCATAAAAATGAAAAAGAGACTTTTAGGAGAAATAACTTCAGTTTTGAAAGAGAAGCTTCCCCATATTGACCCAGAAAATGAAAAAACAATGGCAGGAATGCTAATGCAAGATATGCTTGGTCTTGGAGAAATAGAATTCTTGATTAATGACCCTAATTTAGAAGAAATAGTAATTCAGTCTTCAAAAGAACCAGTTAGAGTTTACTCTAAAAAATATGGATGGCTTAAAACAAATATTTTCATACCAACAGAAGATAGCATCATTAACTATGCAAACATTATTGCAAGAAGAGTTGGTCGTCAGATAACTACTCTTGATCCCTTGCTTGACGCTCACTTGTTAACAGGAGACAGAATAAATGCAGTTCTTTACCCAATCAACTCAAAGGGTAGTACTATAATTATAAGAAAATTCTCCAGAGACCCTTATACAATAATAGATTTGATAAAAAACAACACATGTAATTTAGACATCGCCGCCCTACTTTGGTTAGCAGTAGAATATGAAATGAATATTCTCGTTTCAGGAGGAACAGCTTCAGGTAAAACATCTTTCCTTAATGCATTCATGCCATTCATACCACCAAACCACAGAATAATTAGCATAGAAGATACAAGAGAATTAGTATTACCTGACTTCCTTTACTGGAATCCTCTAGTAACAAGAACGCCAAACTCTGAAGGAAAAGGAAAAGTAACTATGCTAGATTTACTTGTAAATTCTTTACGTATGAGACCAGACAGAATTATTTTAGGAGAAATGCGTAAACATGAAGAAGCAATGGTTCTTTTCGAGGCGATGCATACAGGACACTCTGTTTATGCTACATTGCACGCAGATTCTGCTCCTGAGACAATATCCAGATTAACAAACCCTCCGATAGATATCCCAGCAAATCTTCTCAAAGCAGTAAACCTAAACGTCGTAATGTTTAGAGACAGAAAAAAAGGAATAAGAAGAATCCTACAAGTAGCTGAATTTGATACAGAAGGTGATAGAGCAACTTCAAACATAATATATCGTTGGGTGCCTGAAAAAGACCAAATAATAGAACACAGAGAAAGTATGAGATTTTTCGAAGACTTAAGCAGACATACAGGATTGTCAGAAACAGAAATAAAGAAAGAACTCGCAGATAGAAAGAAAATACTTGAATGGCTTATAAAAAATAATCTTCGTTCCATAAAAGAAGTAGGTAACGCTATAGAATTATTCTACTTAGACAGACCAACCCTTAACGAGACAATGCGTAAAAATGATGTTAGTAAAATCAAAGGAAAAGAATGACATTTCACATACCATTTACGATATCTTCACTCAATAGACTTAAAATAAAATCTAAGAGGTATGTTAAAGTATTTTCTGTAAAAAGGGATTCAAAACTAAAAGAGTACTTATCTAAAGCAGAAGTTGATATAACCAGGGAACAATACCTTGGAATAGTTATAAGAAGCACATTAATGTTTTCAATAATAACTTATCTTTTTCTAAGCACAATGATTTTTATATTCGGGCATGGAAACCCATTTTTTATCCCATTAATACCTGCGTTGGCTGTTGGAGTATTTACTTCATTCAGTCAAATTAACTATCCAAAGGTTCTTTCTGATAGGCAACAAAAAGCAATAGAAAGAAATATTCTCCCTGCAATGGAAGATATGTTAATTCAATTAAGTTCGGGAGTTCCACTATTCACAATTCTTGTAAATGTTTCATCTTCAGGATACGGTCAGCTAAGCGTTGAATTCAAAAAAGCAGTTAAAAAAATTAATGCAGGCTTTCCCCAAATAGAAGTAATAGAAGAAATGGGTAAAAGAAATCATTCAATTTTATTCAGAAAAGCACTATGGCAAATAAGCAACGGAATGAAAGCAGGAAGCAATATTACTGAAGTTGTTAGAGACATCATCCATTCATTAAATGAAGAACAATACTTGCAATTACAGACTTATGGAAATAAACTCAATCCATTAATAATGTTCTACATGTTAATCTCTATAATCTTGCCAGCTTTAGCAATAACATTTCTGACAATAATCTCGTCTGTAGTAAACTTACCTGAAGCAATAACAATGGGTATGTTTATTGGATTGTATATAATGTCCATCTTAATTCAAATAACATTCCTTGGAGTAATAAGAACAGCCAAACCAAGCTTAATATGAAACCACAAAAAAGAGTAAATTTGACAGCAGTATTGATAGTTTCTTTAGTCTTATCTATAATTACTTTTTATCTAACAAAAAGTGCCTTAAATTCATCAATTGTTCTTATTGCATCAATAGCTGTAATTCTTACATATATATCCACAAGGAAAAAATTAGGACAATCTCAAAAAATAAAGATGATGGAAGTTGTCTTCCCAGACTTCTTACAATTAATTTCATCTAACCTCAAAGCGGGAATCCCTATAGATAAAGCAATAGTTATTAGTTCAAGAAAAGAATTCTCACCTTTAGATGAGCAAATTAATCAATTTGGTCGTGATATAGCAACTGGAAAACCAGTAGAACTAGCAATGAAAGAAATGTCTTCTAGAATCGGTTCGGAGAAGATAAGCAAAACAATAAACTTAATCATAACAGGTATGCGCTCTGGAGGAAATATTGCCACACTTCTAGAAGAAACATCAGCCAATCTTAAAGAAAGACAATATGTTGAGAAAAGAGCTGCATCAAACATAATAATGTACATTATTCTTATACTTTTTGCAGTAGGGGTCGGAGCACCAATACTATTCAGCCTATCAACCGTTCTTGTAGAAGTACTTACCAAAATATTATCTGGAATACCAGAAGTTCAAACAACAGTAGCAACACCATTCTCATTCACAAGCATCAGCATTTCTACAACATTCATAAATTACTTTGCAGTATTCTTTATAATAACAATAGATATTCTTGGTTCAATGGTAATAGGTCTCGTACAAAAAGGCGAAGAAAGAGAAGGTCTAAAATACGCAATTCCTTTAGTAACTATAAGTCTAACAATGTTCTTTGTAATAAAGCTTGTTTTATCAAGCTATTTTGCTGGAATAATAGGTTAAGTTAAGTTTTTATAATCAAACCAATAAATTATACTGATGAAAAAAAGAGTGATGAAAAAGAGCAAGGCATCTAAGAAAGAAAGAAAAATAAAACACCAACATACTAAAAAAAGCAAGTATGGGTGTATAAGAGTTCCAACTGGCATCAAAGGTTTTGATAAATTAATAGAAGGCGGATTTGAGAGGAATTCCACAAATCTCCTTATGGGTGGGCCAGGAAGCGGTAAAACTATCCTCGCAACTCAATTCATTATAGAAGGCCTAAAAAGTGGAGAGGGTTGTCTCTACATAACCTTTGAAGAAAGCAAACAATCTTTTTACCATAACATGAAAAGATTTGGTTGGCAGCTCGAAGATTATGAGAAAAGGGGTCTATTTACATTCCTTAATTACACTCCTGGAAAGGTAAAGAGTATGTTGGAAGAAGGAGGAGGAACAATTGAAAGCGTTATAATAAACAACAAAATTTCAAGACTTGTTATAGACAGTATGACTTCTTTCACTCTTTTATTTGAAGATGAGTTAGAAAAAAGAGAAGCTTCTCTAGATTTATTCAATATGATTAAGAAATGGAACTGTACTTCTCTGGTAACTTTCGAAGGAGCTCCAGAAGGAGAGAATAAAGCTTACAAAGCACTAGAATTTGAATCAGATTCCATAGTATTAATGCAATTCTTAAGAAAATTAATTTCAAGAGAAAGATACATAGAAATCCTTAAGATGAGGGGAACAGATCATTCCAAAGGCCTTTATAGATTTTCAATAACGAAAGAAGGTGTAGAGCTTAGCGGAGTTCCAATAAAGTCAATAAAAGGAGTTTAATGATACATAAAAAAGCCCAGGCTTGGGGTTTTGACATAATAGTTGCTACAGGGATATTCACATTTGGCATAGTTGCTTTTTTCCTTTATACTATAAATTATCCTACAGGAGAACAAGAAAAACTTGATGAACTTCTCTATGAAGGTAATACTGTTGCAAGTAATCTGATCTCCGCTGGTTATCCGGAAAATTGGACAATCATTACAGTATCAAAAATAGGAATTCTTACAGACAATATGATTGACCAAGGGAAACTTAACGATTTTAATGAACTTTCATCAAATGATTATGGCAGAACAAAAGCGATGCTTGGGACAAAATATAACTATTTCGTAAACTTCTCAAGTCCAATGCAAATATCAGGAACCACTGTAGATGGCATAGGACTTTTCCCAGTTAATTCAAAAAACGGAATAAAAATATCAAGAGTGTCAATATATCAAAATAAACCTGTGACAGTAGAGGTACATGTATGGGAATGAATAAAACCTTAGATAACAGTGGTTTTTTGCATGTCCAAAGTGATAGCAAACACTTTGGGATGAGAAAAGAAGGAATATTTTTTAGCCTAGACGCATTGATATCTCTTCTAATAATATTTCTGGTAATCTTAATAGCGATACCAAATATTAAACAGAATAAAATAGAATCAAAAATTGATGATGATATTCTTGTAAGTTTATCATCAATATCCGCTGAAGAATTTGATAATGTATATGTTCAATCTCTTATAACATCAGGAATAATAACTGAACCAAACAAATCTCTTTTAGAACAAATAGGAAATTTCTATGTAACAAATATAAGTATAGCCTCAAATATAGTCTCTGAATTTCTTTCAACTATAAAAACAAAAGAAAATGTGGGTATATGGTTGGAGAACAATCTTGTTTCATCAAAGAACGAAACTCCTATAGAAGAAGCAAGACAGATAGAAGCATCAAGGCAAATAATTAGCGGGATAAGAATAGGAGAAAACATAACTGGATATTCAGCAAGGGCTTTTCTTTCAAGTAATATAAGAAATTCATACAGTTATTTTGGAGGTTATGCTGGAGACGGAAATATCACATTAACCTCAGATTATAATGGTACTATAACAGATGCTGACCTTGAGATGACATCAAACAAAGATTTTCAATTATACATAAACGGAATATACGCTGGAAATTATACAAGATCTCCATCAACAACAAATCCTTCAACATACGATCTATCTCAGCACATAAACAAATTTCAAAGTGGAGTAAATAATCTCGAGTTCATTGCAAGAGAACTATACATTGCAGGAGGTTTTCTAAAAGTAAAATACGAGTCAGAGCCTGAAATATCTCAAAAGAAACAATACTTCCAAGGAGTGCAAGGTCTGATTAATTTATATGATGGTTTATTCATACCTGGAACTCCAACATCAATAGACGTAAGTCTAGACCTAGATAGTAATTTCACTACATTTCTTAATATAGGAAATGTTTCAGTTTACAATGGAACAACAAACGGCAGACAAACTATAACAATCCCTAATTCATTATTGTCCAGTTTGCTTAATTACAACAAACTTGCAAATAAAACAACACCTATAAGGCTTGGATTGAGAAATGTATCTCTTATATATACAAATCAGAAATTAGATGTTCTATCAGTAGTAGACCTATCAGGAAGCATGGAAAACAACTGCCCTGGAGGTTCAGCAAATCCTGGAGAGACACCTTGCAAAATAAACGACGCTAAAAATGCAACAGACTCCCTAATAACTACTGTGTTAAACATATCAGGCAATAAAGTAGCATTAATAGGATTCGAAGATTATGCCAAAAAAGCAGACTTTCATAATTTATCAAATAATAGTCAAACACTGAAAAATACAGCGAATAATATATGGAATGCCGGTGGCTCTACTTGTATTTGTTGTGGAATTCTAAGAGCAAATAGCTGCTTTGATGAAAAAATATTTTATGATGACTTCAATAATCAAACAGCTGGTACTGATCCAATAGGTTGGACAGTAAATCAGGGATCATCAATAATAGATATAACAACTCAAAGTTTAGAAGGAAATAGAGGATTAATGATAGCAAGAACTACTTCTACTAATCCAGTATTGCTACACACATTCAACCCTCAGCAAGATAAAATAAGAGTAGAATTTTTAGCTAAGCATGACACTGGCACTGGTCGTCTTAGATTTGAATTAGAAGGATTAGATAATACATTAAATTACCAAGATTATATCGTACTCAAGATGTATGGAGGATTTATCAGAAATAATGACAATCAATTAACTCCTTATATATTAAATAGAACATATAAAATTAGAATAGAGGTAACCCCTAATACAAATTCTTATAGTTTATATGTAAACGACACTCTAATCAACTCTAATCTCCCAGTAATTTCAACACGTAATAATATTGCTAGATTAACATTTTCTACAGAAAGTGCAACAATAAATTATAAGCTAGATCAAATAAATATCTCCTTAACAAAAAAACTTTGTGATAATTCAATAAACCGTACAAGAGAAATGATAGTTATGAGTGATGGAGAACCAAACCGAGCATGCGGTCTAGATCCATCTCCTGACTGGGATGGAGATGGTGCGACTATAGGAGACCCTCAAGATCAAGCAATACAGGCAGCATGTATTGCAAAAACAAATCATAATATCACAGTTCACGCAATAGCTCTTGATGTAAACAACGGCAGTTTAGCTGAACAAACAATGCAGGGAATTGCAGCCTGTGGGAATGGAGGATTCTATTTAAGTAACGCAACTCAATTGATTCAAATATATAGTCAAATAACAAATAATATAATTGCAGCATATACAGCTCAGACGTTCAACTCATCATCAGGACAAACAAGACTATATCCCAATTCTTATATTTCATTTAATTATTTACAAGATGAAAATCCATTCGGAATACCCATAACTATAGAAAAAGAGTTTTCAAATTCGACAAGTGTTAACTTTTCTATACCTTCAGAATCAACCCCTATTTCATTGACTGCAATATCTTACTCTGGAGACAAATGGACTAACAAAGTCACTCTAAATAATCAAACAGTTTACAACTTAAGTTCTTATGGTTCAAACTACATAGAACTTGGAGACCCATATGCGATAAGCATAGATCCAAGTCTACTGACCCAAAACAACACCCTTTCACTTACAGTATCTTTGAGCTCTGGGGTAAATGAATCAAGCTCATCAAACAATAAAGTGATATATACTGTAATAAAAAACATGTCTGCATATTCTCCCATAAGTGCAAATAGAAATGGTTGTAGTTGGAATATTCATTTTGAAGACAATACTAACATCACCGTTTCAATTCCTCAAAACTACAGCGGAACAAACACATGCATATACTCCCCATCCACTATAGTATATGATGTAAACGATGCTCTTCAATCAGCAGTATATAATCTTTTCAGACAACTTGACTTAGATTTAGATGGAAGAATAGATTTTATATTTAGTCAAAATGAAGTAACTATAGATACAACAGAAGTACAGGGAATACCCTTCCCGTGGTCAACAGAAATACAAGTAAGAAGGTGGGTATGAACAGAAAAGGAATATTCTTTACCCTTATAGTAATAGCAGCAGTATCCCTTTTTCTTATAAGCTATACATTCTATAGGAATTATTCTGATAGAACTGCAACACATGATAGAATTTCCAGTCTAAACACATTCATATTTTCTATAGAAGAAAATCTTGAAAGACAAATATTCATCTCAGGTTTTAGATCATTATTCATAATGCAAACCGAATCTGTAGAAAACGGAGTATACATCCAAAACGTAAATAATTCATTAAATGAGTTATTCTTTAATGGAACATATAATTCTCTGCAACAACCAATAATGATTGGAGCAACATTTGATGATATTCAAGAAGACATACAACAAAAAGCAAACAAAGTAAATGCATACATCACCCTAAGCAATCCTTCAATATATATAACACAATCAGACCCATGGTATGTTGATGTTATACTTGCAGTAAATGTAAATGCTCAGGATCAAGGAAATCTTGTAACTTGGAATAAAACTCAAATATATACTTCGAAAATCCCAATAAAAAACTTTGAAGATCCAGTATATTTGCTAAACACAGGAGGAGTAATTACAAATAAAATAGAAAGAACCCCATTCACCTCATTTTCAAATGGATCAAGCGTTTCAAACCTTAACAATCACACATCAAGTAGATATTACAAATCAAGTATTCAAGCACCAAGTTATCTTAACAGACTTCAAGGATCAAACGCAGCAAGTGAATTCGGAATAGAATCTTTAGTTTACATTCCTCAACTCTCAAATCAAGGAATAACAATCCAAGATAAATCCATTGTTGATTACATTTACTTTTCATCTTCATTTCCAATATCTTGTAGAATAACTGGAACTCCAAACTGGTTCAAAATAGACTTGCCCCATATAGCAGATTACAACCTCACAGGATTAGAAACAAATTGTGCCTGATTAAGCAATGTTTATATACTAACATAAAGTCATACGAATGTAAAAAGGAGGTTTATCATGAAAAGAAAAGGACAAGCAGCTGTTGAATTTCTTATGACTTATGGATGGGCTATCTTAGCAGCAGTTATTGCTATTGGAGTTCTCGCATACTTCGGAGTTTTCAGCCCTGGTAAATACGCACCATCTGCAACAGTCGTAAACCCTCCATTTTATGTAGTAGGAGGAACAGCAGTAGTAGATGCAAGTGCCGCAAGTGTTGCTGTTGAAATTAGAAACAATGGTGGAGAAGACTTAATAGTATCACAAATGAATGTAGATAATTGCAACCCAGACTCAACTGCTCAAAACCTAACTGCAAGCCAAAGCGGAGTATTTACAGCAACAGGATGTACTGGAATAACAGCTGGTGAAACATTTAGAGGAGATATGAGCATACTCTATACAAGAGAAGGTGGTCTATTGAACTTAACATCAACTGGAACAATTACCCAGCAAGCTGTAGCTTAAACAAGCATTTTATTTTTTTATTTGTTTATTTTTATTTTAGAAAAAGGAAAAATCATTAGATTAATCAGTTTTATAAACCATCAATTTGTTTTCTTTCCGATCGTGTAGCTCAGCCCGGTAGAGCACTGCTCTGATACGGCAGGGGTCCCAGGTTCAAATCCTGGCACGATCATATATCATGAAATCAAAAGATAATAACATAGATCTTTGGGAAAGAGTGCTTAACGACATTCCAGAGTCATATAAATCATGGTTTAAAGATGAGAAACTATTTCTTCACAAATATATAACAAAGAATAGCAAAGTTCTAGAAGTAGGCTGTGGAGATGGAAGAAGTATAAAAGACATCCTAGACATAACACCTAACATAGTAGGAATAGACTATGACCAAAAAGCAGTAGATGACGCAATAAAAAACTTCAGAAATTATCCAAGCGTTAAATTATCAAAAGCAGAAGCAGTAAATCTACCATTTAAAGATAAAGAGTTTGATTTCGTACTCTGTTTAACAACATTTGCAAATTTTGAAGATAATAAGCATAAAGCAATAGAAGAAATGAAAAGAACTCTAAAAGATAATGGTAAAATAATAATTAGTGTATTTTCTGAAGACGCATTTGAGGAAAGAATGAAAGTTTATAAAAAAGTAGATGCCAAAATTAAAGAGGTAATAGGCAATAAGAAAGTAATATTTGAAGAAAATGTTATATCAGAACAATTCTCAAAAGAAGAGCTTATAACTATATTTCATAAATCTGGATTAAAAGTGAATGAAATAATTAAGTCGGGAATTGGGTATCTATGTTTATTATCTAAGTAGTTAAACGAATCAAACAATCAACTTTTTAAACCCAATTTCTCTTTCATCAACCCAAGAAAAAAATGGAACAAAAACCAAAAACATTCAATCCTTGGCACGACCTACAAGTAGGAGATAAATCTCCAAACATAGTTAATGCTGTAATTGAAATTCCAAAAGACTCAAAACACAAATTCGAAATAGACAAAGAAAGCGGAATGCTAAAACTGGATAGATTCCTATTCAGCGCAGTCCACTACCCTGGAGATTACGGATTTCTGCCTCAAACCCTATGGTATGACAACGATCCAATAGACATAATAATTCTAACTCAAAGGCCTGTATACCCAATGACTTTAGTAAGTGCAAAAATAATAGGAGTGTTAAGAATGATAGACGGAGGAGAAAAAGATGACAAACTAATTGCAGTATACAATACAGATCCAAGATACGAAGAATACAAAGACATATCAGATATTCCCAAGCACACAATTGCAGAACTAAAGCACTTCTTTGAAACATATAAAGAACTTCAAGGAAAGAAATGTATAGTTCCAGAAATTCTAGGAAAAGATGCGGCAATGGAGGATGTAAAAGTTGCCCAAAGAATGTACCAGGAAAAATACGGAAAAAATAATTCTTAAATCAAAACCTTTAAAGAGCGTCAATTTTACTAATAATCGTGCGGGGATGCCAGAGCGGTCAAATGGGCGACGTTTAGGCCGTCGTAGCTTAGTGCTTACCTAGGTTCAAATCCTAGTCCCCGCATTTTCTAAAAGTTAGGTTGTGTAACCATACATAATCAGGAATATTAAATAATAAAATTAATTTTTATAGATTATGGATAGAAAAGAAAAGATATATTGAGTTAAATTAATCTAGATTAAAAATAGAAAATCAAAATTTATTTTCTCTCTCATAATTTAAAGGATAATTATTCCAAACCAAATTCCATAGTCAGCTTATTATCTTTTATAGAATACTTTTTCAAAGGCAAACTAACTTGCAGGCTATTAAAATAAATCTTCTTTTTTCCTAGAGCCTTAACTTCATAACCTGATTCAACTTTTGAAACAAAAATATCCTCAACATTTTCAACACCAGGTGTTGCCAGCTCATAAACAACCTTATCACTCAACCTTCTAACCTCTGCCTTAGCTTGACCTCTTGGAAGTTTAGACATCCTATCTCTTTGCTCATCACTAATAACCCTTGCCTTAGTTTCAGCCTTAGGTTTGTGATTATGAGGGTTTATCCTAATCTGTATACCATTAGGCAACCTCTTAATTTCGGCTTTATCAGAAGAGAATCCAATATTTTCAGAATTAATATTCTTCATCTGATTTTCCATCATTTTCATTACATTATTCAATATAGAATTGAAAACAGAGTCATTCAAACCAATTCCTCCGCCTCCAAGTAAAGGAGCTCCCTGTATTGAATCATTCTTTCCAAGCATTCCAAAGTCCTGCATGTCGTTTTGAGGGTTTCTCAAGTCCAAACTACAATAAGGGCAAAAACTATATCCATCTTTCAATTTTCCCTCACATCTTTGACATTTCTTTGACGAAAACATAACAGAGTAGAGTACTCTGAACCTTTTAAAATGTTGGTATCTGAAGAATTAGAAGCAAAACTATTATATATCTAAATTTTAATTTCTTCCAGATTCATTAATTAAATGAGGCTGCCAATGAGCAAAACTCTTCAACCAAATAACTGCAGAATTAATTGTTTTCCCGGGATATGTTAAATCAAAATGAAATGCCTCAAACTTTGTTCTATATCCTTCTGTCAATTTAGGCAAAAAGTAAAGAGAAGATATCATCATTAATATAGAAGATATAATGAAAACAAAAAACATAGAACTAAGACCAATATTAAGATATTGAACAAATATGCCACCTAAAAAGCTTCCAATCAAAGTACCAATTCCAACAAGAAGAGCAGAATAAGCAAAACAATAAGCTCTTTTTTGAGGAGAAGATGCATTATAAGAGAATGAAGTAGTCCCAATAACAAACCCAGCATTAGCTAACCCAGAAATAATTCCCGGAATTAGGATCAGTGCTATAGGGCTAGACAAGAACATCCACAACAATGGAACAATTGGAAAAAGAAAAGCTCCAAAATAAATAAGTTTCAAATTACCATGCTTATCAGAGAACTTGCCGGCGATAGGTGCAAATAGCAAATAAAATACAGTAGAACTAATAGATACAATAGTGTAAGTCACATATCCAAAGTTCAAGTCTTCAAGCATTCTAACAGCAAAGAAAGGAGCAGAAAGCATCATAGAGAAATAAAAGAAAAACTGGAAAACAGCAAACTTACCATAATTATCATATCTTTTCAAAAATGATAAAAATGAAAAGTAAGATTTCTTTCTTACTCTGAAGTAAGGATTGAATATCTTGTTTGTATAATGTACGGACATCATTCTAAAAACAACAGCAAAAATAAATAAGAATGTAAATCCAAGCAAAACATACCCCTTAGTCTTAAATATATCAAGAATAAAACTAGAGACAATAAGAGTAACTAATCCTACTATTCCAATTACCCTGTTCCTTGATGCAAAAAACTTTCCTTTCCTCTCTTCAGGAACTAAATCTCCTAACCAAGACAGCCATGAAACATACCCTGCACCATAAATGAAAGGAATAATTATTCCCCATAATACGATGAGCACCCAAGGTAAAACATTCTCGAACCTTCCTGAAAATGCAAAATAAATCAATGCAAGAGTGGGAATCTGCAACAGAACTATCCAAAACTTAGCATACATCCACAACTTCTTTCGTGAATGCTTTTCCATAAGCTTGCTACCATATATCTCTCCCGAAGGATCAAACAATCCATTAAGAGAAGTCATTAATCCAACATGGAAACTATTTCCCCCAATAGCAAGAAGTAAAGGAGTAAGGAATCCAGATGACATGTTAACTCCAATAGATTGATGACATCCTTCTTTCAAACTCATACGAAGAGCATGCTCTTTAGAATGCATCAAATAGTTAGATTCGTTGATCTCATCATTAACAATAGAATCATCACCCATAACCCTAGAGTAATAAAAAACGTTAATAAACATTATGAACGATATAAATTTATGATTTTAGATAAAGAAAAATTAATTAGTCAATTAAGTTTTGAGGGTTACACTGATATCAAGGTGTGCCCTCTTCCACCTTCAACAGAAACCCCTGAACATACTCATGAACAATACACAGTCCATATTGTTTTAGAAGGCGAATTAATTATAACATGGGAAGGAAAAACAACTATATTTGGACCAGAAGACAGAGTAGAGTTCAAAGCAGGCACAACCCATAAAGCAAAAAGTAAATCAGGTGGAAGCATGATAACGGGAATCAAAGAAGAAAATTCTTCACCTGATCTTTATACAAAATTATGATTTTTAATTTCTTTTTTTACAATTTTTCTATCATCTCTAACCTTCAATAATGCAATTAAACCAAATATAATAAAGACAGATATTGCAATAATGGCAACCCTATATCTGAGAGGACCAAATGAAGCCATGCTTGTGACTATTCCACCCCACACAAGAGGTCCAATTAAAGATGATGCTCTTTCAGCAACGCCGTAATAAGCAAATGCAAGGTTATGTTTTCCCTTAGGAGACACGTGAGACATCACAGATCTAGCAACTGTCCAATTTGACCCGTACCAAATACCCATAATAGTGGTAGTGATAACAAATAAAGTAAAGTTAGTAATAAATCCTAAAGCAGGCAAGATTATTATCCATCCACTTAATATAAACACTAAAGTTTTTTTATGCCCAAATTTATCTGCGGCTAAACCTCCAATGACTCCACCAATGGCAGAAGTAATAAGTATTCCAAGCATGATATATGTCTTAATTGTATCATCTACTCCCCAAACTTTCTCTACAAATATTGGAAAGTTGTTTGCAGCAGTAAGCACAGCATCATTAAACAAAAAGAAAGCAAGTAAGAAAAATAAAGCACTTTTATGATAAAATAATGCCTTAGTTTCATCCCATGCTTCTCTAAACACTCCATTAATCCTCGCAGGTTTAGGCCTTATAGGTTCTTTAAAGAAAATAAGCATAGGTAAGGCTAAAATAAAAAATAATATTACTGAAGGCAGTAGGGTTTCAGCTCGAGCAGTTCCCCCGAAGAAGTTAAGACTTCCTTTTGATAAAGGCAAAACAATAATTAGCCCTACGATAGAACCCAAATAATTAGCAAATACCCCAAGACCAGATACAAGACCGCTCTTTCCTTCTTTAGATATATCTTTAATTAAAGGTGTATAAAATGTGAATGAAAAGATATAGGCATAAAGACCTAAAGTAAAACAAATTGTTGCGAGTAGAGCATTACCATTTACAGCAAATAAAGCGCACGCACCATAAAATACAAAAGTAGCAATAGTTGTATAGCATAGTCCTGTGAGTCTTCTCAAGTATTTATCTAAAAGCACTCCAGTTACAGGCGCGCTAATCAACAAAAGTATAGCGGAGATAGTAAAAGTCAAATTAAACCAAATATCAGCAACTCCTTGATCAATTACAAGCCACTGGGCGAAATAAAGAAAGAAAACAATAGACACCAGAGAATTAGCAAAGTCGTACAAAGCCCAAAGAAAAACATTCTTTTTTGTCTGCATATAAATCAAATAAATAAGGAGTATATAATCATTATGCACTCTGCGGGAATACTTCAACTTGGGAAAGTTGGAGTTGCCACAGATATCAATCTGTGAGCACTTCGATTCCCGAATATGCACTCTGCGGGAATCGAACCCGCGCGGCGAGCTTGGGAAGCTCGGATACTACCACTATACTAAGAGTGCTTAATCTTTCAAATAAGAAGTCTTTTAAAAACATAATCACAAAGCATTATATGAAAAAAAGGGTCAGGAAAGAAGGAAAAGCAAAAAAGATTTTAAAGGCCTTAAAAATAATTGGAAAAGCGTTATGGAACATAATAAAGGTCCCATATTACATTGTGATGGGAATACACAAGTTGCAAGTAAAATTAGATGAAAAGGAAATTAAACATAAAACAGAAAAACAAAGGGAATCAAAAAGAGCTATGTATCAATCATTCAAATTAATAGAAACGAAATCTGGAAACTGGAAGAATTATGAAAATTACTTATTAGGAGAGAAAAGCAAGATAGGAATAATTTTAGGAGCTCGAGGAACAGGTAAAACGGCAATAGGAATCAAAATACTTGAAAATATTTATTCAAAAAGCCATAGAAAAATGTATGCTATAGGATTCAAGAAAGAGGACATGCCTTCATTTATCGAAGTAATAGAAACTATAGATCAAATAAAGAATAACGCAACAATACTTATTGATGAAGGAGGGGTCCTATTCAGTTCAAGAAGAGCAATGACAAATCCAAATAAGATGTTAAGTGATTTAATTCTTGTTGCAAGACACAAGAACTTAAGCATACTGTTCATATCACAAAATTCTTCAAATCTAGATATAAACATCCTAAGACAAGCAGATCATTTAATCCTAAAGCCAACATCCCTATTGCAGGAAGACTTTGAAAGAAAGAAGATTAAAGACGTTTACGAAGAAGCAAAGAGTGACTTCAATAAGCACAGCAATCAACAAGGTCTAACATATATCTATTCAGAGTTATTCAGAGGTTTTGTAGCTAATCCACTTCCGTCATTCTGGTCTACAAATATCAGTAAGTCCTTCAGATGAAAAAGTTTTTTAGAAATTTAAAACTTTTGCATGCTCAAAGTGTTCTATCAAGACACACTTTGACATAAGGTTTTAAACCTCCAAAATCCTGTGTAATTTATGGCAAAAGAAACATTCTACATCACTACACCGATTTACTATCCAAATGATACACCACATCTTGGCCATGCCTATACAACAATAGCTTCAGATGTAATAGCAAGATGGCAAAAGCTACAAGGAAAAGAAGTATTCTTTCTAACAGGAACAGACGAACATGGTAAAAAGATAGAAGATGCAGCAAAGAAACAAGGTAAAAAACCAAAAGAATTCATAGACAAATTAATACCTGAATATAAAAAAGACTGGAAAATATTAAACATAGAATATGATAGATTCATAAGAACAACAGATAAAGATCATGAAGCAGTTGTACAACAAATATTGCAGAAGTTACAAGATAATGGAGATATTTATCTAGGAGAATACGAAGGTCTATACTGCACATCTTGTGAAGCATATTACACAGAAAAAGATGTAATAAATCTAAACTGTCCAATTCATGAAAAACCTTTAGAAAAACTAAAAGAAAAGTCTTATTTCTTTAAATTATCAAAATATCAAAAGTTTCTCCTAAATCATTATAAAAAGAATAAAGATTTCATATTGCCAAAAAAAAGAGCCCAAGAAGTAATTAACAGAGTAGAAGAAGGACTAAAAGATCTTAGCATATCTAGAACATCTTTTGATTGGGGAATTCCATTACCATTTGATAAAAAACACATTTCATTTGTATGGGTAGACGCGTTATTCAATTACTACAGTGCAACTCAATCAGAAAAAAGGCTAAATAAATTCTGGCCAGCAGATCTTCACTTAATTGGAAAAGATATTTTATGGTTCCATACAGTTTACTGGCCAGCACTTCTAGAAGCAGTAGGTCTCCCCTTGCCAAAATCCGTATTTGCACATGGTTGGTGGACTGTAAACAGCAAAAAAATGGGTAAATCAGCAGGTAATGCAATAAAAATAGATCAATTAGTAAAGATAGCAGGGGTAGATAGCGCTAGATACTTCCTTCTACGTGAAACACCTCTAGGTGAAGATGGAGATTTCTCAAGTGAAATGCTAATAGAACGCCACAACACAGAACTAGCAAACAAACTGGGAAATCTAGTCAGCAGAGTCTCAACCTTAGCAGAAAAATATGGCATTGAAAAGACAAAAGTTGACTTTCATATTCAAAACGTAGTGGAAGATTTCAAAGAAAAAATGGAAAACTATGAATTGGACAAAGCACTACAAACAATATTTGCATTTATAGATACATTAAATGAGTTTGTTCAAGAAAAGAAACCATGGGAAACTCGTGATAAAGAGGATTTATATGAATTAGTAATAGGAATAAGATTAGTTACATTTCTTTTATCTCCATTCATTCCAAGCACAGCTGAAAAAATAGCTAAAACATTTAATTTCAAAATTAGCTTAGATGAGTTAGATAAACAATTAGATGTAAAAAGCAAGATTAAAAAATCCGAAATCCTGTTCCAAAAGATACAATGACATCTAGAATTTTAAGGTCTTATGTAAGAGTAGCTCAACAAGAACATTGGTGCGAAAGATGTCAATCTCCAATTACAGCAGGAGAAATGTACAGGGGAGAAGTATATGTTCAAAAAAACGTTGTTAATGAAAAAAAAGTAAGCTGGTTAACTGTAAGAAAGAACCATTCATATATTCAAGACTGTCATGATTGGGAGTTAGATTTAGAGATTTTTCAAGCAGAAGATGCACGTAGAACAATTGAAGAACAACAAAAACAAAGTCTAACACTATTAACACTTCTTGCGCAAGCAAGAACAAGAAGAATTTAAAAAACAAATTAATCTAATTAATTCATGACAAAAATACCATTCACAGACTTTGAAAAAGTAGACCTAAGAGTTGGCACAATTCTAGAAGTTGAAAATCATCCTAAAGCTGACAAGCTTTACGTTCTAAAAGTAGATTTAGGAGAACCAGTAGCAAGAACAATTGTCGCAGGTTTGAGAAATAGCTACACTCATGAAGACCTTAAAGGAAAACAAGCGATATTTGCAGCAAATCTAGAACCAGTTAACCTTAGAGGAGTAGAAAGCAATGGCATGATTCTAGCAGCCTCAAACCAAGAAAAAACTAATGTCTTTTTTATTAAACCTGAAAAACAAATAGAGCCAGGAAGCAAAATCCATTAGTTTATAAATCAAAATTTTTATTAAAAGCTCCATGACAAATTATGAAGGAAAGCAAGCTGGAGAAATAAGAATATGTTACGACAGTCACAGAATGGAAGGAAAATGGTATGCAAAAGTACAATTAATAGATGCAAATCCCAAAGAAACACCAACCCATAGAAGATTATTATCAGAAAGCAACGGTCTAGAGATAACTCTAAGCGGACCAAATTTAATCAGAGCAAACCCTAGAATAATCGCAGAACTAAACAGAAGAGGAATAAGTACAACAACTCTAAGAATAAGGCCTTACGTAAGTAAAAGATAATTAACCAAACATCTTCTTCCAGAAACCTGGATCTTTATAATTAACTCCTGCAATCTTAGCAGCAATTCTTTTGTATGCTAATGCAGACTTTGTATAAGGATACATATGTATAACAGCATCTTTATGTCTAAGAGAAGCAAGAACTTTCTTGTCTTCAGGAACAACACCTAAAATAGGCATATCTAACATCTCCTTAATATTTGTAATAGACATCTCATGCTGATTCCCAGAAACCCTAGTAACTATAACTCCTCTAATCTTTTTACCCAATTCTTGAGCAAGTTTAATTGTTTTCAAAGCATCCGTAACAGCTGTTATTTCAGGGTTAGTAACAATAACAAGTTCATCAGCAGCTTCTATTGAAGCTGTAGCTTCATTACCTAAACCAGCAGCGGAATCAAGCAAAACAAAATCAGCCATTCCCCTAAGCTTCTTAGCAACATCTTTTAATTTATCATGATTAATCTTTCTAAGTTCTTTTACAGATAAAGAAGAAGGAATAACTTTAGTTCCAGAATCATGTTCATATATAGCATCAGAAACTTTAGCTTTTCCACTCATTACATGATTCAAGTTAACTGGAACAATAGGAGCTCCAAGATGCAAACCAACATTAGGCGTAGTCAAATTAGCATCAACAATAATTACTTCTTTGTTTAAAGCATTCAGAGCAGCACCTAAGTTAATTGTTGTAGTTGTTTTACCAACTCCACCCTTACCCGATGTGACTGTGATTATTGTCATTGTATTCTAAAATTACCTTGATAAAACAAGATTATTTTAGATAGCTTATAAACCTTTCTAGAATTTGCGAATACAAAGCAAGTTGTTCTAAATTTATGTTAACAATTTTACCTTTGTAAGTTACTCGAAGATTAACTCCCTTCCTAAACTCGCTTTCACGAGCCTTTTCAAGACCCTCAATATCTCTGAAGAACTCATATAGGTCTAGAGCGTCTATGACAATAGGTTCATTTGAGTAAATTTTTCTCAATTGTATAACCTTAGCTCTTGGGGCATCAGGAACAGGCTTCCAAGACTTACCAGCTTTCTTAATTAAAAATCCAAAAGAAGTATCAACCATAATCTTCCAACGAGATAATAAATTTAATATAACATCACAAGTTTTTGTATATTTCAAACTGACATAAAGTAAGTGATCGGCGCTTATCTTTTCCTTAATAATATCCTCAATCAACATAAAAGCAATTCCCAGGTGAGAGCATATGAAAAGTTCTTTTTATATCTTTCTACTTATAAAGCTTATAAAGAAACCTATTAATTGGATAGAGAAACTATTGCTTGAGCTATATCTCCCTCAAACTTTTCAAGCATAGCCTTTGACTCTTCATACCCCTTTCCAGTCTTCTCCATGATTAAACGAACATCTTCCTCATCTACTCCAGCACTTTCTTCCCTAGCTTCCCCTGTTATCTGCCAGCTTTCCTGACCTTGCATAGTAACTTTAGCAACATGAGGGTTATCAATTATAATGCTATTACCATCACTCTTCTCTATTATAACTCTAGAAGCCTCAATCTCATCTTGTTTAATACCCATCTGCTTCATCATGGCCTGCATCTTCTTAGGATCAATTCCACCAAACATGTTTCAAAATCACAAACAAACCTATTTATAACTTTCCAACCAATTTATGGCATGACTAAATTTCTTATAATAGGTGATCTGCACGGAAAAAAACCTAAAATTTATACAAAAGACTTCGATGCTATAATAGCTCCAGGAGATTTTTGCTCAGACAATTTAAGAAAATATATGTTCCGGGCCTTAAAAAAAGAAATAGAAACAGGTGAAGAATATTGGTGGTATAATCTAATCTCAAAGTCTAAAGCAAAAAAAGAAATAATAAAATCTCTAAAAGATGGAAGAAAAATATTAGAATTTCTTAATTCATTCAACAAACCCATATTCGCATTGCCAGGAAATTGGGATTGGACTGGAAGAGATGAAGATTGGAAATATCTACATAAAAACTACTGGAAATCTTATCTTATTAAAGGTCTAAATAATATAAGAAACACTCATAAAAATATATTCAAATTCAAAGACTTAACAATAGTAGGACATGGTATAACGTCTGGTCCAGAATATCCAGTTAAAGAAAGATCAAAAAGTATGTCAAATGCAGAAATAAAAGAGTCAAAAGAAAATTACAAAAGAGTTTATTTTAATCCAATGAATAAACTTTTCAATAAAGCAAGAAAATACAAGAGTCCAATAATATTCTTAACACATAACATCCCTTACAATACAAAATTAGACAAAATATTAGATAAAAAGTCCCCGAGAGTTGGACAACACTTCGGTTCTTATCTGGCAAGACAATTAATAGAAAAGCATAAACCTCTTGTGTCAATAGGTGGACATATGCATGAACACTTTGGCAAAGACAAAATAAAAAACACAACAATAATCAATGCAGGCTTCGGTTCATACGTAAACACAATAATGGAAATAAAGAATAATAAAATAAAGAATTTAGAATTTATAAGAAATAATAAGAAAATTTAATCAATTCTTAACTGACAAAACAACCTTAGTCCCACATTCAGGACAAAATTTAATATTATCTCCTAAAACAATTTGACAACCCGAACATCTAACAGGCTCAACCTTTCTCTCAATTACAGTCTTATACCCTTTTTTTCCAGAAAGTAAAAAACCAAAAGCCTCTGCAACAGCATCGCTGTTCATCTGATCACGTAAATCTCTTCCACTAGTCATGTCAATATTCCTCCTTGATTGCTAGTTTGGAATATTGAACAGGCAAAGTTTTAATTCCTGTTAACAAAAACTTTTTCATTTATCATCACTGCACCAAAAGTAAACTATTCTATTTATAAATATTATTAAAAAAATCAGAAATAAGAAAGTATTTAAGGTTTTATAGGCCAATATATGGATTAAAATGTATGATGGAAGAACAATTGATAAGAAGTTTTTTGATGGAACAGTATGGATATGCTAAGATTGAAGCATGGGTTAGAGGACAAAAGCCCTCGGAAATGAGGCCTAGAGATTTTTTCGCAGGCACAATAGTAGGTACATTCAAGCCAGAGGCATACGATTCCGATACTCAAAATACAAAGAGGTCTTTTTTGCCCAGGGTTTCAAAAATTAGAAGATATGAAGAGATCGAACATCCTCTTGATGAAGATATTGCATTTGCACATCACCTAACAAATCGTTCATTTCTTCATAAAATGAATAGAGATAAAGTAAAGTCTTTTCTAGATGATAAACTAAAAGAAGCTTTTGGGCAGAGAATTCCTGAAACTAGATTAGAGACTGTTAGCTCGCGCGGTTGGAAACTAGAAACAAAAGCAACAAATATAAGAGTTTTTGCAAAAGGTTCTACTGCTGCAAATGAATTATTGTTATATGTAGATTTTGATGCTTCGATTGAATTAAAAAAAGAATTAAATGATATAGTGAGAAGATATTATGTAAAAATAGCAGCTCTTGAAAAAGAATATAGAATAAGATTATGAGTAACTCTAATTAAATCTGACCTATCGGCCAAAAGACTTTCAGAACTACTACAAAGGCTATTACAGCTACTAAGAATGCAACAACTGTCCTAGGAGTAACCATAAACTTGCTAGAATATTCAGAATCATATCTCATTATTCCACCAAATGCTCCAGGCATCTGTATTTGGTTTTGTTGTTGAGCCATGTTTATCAGTATAAATTTCAGTATAAAAATCTTCTCATAAAGCCTTAATCAAAGAAGGCGTAAGTTGATTAATATCTTTAAGAACATGCTGGGCCAGTGAAAAATCATGATTGACTGTATGTCTTGTAGGTATTGCAACACATTTCATTCCAGCTCTATGTGCTGCAATTACTCCTTTTTCAGCATCCTCTATAACCACTAAATTTGAAGGTTTAATTTCCAATTTCTTAGCAGCTAGTAAAAAGCATTCAGGATCAGGTTTACGTTTTACAACATCTTCCTTAGTGACAATATGTTTAAAAAATTTACCAAACCCAGAAAGTCCAAGTTTCAAATCAGTAGATAATCTATCAGAAGCTGTAGCCAAAGCCAGAGGATATAATTTGTTAAGAACCTCTAATGCTTCAGGAACACCTTTTATTATTGACAAATTTGTTCTAAACTCATTATTAAGAGATTTATCAATCATTCTTCTAAATTCAGTTGTATCTATCTTAATATTATTAATATGAAAAAATTCTTCCATGTTTCCGCCATTACGAGTCCAATGTTCAAAATATTGTTCTTCTGTAAATTCATGTCCAAACTTTCTTAGACTATCAATAATTATCTTAGCATAAACAGGTTCAGAATCAAATAAAACTCCGTCTTTGTCAAAAATAATTCCTTTAATCATAACAACTCTAATAGTCTTCAATTAAAAATCTAATGGTTTTAGTAAACAAATGGAATTATCTTCCAAGTTTTTTTCATATATTCTTTATAGCCTTTTAAGTTTTTAGAAAGAAATTCTTCTTCGAGTTTAATTCTATATAAAATGACTGGTAGAAACAAAGCAAATATTGCAATTAGACCTGCCCAGTTTAGCAAAACAAAAGAAAGTCCAAATAATTCAAAAAACAATCCTGTGTAAGAAGGATGTCTCAAATGACGATATGGACCTTTATTAATAACTATCTGCTTTTTCTGTATATTAACTACTGGAATAAAAAATGATCCTAACACATGAATGCTCCATTGACGGAGTACAAATCCTGATAGTAAAATTAGCAAACCAAAATAAGATAAAAAAACTATATTAAAAGAGCCTATATCTAAATAATGAAGTAGGAAAATAAAGATTATTAACCCGTATCCAATGATTGTGAATAATTGCAATGAACCTTTATCATAAGAACTTCTTTTATTCCTAAATAGTATTCGTAGTTCAAATAAAAGAATAATAACAAATAAAATCCAAAAAATAGTCATAAAAATCATTTTATATCTCCAATTTCATCAAGAAGTTCATTCTTTTTCTTTCGAGAAGTATATTTCTTCCCAAACTTAACAAGAGTAGGATTAACCTCAGACCAATATTTAGAAGGAAATAGTTTTTTCAAATCTCTTTCAACAATATGATGGTTCTTACTATTACTCCAATGTAATTTACGAGCAATCTGATAAACATGAGTATCTACAGCAAGACCTTCCTTGCCATGTTCAGACAAAAACACATTTGCAGTCTTTCTACCCACTCCGGAAAGCTCAATTAACTTATCCAAATCGTGAGGAATTTTACCATTATATTTTTCAATTAACTCAGATGCACAAGCAATAACATTCTTAGCCTTGCCTTTATTGAGGTTCAAACTTCTAAATATTTGTAAAACATCACTATAAGAAGCTTTAGACAATTTATCAAGAGAATCATATTTAGAGAAAAGATCTTCCGCAATAGGAATAGTAGTCTCATCTCTAGACTGAGCAGACATAATAGTTGCAATAAGACATTTCCATTCAGCCCCCCATGCTTCAGCAGCAAGTCTCATATTCCCTCCAAGCCTTTTTAGCTCAGAAAGTTGTCTTAAAGCTCTCTTTAATTCCATATATAACAGAAAAGAAAAGTCTTAAAATAGGTTTCTCCTGTCCATAAGTATGGAACCTAAACTATCAGAGATAAAATCCTGGAATATAGAAATAGAAGACAAAATAACTAAAGAATGGAAAAATAGAGACATATTTGCTTTCAACCCAAATACTAAAAAGAAAATATATTCAATAGATACTCCTCCTCCATATGTTAACACCCCTGTACATATAGGTCACGCAACAACTTATACTTACATGGACTTCTTTGCTAGATATAAAAGAATGAAAGGTTTTGAAGTTCTATTCCCTTTAGGTCTTGATAGAAATGGCCTTCCAATAGAATTGGCAGCAGAAAAGAAATTCAATATATCCCCTTTCAAAGTAACTAAAGAAGAATTTATTGAAGCGTGTAAGAAACTTCTAGAATCTGCATCAGAAGAGTCAATAGAATCATTTGCAAGATTAGGACATTCATATTCATCATATAAGAAAGGAAATAAATTAGGAGAAATATATTTAACAGATTCTCCAGAATATAGACAAACAACTCAAGATACATTCATTGATTTATGTCTTAAAGGTCTAGTCTATGAAGATGAAAGAATAAACAATTGGGATACTAAACTTCAAACAACTGTAGCAGATTCAGAAATAGACTATAAAGAAATTCCATCAAAATTTAGCCATATAGAGTGGAAATTAGAAGACTCTAAAGAAAAAATACTAATTGCAACAACAAGACCTGAATTATTATCTACTTGCGCAATGGTTATCTACAACCCAGAGGATAAAAGATATAAACATCTTAATGGGAAAAAAGCTATAGTTCCTATATTCAATCATATAGTTCCAATACAAGAACACCCATTTGCTCAAATAGATAAAGGAACTGGTTTAGTGATGATGTGTTCAGCTGGAGATGTAACAGATATTCAATTCTTTAGAGAAATGAAAATTAAACCAAAAATAGCAATAACAAAAGAAGGCAGAATGAATGAAATAGCAAGACCATATCAAGGATTAAAAATAAAAGAAGCAAGAGAAAGAATAATAGAAGATTTACAAAAACAAAATCTAATCATAAAACAAGAGAATATAGTACATAGAACTCCAGTCTCAGAAAGATCAGGAGCAGAGATAGAATTTATTCAAATGCCTGAATATTATCTTAAACAATTAGATTTCCTTTCAAAATTAAAAAAAGAATTAAGTAAAATCAATTTCTACCCAGAAAACTCAAAAGAAATTTTAACAAAGTGGATTGACTCAATATCTATAGACTGGCCAATTTCAAGAAGAAGATTTTATGCAACTCCAATACCAATATGGCGCTCAGGACATTTAATGGCAATCCCTTCAAAAGGAAAATACTATGAACCAATAAAAGAGAATGTCCCAAAAGATGCAACAGTTATAGATAATGGAAAAGTAATAGGAAAAGTATCTAATTTCAAAGATAATGTATGGAAAGGAGAAGAAAAAGTATTTGACACATGGTTTGATTCTTCAATTTCAGAGCTAAACATAATACAATACCCATCTGCATTTGCAAAGAAAGCCTACCCTATTTCATTAAGACCCCAAGGAAAAGAAATAGTTAGAACATGGTTATACTACACCTTACTAAGAGGCTATTTAGAAACAGGTAAAGTTCCTTTTGAGAATGTCTGGATACATCAACATATTGTAGATGCTCAAGGAAGAAAAATGTCAAAGTCTGTAGGTAATGTGATTGATCCAAAAGAAATAATAAAATTGCATGGATCAGAATCGTTTAGATTCTGGGCAGCATTAGAAGGAAACCTAGCAGAACAAGACTTAAAGTGTTCTATGGATAGAATAGGAGCAGAAACAAAAACAATAAACAAACTACTAAATCTTGCAAGGTTCGTAACTCAATTCAAAAAGCCAAGTAAAATAAAAATAACTCAATTAGATAAACTATTCATTGATTATATCGACGCAGAAACAGTAAATATAGATAAAAACTATGAAGAATACGATTTCCATAAACCTGCAGAAATATTAAGAAGATTCCTTTGGGATATTTTTGCATCACATTATGCTGAAATGATAAAAAGTAGAACCTATAATGAATCAAACAATTTCAGCAAAGAAGAAAGTGAGTCGGCAAAATATACATTACATTATTTGTTGGAAAGAATGATAACTCTTCTTTACCCAATAATCCCTCAAATAACATCAGTTATAGGAAATGAGTTAGGACTGCAACTACATAAAGAAGAATTTCCAAAAATAAAGAAAAAAGAAAATCCGATAAAATTAATAGAACAAATAATGGCCTTCAATAGTGAAGTCTGGAAACAAAAGAAAGAACAAAGTATTTCACTAAAGGAATCTATAAGTGGAATAAAAATACCTCAATCATTAAAAGAATTTGAGAAAGATCTAATAGCTTGCCATAATTTAGAATGAAAATAAATTGACTGAAACTGTCTAAAACCACTACCCAATATATGTAAGTCTAGACCATTCAAAACATTTATATATAACATTAAGTTATATTTTATTATACTTAAAGTATAATATGGAAACAGAATTAAAGACACTAGCAACAACAAGAAGAATAGGAGGTTCTCTAGTTGTAACTATACCTATAGAAATAGTAAAGGAAGAGCAACTTGAAGAAAATCAAGTAGTTGAGATTTCAGTAAAAAAATCGAGAAAAAGTTACTTTGGAGCATTAAAGGGAGTAAATCATTTCACAACTAAAGATCGTATGAAAGATCGTTTTTGATGAAATATTTTGTTGACTCATCTGCTTGGATAGAATATTTTGAAGGAAGCTCATCAGGGGAAAAAGTCAATGATATTTTACAAGAGGATAATGAAATATTTATTCTAAATATAAACATAGGAGAAGTAGTTAGTTTTCTAAAAAGAAAAGATAAAAATATAGAAACAGCATACGAATCAATGATAAAAAGAGCAAAAATCTTTAAATTAACACCAAGAATCTCAAAAGAAGCAGGAGCTCTTCATGCAGAAAAAAGAATGAATAAGTCAACAATATCTCTAGCAGATACATTGATTATCTGTGCAGCAAAATCAATAAGTGCAAAAATAATAACGAAAGATTCACATTTCAGAGACCTTAAAGAAGCTATTATGTTGTAATATGCAATCTTTAAAATTATCTCAAAGCTTATAATTTTAAGCCCGATAATTTCAATTAGCAATGTTTAAAACACAATTCTCACAATCATAATTATGAACGACAAACAGAAATTACAATTAGAAGAACAGATTGAAGAACTAGAAGCTGTAAGAGGCAGACATACAGAACTAGTAACAGTGATGATTCCAGTTGATTTTAATATCCATAGCGTAACAAAACAATTAGAAGCTGAAAGATCCACTGCAGACAACATTAAGTCTAAAGCAACGAGATCAGCAGTAACCGACTCTATAGATATGATAGTACGTTTCCTTAAAGGTACAAAACAAACTCCTCCAAATGGTCTAGCTCTTTACGCAGGAAATATTTCTGAAAAAGAAGGAATATCAGATATTAAATTATGGGCAATAGAACCGCCTAAACCTCTACGTGTAAGAATGTATCGTTGCGATCAAGTATTTGTAACAGAACCCTTAAGGGAGATGTTGCAAACAGATGAAGTCTATGGATTAATAGTAATCGATAGGCAAGAAGCAACACTAGGATTACTAGAAGGAAAGCAAATTAAAGTTTTAAGACATTTAACTTCGGGTGTTCCATCTAAAGTAAGGGCTGGTGGTCAATCAGCACAAAGATTCCATAGAATTACAGAAGGCCTAGCCAAAGAGTTCTTTAGAAGAACTAGTGAAGCAGCAAAAGAATTATTCTTCGAACTTCCAAGATTGAAAGGTCTTTTAGTAGGTGGTCCAATCCCAACTAAAGAAGAATTCTTAGAAGATGGAAATCTAGTTACAAAATTAAAAGAAAAAGTAATTGCAGTAAAAGATATAGGTTATGTTGATGAACATGGATTAAAACTATTAGTTGAAGCATCTCAAGAAGATATAGCCGAACAAGAAATAATAAAAGAAAAAAAGATCATAGAAGAATTTTTCATGACTCTAGGAAAATACCCTGAAAAAGCTGCATATGGAGAAGATAAAACAAGAGTAGCTCTAGAAAGAGGAGCAGTATACAAATTATTATTATCAAGTAAGTTAGAAAAGAGCAAGATAGCCGAGTTCGAAAGACTGGCTCTAGATATGGGCTCAGAAGTAATTCTTATTTCAAATGAAACTCAAGAAGGAGAACAGTTCTTCAATATTACAAAGGGTTTTGGAGCAATTTTAAGATTCCAAATAGAGTAGTTATATGCCTACAGGAGGAGAACTCCGCGTTGAAGATTGGGTTGGATTAATTGCTTTAGAAAGCTGATTAAATTTCTTTCTTCCCATCAAATCTCTAAGTATTACTGTAGATACAACAACTATTCCTCCAATCAAAGCAAGAAGAACTATCCAAAATACAACCCTTACTTCAAATATTCTTTCAAGAGAAATCTCCTCTCCTGTTTCTTCTTCGTCTGTATCAATAAGAGGTTCTACAAACAATTCCAGATTATCTTGAACATTTGTACATCCAGTATCTGCAGGATAATCTATCCTTCCATCTCCATCATTATCAATTCTATCATTGCATTGAGTAACTAAAGTACTAGATCTTCTAGGAGGTCCCCCACTAGATCCTCCTGATCCTCCAGAACTACCACTACCAGATCCACTTGCACTAGAAGAAGTACATACTCCGCAATCAGAACCACAAGAAGAACAAGTCTCACTCAAACTACAATAAGTATCTCCACAGGTAGAATTTTGAGTACTATAATTACTAAATCCAGCAACATTCACGCTGAATACTCCATTAACATAAGACAAACTCTGGCATAAAGTAGAAGGACAAACAATATATCCTGTAGAACTTGAAACAACAGGAGTAGGCGCTTCAGAGTAAGATAAACCTTCAAATGTCAAAACAGCAGTTTGATCAAGTTCAGGATTACCCAAAGCATCAACCCCAATCAAATTGCTTTCTATATTTACGGCATTATCTAAATTCAAAGCCTGATGAACCCCTGTAGCATTTCTCAAAACAGAAACTCTTTGCCCTAAATATTGTATTCTTCCTGCCCCAGAAACCGCCAGAGACATATCTTGAACATTGCTCAAATCAGGAACTGCAAAGAAATTAGTAGTTAACGGAGATACAAATCTAGAAACAGAAGGAACAGGACACCCATTCAAAGTACTAACAATTGTAGATATAGGAGTATTAAGACATAAATCTAAATTATTGGGAATTGGTCCATCAGGAACACTATCTCCATCATTATCTATACTACAAATATTATTGCTATAACACAATCCAGCAGTATATGCAGAGCCAGCAACAACACAATCAGAATTTAATAAACAAGACTCTCCAAAGCCACATAAAATACCAGCAGGTGCGCAGATAGGACCTCCGCCATCTACACAAGTTTCATGAGTATCTTGAATACCATTTCTACATTCAGCAAGAGTTCCTATCTCCCCTTGCAAAATTAACGTAACCCGACGGACAATGTTGGTAGTTTGAGATGTTGCAGTAATAGTAATATTATAATCTTGTTCAACTACATTTCCAACATCTACATCAAGAGTCACATTACAAGTAGGATTAGGGTTTCCAGCACTAGGAGTGCATCTATCTAATCCAACAAAGCTAACAGAAGCTTCAGGAATAGACTGAGCAGAAATAATAACTTCTTCTTGAGTCATTTCAACAAGACTTTCTAATTCAACCAGGACATTAAATGAAGATCCAGAAACAACAGGAACAATAGAAGGATTCAATGTAGAAAGATAACTAAATGGGTAATTAACTCTAAGATTTTGCGGAGGAGAAGAAACAACACCATCTCCACTTATAACTCTAATTGCAAAGTCCCCTACTAAAGTCCCCAATATTCCAGGAGGTAAAGGTAATTGTATTAAATTAGAATTAACAACAACTATCAAAGGAGTTACAGCTATTCCATTAGCAGTAACAATTGCTAAAGGATCAAAATCATTTCCAGTTATATTAATCACATTATTAACATTATTAACAATAATATTAGGGGAAACAGAGTTTATTACAGGATTAGATCTTAAAGTGAAAGTTAAAGAGCTAGAATTCAATCCAGGAGAAGGAGTTGGGTTTCTAACAACAATAGTATGAGTTCCAACTCCAAATGCTCCAGCCCCAATATTAAAAGAGATACTATTTCCAGTAATAACTAAATTCTGACATCGTGTAGAACAAGGAACTCCATCAATTCTTAATTCAGCATTAGAAGCAAAATATTGTCCATTAACAGTTAAAGCATTGTTAGATCCCCATGAAAATGTAGGACTAGGAAGATTATTTATATTATTTATAACCGGGCTCTGATCAACACAACCGCAAGAGTTAGCATTACAACTCTGTGATTGAGAACAACCACTAGAAGTTCCCTCACACGTAGCACCACATTGATTAATTCTACATTGATAAGATCCAGAACAAGTACCTGCATCTACACATCTATCTGGACCCCCGCTAGATTTAGTCCCGCTGGTACCAGCACATCCAAGACACCATTGACAAATATTACCAGGTGCAGCATTGCAACTTGTACTTTCACTATATCCAGAACAAGAACTAGCAGTTATTTGTACATTAGATGTCAAAGCATTTCCACTCCTATAAGATATAGAAGAATCAACGTCGCACTTTGCAATTTGAGTTATCCCAGGAGTAGAAGAACTAACACAGCTAAAAGTAGCGGTATTTCCACTAGAACTAGATAAAGCGCAAGAAGAAGAGTCAATAAATCCATCTAATGCAACAGAAACACTTCCAGGATTTGATGTGCAAACTAAATTAAAATTAGTGCCTGTATTAACACTAGAAGGTGCATTTATATTTGTAATTTGAATAGGACAGCCAGTATCTCCTTTAATAGCACCATTTCCACTTCCAACATAATCTCTTCCACCAGTAGCAATATTAAGCTCGTCACAATCATTATCGCTACCATCAGCACATAAAACAGAGCCAGTTTCAACAGAAGCATAATTTAGACTATGAGTAGAATAAGTTGCAGAATTGCAAACTTCAAACTCTCCATCAACACATCTAGCAACAGAACCTTGACAAACACCTTGTTGGTTACTACAAGGAGTAGTATCGACACCATCAAGACAAGTCGTAGGCTCTATAGTCAAAGGCAACCAATTAACTGAATACTGAAAGAAACCAGTATTAGCATCTATTACATTAGCATATTGATACTCAAAAGACCCTGTATCCTGTCCTTGAGGAATCACAAAAGTGAATGTATTGCTATTAACCCAATTACAATTATAATTACTTCCAGTAAGATAATTACAAATACTCAGAGTCGTTTGAGTAAGTGTATCTCTTGCAAAAATAGCATACTCTGGCATCAAATTAGATCCATTAATTGTAATCGTCCTTGCAATATTATGTCTTACAGTTCCAGGAGTTAATGTACTAATTATTGGAACAGGTGCATTTCTAATAGTAAGCTGCTGAGGTTGAGATTCTCGAGAATTATCTAAATTAACAACTTTAATATCATAAACATCTGCGATAGCATTTCTCTGTATAGGAAATCTAATTTCATTAGAGCTAATTCTAGAACAGCCAGCAGTAGCAAAAGAACAATAAGGATCATAACTAGCTTGTCCTTGAGGTTTAAACAAAATAGCAAAATTAACTGGAAGATTATCTCCTAGTATTGAAACATTAGTTGAAACATGATTATAAACAGGATTAGGACTAAATGAATTAATAATAGGCGCATCAGATAGAGTAATTCCAGTAGCAGTATTTGACCAAGGAGAAGAATCAATTATATTATAAGCAAGCACTCTATAATCATAAGAAGTGCTTGGCATGAGATTATTATGTATAAATGATTCTGTGTTTGGAGGCAAACCATTAGCACCAGGAGCATCCGCCCAAGCAGATGCAGGAGCAGAAGATAATTTATACTGCAAAATAAATCCTTCCTCACCATTATTTGCAGTATTACTATTATCTTTCCAATCCAATCTCATAGAGGAAAAACTTAAAGGTGTAGCATTTAAATCACTAGGTGGCAAAGGTGGTTCAGTTGGATCATCAGCAGGCTGTAAAAGAACACCTTCAACAGGATTAACGAAAGGATAAATAATTTTAGATAAAACAGAATCATCTAACTTATATTCGGAAGCCGAAGTCTCTCCAGTGGAAACAAATGTTGCTATACAAACAACGGAACCACATTCTTTAGAGTAATCAAAATAAAAAACAAAAGCAGAGAGAATGGCAAAAGCAATAACTACAAATAAAAAACCATCTCTTTTCATTACAATAAGTATACAAAAGTCATTTATAAAGTTTGTTCTAGAATTCAACAACTAAAAATCACAAATCCATAATGAGTTTTTAAACTTCTTTCTCTTATGAATATGACTTGCTGTTATTATTCCAGCAACTATTTTCTTAAAATCAAAATTACTAAAACAATCCAAAATGCAAATCTAGAGATGATCGCAAGAACAACAACTGTAAATGAAGAACCATATAGCAAAACCCTGAAGTATTAACAATAAACAAACATATGCTAAGATAGCAATAAACAATTTAAAGCAAACACAACCCCTACTTCCAATGGAACTAGGAAAAAAGCAGGAACTTGAAAAAGAAGCAAAAGAATTCTTCCAAAACAGCAAGAAGGAGATAATAAGATCTGTAAAAAATGACCAAGTTGTTCCTTTAGACTTTTATCACTTATCTAAATTTTCTCCAATGTTATCAGAAAAACTTTTAGAGACTCCAGAAGAAATAATTGCCTTATTAGAACTTTGCCTGGAAGAACAAGCATACCTTCCAAAACCTCCAAGAATAAGATTCACATCTCTCCCAGATTCAGTCAAAATAAAAATAAAAGAAATTAGGGCAAAACATTTAGATCAATTCATAACAATTGAAGGAATAGTTCGTCAAGCGTCAGATGTAAGACCTCAAGTTGTTAATGCCAGATTTGAATGTCCAACATGTGGAGCAATTTTATCAGTTCTTCAAATAGACAGAAAATTCAGAGAACCAAGTAGATGTTCATGCGGAAGAAAGGGATTATTCAAACTACTTTCAAAAGAACTGGTTGATGCTCAACGTCTTGTAATTGAAGAATCTCCAGATTCATTAGAAGGAGGAGAGCAGCCAAGAAGAATGAATGTCTTTCTGAAAGAAGATTTGGTAGATCCTAGAATGGAAGATAGAACGACTCCTGGAAGTAAAGTAAGAATAATAGGTGTTCTAAAGGAAGTTCCTGTACCTCTTCAGCAAGGTTCTATTTCTACAAGATTCGATTTAGCAATTGAAGCAAATAATGCAATACCTTTAGAAGAAACATTTGATGATCTGGAAGTAAATGAAAAAGACGAAGAACAAATAAAAAAAATAGCTACAGATCCAAAAGCATTTGAAAGACTTGCAAGCAGTATAGCTCCAAGCGTATATGGTTTCAAAGAAGTAAAAGAAGCTATACTTCTTCAGTTATTTTCAGGTGTAAAGAAAAAACGTTCAGATGGTGGGAACACAAGAGGAGACATTCACGTTCTTTTAGTAGGAGATCCTGGAGTAGCAAAATCGGTAACTCTAAAATTTGTATCTCGTGTAGCTCCTAAAGGACGTTATGTTTCTGGAAAAGCAGCAACAGGAGCAGGCCTTACAGCAGCAGTTGTAAAAGATGAATTTTTGAAAGGATGGTCTCTAGAAGCAGGAGCAATGGTTCTATCAAATAAAGGAACAGTTTGTATAGATGAAATAGAAAAAATGGACGAACATGATAGATCAACGATGCATGAAAGCATGGAGCAACAATGTTATCACAAAGATACAATAATTAGTCTAGCAGATGGTCAAGAAGTAAAAATAGGAGAATTAGTTGAGAGTCTTCTAGAAAAAAATAAAGAAAAAATAATTCAAGGAAAAGACTGTTTAATACTTCATGTTAATGATTTAGAACTACTTACAACAGATTGGAAAAATATCTCTCCAATAAAAGCTACTCGCATAAGCAAGCATAAAGCTTTTAAAAAATTTATTAAAATAAAATTATCTCATGGGAGAGAAATAATAGTTACCCCGGAACATCCCGTATTCACTGTAAAAGATGGAAAAATAATAACAAAAAGAGCAGATAATATCCAACTAGAAGATCCAATCCCAATTCCATTAAGTATGCCAATAAGTGGAAAGAAACAAGTATTTGAAAAGATGGGGGTAAGCTTGGACCAAAGAATAAAACAACATCCAACTATTCCTACATCTAATTGCAGAGAGCTATTCAAGATAGTAGGATATATTGTTTCAGAGGGATCAAAGGAAAGAAATAGAGGTAAATTAATCAGGATAAGTTTTGCGAATAAAGATGAAATTGTCATAAAAGATTTTGAAGAATGTATGAAAAAGACATTTAATCTTAAACCATATAAACAGATAAGAATAGATCCGACAGGCCCAATGTATTTCTGCCGTTATATTTCTAGAGAGCTAAGTAATTTTATTTTAAAGAATATGCATGAAATGATTAGATATGCAGGAGAGAAAGAAATACCAAAATTTGCGATGAAAGGTGAAAAAGAAAATATTGCAGCAATGATCTCCTGTTTATTTGAAGGAGATGGTTATGCTTCAATAAAAAAGAGAACAATAAGGATAGGATATTCAACAAAAAGTAAAAGACTAGCAGAGCAAATACAAGACTTGCTGCTTAGGTTTAAAATAAGAAGTTCAGTAACAGAGCATAAAGGATTTTACAAGGTAGGAATAACAGATTATCAAAATATTCAAAGATTCTCTGAAAATATTGGATTTGTAACAGAGAGAAAGAATCAAATAATAAATAATTATCTTAAAGAAAAAAAGATAAGGAGATATGTAAAAAACAGGCTTCCTTTAGATTTTAACGAATCAATAATCGCAATAATTAAAGAAGAGAATATAACTCAAGTAGGCAAATATAAGCAATATGACATAATTTATGATCATCAAGTTAGAAATGACAAGTTTTCATTTTCAGCAGATTTCTTGAAAAATTTACTGCTCCAAGTTAAAAATGAAAAAAACAAGGAGTTCTTAGAAATATTAACGGGAGATATTGGGTGGGAAAAAGTAAGGGGTGTTGAAGTAATGGACAATGAAGATGAAGAATGGGTTTACGATGTAACTATTGAACCAAACCATGCGTTTGTTTCCCAAGCAGCAATTCTTCATAATACTGTTACAATCTCCAAAGCAAATATCCAAGCAACACTAAGATCAGAAACTTCAGTTCTAGCAGCTGGCAACCCAAAATTAGGAAGATTTGATCCAGTAATTCCTATTCCTCAGCAAATCAATATCTCTCCAGCATTATTAAGTAGATTTGATGTTATCTTTGTATTAAGAGACATACCAAACAGAGTCCAGGATGAAGCAATTGCATCTCATGTCTTAGAAGAACACAAACAAACAGTTGAAAGAGATGTAATAGATCCAAAACTATTAAGAAAGTATGTCGCATTTGCAAGAAAAATAAAACCAAAATTAACAGACGAAGCGGCAGAAGAAATAAAAGAATTCTATATTTCAATAAGAAATAGAACATTATCTGGAAATTCAGAAATAAAAGCAATTCCAATAACTGCTAGACAATTAGAGGCAATAGTAAGACTTTCAGAAGCATGTGCAAAAATAAGATTGAGTAGTTATGTGGGTGTTGAAGACGCAAGAAGAGCAATAAAATTACTAAAATATTCGATGATGCAAGTAGGATTTGATGAAGAAACTCAAACATTTGATGTAGATAGAATAACAACTGGAATTCCTGCATCAAAAAGAAATAAAATCATAATAGTAAGAGAAACAATATCTAAGTTAGAACAAAGTCTAGGAAAACTAATCCCCACAGCAGAACTAGAAAAAGAATTGGGAGAAAAACTAACAAAAGAAGAAATAGAAGATGCAATAAATCAATTATCAAAATCAGGAGACATTTTCAAGCCAAAGGCAGGTTTCATTCAGAAATTATAAATCACAAACAAACATTTATATAACAGTTAGACCTAATAGTTATACAATGGCAATAGAAGTAAAAACAAAAAAATGGGGAAATTCCATAGGAATAATCATACCCAGTGAAACAATTGAAAAACTAAGGATAAAACCTGAAGAAAGGATAGTAATACAAATCGAAAGAAAGACAAACGTATTAAAAGAAATGTTTGGCATATTAAAATCAAAAAAAAGCGCAAAGCAGATGATTCAAGAGGCAAGAAAAGAGCTTGAAAGCAAATGGATGAGATAACTAAATGTTTGGACACATATGCTCTTGTAGAGATATCAAAAAGCAATAAAGAATTTGAAAGGTACTTAATCTCAGACTTTATAATAACAGATCCAACAATAGCTGAATTCTATCTTGTATTATTAAGAGAAGAAGGAGAAAAGGTAGCAGATTATTGGTTTAAAAGATTAGAAGCATACTGCATTTCAGTAAATAAAGAAACATTAATAGAAGCAATTAAGTTCAGGCATCAAAACAAAAGTAAAAACATATCTTTCTTTGATGCAGTTGGCTACATTTTCTCATTAAAAAACAATTATAAATTTGTTACAGGTGACAAAGAATTTGAACATCTAATTAATGTAGAATTCAAGAAGAAATAGTTTTAACTTCTTTTTTCATAAAGTTCAGATTCATATCTTTGACATCTAGCTCTAAACTCACCCCTTAGAGGAAGTTGTCTGTCTGCAAGATATTAAACATTAAACAATTTCATCAATTTCTCCCATAATTCAGGATGCCAGTGGCAATTATCATGACCCCTCTGACTTGATGCATATTCTGCAACAATTCTTTTAGCAACAATAGCTTGTTCAGATCTTATTCTTTTACTTGAATAAAAATTATAATAACAAATCAATATTTAAAATAATGGAATAAAAACTATAACAATACTTAAATAAAGAACATAATAAAATAAAAAATGGCAGAAGAATTCAAGAGGCATACAGCATTCAAACTAAAGATTGGAGACATACTTTCAGGAAACCAAATAACAGACGGAGAGAAATTAAAATTCATAGAAACAAGTGGAAAGAATGTAGCAAGAGTTAATTTGATTGCAAATGTTGTTGATAAATTCATTCAAGATGATGAAAAGAAGTTTGCATCAGTAACTTTAGATGATGCATCAGGTCAAATAAAATTAAAAACATTCGGAGAAGATATAGAGAAATTAAAACCATTTGAACAAGGAGATACTGTTCTCGCAATAGGAATGATAAGAGAATGGAATAAAGAAATATATGTAACTCCTGAAATAATAAAGAAGAAAGAAGCAGAATATCTTCTATTAAGGAAATTAGAAAATGAAAGAAACAAACCTTCAGAGTCAGACAAAAAACAATCAATAGACCTCAAAGATAAAATAATAACAATAATCAAACGAGAAGAACAAAACGGCGGAGCAGATATAAAGAAATTAACAGAAGAACTCCAATCAAAACCAGAAGTAGTAAACCAAGAAATTCGCAAGTTGTTAGAAGAAGGGACAATTTACGAACCTCGCCCGGGTAAAGTGAGATATTTAGGTTAAAATGGATTTTATAGAAGAAGCAGTAAAAATAGCAAAACAATCAACTTGTGAAAGATGGAGGTGTGGTTCAGCCATAGTAAAAGACAATGAAATTATTGGTCAAGGATATAATTCACCCTCGAATAATTTAGAGTCTCAAAGAAGATGTAACAATAATAAAGATGAATACCATAAAAAAGTAACTGATAAAACTTGTTGTATGCACGCAGAACAAAGAGCAATAATGGATGCATTAAAAAATAATCCAACAAAGCTAAAAGATTCAAAATTATATTTCATAAGGCTTGATAGAAATGATCAAAAAAAGATAGCAAGAAATCCATATTGTACAATTTGCAGTAAAATGGCTCTTGACGCAGGAATAAAATATTTCATATTATTACATGAAAATGGAATAAAAGAATACCTAACAGAAGAATACAATTCCTTATCTTATAATTATCAAGGTTAGTTACAATTTTCTAACAATTCCGTTAGTTGCATCAAGTTCTATTAAATCTCCATCTCTCAAAACTTCTGTTGCGTTTCCTGTTCCAATAATACAAGGTTTACCAAGCTCTCTAGCAACAATCCCAGCATGACTTAAAACACCACCACCATTAGTAATAATTCCCAAAGATTTTTGCATCAAATTAAAATAATCTGGTGTTGTAACATGACAAACCAAAATTTCATCAGAATTGATTGTACTATTTTCCAAGTTCTGATACATTATAATTTTAACTCTTCCTTGCACTTTCCCTAAACTTGCAGGTTGTCCAGCAATAAGAGTTTCTTTCCTTTCAATAACAGGCATAATTTCTTTGTACATATCTGCCAAAGTCACATTATAATCTATAAACCAAAGACCAAAATCTTTTGAATCAACGCTTTCAAAATATCCATATAAATAATTATTAATGAAAATAGATCCTAATTTATCTGTTAAATAAGATCTTTTATTAAGATCCTCTACTTTAATTGAGTTGATAATTTCTTTAGCATGTTTCATAACTAATTCATCATTCAAACTAAATTTCCACTCGTTAAAATCATATGAAAAGTTAATTGGTTTTTCACCATCATGAAAACCCTGTGTCAATTGGTTATGCCCTCCACGAATGATTTCTCCAAATATTCCTTTTCTATTAACAATAAATATGCTGGAAAATTTAGTGTTAATTGGATTTGGTACAAAGTCAGCTTTATATTTTGAATAATCTATTTTTTGTTCTTTAAACCAACCTGCAACAACATCTTTTACTCTTTGACCGCGCATTCTCAATTTAGGCAAACTAGGATCAAATGGTATGAGTCTTAAAGCACAAGAATCTTCACCATGTTCAACTAAAAATTTCTTAAAATCATCAGTTTGATTATAGATATCAATTGCACTAAATTGATGAGGTTTATCAAAAGGCAAACCAATTATCAAATTTAAAACAGCCAATCTATCGCGTTTATTATTATCTTCAAGTCTCAACTCTTCAGTCTTAGAATGTTTTATATTAGCAAACCATTCCGTCAAGGAAATCTGTTTTTTATATAACTCTGTTAAATCAACACTCTTTTCATCCATAAAAATTAAAATAAATAATTCTACTTAAACATTTAGATAATAACTATCTTCTCAACTTATGTTTAATCTTAGAAACAATTCCTTCATGTTTTTTGTTAAATCTAAGAGCCACCCATATCAAAACTATAAGCAGAACAAACAACAACAAAAATCTCCATGAATCTGTGAAATTTCTCCAGTTCTTTACAACCCCATAAAACACAGACCATATTCCAGAAGCCATTAATGCGCTTCCGACAGGCTCAGTAGAAAGTAAGAATAAACCAGCTACAAATACCAAAATACCTACCAATATAGCAATTATAAAGACTCTCTGTGAATGTTTATCGAGAGCATTTTCATAATCTATACTGCAATCATCACAATATCCTCCAGTAGGGCAACTGTTTGAATCATACTCATATACAAATTGGCCCTTTGAATCCCAACATTGTTCAGCTCTTCTTTGCAAATCAGAAGGAACAGGAGGACATGAAGCAGGCTCTCTCAAACCTATAGGTCCAGCATGATTAGTACAATAATCGTCCCACTGAGGGGTCGGATAAAATGTCTCTAATCCCTGAAAAAGAGATAAAGCAAATACTATGAATATACCCAAACCTAATATAAAATTCTTAAATTTCATAGCAAATCATACCAGCTCAAATTTATAAACCTTCATAAGCGTTCAAATTAAATGGATTCATACGAACAAATGCTTGACTCTGCTTACAAGAAGATTAAAGTAGTTCAAACATCATCTGACAGATTCGAAATACCCAAAGTAAAAGGTCAAGTCTCAGGTAAGAATACATTTATCACAAATATTAATGAAATAGCTTCACATATCAGAAGACCGGTTGAACATTTAGCAAAATTCCTTCAAAAAGAGCTTGCAGTAGCTGGTGTTTTAGAAAAAGATAGACTTATGCTTAAAACAATGTTAAATTCAGCAAAAGTAAATGAAAAAGTTGAATTATATGTAAAAGAATTCGTTCTCTGTACAGAATGTAAAAAACCAGATACAGAAGTTATAATAGAAAAAGGCATTAAGTTCAAACACTGCTTAGCTTGCGGAGCTAAATCTCCAATCAGATATAATTTATAAAAATAGCCAAAAATACTCAAATGTTTTGAACAAAACATTTAAAATAGCCCTAAATTTATGAGTTAAGGAGGTCAAAATGGCTAAACCGAAACAAGAGTTTTATGATGTCAAATCAAAAAGCAAATTTACAACTGACAACTACAAGCTCGTAGAAAGAAGCGGAAGATTCTTCATTGTTGCAAAATCACCTACTGGCACACACGAATGCTGGAGAGTAGTAGGAAAAGATGCTGCAGCTAAGCTGAAGTAATCAACTAAATTTTAATTTTTATATCCTTTTTATTATATTATGTCAAAGTTTGTTGGAGAAAACTTTGATCATACAAAGAATTCAGAAAGTCATGAATTCCACATGTGGGTAAAAATCCACAGATCCTCAAGAGCAATAGTCGCTGTATGCGATGAAAATCTAATAGGTAAGAAGTTCTTAGAAGGAATTAAGCAGTTAGATGTAACAGAATCATTCTTCAAAGGAGAAAAACACTCAAAAAGTGAAGTGATTAGTATTATGAAATATGAATTCAAAGAAGGTTCTACATTCAATATAGTAGGAAAAGAATCAATTCAAACAGCAGTAGAAGCTGGAATAATAGACAAAGAATCAGAAAGTAAAATAAAAAATATACCTTTTACCTTGATAATTAATTAAACCAATAGCTTTTAAAAGCCCCATTATCCTAAGAAATTTATGCAAGAAGAAGATAATGAATTTGGAGATTTTGAAGAAATTTTAGATGGAACTCAAGAAGAACCACAAGAAGAACAACAGCCAGAAGGATTCGTAAGAGCTAGATGGCCAAAGAATGGAGAAATTATAGGTACAATTGTACAAAGATATGGAGGTAATAGAATGGAAGTTCTAACAACAGATGGTAAAACAAGAAATTGTAGAGTCCCTGGAAAATACAAGAGACAATTATGGTTAAGACCTAGAGATATAGTCTTAGTAAAGCTTTGGGAATTTGACAAAGACAAAGGAGATATTATTTACAAATACAAACCTAATGAAGTCACTCAACTAAAGAAGAAAGGGCTTCTAAATTCCTTGAGCCAAGAATTCTAATGATTAATATAGAAATATCTAGAAGAAGAGAGGTTCTAAGAAATAAAGAAAAACTAGAACAAAAACTAAACTGTAAAATAAACATAAAAGACAAAATAATTACTATAGATACAGATCCGTTCAATGAATACGAAGCTCAAAGAGTATTTGATGCTATAAATCTAGGATTTTCAGTAGAAAAAGCCTTAAGAGTTCTAGATGAAGAAAATGATTTCATTAAAATAAATATAAAAGATCATGCAAACACTAAAAACTTAGAAGTTGTAAGAAGCAGGTTAATTGGAACTCATGGAAAAACAAAGAAAACAATAGAAGAAATAACTAAATGCGATATAGCAATTCATGATAATCAAGTAGGAATAATAGGCCACGCAGAAGTTACAGAAAGAGCATTAACAGCTGTAACAAATATCATAAAAGGAACAAAACAAGCAAATGCTTACAAATACTTAGAAAGAATAAACACTCAGAAAAAAGGTGTAAAAGAAAATCATAAAAAAATAGTTAGAAAAGAAGAATCTGAAGACTTCGACTCTGAAGAAGACTCAGATATTTAATAAAGAAGAAAATAAAGAAATAAAAATTAAATAAAATTAAAGCTCAGAAATTATCTGCGTTTAGCTTTACTTCTGGAAGATTTTCTTGCAGAAGACCTGCTTGCAGATTTCTTAGCTTTTTTCTTCATCACTCTATCATATACCTCTTTAAAATAAAAAATACAAACTTGTATTTAAAACCTTGCCAATTTTTTAGAAAAGAATAATTTTTATTTTTTAGACAAAATATTTACCGTCGAGAAAAAATAAAGGTAAAAATTATTAAAAATAAAGTTAAGCAACTTTAGCTACAACTATATCAACATATAAAGTTTCAACGCCTTGAGTAACTGTTTCAGGATGCCAAACATTGCCTGTAGAATGACTAACTATCTGAGCCCCGTTAACTCTGTTTACTGCGTCTTCCAAATCTTTAAGTCTTTGATCTTTAGAAATACTTCCAATCCTTGTCTTGCCAAATTGAACATCATATTGAAACGGCATACACTGGCCTAAAACAATTGTACTGCCAGGTCTAGAAACTCTTTCAATTTCAGCTAAAACTTCTGGTGGAGAGCTAACTCTATCAAGAGCATTAAACATTAAAACCAAATCCATAGATTTGTCCGCAATAGGTAAATGGTGAGCATCTGCAATTGCATAAAAGATGGAAGAAGATTCATCACGTTCTCTAGCCGCACGAACCATACCATAAGAATAATCCAAACCTATCGAATTTTCAAATTCTCCTTCCTCAACAAGCTCCTGCAAATTAGTTCCATTACCCATAGCTACCTCTAAGACATTACCTTTTCGGGGAAGCATTCCTCTTAAAGCAAGAGGCAACTTAAAATTTCCAGGATAATCTCTTAAAGATTCCAACTCTGCTTCATATCTAGCCTGATGAGAAGCTCCAACCAACTGACGCTTCATATAATCATCTCCGTGATCTTCATATTTTACAAGAATTTGATTAAATAAACCAGAAACCAATTTAACTCCTTGAATAGTAAGTTTTTCACCATCATAACATTCATTAGGAAGGTCATCTATAACTTCTCTAATGTAACTTAAAACGCCTCTACTATTTCCTAATCCAGCATTTAACAAAAAAGAAGTCAATTCTCCAGTACTAATCCTTTTTCTTAATCCTCCAGATTTAACTTCCACCGTTTTTTTAGGGATTCCATTAAATCTAAAACTATTTTCTTCTCTCAATTTAAAGGGTAAAAAGTTTGGAGCATCTCCAATAGGAAAATACTCTTCTCCCATTCTAGAACAAACATAAGCCCCTAAAGAATTAACAGAAAATCCAGAATTACAATCAGGGCAAGCAAGAATTCCTAAATGATCATTTTGAGGCATGAAAACAATCAAATTATTGAGTTTAAAAGAATTTGCATAATATCTAAAAAAATAGATTAAAACTAAGATTTAAATAACATTAAAATGCTCTCCTCTATAAGACTCTGTAGCTCAGCAGGTAGAGCACACGGCTGTTAGGATTCATTAAGGATTCAAAGAAACCGTGGGGTCCGAGGTTCGAGTCCTCGCAGAGTCGTTGATATTTTTTCTTTTTTCGCTAATTTTCTCTAATTCCTCCAAAGAAAGACTTCCGTTTAATAAAGAAATTCTTTCTGGTGTAGTTGTAAATGGAATAAATTTCCCAAATTTTTCAAAGACCTCAAACTTTGTCAAATGTTTTAGGTTATGCATTTCCCATTCTTTAACAATAATTTTTGCATAATTCTTGCTAATATAAAATCTACCATAATCCTCATATTCTTTATAGATGTGCTTAATATTATTTCTTAAAAGAATTTCATGAATTTGTCTAGTCACATTAATACTGTGAATCTTACCACTAATAGCTAGATGTTCTGTAATATTAAAATCAGTATCAAATATACCGACCAAACATCTTTTACTAAGTTCATTATTTTGTAAAATAGCTAGAGGTATGCTAGCATACTTTTTACTGCCAGAAGGTAAACCAAGAATCTTAGATTTAAACTGAAATATTGCCTTAGAACCAACAGTAGTATCTATGCTATTCTGATTAGGTCTTATTAGAAATCTAGGTTTTAAATTATAAAGCTGAAACAAAATTTTTGCAATATAATTTGTGTGATATGGCTCTTCATCTATAAGATTTCCAGTAATAGAATATCTATATGACTTATAACCATTATTATCTATATATAAATAAAGACACCCATCTCCTAAATGTATTCCTGTTTCCTCTGCTAATAAAGGAGTAATTTTTTCAGGAATTTTTACTCCTCTTTTAATGTCTTGCCAAGAATATTCTATTCCCTTAACTCTTGCAAACTTTATAAAAATAGACCTTAAAGCATGTGTAGATCCAAAAACATTTCTTACTTCTACGTCACTACCGTAACCAGCAATCCAACAAGTCAAGTAACTATGAATCTCACCGAACATTTGATATTGGATTTTTGCAGAAGCTATTAATTTAATTTTTTTATCTCTAATATTTCTAATTTTGTTAATAGTCTTTTTAGAAATCCCAAATAATTCAACTATTTTATTTGTTCTCTCCTCTAAAGGTAACTCTCTCCATTTTTTTGGAATTTTTAACATATGAGAATAAAAGTTTGTTATTTATATATTTATCTATATGCATTCAAGGACGTTTTTCTACATTTTATAAAGTAAAAAATACTATAAGAAACATGAAACAAAAAGTACTATTGGGCCTGTCAGGAGGAGTAGATTCAGCAGTCGCAGCCATGCTTTTGCAAAAACAAGGCTATGAAGTTATAGGAGCATTCATGAAATGTTTCTCAGGAGAAAAAAACAAAATAACTGGAGAATGTCCGTGGATTGAAGATAGAAAGAGTGCTCAAAAAATAGCATCGAAATTAGGAATAAAATTAATAACAATAAACTATGAAAAAGAATATTCAAACCAAGTAATCAAACCAATGTTCGAAAGTTATGCGAAAGGATTAACCCCTAACCCAGACTCAGCTTGCAACACAATAATAAAATTCCCATATTTATGGAAAGAGGCAAAAAAACACAATTGCAATTATATAGCAACAGGGCACTACATCAAAAAAATAGAAAAAAACAATAAATTCTATATCAAAATACCTAAAGACAAATCAAAAGACCAATCTTATTTCCTTTATGGTTTAAGTCAAGAAGACCTTAAACATACTTTATTCCCAATAGGAGATTACACAAAAAGAGAAGTAAGAGATATAGCAAAACAAAACAACCTTCATAACTGGGATAGAAAAGGAACAAGAGGATTATGTTTTGTAGGAAATATAGATGTAAAAGACTTCCTAAAACAAAGAATAAAAAATAAACCAGGCAAAGTAAAAGATCCAGAAGGAAATATTGTAGGAGAGCATAATGGAATGATGTTTTATACAATTGGAGAAAGATTAGGAGAAAACGAAAATGTCAAAATAACTAATGAATATAGAAACCAGGTAAAATCAAAACTATACATCGCAAAAAAAGACATCAAAAACAACATCTTAACAATAGCGCCAAAAAATCATCCAATTCTAAAAAGAAAAGAATTCAAAATAAAAAAAATAAATTATATTTCGGGCAAACCAAAACACAGCAATGTTTTAGTTAGAATAAGACACTTAGGAGAATTAAACAGAGCAACAATTAAAGGCAACAAAATAACTCTAAACAAACCAATAGAAGGTCTAGCAGAGGGTCAATCAGCAGTAATTTACACAAAACAAAGAATTATGTTAGGTGGCGGAGAAATAAATTACTAAATATTTAAAAACAGATAATAAATGATTAAAATATGTCAAGAGTAAAACTAACTGAAGTATACGATTGTCTAGATTATAACAGCATAACAGAAGATGAATTAACAAGAAGAATAGCTAGTGCAAGAGGTTTACCAAGTACTGCACCTAAAGGTCTTCTCAAAAGGATACTTTTCTATTTAAGAAGTCCAAGTACATTTAGTCAAGAATTAAAATTAGATTTTTTAAGGAGTAACGGTTTTATTGAATTTAATGACACATATTCTTCAAGCGAAGGTAACAAAAGAACTTATAGAAAATCACCAGATAAAACAAGAGCAGATCTAGAAGCAATGCTTCCAGTAGGATTTGTTTATTAACAATCTTTTTATACATTAAACTGGATATAAATACATGAAAACACAAGAAGCAATAGAAAAAAGGGCATCAGTAAGAGAATTCTCAAATAAACCAGTTAAATTTGGTCAAGTATTAGAAGCAATAGATGCTGCAAATCAAGCACCATTTGCTGGAAATATTAACCATTTAAAATTTATTATAGTAGAAACAAAAGAAAACAAAAATTATATTGCAGAATTCGCTCAACAATATTGGATAAATGAATCTCAATGGGTTGTAATAATCTGTTCAGAATCAAAAAGACTTGAACAATTATATCAAGATAGAGGAGAAATGTATGGAAAACAACAGGCAGGAGCAGCAATTCAGAACTTTCTTTTGTCAATAACAGAACAGGGCTTAGGAGCTTGTTGGGTCGGAGCTTTCTCTGAAAGAGAAATCAAAACAAAGTTCAAAATACCAGAATCATGGCAAATAGAAGCAATAATTCCAATAGGATACTCTAAAAGCAAGAAACAAAAACAAGCAAGAAAAAATGAATTAGAAACAAAAGTATTCTGGGAAAAATGGGACCAAAAGAAGAAACCCCTAACATACCCGCATAAAGATCCTTCTACTAATTAATACAAAAACTATTAAACAATACAAGAATTAAGTTTTAATGAAAATAACAAAGTACGGACATTGTTGCCTCTTAATTGAAGAAAAGGGAGTAAAACTACTAACAGATCCTGGTTCTTTCTCCTCTGGTTTTGAAAATCTAGAAGTAGATGCAGTAATTATTACACATGAACATATGGATCATTTGCATATAGACTCAGTCAAGAAACTTATAGCAAATAAAAAAGATAAAGGTCTAGTAATTATTACAAATAAAGGAGTAGGAAAACAATTAGAAGCAAATAATATACCAGTTTACCACTTATTAGAAGATGGAAATAAAATGGACTTCAAAGGACTACCCATAGAAGCAATAGGCCACGACCATGCTCTTATGTATAAAACAGTTCCTTGTATCAATACAGGTTTCCTTATTGCAAACAGATTATTTTACCCTGGAGATTCTTTACATAATCCAAAAAAGCACGTAGAAATTTTAGCTCTTCCTGTAGCAGGTCCATGGATGAAACTAGAAGAAGCAATAGATTATGCTTTAGAACTTAAACCAAAAATAGCTTTTCCAGTCCATGAAGGCATACTAAAGCAACCAGGACCAGTACATAGAATACCTGCAACAATTCTCGAACCTAAAGGAATTAAATTCCAAATTCTAGAAGATGGAAAGACCCATCAATTCTAGAAAAATAAAGAATAAAATGTTTATCCTACAAAGTACCCATACGATATCCAATGTAGGTTCCTATACCACCTACTGCACCTCCCAAGATAGCTCCTTTAGCTGTTTCGATTAAAGAAGATTCTAGAGCATTTCTTAAACCTTTTTTATTCTTTCCCCTTAAAGAGTCAACTAATGAACACAAACCATTCGCAGCACCACATACAACTGATCCGATAGCTGCAGGTAGGAACTTTAACAAAGTTCCAGTAAGAGGATCATCAAAAGTGTGATATCCTGCCCTTTGATATCCTAAGTATGCTCCGGTAGCCATCGCACCTAACCCCATAAGAGCAGCAGGTATTAAAGTTACTAGTGTTACGGGATCTTCAAAATCTTTATTTCTATCCATCTATCTTTTACCTCCTTTCATATCTATATGTAAGAGAGATTTTTTCGCGAAATTATTTGCGTTTTTCATTTTAAAATATTCTCTCTCCGGAATGTATGTAATTTATGGCCTTATCACAACGAGATTTAATTTCTTCAATTTGTTTTTTTCTTTTAGATTGAATATCTTTAAGGATCTTATCAAGACTATCATCAATAGGTGTTTGAATAATAGGTACTATCCCTTTAGAATGAGGAGTCTCCCTAGCAAATAATCTGTTTTCATCACAATCGTAAAATTGAGTAATTGGACAAAAGCCCTCAAGTTCTTGGTTTACTTCTACTACTGCATCTGCAAATTCCCTTTTCGCCTCCGGCATGGTAGTATATTCTCTTAAAACAGAATCATAATTCACAAAAAATACTCTTGATTCAGCCACCCTTAGTGGAACAGCCATCCAAGAAGCTTCAGTAAAAGTTGTAGCAGGACCGCTCTTTAATATAATAACCCTATTCCCATATCCTAAAGATCTGCGAACGTCTTGTAATTCAGGATTCCTAATTATCATCGGAAGTTTACTTTCTCTCATCCTTAACAAGTCTCTTCTGAAAGATTCATCCTCTACCCCAGCATTGGGATAAGCAACTACAGAGCTTGAGAAAGCCAGCGCATCCCAATCCTTACCCTCTTGTTCTAAAAGTGAACCATATAAAGCAAGGTCTTCATCCGTTGCAACTCGCAAACCAAGATCTTTTTCACCTTCTTGAGTTTTTCTTAATTCTCTAGCATAAAAAACTGCCCTCAAAAAATTGCCTTCTAAAACATCTCCTGGATTATACTTTTTGGAATCTCTCAATCCGCTTACATGTCCAAATTGAAGGTTAAGACTCTCTAGAAGAGGTCTTCCAACTTCATCGTACCTTAATGGTCCAATTATTGGAGTTTCTACTACTCTAGCTCCAAGTAACTGGTATTTTCTTTCTGTTTTTTCTGTTTTTTTAGCCATGTTTTTTGTTGTCTGTAAAGACAGTTCCTTAAAAGTAGTAACGATAATATATATCTAAAACTTTGTTTGAAATTATTAGCAATATATAGAAATATTTATATATTATTTAATATAAAGATAAATAATGGAGATTTTAGACAAGAAAGATGAGAATTTACTAGAATTACTCTATCTAGATAGTAGAATGTCGAATAGCCAACTAGCAAAGAAATTAGCAGTAAGTAAGGATACAGTCAATAATAAAATAAAAAAATTCTTAGAAAAGGAAATTATCTCAGCATTCACTTGTAATGTTAATCTTGAAAAATTAGGTTTTAACACATTTACAGTACTTTTCAAGTTCAATGAAGACCTATCAAAAAATGCAGAGATCTCAGACTATTTCAAAAATCACCCCTTCTGTATGTGGGCTGTAACCATTTCAGGAGAATATGATATCCTTGCAGAGTTTATAGCAGAAGGTTTCTTCAGCATGGAGAAAATAATACTTCAAATAAGAGAATATTTTGGAGAAAGACTAAATTTCTATGAAATAGATATTTTTGCAAAAATGGTTAGAATAAATCATTTGATTAAAGACCTTAACAAAAATAACCTGGAAAAAGGCAAAAGCTTCTCAAAACCAGATACAAAAAATATTAAATTAGACCAATTAGATAAAAAGATAATCTATGAATTAACTAAAGATTCTAATATCTCCTTAATAGAATTAGCAGAAAGAGTAGATAGTACATGGGATGTAGTAAGATATAGAATGAAATCACTAGAAAATAACCTAATTATAAGAAAATACCACCCTATGCTAAATTATAAGAAACTAGGCTATATGCCCTTCATTGGGAAAATAACTTTCCAAAACATCTCAAAACTAGGTTTTGATGCAGTAGAAGATCTAATCAAGAATAATGAAAATATAACTTATGCATTTACAAGTGCAAACTCACTTTCAATAGTATTTAACTGCATATACAAATCAATAGATGAATTGGACAGTTTTTTAAAAAGAATCCAGGAAAAGTTTAAAGGTAAAATAAAAGACATGAAATACTATATTCAAAGAGATCAAATAAAATTTACCCCTTTCCCAAATGGGCTTCTATAAAAAAGAATAAAAAAATAAAAAAATAAAATCTACTCAATTAACGGAATATCTCAATGCCTAAATCAGACATTTCAGATTTTCCTGCATTGCGTCCTTGATTAACAGATGAGGATATTTCCTTTCCAAGTACATATGGAGATTTAACTCCTGTCATAATTGTAATGACGCGCACTTTAGAACCGAATTCCTTGTTAATTCTAGCACCAATGATAACTTGAGCTTCACTGCTTAAGTTTTCTGTGACTAAGTTTCCTACGCCAGAGAATTCCTCAAGCTTAAAGTCAGGTCCGCATGTGATGTGGATAAGAGCTCCTGTGGCACCACGATAGTCTACATCCAATAATGGATGTGTAAGAGCCTGTCTTACAGCCTCTTCAACTCTCATGCTACTATCAGACTCACCTACTCCAATAACTGCAACGTCACCACCCTTCATAATTGCTGAAACGTCAGCATAGTCTAAGTTGATCAATGAAGGCAAAGTAATAGTCTCCACTATACCTTTTATCATTGTACTTACTAGCTCGTTCGCAACTGCGAAAGCTTGTTCCATTGGCAAGTTACCAGCAATATCGACAAGTCTGTTGTTGTCAATAACTATGACGGTATCAACAACCTCTCTTAACTCTTGTAAACCAAATTCTGCTTTGTCAATTCTAGCCTTCTCACATTCAAAAGGCATTGTGACCACTGCAATAACTACAGCGCCAGCCTCTTTTGCGAGTTGACCAATAACTGGAGCAGATCCAGTACCTGTTCCACCACCCATACCAGCACAAATGAATACCATATCAGCATTGCTGACTGATTTCTTAAGTTCAGATAAAGATTCCTTAGCAGCTTCTCTTCCCTTTTGAGGCCATCCTCCGCAACCAAGACCTCGAGTAATCTCTTTTCCCATCAAGATTTTCTCATCAGCCTTTGTAATGCTTAAGTGAAGAGCGTCTGTGTTAGTGCCATAAATTGTAGCTCCATTAATTCCTTTGTTAAATAACCAAGTAATTGTATTACAACCAGCACCACCAGCTCCAAAAACTTTTATGTTAGCTTTTCCAGCCCTAAGTTCATCAAAATTGATGCTATGTGTGGACGCATTTGCAATTGCTTCTTTTGCAAAATCTAAAACCATTCGTTCTTTTTTCATACCTCCTTTCAAATAATTGATTTCTTATTGTATTTTCACTTTAAATAATTGTGTGTGTCATAAAATTATATTTTCGTAACAAAATAAGCGTAACAAAAAAGTAGTTTAAGCCAATTAACTCATAAATCTAAACAAAAATGTACGAAATAGCAACTGCGAACTCAAAAGTGGAGAAAAAATTACAAAAATATATGGCCCTAAGAAATGACATAACTTACAAGTTAGATAGACTAAAAGAAAATCCAAGAAGAGCAAATGGAGCTCACCAACTTCATGGAGATTTAAAGGGCAAATGGGCATGCTGGTTAGGCTCAAATATACGAACAGTTTATGTTATCAAAGAAGAATTAAAATATATAGTCATACAAGCAGTAGGAACCCATAAAATTTATTAATAAATAAATTTTTTAACTTTACCTTTCTTCATGTTCCTCTCACTAGCCCTGATTTGTGCCATCATATCTTTATCCTCAAGTATTTCTTTTTCCTCAAGTCTTCTTATTTTATCGCGAATAGATTCTCTAATAAATTCAGTCTTAGTAGTATAATTATGCCTCTTCATCACCTTTGTTATAGCATCCAAAAAGTTTCTTTCAAGTTTTAGGCTAATGTTTTCCATACTACTAGGTAGTATTAAGTAGTATTTAAACTTTTACTTCAAGCACTTAATAACATCTGCTTTTGTTATAACTCCGACTAATTTTCCAGATTCTTTAACATCCTGACTCTCCAAATATACATATTAATAGTGGAGCAAATAGTACTCAAGAACATGTACATATTCATGTTCTTCCTAGCAAAGGAAGTCTAAGACATTTAATATCTGAATACGAAAGAGTTCCTTTCAGAGAAGATATTTCAGAAGAAGAAAAGTCTAGAATAGCAGAAAGGATTAGAAACACTAAAATCTAATTTTTATTTATTGTCTTAATATATTCACTAAACTTCTTTCTCTTATGAACATGACTAGCTATTATTATTCCGACAACTATTATCCCCAAAATTAAAACTATTAAAACAACCCAAAATACAAATCCTATTCCTATATCTCTGGGTCTAAGAGTTAAGGTCTCTGGTTCTTCAGAGAAGTCTTCAGATTCCAATATAATTTCATCAAGTTCTATATTATCATTAGCATTCAAGCAGCCTAAATCAGCAGGATAGTCAACTAAGTCATCACCATCATTATCAACTCCATCATTGCATTGAGTAACTAAAGTACTAGATCTGCTAGGAGGTCCACCGCTTCCTCCAGAACTACCACCAGATGATCCTCCAGAACTAGAACCAGTCCCACACGATCCACAATCAGAACTACAAGAAGAACAAGTCTCAGTTAACACATGACAATATGAATCTCCACAAGTTGAAACTTGAGTACTATAGTTAGAGAATCCAACAGTAGTCATTACAAATTCACCATTGGAATAAGACAAAGGCAAACATCTAGATGAAGAGCATATACTAAATCCATTAGATGTTTGAATAGTAGGAACAGGAGCATCAGTATAACTCAGGTTATAGAAAGTAACTCTAGCAGTTTGATTCAATTCACTATAACTTTCACTATATACTCCAACTATATTTCTTGCAATAGCAATAGCATTATCAAGATCTAGTGCCTGGTAAACTCCATTAACAAGTCTCCATAAAGAAACCTCTTGGCTCAAATATTGTATTCTACCAATACTTGGAATTCCAACAGAGAAGTTAACAACTCTAGTTAGATCACTTACATTAGAAAGATTAGTTGTAATATTATTATTAAATCTAGAGTAACGAGGTATAGGGCATCCAGAATCTCCGCCAATATCTTGTGTTCCATCGCAATCATTATCAAGTCCATCACGACACAATTCAACTCCAGTTTCAACAGAAGCATATCCTGGAATAGAATTGTAATTGCATCCAGGCCAGTTATTTAGAGTACAGGTCTCAAATGAATTCAGACAAACTCCTCTCTGTTCTTGACAATTTCTAACCTGTCCATTAGTGCAAACAGGTACACTCAAAACAGTCAAGTTATAATTCACATTTCTAACAACTGCTCCGCTTGTCCCAGTAATTATAACACTTTGATTAGAAACCAAAGCAGCGCTAGAAGAAGCAGATAGTGTAAGAGTAGAAGAGCAAGGACTTCCGCTGGAAGGAGTGCAGCTTATTGGACTAAACAATGCAGAAATTCCAGCAGATAAGTTAGTAGCAGTAAATGCCACAGCAGATGAAACTCCAGAAGTATAAGTCGCAGTAACTGTAGTAGAAACAGAATTCCCTCTTTGTACAGATCCAGATATAGGGTTTCTAGAAATTATAAAGTCAAGTGGAGCACTTTGATTTGTAGTGCCAGTAGCTATTTGAGAAAATGAAGAATTACCTCCACTATTAAATGCAAGAATCTGGTAATTGTAAGAAGTATTATTTAAGAGTCCATTATGAGTAAAGCTAACTGTGTTAGCTGACAAACTTCCAGCTCCAAAAACATTTACAAAAATAGAAGCAGACGCTAGTTTAAATTGTAAAGTATATCCATTTTCATTTACAACATCATTCCAATTAATTCTCAAACTAGAACTGTTAATTGGAATAACAGTTAATCCGCTAGGAGTGTTAGGAGCACTTTGATTAGTAGTATTGCTCGCAGAATTAGACCAAGTTGAAACTCCGATGCTATTCTCAGCCAAGACTCTATATTCAAATGATGTACTTGCAGGCAAACCATTATCAGTAAATGTAACTGTATTAGCAGGCAGGTTAGAAGCAGTAGATAAATTAGCAAAGAGTCCATTAGGTAACTGCCTTCTTTGAACAACAAATTTATCTTCGTTGTTGCTATTGTCTTTCCAATTCAGCCTTAATTGTATAGAACTTACCGGAGTAACGTTCAAATCACTAGGCGGGTTAGGCGGACTTCCAGGTACACACCCTTCATCAGTTTGACCATCACAATCATTATCCAGTCCATCACAACTATTTTCAGTTACCTGATAATTTGAGTTGTGAGTCATATAAGTAGTAGGAGAATAAGTAGGCGCACTGCATCCCCACCAATTCTTAAACTTGCAAGTCTCTTGAGATTGAAAACAAACACCTCTCTGTTCTTCACAACTTCTCCTAGTTCCTTCCGTGCAAAGATCATTAGGATTCCACTCTCGATTATAATTAGCACGATAAGTATCCCACATTTCTTCAAGCCAAGGATGCCAGCTTCTCCATCCTGCAGTCAAAGGATTTTCCATATAACGATCAGTATAAGGGAAAAGAACATCATAATTCCAGCTATCAGTAACTCCCATTATATGCGAAGCTAAAATATACCCATTCCATCCATTGGCAGTACAACAACGACGATAAGAATCACCAAACCAATCTTTCGCATCAACAATAGGACCTGTCCAGTGAGAAAACCCAAAGTCAGGAAGTCCTATATCTGCAGAAGTATATCCTCCATGACCGCAGTTAACACCTCCAGCTGAACATTGAGGAATAACTGAAGAGGGAGTATTTGGAGGATAATTAGTTACAGCAAATGTTTGACCTTTTTCACTAAAAAACCTAGGATGATAAGTTGTAGCATTCAAAAGTCTTGAATCATTTAACATAAGTCCTGCAAGAAGAATAGGGAAAAAACGCCCATTACCATGTCCTCCATTTGGATTCCATTCCATACCCAATTCTAATGCACCATTAAAATCAATACCCAATTGAACTAAACGTATCGCTAAAGTTTCTTTTTGTGCTTGAGTATAATTCAAATTCAAAGACAGAGCTGCAATGCTAACTTCATCAGCAAAATCTCTGCCATATCCAACTGCATTTTCAGACGGTTGAATCGATTCTGTAGGCCAGTGAATAACTTGAACATTTACTCTTTCAAAAGATCTTTCAACTTCAATCAAAGGAGGTGTTAATGGAGTTGGAGTCAAATTACCAAAAAAAGAATAATCTAATTGATTTTTATTATAACGAATAGTTTTATCTGTGCTAAAGTAAGTTGGCCTAAAACTATCTGCCGGAGGTACTTGAGTAAGAATAGTTAATACTGCAGCAGTACGTAAAGTGGTTTTACTGCAAGTATCAAGCACCGTAGCCTCGCTAGTATCATAGAGAAGATCAGAGCAAGCTGTAGGGGGATCAGGCAAAAAGCAAGAAGGACAATTATTAGGGGTTGTATGACTAGCAGTAGAAAGTAAAGATCCTGGTTGTGTAACTGTCAAAGGAAATGTTGGCCTCAATGAAGGATCATACTGTGCAGCACGATCATCAAACGGGTGTCTGTATCCACCTGGACTGGGAAGATTAGCAAGTGGATTCAACCATGAGCCATGCCTACCCGATATTTGTCCAGGTGAAACTGAAGTAATAGTCACAGGACCAAGAACCCACCAATCTCCATTAACAAATTGTCCACATTCCCTAGGTTGTGAAAAAGTCCATGTAATACCATGTCTAGTAATTGAAGAACATTGAACACTTTCGGGCCCAGACCCGCCAGATGGAGATAAAGGTATATAGCCATCATAAAAAAGATAAATTTTCTCAGAAACCAAATTATTAGAATAAATAGGAGAAGAGCTAAGATGGACAATGGAATAAATTTCAAGTCTGGAGTCTTCTATAGACTCATCAGATAAAATTAAAACTTCATCAGTAACTTTCCAGTCAAATGAAGCAACACCATTTTCAAAACCACTTTGAAGATCAATTATATGATCATCAAATAAAATATCTTTTTCAAAAATCTCAAAATCTACTCTATAACCATCGCAATTTTTCCCTAAAACCTCAAAATGAACAACATCTCCAATCCGAACAGAATTAACACTAGATGAAATTTTTTCAATTTTACACGATGAGCCAATATATATTTTAGGGAAAGTTCTAAGATCTGAGATATTAAGAAGAAAATCTTCTTCAATAACTTTGCCTGTGATCGTCCCATCAACATCAAAGAAGCTATGAGTTTTGTTCGACCCAAAAAATAAAACAAAAGAACAAAAAGCAACAAAAAAAACAAATATAAAAAAGTCTACACTCTGCCTCATAAAGAAAAAAGAATAAGATGATTTATAAGGTTTATTATAAATCAAATCTAACTGCCGACTATATCTATGCTGAAATTCTTTGAACTTGAAGCAACTTTTACAGGATTATTAAACTTATTCTTCAAATTAAAATCTAATTTTTAGCAAAACTTTCGGCAACTAAGATCGGAAAAACAATAGTTGCATCAGCAAAAACCTTTACACTTTGTGCATCAGGTAATATCTTTCCCCATGAAATTGCCTCAGAAGGCAAAGCACCAGAATCAGAACCATCAAATTCTTGGCTAGTATTAATATAAACACAATAATCTAGGCCATTACGCAACATATTCGCATTTAGTATTGCATGTTTAACAACTCCAGCTCCCAAAATAATAGCACCAGATTTCTTTAAACCAATAGTAGTATTGTTGAACCAAACAACATCCTCAGTGCAGTCAATAGTAAACTCTGGTCTCTTAAATTTAAAGAAATAAATATTATCTCCAAGTGCTCCATCCAGCAATGCAGGACAATAAACAGGTATCTGATTTTTCCAGGCCCAGTAATAAATGCTATTTTCATCTTTAATTTTTTCTCCAAGTTTCCAAATTAGTTCGTTTCCTGTAACTGCTTTTCCAGTCTTCTTAGATTCTTGGTAAAGTCCTTCAAGAATAGGCTGAACAAACTTTTCAAACATAACATATCTAGAATTAGGAACAAAAATATTTCCAATTCTATTAATTCCTTTTTCTCTCAAGTGAGCACCATCAGCATTAAATTCTCCGAGTTTGAAACTTCCCAAACATTTGATTATATCTTCTTCAATCCCTCCACAAGTTGTAACTAAAACATTTACTTTTTTATTTTGTACAAGATAGCTAATTACATCACGCAGTCCGGAAGAAACCATATTTGAAGTGTACCCTAAGAAAACAAATGCTTCATCATCAACCATATTATTAGTTATTTCAATAGCCTTACTCAAATGAGTGGCTTGAAATCCACTCGTAGCAAAAGAATCAATTATACTCTTGTAATTAACTCCTAAATTAAAATCGGGTCCCCTAACACTCAATCCTTCAGGCTCAAAGCTATCACGAAGTAGATTCTTTCTTGCAACATCTTCATTATTCATTATAAAAAGTCAAAAACTTCCTTTTTAAGAGTATCCATTTATATCTTATCTAAAATCAATGCTTTAATCCCATTCTGCCCACAAAGCTCAACAAATTTCTTAGCATCTTCTATTGTTCCATAAACTCCAGCACCGTATCCATGAGGGATAGCAAGAGTAGAGTTTAAAATTTTAGCAGTTTGTGCAGCAACAATAGCATCCATTGCAACTGTTCCAGAAACAGGCAAAACAGCGACAAAATTATTTCCCTTCTTACCATATCCACTAAGAGTCTTCAATTCAGAAGTCAAATCAGTATCACTAGCAAAGTAAACCACATTATTTCCAAATTTAATCAAATAACCTAACCACCCCTCATTTTGATGATGATGTTTATTGTTAGTGTAAGCAGAAACACATTCAATTTTAAAACTTCTAAAGTCAAGAATATCTTTCTTTTCGACAATATTAATATCAACATTCTTTACTTTCATCAAAGCGCTCTGACAATCAACAGGACATAAAACAACAGTTCCATTTTTAGAAATCTTTTGAATATCTCTTATGCTACAATGATCATTATGACTATGGCTAATTAAAACAACATCAGCTTTAGGAATATTATCTGATATTCTGTAAGGATCAACAGCAATTATCTTACCCCTAAACCTCAAAATGAAACCAGAATGTCCTAAGAAATCAATTTGAGCAGATCCAATATCCATAATATGATTATAAATGAAAAGTTTTTAATTTTATCTGAATAAGTAAGCTGTAAACTTTCAAATAAAAGTCAAAAATAGTCATCAGACTAAGTTAAAAACTTTTCATATTAATTCTTCTAAAAATAATTGACCGAATTATCATCAAAACAACAATAGATATAGCAAATATCAAGATAGAAACAGTAAGTAAGAACACCAATCTTACTTCAACATCTTTTTCCTCTCCTTTCAAATTCAAAGGATCTTCTTCATTTACAGGAATATCAGATTCAACTAATTCCGTAGGATCAAACTCACTGTTATCATTTTCAGTTGAACAACCCATATCTTCTTCGAAGTCACTAAAACCATCATTATCATTATCAAGCCCATCATTACATTGGTATTTTACAACTAAAACAGGCCTAGGCCCCCCAGTTCCACTACTGCTTCCAGATCCAGAACTAGAGCCAGTAGGCTGAAAAGGACTATTAATATTAACAACTAAATTTATCTGTTTAGTAACATTGCTAATAACAGAATCAGCAGTGAACATAACTATATACTGCCCAGGGGGTAATCCTGTAGTTTCCACACTATAACTAACTTCACAAGTAGAATATCCAAGAGCAGAAACATAAATAGGAGTGCAAGACGTTGCATTTATAGTCGCAGTAACGCCAACAGGTGCAGTAACAGTCAAAGCAACATCTTCCTGAGTCATATAAAACTCACTTCCAACTTGAATAATATCACTTATCGTATCTCCAGAATTAACAGATGCCTGGGGATTTGCAAGTATTAATGCATAATTAAACCTATGATTTATTCTAAGATTCTGAACTGCAGATTGAGTACCATCTCCTCCAACAATATAAATTGAAACATCTCCTGCAAATGGGAATGTTGGGGGAAGAACAAAAGCCAATGTTCCTGAATTAGAGTAAGGAAGCTGCAATCCTAAATTATATAATGAACCCGCAACATTAGTATAAACCTGTGCAAGAGGATCAAACCCGCTTCCAAAAAGTGAAATAGTATTAAGCTCATCATTCAAAACAAGACTAGGAGTTATTGAAGTAATAAATGGGCTGGTTGTCAAAGCAACAATTGTAGAAACTGAGTTAAGCCCTGAAGGATTTGTAACAACAAAGCTATTTTGTCCTCCGAAAAACTCTTCAGAATTTTTAGTAAACCTAATAGTACTTTCTGTAACAGTTAATCTATTTGAATTAATTTCAAATCCATTCACAAAAAGCCTGGACTTAGGATTAATTGAAAAGTATTGCCCATTAATAGTTACAAGACTACTAGAACTCCATTCAGAATTATCAACAACAATATTGCTTATTGAAGGATCTAGTTCATCGCATCCGCAAGTATTCAAGTTACATTCTTGAGAAGAGCTACATCCGTTAATTGTTCCGTCGCATTGAGCTCCGCAAGTAACAGAACCAGTAGCTCTGCACATATAAACGCTATTAGGCAACGGAGCAGATGGACAAGTTCCAGTATTAACACATCTATCAACTCCTCCACTTGAGAACTGCAAACTTGAACCCAAACAATCTTCACACCAATCACAATTAAGATTATTATTGCAATCACCCATCTGAGTAATAGCTGAACAAATTCCTGTTTGAACAGTTATGGATTGATTCAAATTATTTCCCGTCTGATAAGAATAAGCAGTATTAACATTACATCTAGCTAAAGTACTTCCAGCAATATTGCTCTGACAGCTAAACAAAGCATCACTACCCTGCCAATTGACAAAATTACAAGACCCACTATCAACTAAACCATTTATACTCCTAACATTCGGAGCAGTCGAAGTACAAGTAAGAGTAAATGGACTTGAAACAGTAACAGGAGTAGGAGAATTTATTCCACTAACTCTAACAGGACAACTAGGGTCTCCCTTAACAGCTAAAGCACCATCATAATCAAATTCAACATCGCAATCATTATCTAAATCATCATTGCAAGAAGTCTCTGAAACTTGATAATTAGCACTATGAGATTGATAATTAGAAGTAGTACAGCCCAGCCACATTCCCTGGGCGCAAGTTTCTTGTGCGCCAACACAAACACCATTCTGATTTGGACAGAGTCTCATTTGACCACTATCACAAATAAAAGTAGTATTCAAAGCAGAATTTGACCATGAAGATTGCCCACCTGAATTATTTGCTAAAATCCTAAATTCATATAATACGTTAGGATTTAAATTATTATTTATGTAAGTCCTGAGATTAAAAGGAATAGAAATATTAAACCAAGGATTTGGATTACCATTAGATATAGATCTCCTAGAGAGAATAAAATTATATTCATCATTACTATTATCCTGCCAATCCAATTTTATAGATGATGAAGATTGAGTAGAAGCGATCAAATTAGTTGGAGTATTAGGAATGTTCTGAAAAGTAGTCCCTCCAGCATTATTCGAACTTGGAGAATTTCCTATTGTATTTACTGCAAAAACCCTATATTCAAAAGAAGCACCTGCAGGTAAACCATTATCTGTAAAATTAACAGTATTAATTGGAAGATTTAAAGCAGTAGAAAGAGGTGCAAAATTCCCATTTGGTAACTGCCTTCTCTCTATTCTAAAGCTCATTTCATTATTGCTATTGTCTTGCCAATTAATCCTTAATTGAAAATTACTAAGAGGGGTAACAAGCAAGTTAGAAGGCGCGTTTGGTAAAGTTGGAGCCATTACATTTATTTGGAGATTATCGCTTAAAGAACCAAATCTTTCTACTGGCTCATGAAGCATCTGCCATTGAAAATTATAAACTCCTGTATTCAAAGGAGCAGTCACAAAAAAACTAAATTTTCTCTCTTGCCCCGGATAAATTATTTCTTCGTCATTCATCATAACTCTTCCAAAACCCCAAATATTATTATCTATAGGATTAACAGATCCAAGAGAATAAAACCTATCTTCTTCCCATGGTTGAGAACCATTATTTAAGAAAGTTAAATTGACCTGGTAAGTATGTCCTGCGATGATATTAAGAGGAACCTGCTGATTTACAAATCTCGCATCATTATCTATCAAAAGACCAAGACTCTCTATTATTAGACGAGTATGGCTATAAATTGAGGAGCTGACTTCAGGCAAATTTATAGGTACTGTCTGTCCAGGATAAGGAGAATTAGAAGGACTGGTATCCCAACTTTCAAAACTCTGTATTGAACCATCTAAATTATTGTTATTCACCATATTAACCCAATTAAAAGTCCTAGTAAAGAATTCTCTATCTCTTGCCGAATTATCTATGAAAGTAGATGGAACGTAAGACCAGTAAATAATCCCATATGGTATATTCTGCTGAACAAAGAAGTCTTTTATTTGACGAAGATTTACGATATCACTACTTTGTCTAGAACCTACATCAGACCTAAAAGAATCAAGAGTTACGTTTTCTGCCTTCAAAGCTAAAGTCCAATCTCTGATTTGATTATAACTAAATTTAGAGTAAGGTTCTGTATCTCCGATTTTTATTTCAGGTCTAAATTTTTTTATAGCCTTAATATATTGAGCGGTTTGAAAAGCAGACTGCTGCATATTATATCCACATGTCCTACAAGTCTCTCCAGTACTACACTCACTACAAGAGTTGACTATTCTAGCACCAGTTGAACTTTGGCATAAAGTTTCCTGACCTCCATTAAGTGGTTGATCCATAAATAAAGAGTCTACCTCTCCTCCTGCATTTTCTATATTTAGAATTAACTGCCTAGTAACTGGAACTGTTCGATCCAGAGTGACACAACTATGCCATTTAAGAGCATCAACTTCTATAGAAACTTTAATTCCAGAATTCTTTAAAATAGAAAAAGCATCTACATTTACCAGATTACTATAATTTACATTGCGGCAAACCGAAAAAGGGCAAGAAGGATTTGTTTTAAGATTGTGATTAAAAAAACCAAAGCCATCAATATTAGACTTCACATACTGCCAAGACTGAGAATCTGTAAAGAGGTTTAAAAAATCTAAAGTTCCAAAATTAGGGATAAAAATCAATTTATTGTCTCTGATCCCAGTAGCAGCACTAAAAATATTTGAAGGATCAGATAAATTATTACCCTCTATAGACATTACACGATATTCAAAAGAAGAGTTAGGAGGCAGACTGCTATCTACAAAGGTTTCTAAAGCATAATTTGAATTTGGAACATATGCGATCATTGAAAACGGATCTGATAATGAAGATCTTTTTTCAATAATAAAACCCATAGAAGTACTTTCATTATCATTCCAAGTTAATCTTAAAGCTGAAGAATTCAAAGGTAAAACAAAGAGATCTGCTGGAATTGTAAGAGATTCTGGAGAAAAAGTAGGAGGATGTTTAAAAAAATTAAATAGAAAAATAAACAAAAGAAAGAGAAAAAGAAAGAATAATTTATATTTCAACCTCATCAAAAATAAAGACAAAAACAGTTTATAAGCATAGCCGTAAAGAATACTCAAGAATTTTTAAGATAAAATCAGTTCAATCTCTTTAGCAATACTAAACATCCTGCTTTCATACCCCTTAGCACAAGCTATCTGCATTCCAACAGGTTTCCCATCAATTTTACCAATAGGAAGAGAAATAGCGCAAATTTCTGCAAGATTTCCTGGAATTGTTAAAGCATCAATTGCATACAATTTTTCAAGACTTACCTTTGTTCCAAATTTCCAAGGCAAAAAAGGAGTTGTAGGCATTACTATAAAATCAACATCTCCCAAAACTCTTTCAAATTCCTTCTTAATTAATTCCTTAACTGCAAGAGCCTTATGATAATATTGCCCTTCGAACTCTGCTTTAGATATTTCACTACCTCCAGCAAGTCTTCTCAAAACTTCATCTCCTGCTGAGTCTTCAATTTTCTTACCAAAACGTCTTCCATCCATTCTCCTAGTGGCTGAAAAGAATTCAGTCCAAACAAGAGGATGATAAGTCTGTATAGCTAAATCTATATTCTTTAAAGTCACTTTCTTCTCAGACCACTTTAATCTTTCAGAAGCCCTTGCCATTACAGAACCAGCCATATTTATTATTCTTACATCGACTTCAGGAACACTAACAAAACCAAATTTCATTTTATCAGTTTTTTCAATCTTAATTGGTTTAGATTCAAAAGTGCTATTATCAAATTCATCTTTGCCTTTAATGACATCTAAAACAAGAGCAGCATCACTAACATTTTTTGCAATAGGTCCAATCTGATCAAGAGACATTGACAAATCAATTAACCCATATCTAGAAACAGATCCATAAGAAGGTTTTACTCCAACTACTCCGCAAAATGAAGCAGGAACACGTATACTTCCTCCAGTATCACTCCCCAAACTAACATCACAAAAACCAGCAGCAACTGATGCAGCACTTCCAGAGCTACTTCCACCAGAAATATGTCCAGGAACAGCAGGATTATCAGTCTTGCCAAAAGCTGAAGTCTCTCCAGTCCAACCACATGCAAACTCATCACAGTTAAGCATTCCAATTATCAAGCCATCCTCAGATTTAATTCTAGAAATAACAGTAGCATCATATGGAGCCTCATATTCCTCGAGAGTCTTAGAAGCGCAAGAAGCATGTAGACCCTTAACGCAAATATTGCTCTTGACTCCAATAACATATCCATAAAGCCTTCCTTTTTTACTCTTAGAATCAAGTTCCTTAGCTTCAGCAAGAAGCTCTTTCTCATTTCTAACTTCTAAAAAAGCATTAATAGTTTTGTTATATTTCTTTATATTATCTAAATATGTTCTTACCTTATCTTCAACTATACCCATAGAAAGAAATAAAAAACCACCGTTAAATATCTTACCATGGAAAAGAAAAGATGCCCATGGGTAAATGATAATCCTTTAATGATTAAATATCATGATGAAGAATGGGGCAGCCCTCTAAAAGAAGAAAATAAACTCTTCGAATTCCTAATTCTTGATGCATTTCAAGCGGGTTTAAGTTGGAACACAATAATAAACAAAAGAAAGAATTTTATAAAAGCATTTGACAACTTCAATGCAAATAAAATATCAAATTACACAGAAAAAGATAAAGAGCGTTTAATGCAAGACGCAGGAATAATTAGAAACAAATTGAAAATAGAATCAGCAATAATAAACGCAAAAGCATTCTTAAAATTAAAAGAAACAATATCCTTCAGTAATTATATATGGTCTTTTGTAAATAACAAACCCATTAAAAACAAAATAGAAACAATCAAAGATTATCAATCAAAAACTAAAGAGTCAGACAGTATGAGCAAAGACTTAAAAGAAAAAGGTTTCAAATTCGTAGGTTCAACAATATGCTATGCGTTTATGCAAGCAGCAGGCCTAGTCAATGATCATTCAGTAAATTGTTTTAGAAATCAATAAATTTATATAGTCTATAGTTATATAGTTTTATGGTAACAACTATACAAGTAAATGAAAGGACTCTTTTATTACTAAAAAAGCTCAAAGAAGAATTACAGGCAAGTTCTTACGAAGAGGCAATAGTTAAAGTAGCAAATCAAAGAACAAAAGTTAAGGAGTCAATGGCAGGTTCTTTAAGAAAATATCTTAAAGGCAATCAAAAAGCAGAAGAGATTATAAAAGAAGTTCAAAATGATAGAAGAAAAAGTACAAGAATCTAAATTTATAGACTCATCTGTTTGGTTATCATATTTATTAGAAGGAAAATATGCAGAATTAATAGATAAGAATGAAAGCATAATATATACTTCTCCACTAATAATTTTTGAAGTTAAATTAAAGTTATTACAAAAGAATATTCCTCGTGACCAAGTTATAGAAAAAATTAAATTTATTAAAGAAAAAACAGTTTCTATTGAGATAAACAATAAAATAGCAGATGATGCTTGTGAAAATTCTTATAAGAATAAAATACCCTCAATAGATTCTTTAATTTATGCTTCGGCAATATCCATAAATTCTATATTGATAACAAAAGACAACGATTTCAGAGGTTTAAAGAATACTCAAATTTTAAAATAACTACCACTCTATCTTCTCAACATCAACTTCATCATAAACTATTTCCTTTAATTCATAAAACTTCAATGTCTCTTTTACTTGATCATCAAAATATCTTATTTGATAGTCTTTATCCGTTTTAGAATCAAATAATTCAATTAACATCTCCTTTGTAGTCTTATAATCCTCAAAAACATATTGAGCATCTACTTCAAGCTTCTTTCCATTAACAGTAACAAAATCTCCTTTCTTCAAATTTCCAATAGGTTTGGATTGTTTTGTTATATTCATGTCCATAGAGATTATTTTTTGTTTTTAAACATTCCTTTAATTATTTAACATATTCTACATGTTCCATCTTCTCGAACTGTTCATCTCCTGTAAGAAACTTTACCCCTAACTGCTTAGCAAGACAATAACCTATACAATCAGTCATCGAAACATCACGTTTATTTAAAAGAACTTTAAGCTTTGCAGCTTCTTTTATAACTTCTTCATTAAATTCAATAGCAAAGGGATAATATTCTTCAAAACTAATATCTGCTAAGTCTTTATCATTATATTTAAGAAATCTATGATATAATTCAAAAATATTAAGTTTTGTGGTTATAATTATTGAATCTAGATAAGGTTCGTAGCTTTTATTCTCTTTAATTATCTCATAAAAAGCATATGTATCAAAAAAGAAACATCTTGACAGTTCTTGTTCAATCGTTGTAAAGCTCTCTCCTAACTTCATCTTTAAACTCTTGTCCTGTTTTTTTTAACCTTCCTTTTCCAATTCCGAATGTCTTTCTAAGTGCATCTCTAGAGTCTTTAACAAGAATAATTTTAACATGCTCATTTTCCTTCATCCTTTCTTTATTAATAAGTTCCACAGGAATAACTACTCCAAAAGAATTTCCCCATTTCTTTAATCTAGTTTCAATAATTTCCATAATTATACATTGTATAATTAGTATTTAAATCTTGCTCAGGTACAAGATTTAAGCATGTTGATATCAGTCAACTTTGTTTAAACTTTGTCTAAGATATGAGGCTTACACATCTCATATCCATCGTCACTAGGTTCATACCCAACCAACTTCATAGTTTCTTCTAAATCCATATAATTATTTTTATTATTTGAAGTCCCAGCGAGTATAGCATATCTCAAATCATCAGAAGCAATAATGCATTTGTAAACAAGCTGAGCAAAGTCCCTCTGAGACAAAATATAATCAAAATTACTCCTGGTAGGACAAGCAATCTTAAGAGCTTCATCTGAAATATATGCACCAATACGAATAGCAAAACAGCTCAAATGTTTAGAATAAACGTGACACATAGCCTCTATAAATGCCTTAGTTGCACCATAATAATTCAAAGGTTTAGGTGCATCATTCATCCCTATATTCATTCCAAACGGATATCCTCTAATAGAATGAACGCTACTTGCCATAATAACACGTTTAATTCCAGCACGTTTAGCAGCTTCAAGCACATTGTAAGTTCCAATTAAATTAGGTTCAATAAATTCCATAAAGTTAGGATTCTTCTCATCAGAAATACCAGCTAAATTAACAACAATATCAAAATCAGAAAAGATCTTAGTCAGCTCATCTAAATCAGATAAATTTATTTTAATAGTTTTATATCCTTCAAGAGGAGTCTTATTTATCCCAACAGTCAAATCATATTTATCAGAATATTTTGAACTATATTCTTCTAAAAAACTAGGACCTATACTCGTCAATCTCTTACCAGTCAATCCAGTAATCAAAACTCTTTTTTTATCCATTATAAAAATTAAATCTTTCCAACAAGATTAATTCCAGGTTTTAAAGTCTTAGAACCAACTTCCCATTCAACAGGACAAACTTCTCCGCCATGTTGTCTAACATAGTTAGCAGCCTGCAACTTTCTCAATATTTCTTTAACACTTCTCCCAATAGAGTTATCATGAACATCAGCAGATCTAATAATTCCATCAGGATCAATTATAAAAGTTGCACGTAAAGAGCGACCCTCATCCACACCAGAATCAATGTAAACTCCATATAACTTAGCTATTTTTCCAGAATTATCTGCAAGCATTGGATATTGTATTTTCTTGATAGATTGAGAAGTGTCAGCCCATGCTTTGTGAACATGTTCGCTATCTGTACTTACACTTAATATTTCAGCATTAAATTTCTTAAATTCTCCATGTAAATCAGCAAATCTACTCAATTCAGTAGGACATACAAAAGTAAAATCACCTGGATAAAAAGCAAGAACAACCCATTTGCCTTTCAAATTACTTAGCTTAATATCCTTAAACTTGTTATCATGATAAGCATGAGCCATAAAGTCCGGAGCTTTCTTACCAACTAAAGTTCCATTGTGTACATGATTAATGTTATGATTTATGTTTTGATTCATATTAATTACCAAGAACCTTTTTCCAGCAAAAGGTACGAATCATTCTTGCGCTTAGCATTTTTAAACATTATTGCTCTAAATTTGATATCACATTTTTCACCACTTTTTTCATTTCTCAAATCACCAGAATTCTTAAGAGATTTTGAAATCTTAACATTTTTCAAATCTTTTCCAAATTTATCAAGTAATTCGCGAGCTTCAGATTTTATTTTATCATTTTCCATTTTAAGGCGTCAATCTATCTCTATCGCGAGGGAACATTGTAGCCTCTCTAACGTTATCTAATTCACAGATTAACATTGTAAATCTCTCTAGACCAATTGACCAGCCAGAGTGTGGAGGAGATCCATACTTGAATGAATTAACATAATCCATTAAACCATCTGTTTTCATTCCCTTATGTTTTATTCTTTTTAGTAATAAATCAGGAGTGTGAATTCTCTGCCCACCAGAAGTTATTTCCAATCCTCTATAAACGCAATCAAATCCTTCAGAATAATCTGAATCAGCATTCCCATCTTTAGGCATTATATAAAACGGCTTAAGAGATGAAGGCCATGAATGTACAAAAACAAGAGTATCAGGATAAAGCTCTCCAAGTTTCTTTTCAGCTTCAGGATTTAAATCATCACCAGAAGAAATACTAATTCCATTCTTCTTAAGTAAAGATATAGTCTCATCATAAGAAACATATTTGGCACTAGGAACTTTTAACTTCAATCCGAGCAATTCAATCTCAGATTTATTTTTCTTTATAATTTCAGAAACAACATGTTTAACACATTCTTCTTCTATCTTCATTACATCCATCTGATTCATAAAAGAACATTCAATATCCATTTGACGAATCTCATTTATATGGCGTATAGTATTATGTTTTTCAGCTCTCCAAACAGGAGTAATCATAAAAGTCTTCTCCATCGAACAAGCAACCATTTCTTTATACAATTGAGGACTTTGAGCAAGACAAGCTTCACGTTCAAAATATTTTACTTTGAAAACGTCAGCTCCTCCTTCAGAAGCAACTCCAATCAAGCAAGGAGGTTGCATTTCAATATATCTATTTTTAGAGAAAAAATCCCTAAAAGCAATAGATATTGTACTTTGTATCTTGAAAATAGCCTGAGTTCTTCTTCTGTGAAAATCAACATATCTATAATCAAGTCTCTTAGGTAATTCAGTCTTGGAAAAGTCAGAAACATCGATAGGCAAAGGACTCTCAGCGACACTTAAAACTTCAAAATGTTCTGCAACAAGTTCTCTCCCCCCTGGAGCTTTATCACTCTTCTGAACTTTACCAGAAATTAATACAACACTCTCACGAGAAACTTTCTGCATTAAATCAAAAACTTCTTTAGAAGCTTTATCTTTATGAGCAATTATTTGCATCTCTCCAGAAAAGTCCCTAAGTACAAGAAATCTAATTTTTCCAAGATCACGTTGATCATAAACCCATCCTGCAACAACAGCGCTAGTTGTCTTAACATCAACATCAGAAATCATTTTCCTTTCAACAAGTTTCTTCCAATAATCCATATCAAACATTAAGAAACTGCTTTTTTAAGCATTATGCAAATGGTTTTCTATATAGATTTGCACAAGATTGTAAACCTGCACCATAACCGAAACTAAGCAAATAACTTCCAGGCTCAGCCTCCTCTACAAATTGTTTAACTCTTCTTCCCTGAGAAGCAGTTGAAGTATTATGAAAGTTAGCCAAATCTGTATCTGTAACTAGTCTACATTTTTGTAAAAATCCAGGATAACGTTCATCAACATTTTCTAAACACCTTAAGTTAGCTAAATGAGGAGCAATATGAAAAATTTCATCATAAGAAATCCCTTGTGGATTGAACTTCAAATCTTTGAGTTTAGATATAAGTTCTTCCCATTGATTTATTACATATGTAAAAACTCTTTTTCCATCCATTTCTAAAACTGAACCTACCACCATTCTAGGCTTAGCCCCATTATCTAGTATATCTAAAGCACTTTCTAAATCAACTTTAGGCTTATCCAAACATTTAATCAAATTTCTGTCTTTTCCACTTCCCTTAGAGTGATGACCAACAAAACCCACCTCATTAGCTCCAGCACCTAAAATATAAGCGGAAGCTCCATCTCCAAATAATATGGCTGTCGATCTATCTGCATAATTAGTAACATTTGAAAGTTTTTCAACACCTATAACCAAAACAGTATTGAACTGTCGCCCTTCTATCAACTTATCAGCATGCATAAGAGCAAAATTTATACCACCGCAACCTGCCCCAATATCAACTCCCGATGCTCCATCTTCAATTAACGATGGATGAGAGAAGGATAATTTGTCTTGAACATAGCCTGCAATATTAGGGAAAGCATTTCTTGGAGTATTAGTAGATACAATAATATGCTGTATTGGGCGAATATTTAGATATAAATTTTCAATTGCACCTTGACTAGCACTAACTGCTAATTGTCCTATATCTTGATTAGGAGAAACCATACGGTTTCTAATACCGGTTCTCTGAACTATCCACTCATCATTTGTCTCTTGACCACTGGCCCTCAATATCCTCTCCAAATCATTATTTGTTAGAGATCTTTCTCCTGCAGAAGTTCCAACAGAATGTATTATCGAACCCATATAAAAACCACAAAAACCCTATTTAAAAAACTAACCAATAACTCCGTTTATCAATTCCATAGCCTTCTTAGCATCTAATTTTCCTTTGAATTTAGCCATTAACATTCCCATATAAGCATTAGCACGCATTCCAGGTTTTTCCTTGGTTAATAAACGAATTTCTTTCTCAATCTCATTATCATCAATTTTTTCAATTTTCAAAGCATCATTGACATCAGAACCTTCAAGCACTTTTGCAAGAACAGGTTTAACATCACTAGAAACAATATCCTCATCAGCAAGTGCCCTTAATACTTCAGCATAGACACTTTCATTTAAAACAGACCGGATTTGCATCAAAGTTTTCTTTGTCTTAGTTGCAAATTCCTGTCTCCATAAAGTAACCATTTTTGCAATTAAGTTAGCATCCATTGGATAAATATCAAGTAAAGTATGAAACTCATCCAAAATTTCAGAATCATCCAAAACCAATTCAATTAAATCCTCAGAAACTCCTTTCTTCTCAAGTTCAGCGCGCATATCTGTCCTTAACTTAGGCAAGTGTTTCTTCAAATGGTCAATTCTCTGCCTTCCAAGCCTAAGTAAAGCCAAATCAGTTTCAGGATACATCCTATCAGCGCCAGGCATTGGTCTCAAAAACTCGCTTGTTCCATCTTCTTTAGCATTTCTAACATCTCCAGTAGTTTTATTATTCTTAACATTCAAAAGCTGCCTATCAATTTCAATATCAATAGTTTTAATCATCATTTTTGGATCCTGAAATCCTTTTATCTCTACTCTATCATGTCCTTTAACTGAAACATTAACATCCTGACGTATAGTTCCAATTCCCCTTTTAACATTACAAGCACGCAATATTTCTCCAAGCTTCAAAGCGCATTCTTTAACTTGTTCAGGATTATGTAAATCAGGATAAGTTGCAATCTCTACAAGAGGAATTCCCAATCTATCTAAACGATAAACAACCTTATCCCTCCCACGAGAAATCACACGAGCAGAATCTTCTTCAAGACAAACACTAGCAATTCTTAAATCTCCAAAAGAAGTTTCAACCTTACCATCATGTGCTAGTAAAACAGTTCGCTGAAATCCAGAAGTATTAGATCCATCAATTACAGTTTTACGCATAATCTGAGTAACAGGATATATTTCACAATCAAGAAGCAAAGCAACAGTAAGAGCAGTATTAAGTGCCTCTTCATTAATTGCATGAGCAGGTTCTTCATCTAATTCAACAAGCGAAATTGTATCTCGATATCCTTCATAAAAAAAAGTCTTTCCAATTGAAGCTTCATGACTTACAGCAGAATCAACTCCACCACTCTCACCAGCAACAGCATGAAGCTTTCTTTCAATAACATAATGAGGTTCATCATTTCGTAAAAAAGATGGAGCTCCAGAGAATAGTTTAGGACTATCTATCTGCTGATGTATTTCAAGCCCTGCCTTAAACCCTAGTTTCTTATAATCATGCATCAATCCAAAACAAGAACAGGATTATTAAAGATTATCTTCTATTTTAAATCAATCTTAATTACTTGTTGGACTTCCACCACTCTGAAATTTGATAACTTCTCCAGAATAGACTGTATACTTTCCCAACATATTGTTATCAAAATTTGCAGGATCTCTTTTTATAGTAGCTACTCTAAGATCTTTAGGTTGTCTAGCAGTTAATTCCCCAAGCAAACCTACTATTGTTTTTCCAGTAGTGATCCAATCTTCTGCAATAAGATGAGATTTATCAAATGATCGTTCTAAAAATTCTTTATCAGGGAATATTCTAGGTCTAATTTGTCTACGAGTTTTAACTGAAAACATGACTGGATAAGAAATAGGTCTATGGCCTAAAGAATGATAATGAGAATCAAGTCTAACTCCTAATTCTATACCTCCTTGAGCCACAGGAACTATAAAATCAGGGCAATAGTCACTAGGAATAGTCTCAAGTAAATGAGTTATAGCCCTTTTCTTGTGAGCAATATCTTTAGGTTTAACCTGTACAAGTACGAAATCTCTCAGTTTATCGCCATTACCTATATCTTCTAAAGATTTTCTAACAAAATTAAGTCTAACATTTGTCACACCTGCCAACTTCTCAAGAGTACCATCATAAGAAGCATAAGCTTCAAAAGCTCTTCTTGCCAAAAGAGAGGATTTAATTTTAGCATCAAAAGTTTTAGAAGAAGGAATGTACTCATCAACAGCCATATTTACAACGGTTTGAACATATGCAATAGCAAGATGATATACATCTTTAACTAAAGCATTTAAAGGGTGAGTATCAACAAGTCCATTGGGTATAAAAAATTCTTGAAGAAGGTCAACACTTTTATCTAAAGCATCGTAGGCTCTACGTTCAGTAGCCATTTCACGATGAGCATCTCCAACTTCTAGTATTCTATGAGATTTACGATGTTGAGTTACTGTAGTAAATAATGTAGCTATTCTAGAAGCATAATCGGAACGTCCATTAAGTAAAGATGCATCAAAATCAACAGGATAATCACCAATAAGTACATTCCAAACTCTATTAGTCATAGATTTCAGATCATCAGGAGTTCTACCACTAGCTAAGCCATCTAAACGGTCAAGATAAGCATTATATAATTCTCTATTTCTATGTACACTCATAAAAAATAAACAAAAATGATACCTTTTAAACCTTCCTATCTGTAACTTCTATACAGTTACAACTACTCCGTAAGTAAATCATTAAACTCTCCACGAATATTCTCCAGCATCTTTTCACGCACTAAAGTCTTCCAATTCTTGTGGCCAAGAACCCATCATTAATAATATTTATATATTAGACAGTATATTAAATTAAATGATAAAAATAGATGGGGTAATAAAAATGAATCCTATCAAAATTCTTAATATCTATAGTAAAAATCTTGCAGGAAAGATTAAGGAAAGTAAAAACAAAATAGATTAAGAATTTTAGAAGCAGATTATTTAGTAAGAAATAAAATGGCAGATAATTCTTTTATTATTCTTAATAAAAAATGGGAAAATGGAAAATACATATTAGAAATAATAAAAGGTATTAATGAAAAAGTAAAGATAATATTTACAGATTATAAAGTTGAGTGGGGAAAAGAAGTAACTAAAAAAATTATAAAGCATATAAAATCATTCAGTAAGTAGAGAGTTCAACTCGCCGGCAATATTAGTTAGCATCATATTCTTTATTATTCCCAAATCTTTATGCTTCTTAGTCTTAGCTAATACATAACCTAGTTTTACCATAGCAGTTTCAGGTAGCATATCATCCAAATATATTACTCCAAGATTCTCCAATTCACGACCAGGAGAATAAACTTTAGAATTCAATCTGCCATAAAGAGTCTGAGGAGCAAAACAAACAGCAACTCCTTGCTTAATCATTCTCTTTAAATTAGGAATCCATGAATGTTCAGAATCTCCTGTAGCTACATGACCAAAACCAGTAGCAGCAATCACTAGACCCTTATATCCTTGAACTAAATAATAATCCAAAATGCTAGGATCTTGACCAGGATAATAATGAATCAAACCAACCTTATCAGAAAAATCTGTATCTATCTTAGTCAATCCATCAGATCTAGCATTATACTTAGATAAAAACTCAATCTTGCCTGGAGAGACTTTAGCAATGGGTTCACAATTTATAGCCTTGAAAGCATCTCTTCTAGAAGAATGCATCTTCCTAACTTTAGTCCCACGCAAAGCTAAACAATAATCATCATTTTCAGTTGCGTGTCCTACAAGCATTACTTCTGCACAATTTGAAAGAGCCATTTCAACAGCACATTCTAAATTAAGTTCGGCATCAGAAGATGCTCTATCAATACTTCGCTGTGAAAAAGTCAAAACAACAGGTTTCTTCAAATCACGTAAAAAGAAACTCAAAGCACTAGATGTATAATGCAAAGTATCAGTCCCATGAGTTACAATAACACCTTTAATTTCAGGATCATTAAGCATCTCTCTAACATGTTCTGCAATAGTAATCCAGTGCTCGCTAGTCATATTTTCAGAAGCAACCATAAAGGGCACACTAATCTTTTTCACATTAGCTTTCTCAAAAACCTTAGGATAGAATTTAGCAAATTCATTTGTGTCAGTCAACCAAGAAACTCCGCCAGTGCGAGGGTCAAGTTTAGCAGCAATAGTTCCACCAGTAATCACAAGTCCAATAGAGGGCTTATTCTTATCTTTAGAGATAACATTCTTTTCATTCTTCTTAACTTCTTTAAACTCTTCAATAACATGTAAATCCAATACATTTTCTTTAGGAATTCCAATATTATATCCTGACTTAAGTTTAATCAAAACAACATCATTATCATAACTTTCCAAGACTATCCCTTCAATCTCCTCACGAGCAAGTCTTAATCTAACAATATCTCCTGCTTTAAAGTTAAGTTCAGCCATGTGTAAGAGCACAATTTTAGATATAAAAATCTTCGTTCTAACATGATTTAAATAAGGTTAATTCTAAATAATGACATGGGTAAAATAGCAACAGGCTGGAAAATAACAAAACAAAGTTTTGAAGTCATTAAACATGATAAAGAAATATTAATCTATCCAATATTAGCAACCATAAGCATCATTGTAGTTATAGGGATTTTAACAGTTCTAAGTTTTTTAGGAATCTTAGGAGTAACTCTAATCAGTAGCAATCTAAGTTATTTCTCGGCTCTTGTTCTACTAGCAATAATTACAATATGTGCTTATTTTATCTCTGTTTTCTTCCAAGCAGCAATTGTTACATCAGCAACAATAAGATTCTCGGGTAGAAATCCTACTTTAGCAGATGGTTTAAGAGGTCCATCTAAAAGAATATTTTCTTTATTTGGATGGGCTGCCATAAGCGCCTTAGTAGGAACAATTTTAGCCGCATTAAAAAGATCAGGATCTAATCGTTCTAAAACAGTAGCTATTGGATCACAAATAGGTGCAGGTCTGCTTGGCACAGCATGGAATCTTATAACCTTCTTTACAATACCAATAATATTATTTGAAAAATATGGGCCAATTCAAAGTATTAAACACTCAACCCATTTATTCAAAAAAACCTGGGGTGAAAATGTTACTGCACAATTTAGCATAGGAGCCATATTCTTCCTTATTTCTTTGCCATTCATAGTTTTAATGATTTTAGCAATAATGAGTAAAAATATAAGTTTCATAATTGCTAGTGCAATTATTTTAGTTATTGCAATAATAATGATAATGGTAGTCTCTACGAGTGTAAATGGTATCTTAAAAGCAGCATTATACCAATATGCTAAAACAGGAAAGATGCCAAAGGTTTATGATAATCATACAATTGAAAAAATGTTTGTAAAAAGATAGTTAGTAGCTTCTTGCAACATAAACAACATGTTTAGCAGATTTATCACAAACAATACATTTGCCTTCTGCTTTTTCTTCTTCTAGATTGGTGCCACGAACTTCAGCACCAACTTTTTCCTTAATAATTTCAGCACATTTCTTACCATCCATTTCTGTAGAACAAAATCCACAGCGTACAATATTTCCAGCATCAATGGATTTCTTCATTGATTCAATATTTCTAGAATCAACAATTCTATTATGAAATATTTTATCCGCTTCTTTAATCAAGTTAGGAGTAAACTCTTTTTTTATTTCTTCAATATAATTAACCAAATCTTTTTCAGCAATATGCTCTTTTTTGTTTAAATCTCTTCTAAATATGCTTAACTTCTTACCATCTAATTCTTTTTCCCCTAAATCTATTCTAATAGGGATGCCCTTTAATTCCCAAGTGTTAAATTTCTCCCCTGGGCTCTTATCACTAGTATCAACTATTACCTCAAACTCAGATAACTTTTCTTTCAGTTCTTGAGCTTTAGCAAGTAACTTATCATCATTCCCAATAGGCACTATAACAACATGATAAGGTGCAATTTCCCAAGGGAATCTCAAGCCCTTATCATCTCCATGGACTATAACAACACTTGCAAAAATTCTTGAAATAGCAGGACCATAGCAAGTAGTGTAAACATATTTGTCAACTCCATCTTTATCTTTATACATAATTCCAAAAGCTTTTGCAAAATCATGCTTAAGTAAATGAGTTGAAGGTTGTTGTACAACCTTCCCATCTGGATTCAAAACATCTGCAGCAAAAGTTCTAGATGCTCCTGGAAAAACATCCCAAGCAGGTCTTTCAAAAATAATAAATGGCAAACCATAGATATCATGTAAAACTTCTTTACTAGTAGCCATATCTTCATAAACTTGTTTCAAGGCATCTTCTTGTGTAGCAAAGGCACAATGAGTCTCAATCCAATGAAATTCACGGCTTCTTAAAAACGGCCTAGTTGCTTTTGTCTCGCATCTAAAAACCTGAGCTCTTTGGTAAGTTTTGAAAGGCAGATCTTTGTAGCTTCTTATCCACAAAGCAAACATTTGGTAGAACGCAGTTTCACTAGTCGGTCTTAAAGCTAATTTTTCTTCAAATTCCTTTTCACCGCCATGTGTAACCCAAAAAACTTCAGGAGTAAATCCGCTAATATGACTGGCTTCTTTTTTGAAATTACTTTCAGGTATCAAAGTTGGAAACCAATAAGGTTTATGTCCCTTCTTTTGCAAAGCCTTCTCCATGAAAGAATACATTTTTTCCATAACCAAAACACTAGAAGGTTGAAAAACTAAAAAACCCTTAACATTAAACCTCATATCAGCAAGTTCTGCTTTTTGAACTACTTCGGTAAACCAATCACTAAAATTCTCATCCTTTTTAACAGTTAATCCTTTGGAATCAGCCATATAAAAAAAGAAGGATAATACTTATTAAACCTTATCTACAAGAGATAACATGAGTAAAAAAGAGATGGCAAGATTGCAAGATTTTGTTAATCCATCACACTATACAATATCAATAGAACCTTCAAAAGATATGAACTCTTACAAAGGTTCAGTTCAAATAAAAGCAAATATATCAAAACAAACAAAAGAGATAATTCTTCACTCAAAAAATTCTAAAATTAAGACAGCAACTATATGTATAGGAACTCAATGTTTGCTTCCAAAAATAAAAGAAGACAAAGATTCTGAAACAATTACACTAGAAGTCCAAAAAGAAATCAAAGGAGATATAGAAATACATATCGAATTTGATGGCTTAATAACTGAAGATTTAGCAGGAATATACAAAAGCAAATACGAACACAAAGAAAAGACAGAGCATATTATAACAACTCAGTGCGAAGCACCATATGCAAGAAGAATATTCCCTTGTTTTGATGAACCTGCAAAAAAAGCCACTTTTGACATAATAGCAATAATAGAAAAGAATCTCAAAGCAATAAGCAACACATTACCAAAATCAGAAAAAATAGAAAACAACAAAAAAACAGTAACTTTCAAAACAAGTCCAAAAATGTCTTCTTATCTTTTCTATTTAGGAATAGGGGATTTCGAGTTTCTAGAAGACAATTACAAATCTGTAAAAATAAGAATAGTAACTACTCCGGGAAAAACAAATAATGCTTCATTTGCAATTAATAAAACTAAAAAATATCTTGAATATTTTGAAAAGTATTCCGAAGTACCATATCCTTTAGAAAAATTAGACTTGATAGCTGTACCAGACTTTAATGTAGGAGGAATGGAAAATTGGGGAGCAATAGCATTTAGAGAAGTAATTCTTCTAATAGATCTAGAAAAAAGTTCTACTGCAAGAAAAAAATTATCAGCTGAAGTAATTTCTCATGAATTATGGCATCAATGGTCTGGAGATCTAGTTACAATGAAATGGTGGGAAGATCTTTGGCTTAATGAAAGTTTCGCAAATTACATGGCATTCAAAGCAGTTCACAATTACAATCCAGAATGGAATGTCTGGGATGACTACTTATCTGGCGCTTTAGCATTAGGATTATTCAAAGACTCTCTAAAAACAACCCACCCTATAAAAGTTGAAGTGAAGAATCCAGATGAAATAGGAGAAATATTTGATGAAATAAGTTATGAAAAAGGTGGAAGCATACTAAGAATGCTTGAGAATTTTATAGGAGAAGAACAATTCAGAAAAGGAGTATCAAATTATTTAAAGAAGTATTCTTATAGTAACGCAAGTGCATCAGATTTCTGGGACTGTCTTAAAGAAGTATCTCACAATAAAAAAGTAAAAGAAATGATGGAAAGCTGGATTTCAGAGCCAGGTTACCCTCTAGTTTCTGTAGAAAAATCAAAAGCTGGAGTAAAAATATCACAAAAAAGATTCAATAAAAATAGCTCCCAATTATGGCCGGTGCCTATTTCAATTTACGAAGAAGGAAAAGAGAGCAAGATACTATTAGATAAAAAAGAAGAAAATCACCCTTTCAACCTACCTAAACTTAATCATAAACATTTCGGGTTTTATAGAACAAAGTATTCAGAAGAGATCCTAAATAATTTAAGTAAGCTTGTTAAAGAAAAGAAATTACCTAAAGAGGATAGGTGGGGTATCCACAATGATTTATGGGCTTTGTGTAATTTTAGTGAAGTTGACTTAAAGATCTATCTCAATTTACTAGATAATTATTTGGAAGAAGATAACTACATTACATTAGCAGAAGTTTCCTCAGCAATTAGAAAAATAGACAGACTATTTTATTATGAAAGTTGGTGGCCAAAATCAAGAAAGAAAATATTGGACAAGTTACTTCCAACATATAAAAAACAATTAAACAAACTAGGATGGAAAAACAAACAAAGTGATTCTTCAGACGATAGATTAATGAGAAGTTTATGCATTAGTTTCTGTGGTTATGCATATGATAAAGAAACAATAGAGCAAGCTAAAAAGATTTATGCTAGTGAAGATATCGAATTAGATATAGCAAATCCAATCTATTTCATAGTTGCAAGAGATGGGGATGAAAAGTTGTTTAAAGATATGATCTCAAAATATGAATCATCAAAAGAATTAGAGTCAAAAGTTAAGTTGTTAGGGGGGTTAGGTTGTTTCTTTGATCCAAAATTACTTTCAAAAACTCTAGACTATGCAATTAGTGATAAAGTAAGATCCCAAGATCTTCTCTATGTGTTAAGAAATCTTATGATAAATCCAGCAGCTCAAAGGATACTTTTAGATTGGGCTAAAAAAAACTGGAGCAAGTTCGATAAACATCAAGACAACCATTACATCATGAGAGATTTTGTAGACCCATTAGTAATATGCCAAGTCACAACATCAGCAAAAGAGGGAGTAAAAGAATTATTAGAAAAGAACAAATTCCGTTATGAAATGATAAAAGCAAATGCCCTTGAAATTCTAGATCTAAACCTAAAGTTCATTGAAAAGAATAGAGAATTTCTAAAGAACTATTAAACATAGATTTAAAAATTGACCATTTGATAGATTTTTATGGTAAAAGTAGTAAATTACAGTAGACCTAGTCCAAATAGAAAGGGAGCCACTTATGTAGCTATTGCTGGACTCGATACTCATAGCCCTAGAGTAATTGGAGTTTACTCTGTAAAAAGAAAAAGAGATCTAAAAGATCTTCCTCAAGGATCTGAAGCATTTACAGTTAGACAAGCAAATCATAAATTCATTTTTGTGAGAGACAGAAGAGATAATGAGATTAGAACCATTCCACGTTTTCCTAGTCTGGTAGAAGATGGAGATCATAACATTGGTAGGCTCCATTATAATTATGGATATGGTCCTCATTCGCATAACAATGATTGAAAAGTTCTTATAATTGAGCTACTTCACACGATTTGAATCATATAGCCATATGCACGAGCCGTAAAGGCTGATAAAATGTACGATATGCAAGCCGAAAATGACCCCACGAGGAATCGAACCTCGATCACAGGATCCGAAGTCCCGTATTCTGATCCATTAAACTATGGGGTCTTTATTAAACCAGTAAAATGAGGTATTTTAAATATCACCTTTTTGTAAAATAAACCAATTTGCTCAAGAATGCTTTTAATTTAGAAAGTTGTAAGACATTACCTATGTTTTAGATTTTTCTTAAGTAAAATTATAACCTTCTTTAATTGATTTGCTAAATAAGTATATAGCTTTTCAGCTTCTTCTTTTGTACAAACAGCATCTTTTTCTAAATTATTCTTTACCAAAACATAAGAATCATAAACTTTAGTAGTGCCTGAAATCTTTTCTATAAGTCTTACAAATTCTTTTTTTGAGTATTTCTCATTATTAATCAGTTTAAGTATAGTATAAAGAGTTCTTATTCTTAAAACAAGACTATAAACCACTTTATCGTTTACTTTTTCTTTTGTAATATCTAAAACATTTCTTATCAAACCTAGCTTATCTTTTGTTGTTTCTATATACCATTTCAAATTATTCACAGTAGGAGTTATTTTTATCGAATTCAAATAAGATGAATTTATCAAAGATATAGCCTCTTTAATCATAGGTCCAATTGGAAGCAAGTCATTTTCCAGTTTCCATCTTAATAATTCATCTGAAATAATTAATATACTATAAATTCCATCGTGAATCATCTCTTTATCCACATTAGAGGTAACAATTAGAATATCTATATCACTCTCTCCACTATCCTCCTGGCGAGCATAGCTTCCAACCAAGTAAATTCCAATTATTTCTTTAGTATCTATATATCTTCCAACAATACTCAAAGTTTCATAAAGAATCTTTTGAGGAGTTTTTTTGATAAGTTCAACACGCACTTCTTGATCGAGCCACGCTCTCGGTAGTATGACTGCTGAAGAATTACCTGCTTTTACTGTTTTCTTTATTTCAATTTCCATTTAATCAATGTTTCCCTAAATAATCTGCATCTTCTTTAAGTTGTTTAAGAAATTTTTCATCAATTTCCTTCTGCCAATACTCTTTAGTCGTATCTTTTCTTCCTTTCTGGGTTTTGATTTTATCTTCATGCTTTTCTATCTGTTCTTTTACAGATTCAATTCTCTTCTCTCTCAGTTTCTTCATTCTTTTCCTATCAGCCATGATGTTCTAACATGTACTTACATATTTATAAAACTATCTAAATCTACTTCTTTATCATTTTTTCAAGCAATTTTCTAACAGCATTAGAATCAGCCCTTCTGTTTGTCGCACGCATAACTTCCCCAATCAAATAATTGAATGACTTAACATCTCCATTAATATAATCAATTACAACTTTCTTATGTTCATTCAAAACTTTTCTGATCACAGGTTCAAGTTCCTTCTCGCTTTCAATCCTTCCCTCTGTCTTAGAAGGATCAAAACTTTGAGGAACAAATTTATTCAAAATCTGTTTTGCCTGCAATTCAGTTATTTTCTTTTCTTTCACCAAGTGAAGAAGTTTAACAAAATGTTCAACTGAAACAAAAACTTCACTTAACTTCTTGTTATTATAATTCAATACCCTAAGTAATTCAACAGTAATCCAAGGTAGAGCAAATTTTCCATCAATCTTTTCAGCAACATTTTCAAAGAATGAAACTATATCTAAATCCTTAGCAAGAACAAGAGCGTTCATAGAGTCTATTTTATATTTCTTAATCAGCTTCTCAAGTTTAACGCTAGGTAATTCAGGAATTAGTTTCTCCTGATTATCAATAAAACTCTTTTTTAATGCAACAGACATTAAATCAGGATCAACTATGAATCTATAATCATCCTGTTTTTCCTTGCTCCTCATTCTCATTGTAATACCCTTGGATTCATCATATCTTCTAGTCTCACGGACACTTCCCTCTTTAGACTGACGTTCAAACTCAAAAAGAATAGCTGATTTCATTGCATCAATAGATGTAATGTTTTTGATTTCAACCCTCTCTGTCCTCTGTTTACCACTATCATCAATTAATGAAACATTAACATCGGCTTTAATACCAGCGTTAGAATCAACAACTTTAAGATAATTCAAAGCGTGAATTAACTTATTTACCCAATGATAAACTTCATCTGCAGATTTAAATTCAGGAGCAGTTACTATTTCAACTAAAGGCAATCCACTTCGGTTATAATCAACCTCTCCAGTTTTTGGATCCCACGCAGCAGGATCTTCTTCTAAATGCATACTTTCAATATTTACTCCTTCAAACTTACCATTCACCCCTAGTGGAACAGCGTGAGCCCCACTCATAGTATTTTGATAACCTTTAGGCAAGTCAGGCCAATCATAATGTTTTCTCATCCAAGGCATTTCACTATTGATTTTACACCCAAGCATTGATGCAATTTGTACAGCTTTCTCAACAGCATTTAAATTAGGAGCCATGGGTTTTGCTCCAGGCTGACCAGTGCATATTGGACAAATCAAAGTATTAGGTTCAAGTCCTCTCTCACGAGAGGCTTTACATCTGCAAAAAAGCTTTTCATTAGTTAAAATATAAGTATGTATCTCAAGTCCGCATTTCAGTTTAACCATATTTAGAACAAAAAACCTGAATATATTAAGTTATTGACAATTCTCTCTTTTTTAATAAAGAGTTAAATCAAAAAATCGATGCACCACCACACACTTTAGTGTGTGGTTTGATTGGTGCTCGATTTTTGGATGATCGAAGTCTTGAACACACCCTAAAGGGTGTAGTTTGTGTGAGAGACTATCGACATCAAGAATTGTCAATTAGAGAATTTAAGACAAATAAAGAATAATTAATCAAATTCTCTTTGATTAATTTGGATTATTCAAGAAATCTATATTTTTTTACCAGAGAAGTCTTAGACCAAAGACCCCCCATTCCAAACCAGTGCCCTACCATCTTCACATTAGCAAACAAAAGCAAAATTAATGCATAGATAATATGGTCATCAATTAAAGGATTATTTGATGGTGGCATAGCTGCAGTGTACATTAAAAGCATAAGTAAAGCACCACTATATCCTGCGATCCTAACTGCAATTCCAAGTATAAGAGATAATCCTATGCAGAGCAAACCAATCATAAAGATCCAGTCAATTAAAAGTATATTAGCAAGAGATTGATAAAATCCTGCAAATAGTCCATGAGTTCCATTAAGTAAGAAACCAGATGTAGGAGAACCGCCGGCAAGCCACGCCTTCTCAGAAACAGTAGCAAAACCCAATCCGAAAGTTTTATCTAAAAAAGCCCATAGAAATACAAATCCAAGACATATCCTAATTAATCCAAGAAAAAATTGATCTCTCCTTATAGCCATAAATGATAAAGGAAAGAAGAGCATATAAATATTATGCAGGCTCTTCAATTACCACCAAGTCTTCTCTTTCTTTTAGAATAATCTTCAATAGCAGTCTTCAAATCACTAGCAACAAAGTCAGGGAAATGCATATCAGCAAAATAAAACTCACTATAAACAGATTGAAAAGGCATAAATCCGCTTAATCTTTGTTCTCCAGAGGTTCTAATTATTAAATCAGGATCTGGAACATCTTTAGAATCAAGATAGTTCCTGAATTCTTTTTCACTAATACTGCTTTGTCCTGACTTCAAAGCATTATTAATAGCTCTCAGAATTTCATCTCTTCCACCATAATCCATACAAATCAAGACAGTAAATTCTTTGTTGTCTTTGGTCTGATTTTCAAGCAAATCTAATGCTTGAATAACTTTATTAGGTAACCTGTCTTTTCTGCCTAGGTGCTTCAATTTAACATTATTTTTTATTGCACCATCCAAAAGAGCATCTTTATTTTTTAAAAAATGATTAAATAAAAAATCTATCTCAGTTTTAGAACGCTTCCAGTTTTCAGTTGAGAAGAGCCATAAGCTCATATATTTCACTCCAAGATTTTTAGCTTCTAGAATTAAACCCTCTAAATGATTATAATCAACTTTAGAGTATCCCTTAACTGCACTTAATCCTTGAGATTCGGCCCATCTACGATTACCGTCCGGGATAATCGCCAAATGTAATGGGGCTTTTAAATCATCCATTAAAAAGTGTTAAGAATTTAGTTTTTAAATCCAGCGGTAAGTTCCATTTTTTTAAAACACTTGACATATCTGATGCATCTCATTATAAAAATCTGAGTTTAAAATTATTTATAAAATTACTTAATTCTAGATTCAAGTTCTTTTCTAAAACGTTCCAAATTTTCAGTTTTTATCCTGGCACCAACTGCATCTCTATGTCCTCCTCCGGTAGCACCATCAAGCAATGGCAATATCTCTGCAAGAATCTTCTTCACATTATTTCCCCTAAGAGAAATATTTGTAATTGGTCCAGAACTATAGCAAACACAAATGTAGCTCTTAGAATAAATGTAAGAAAGCTCATTTGATAAATCAGAGCTTATACTCAACTGACCGCTGTAATTATAAAATATTAACTTTTCTTCTCCATTTTTCTTTGCATCATCAAGAAGAGCAGAATACTTCTTAGATATCTCTTTATATTTTATCGCAAAGGCACTATTGCTTTCAAGTTCCTGCCCTATATCATATGGACTCTTACAAGCAATCAAGAAGTTCTGTAACTGAACAACATGGCTTATTGAATCTTTCAAACCAAAACTCAATGCACGAGCTAGGCGCCCTATCCCAGTAGAATAAAGCGCCTGAAAAGGTTCTTTTATATCTTTACCCCACAAGACGCCGTAGTTGTTTGCAAATTCACTAACAAAATCAGGAAGATAGTGATCAGCAATACAACCTATCAAAACAAGCCAAATATCCTCTGCACGTTTAGTAGCACTATAGCATAAATAAGTTGTTGGTTCTGAACTTTTCTTTTTATTCTTCATAGGATTATATCTATAAAGCATCGAGTAAGAGTGTTCTTCCTCGGAAACATCATGATGATCTATCCAAACTATAGGAATTTGAAGCATAGATATTTCATTTACAAAATTATCTCCAAGGGAATGTCTATCCAAGACAAAAACATAATCTCCTCCAAGTTCTTGAACTCTCTTAGCATAATTAACATCTATAATAGGATGAGATTTTACAGCAACACCTTTACCGCGACCAATAAATCTTCTCAAAAGAACATAACTAGAAAGCCCATCAACATCATTGTCATATAAGAATATAGGATTTTGAGCCTTTTCAAGATGTTCGCGTATTTCAGATAATTGTTTTTTAGTTAACATATAAAATCAAGACAAAACAAGCTTTTTAAGTTTTAATAAAAGCTTTTTTTATCTTCTCATTCATCTTTAAGTGGGCTCTAGCACAAGCTATTTCATTGAATATAATAACCTTCTTAGATTTTATTCTCTCCATAATAATCTTGAGAGGTTCTTTGCTATCTGCAAGGATTCTTAGCAACCATACAATCTTTCTTTTAGGAAGAATGTTCCATACAGATAGTTGCCAAATTATCTAACTGCATCCACTGCATAATAAATAGGTTCTTCGAAAGGCAAGTCAACATCAGAGATGAAAGTCAAATTATTAATAGAATTAGCTTTCACCATACGATTAGATACCGTGTAAAGAACATCATCCATAAACAAAGATCTTTGAACATAACCATATTCCCCATAATATTCTTTAACATTGTCTTTCTTCATATCATGAGATATCTTTCCTTTCAAAGATACATCCTCATCAGTTACAGTAAAGGCAAAAGCTCCCTGCCAATATTCCCAACTATTTCCTAATTGCTGAGAATATGTAACGGGAATAACAAGCAAATCACGGGCATCATCAAATAATACTGCTTTATGTTCATATTCGGCCTCTGAATAAGACCAATCACTTTCAACAACATACTTATCAAGTTCAATAGGATTCTCAAAATCAGAAACATCAAACAAAGATATTTTCAAACCTTCAGTTCTTCCTTCTTCAGTAGCTTCACGGCCTATTCCAAGCAGGAGATCATTTCCGATAGGATGAAGATAGTTAGAAAATCCTGTAACTTTCAAGAATCCTAAAACCTCTGGATTTGAAGCATCAGATAAATCAATAACATATAATGGATCTACTTGCCTGAAAGTAACCATATAAGCCTTCTCTCCAACAAAACGAGCAGAATATATCCTTTCACCAGAAGCAAGATTTTCAACACTGCCAATAATCTCCAAATCTTCATTCAAAATATAAAGGTGATTAAGAGAGTGATCAATATTTCCAAAACTGTTTCCAGTGGTTGTTGCAATCCTAAAATTACCCTTATATTCATCCATTGAGAATTGATTCAAAACATAACCAGGAACTTCAGCAGTCCCAGAATAAGAAATATCCAAACCATCTATTCCAACTTTGTGAATTACTGTCTTTTCATATTCTTTTGATACTTCCATGTAATAATTCTTGTTAGCTTCTGTAATGGAGTTTTCAAACTCTTTCTTCTCATCAACATTAAGAGAGTTAAAATATTCTTGAACTATCAAAGCAATCTTATCAGTCTTTATGTAATATTCATCATTTGATTCAATAATCTCTTTAGCTCTGGAATTATAATTACCAGGTAATACTTCCAATATTGTGCTTAAAGCACCTTCTTGAACTTTCAAATAATCGTAAGTCTTTGAGCTTGTCATATAAATAGAATCTTCTGAAACATATATCACGCTACTGCTTCCAAGAAGAAAAACATCTCCTTTATATTCAAGATTTTCTAAATCAATAACCATTATAGAAGTAAATATCAAATTAGAATCATAATAACCAGGGTGGTATATTTTATCTGGAGCAACAGACTCAACATTATCACCTGACTTAAAGTAAGGAATAATTGGACCTGAAGAGTCAATATATTTGTTAGCAACAACATAAATATTCCCATCAATAAGCCTCGCAGTGTAATAGTTTCCATCAATCACAAATACCTCAAGTTCGTCTGCTCCAGAACTTAAGTCAGAAACATCATAAACATGTATCCTAACTTCGTTTCTGTAAGAACTAGGGGCTCTAATACTGCTGTCAGCTATGTCAATTTCTGCTCCACCATATAAAGAATACCCGTAAGATGATTCTATCACTATTAACTTACCATCTTCTAAGAACATTCCATTAACATAATTCTCAAATTCAATTTCTTTAACAATCTTCATTGAGTCAGCAGGATAAGCTTCAACAATTACTACCTTGTTCTGATTTGTCATATATATGTATTTACCATCGTTCTTAACAATGTCAGCCTCATCAACTCCAACAACTTGTATATTTGTTGTTGAGTAATCAGAAGATCCTCCTGTGCCTCCAACAGATGATTTTGCTCCAGCCTCTCCTAAACTAGGAGCTCCAGAATCAGATGCAACTGCAGCTTCACCATTACCAAATAATCCGTAAGAACTTCCTTCATCAGATTTAGATTTTTCTATATATTCATTTAAATCTTCAAAAGAATCGAATGTCTCTAATTCACTTGAGCCAGAATAATTATTTTGCGTCTGTGAGTCATTTAATACAAACGAAGCAACAAGAATTGCAAGAACTCCAGCAACTAATAGAAAAGGAATTACATTCCTTATTAATCTTTTAGGAGAGATAATTATCTTTTTATTAGCAACTTTGTAAACTGGTGTCTTTTTTCCCTTCACACTCCAAAAGAAATTAGATGTTTTTTCAACTAGTCCTGCAGCAATTAACTTCTCAAGATTATATCCTGTAGTATTCAAAGGGATTCCAAGTTTAGAAGAAATATCGCTAGCAGTTAATTCCTGACTAGCAAGTAAATCAATTATTTTTACACAGGTTTTATTGGACAATGCTTCAGCTACCTTGCTAGTTCTAGGGTCTCCTAAGTCAATACTTATACTTTTATCCATGTTAAACTTAAATTCAATCTATATTTAAAGCCGATTAAAACTTCAATCCAAATTGAACAGTATGATAAAAATCTTTAAATACCTATAAAGTTACGACAAACCATGAATAAATGGTCCGAACTTCTTGTTGGTCTTGTTCTGGTAGTTGGTGCAATAATCATTGCATATTACTCACAGAATTGGGGAGCATGGAACTTTTGGAGCGCTGCAGGGGAATTCTTTAAAGGAGGATTATTCTGGCTAGTAACAATGATTGGCGTTCTTTTCATCCTTCTCGGTATTTCTGACTTGAAAAATTAAAAAAGCAATCTTTAAGAACAAAACGTTGCTCCTGTATGCATGAGGTCTAGAAAAAAGACTAAATTAAAACTCGAAGAGGAAACAGCCCTATTAGCAAATGAAAGAACATTGCTCTCTTACGTAAGAACAACATTCTCAGCTTTAATATTAGGTTTTGCTTTAATTCAGTTTTCAACTGAAAACAGTAACATGGCTAAAGTGGGAATAGCTACAATCATAGGAGGATTTATTTTAGGAGTAATAGGTTTAATTGAATATAACATGTATAAGAAAAGAATTCATTTAGAAGCAGAAGAATAATAATTCCTATAAACTCAATAAACCAAGAATCTAAGTGATTTGCAAAACTTGTGGAGAAGAAGACTGTGACAAACATGCATTTTTCATAGGAAAACCCGTAAAAATTCAAAATTTCTCAGGTTCAACGCCCCCTGAAATATTTGTAGGAAAATGGAATTACCCTAATGTCTATACAGGCATATTAGCACCTCAAGAAACAGGAGATACAAGTATAATGTCATCTCCAGAATCATGGCATGAAAAAAACCTATCAATATCTCAAATAACAGAATATAGAAATCAACTAATTTACGGGCGTACACAATCAAACATAAAGAAATTAGAAACTAGATTTCTTGGAGTAATGAAAGAAGTTGCAATGACTCACAAATCAGTTGCAACAGAATTCCATCTTAAAAGACCAGTAACTGCTAACAAAGAACAAGATGATAGAAGCCCATTAATTCCCAAAGCAGCAGAAATAGAAAAAGCAGAACTGCAAGAAAATGCTCCTGTAAAACCAAAAGTAGATTATCTAGTAAATGACAAAGAAACAAAATCAGCAACTGCAATACAGGAATTGCATAAGGCAAATACTCAGACGTCAACAATAATCAAAATCCTATCTTCTGGTTTGTTAGGTCTAAAGAAAAACAGGAAACTTGTTCCTACAAGATGGTCTATAACTGCAGTAGATGATACAATATCAAAGAATAAATTAGAAAAGATAAAACAATATCCAGAAATAAATGAATACAAGGTATTTCACGCAGAATACATCGGAAATCATTATGAATTTCTCCTTCTTCCAGACTCATTTGCATTTGAAGTAATAGAAATCAGCATAAAAAATCCATTCTCACGAGCAGTATGGCAAGACTATGAAACAATATTCTCCAGAAAGAAATATGCAGATTCTGTAACTGGAGCATATTATGCAAACCGTCTAGCCTTAACAGAATATTTAGAATCAATAAGACGTCAAGCAACATGTATAGTAATGAGAGAAATACGCCCGCAGTACTATGCACCTTGCGGAGTTGGAATACTAAGAGAAACAAGCAGAGAAGCATTCAGAAATCCTCATGAAAAATTCAATACTTTAAACGAAGCATTATTGTCCATTCAAAGTAGAATAAAACAGCCAGTATCAAATTATATAGATAAATCAGTAATTCTTAAAATGAAAAAGACTCAAACAAAATTGAGTTTCTTTAGCAATCTCTCATCAAATCTCTCTTGAAATAATTCTAAGTTCATATATTATTAACAAATTAGAGAGTTATAAAATTAATGATGCTAAAATTACTTTTTGCCCCAAGCAGCAACACCAACCATTACAAGATTCACAATAGGAATTAACATAAGTATTGACCACCATCCAGGCCTTTTGACAGATTCAAACATTTTCCAATGCCAAATAACAACAAATATTGTAAATGCAATATGTGCTATAACATTGACCACAGGAATTAAAAGTCCTATTATCAAAAACCAAGGCCATGCTTTCATTTTAGAAGCTTTGTAAGCAACAATCACAGGACCTATAAAGGGTATCCATGCAAGTCCGGAAGATTTGACTTTAGCTCTTTTACCTATAGCAGAATAAGCAAAAGACAAATACAAATAGACTGCAAAAAGAAGAACAAGAAATACAAAAATTCCCAAAGCAGCAACCATAGCCATAATAAAAACTAAAGGAGGAGCATCAGTACTATCAACTGCTAGAGCTTGTAAAAATAAACCAATCATTATTCTTTTTCTTTCTTCAATCTCTTAAGAACATCCTTGACATTCTTATTTAATTGAACCATAGAATCATCAAGTTCACTCTTGTTCTTTGTTCCAGTGCATACAAGCTTACCATTAGAAAACAGCAAGAAAGTAGCATTAGGAGTTCCCAATTTGTAAACTAAACCTGGAAATTGTTCTGGCTCATATTCGGTATTTTCCAACTCAAGAGCAAGTATATTCAGGTTCAAATCAACATCAATACTTCCAGAAGCAACAATGTTCTGAACAGTTATTTTAGGTTTTGTAGTAATGCGCACACCAATTTTAGCAAGCTGTTTTATTACTTGATCAACTACTTCCTTGACCTGAGCTACACTTTTCGTTCCAGTACATACCAAATTTCCTGAAGAGAAAACAAGAACTGCAGATTTTGGTTTTTTAACTCTCAAAACAAGACCTGGAAATTGTTCAGGGTTATATTCAGTATTGCTATGCATCTTAGCGAGTTTAGTTAAAGAAACCTCTTTGCCGAGAGAAGCTGTCGCGACAATATTCTGAACAGTCAGATTTGATTTTACGTCAGACATCTTATTGATATTTAAATAGGGGGCTTTATAAACCTTGGTCTTCCAAAAACAAAAAATTATTAACCTTTTTTATTCAGTCTTCTAAATGTTTTAGCAACTTCTTTTTTTATGTCTTCAAGTGTGGCAATATCATGAATTCCTCTTTCAGGCCTATAATGTGTAATTCTTGGAAAACGAAGAGCAAATCCTGAAGAATAAGTAGGACTAGGCTGAATATTCTGATAATTAACAGACACGACCACTTTAGGTTTTACCTTAACTCCAGAATTATCTTCGCTTATTATCAACGGTCTTAACAAAGAGTCAATTTCAGAATAAGTAGTTCCCTCGCTTTCTTTTTCTTTAAGACCTGAAGAAACTTTTCCAACCTCTAAGAATTTATCTCCTGATTTGCAAGCAACAATAAAACTAGTTAATCCTCCCGCCCTCTTTCCAGTACCGTATTCTCCTCCAATAATAACTAAATCCAAATCCATATTATCAGGCTTTAACTTAGCCATATTTCCAACATATCTTCCAGAAATGTAAGAAGAATTAAGATTCTTTATCATTATCCCCTCTTCTCCTATTTTAAGAGCATCTTTATAAAATTTTTCAACATCTTTATCCGAATCAGTTATTATCTGATTTGAAATTGAAATCTTCCAAGGTATATTTTCAATTACATCTTCTATTATTTTTCTTCTTTCTGTAAATGGTACGTCCAACTTATTCTCTCCATTTAAATATAAAACATCAAATATCTTCAGTTCGACAGGCATCTTTGAAGCAAGCTCATGAATATCATATTTTCTCTTAATTCTCTGGCTTATAGCCTCAAAAGGGAGATATTTATTTCTCTTAGAGTCAAAACCAACAGCTTCTGCATCTAATATAAAAGTCTTAGCCTTGACATGTTTCAATACTGCCTCAACAACATCAGGAAATTGGTTAGTTACATCTTCCAGTCTTCTAGTAAATATCTTTATTTTTTTGCTATCAAAACTAATTATAGCTCTAAATCCATCATACTTATGTTCAAATGCTGCAGGCCTTCCACAAACTTCAAAAGCCTCATCAATACTGGAGACTTTAGTAGCAAGCATGACATTCAAAGGTCTTCCTGGAATCAAAGATATGTGTTCAAATGCACTTTCTCCAGAAATGGATAATTTGAGTATCTGTGCAAAATCATTAATCAAGTCGTATGCCTTCTCTATTTTATCAAGCATTTCAGGTCTATCAAAAAAAGCTTTATTTATTGAAGAAAGCAAAACAGCGTCCGCAACTCCAATTCGTAAATCACTTAAAAGAGTTCTAACAACATAACAGGCTTCGCGAGAATTAGATTCAATTAATAATTCAGAAACAATAGCTACTTTTTTATCAACGGCACCGTCACCAATAGTTGAAGCAATTTTTCTTAAACTATCTATAATATGTTGTGCAGTCAGTTTTTTAGAAAACAAAGAATTTTGTTTTTTCTTCTTCAAAAGTTCAACAGCAACATCTCCCAAATCACCAATCGATTTAAACTTAGAAGAAACATCAGATATTGAATATCCTGAAGCAACACTCAAAGACTTTATGACAAGTTGTGTAGAAATTCCTAACTCTCTAACATCATAATCTGGAAAGACTCTTCCCCTAAGAAGATAAATCAGTTCTTCATTCCCCTTAAGTTTAGGAAGAAATCCAGCGATAATATCTACTTTTTCAAGCTTCTTTGTAGTAGACGCAAGTTTCTCATAAAGTTCTGTAAATTCCGAATATAACATGAAAAAAGAAAGAATTAATTACAATTAAAGCTTGCGGTCTTTCTTCACTAAACCCAAATGTTCTCTATTATAAACAACTAAGGAAGCAAGACCTATAATAATCAACAATAAACCTATAATAAAAGTTCCTTTTTCTCCAAATAAACCTATAACTGCACCAGTAATAAAAGAAATAGCGCTTTTGCCAGAATCACGTTCTAATTGGATAGAGCTCAAGCTAAGATTTTGAATAGGGAGAGTTATTCTTCTCCTTCCACCTTCTTCCTCTTCTTTATCATCTTTAGTAGGGATTAATTGTATTATATTAAAAGAATTAGAAACACTTTGAACTGACTTAATAGAATCTCTACACAAGACCTTCCAGTCATAATCTCCTAATGAAAGTACTGAACTTCCATGTCCAAGCCAGCTGGATTCATCAAATGTGGACTTTAACTTAAACTTACTACCAGCCCCATCAATATAGATTAAACAAGAAGGCACATCTTTAGGGTTAAATAATGATTTATTAACAAAAAATGTAAAATCTACTTGAACCTCACTAGAAGTAGTTTGAATTTCTAAATTATCGTCAGGAGAAACTAATTGAATAGCATGCTCATTAACCGAATGAAGAACAGAAGTCCAGTGAGGTTCTAAACTAGTTCCATTAAAGTCATCCTTTATCCACAAGTGCAACTCTAAATTGCTATTTGTTTGTAAAAATCTAGTCTCTAAAAGCATTGGCAGATAAACATGTGAAGCAACCAAAGTGTCATTAAGTAAGATTGTATTTGAACTGGATCTCAATCCATATTCAACAAGTTCTATATTACTCTCACCTGTATTGTTATTTACAGTTACATTAACAGTAACATTAGTAGCATTCAAAATGGGTATATCTTCTAAAAAGAATTGACTCCAATAAGTTCCGTTGGATATTTCTACAGTAGAATTAGAAGAATAAAATACTCCTGTTGAAACAAATTCATCTAAATACAAATAAGCAGTATCGAACCATCCATGATACCAAACATAATTAATTTTTACATTAAAATTATTAGAAGAATCAAAGGGTATCTGGATAGATTGATGAAAATTGCTTTCATTTAATCCAGTAAATGTTATATTATCAGAAGTATTATTTATATAAAATGAGTAAGTAATGTTAGGAGGAAGATACTCCAGAGTTCCAAAGTAATCTGATTTACTAAAGCCTTTAGAATCCAAAGAAGATACACTAAATGCTAAATAAAATATTAAAAGCAAAAGAAATAACTTAATTAAATTCATAAAAGTACGCTTGAAAAACAGTTTATAAATAAATGTATAATTTTTACGACATAAACTAGAGCCATCCTCTCTTTCTAATTCCTCCATCATATATTTGAAAAGCAAGAGACTTTTCTTCTATAGATCTATGCTTCCTCAAATAAGCAATTCTTTTTCCAGAACTATTTTCCAGTTCAATTAAACATTTGCTCCAGTATCTAACTATATCTCCAGCAACCATTCTAGTTTCATCATTCCAATTATAAGTTTGATTTGTAACCAAAATAGGAATATCATTTTTTCTCGCAATCTCAACTAAAAGCCTCATTTGCTTGGTAAGTGCAGTGTTTACAATTTGCATGTTTTCAACATCCCTTTCACTAGATCTAGCATCCGCAAAATCAAGTCTGTAAAGCATAGTCATTCCATCAACTATTATCAATGAAACTTGCTCTTTTACATATTTCAAAAGCTGATCAAATGAATGTTGTTGTTCTTTAAAATTTGTAGGCTTCAAAATAAGTATGTTCTCTAAAACTTCATCAATATTAGAGTCCTTTCCATTTTCATTAGTGGATCTTGACTCAAAAAGTTGTTTAACTCTCTCCGAAGAAAAACCTCCCTCCGTATCTATAAATATTACTTTATTCCCTTTCTTGGCCTGAGAAACTGCAGCAATCATGCATAAATTTGTTTTTCCACTTCCAGGACCACCATAAAAGGTAGTTACAATTCCAGAATCATATCCTCCCTTTAACCAGACATTTAAGTCGTAGTTTCCAGCTGAAATCTTTCCCATAAAATAATGATAGAAAGCTTAGTATAAAAAAGTTCTTCGGTTTTCAGAACTTTTGAGACTAAAGTGTTAGCAAACACTTTTGGATAAAAAAATAATAGTAAAAATAAAATGTATTTATCTGCGTCTCTTCTTATGAGATTTTTCAATCATCATAGGCTCATCACACATTTGACATTTTTTACACATCAAAGCGTGCAAAAGCAAAATGATTGCAGCTATAACAATTACCCATCTTGAAGAAGGACTTCCAATATAAGCAAATACTATTATGATTATAGCAAGAATCGACTCCACCCAGTTGCATTTACAATTCATATCAACCTCCTTTTCATTTATCAAAAGTAGTCAAAAATCATTAATAAATCTACCTATATTCACTTAATTGAAATCTTAGAAAGAACACTTAGGTCTTTGTTTATTAAAGCAATAGCCTCACTTATAGCCTTTTTAACAGTTTTACCAGAACTCTCTATCCTAAATATAACTGGCTTAGTAAGATGATCTCTTCTCCATGCAGCAAACTTAATACCATGTTCATTCAAATAAACTCTAAGTAATTCTGCAACAGTAAGATTATCAACTCTAAGTTCAATCAAATCATTCTCTTCAGATATAACTTCAACATTCATGTCAATCATCAGAAATAATGGTTTTTAAAACTTTGTTTCACATGTTTTACTAGTATCTTAATCCAACATTTTCTGAGAACTTATTATCTTACCATCTAGAACTTTTCTTATATTCTGAGCTATCCTCTCAATAACTGGAACTGTCACACTATTGCCTGCCTGATGATAAAGCTCACTATCTGACAAATCAGAAGGTAATTTAAAATCTTGAGAAAAACCTTGCAATAAAAAGCATTCTTTAGGAGTAAGCTTTCTTATTCCATTTGAGTTTTTTATCAAAGGAACATTATGACCTCCTCTACCCATATTAGCTGTTAGAGTAGGGACAACTCCTCTCTTATTTACCCTAACATATCTTCTTCTCCACTGATAAACAGTATGTTCTGAATTTATATCTGATTTTATTTTTTCATAAAGAGGTTTATTATTATAATAATATTTATCATCAACTTCCTCTGCAGTTAAATCTCTAAAGCTTTTTTCTAGAGGAATTTCTTTAGGAAAATCGAAAGCCTCAGCTTTTTTCTTGTCTAAGAATCCAACAATAAATATCCTCTCTCTATTCTGAGGAGTATTACCATGAGTCAAACTATTGAGAACCTCTGATTTTATATAATAGCCTAATCTTTCAAGAGTTTCTTTTATTATCTTAAAGGTTCTACCTTTATCATGGCTTTTAAGATTTTTTACATTCTCTAAAAGCATTACAGATGGTTTCCTCTGTTCCAAGATTTGTGCAATTCTAAAAAATAAATTTCCCCCAACACTTTCATCTTTAAACCCTTTACGATGACCTGCAATAGAAAAGGCTTGACAAGGAAAACCACCGAGAAGAACATCAAATTCAGGAAGTTTTGAAATATCAACTTTCCATATATCTTCTATATGAAGCTTTGGTTCTTTATGATTTAAATCATAAGTCTTTTTACAGTTCTTTTCAAAATCATTTGCATATACTGTCCTAAATCCAGCTTTCTCAAATCCTAATCTAATTCCTCCAACACCTGCAAACAAATCAACTGTTCTCATCACTTTTCCCATAAATCTCATTATTTGTTTTCATTTTAATTACTTATCCTTTTACTTAATAAAGTAATACTATATAAAGTAAGGATTAGTATTTAAATATTTCTCTTGTAGAGTTAAACTTTATATAGTAAATTAATCTAAAACAAAAATGCCAGAAGTACATATAAAAGTCAAAGGATATAAATGTAATAATTGTGAATATATTTGGCAACCGCGTTCAAATAAAGAAAAACCATTAATTTGCCCAAAATGTAAGTCAGCACGTTGGGATAAAGAACCTAAAAATAAAGATTAATTATAACTTGCAAATTTTAACAGGCTTCAGATTTCTAGGCTTAATGATATTATCAACTATCGAGAATCTAGGTCTCTTACCTTGAACTTGTTGGTCTTCAAAATTTTGATTCTTATTAACTTTGTGTTTGTAAATCCAATCGGCTTCTATTTTGTAAGCTTTAAAAGAACCATCACCAGCTGAAAAATCAAGAAAATATAAAGTATCCCATTCAGAACGAGGACCGAAAGAAGATAAATCCTCATCTATGCTTGAAGCCTTTATCTGTATTCTCTCACCAGTTTTCATATTAAGAACATCATAAGAACATTTACCTTTTTTTAATTTTACAACTCTTACACATTCAGGGAAAAAAATGCAAAAAGCATTTTCACTTATAGCTTCAGGCAAATTAATGCCTCTTGTAGAAATCTTTTTTATAGACTTATTAAGTTTTTTCCACTTAGAGTAAAGTCTCCTTAATCTCCACCTATCCAATCTTTCAGGTATTGTAACAAGAGCATCAATCTCCTTACCATTTATTTCATACTTTCGCCATTCAATTCTCATGAAAAAACAAGTTTAAACAAATTTTAAAACTTATCTAATTTAATCCAAAATCTCTATGTCGTTTCCAGCCATGCCAGCAGAATCTTTGAATATGTTCGTAGCTTTATCTTTCTTCTTTTCTTCATTTCTCTTCTGCAAGTCTGCAAGACTTACTTGAGCTATAGAACCAGGGTTCTTTCTCAAATTCATTCCAAATACTTGTTCAATACGAGAGATTAAAACAAAATCATCAGCTGGTAATTCACCAAGCTCCATCATTTTTACCTGCTCTTCTGTAGCATTTATCATCTGCGCTAGTTTTAATCGAGTCATATTCTTCATTCTTCTATTCTTAGATATCTCCCAGTTAAAATTAGGTACCAAATCACTAACAGCATTGTTCTTTTTGGCTCCAAATTTACCATGTTTCCAATCAGACATTATTGAGCTGTTCTTTAATACAGGTTCCCTACTCTTTATAGAAGAAGCTTGTAAATGAGGTGAAACAGAGCTAGATTGTTGAGTATTATTTATCTTTCTCAATATAAACAAATCCTCTAAAATAGCAACTCTCTCTGGAACTCTTATTATCTCTCCGTCTTTTATAGCTTCAACATAACCAGCATCTTGTTGCTTCAAATCAAGGTAATCCATGGAATAAAATAAAACACCCTCTTTAAATCATTTATGGTGGTAAAAAAATATTAATTATTTAGGTAACCTTCAATCTGTTCGGCAGTATAGAAGCCCTCAAGGACTATTCTTTCATTTATTATTAAAGAAGGAAGAGATGTCACACCATATACTCTCTTCTGTAAATCTACTGATTTTAAGTCCAAGTCTCCTGCAATAGGCAGAAGAATAAGATTATTTCCTTTTTCCTCTTTTATAGTTCTAAGCACATTAGATACTATTTTCTGCTGAGAAACAATAGCGGAACTCTCAGGCTTTCCTGCATAAATATAAGCAATAGTATCAAAATTTACATCGCACTTTTTCTTCAGCAATAAAGTGTTCAACCAAAGTTCTGTCTTCAAAAGACTGTATCTTTTTTTCTCTCTCAGTAGTTCATCAGTTATCTGGTTGCTTTCTTCAAACTTCTCAAGTTCAAGTCCGCGCAAGTATATATCATCTGCAAATTCAAAGTTCTGCTCCACAGCCCTCTCACAAGATGTAGAATCCATAATCTGATAATAATAATTTTGCAATTTCAAGTCCAAAGCTTCCACTTCATAATCTTTGTAAGAATCTACAATTTTTTCATTTCTATTAGACTCAACATACAACCCAAATGAAAAGCCTATTATAAGTATCAACAAAGCTATAATTGCCGATTCAAGAAATATCCTAAATCTTGTATTCATTATTTTGTATACCATCTAATATCTCCACGCACTAATTTATACAGCGCTATTATTAAAGGATACGTATAAAGAGACCTATAAAAGAAAGAGTATGCAATTATCTTTAAAATGTTTTTATTACCTGTCTCTGAATTCCTAAAACCTATATTGTAATAAAATATTGCAAGAGAAAAGAAACATAGCCCTAAGAATAAAAGTAAAGTGAATGAAATACTATAATCAAAATATTCCCAAAACGGGTATCCTTCAAATGCATAATAAATAGAATATAAATTGTAAGATCCTTTTATCCAAATATATCTAAAGAATAACAAAAAACCAATTATTGCAAAAATAAAAGATGCAGTAACATAGGGTATTACAAAGTGCCCAAATGCTCCTTTCCGAAACATTGTTTTCCAATATTTCTGGACAGTCTGCATCCCCCCTAAATTCCATCGCACTCTTTGTTTAGTCCATGTTTTAAAATCTTCAGGGACTGTAGTGTAAACTATTGCATCATAAGACATTCTAGTCTTATACCCCTCGCTTAAAACATGCCATGTAATCTCTATATCTTCAGTCAAATTTTTGGTATCAAAACCACCAAGTTTCTTTACAACATCTTTTCTATAAGCACTCAATGGGCCATTAGTTACATAAACGGAGTCAACAAAATCAAGAAGTTTCCTAGTCCATGCAATTATTGAATAATCCATTACTTGAAATTTTCCAAGCCAATTCTTCTTATTCTTAACAAGAACTCTAGATGTAACTGCAGCAACCTTTTCGTCATCAAAATGTCCAATCATTTTAAGCAAAGAATCTTTTTTAGGATAAGAATCGGCATCAACAACTACAATAAGTTCCCCATTTGCAATTTTAATAGCTTCATTAAGGGAACTAGCCTTTCCAGAATTTAATTTATCCAAAAGATGAACCCCTTGGTACTTTTTAACTAGTTCTTGAGCAATATTCTTAGTATTATCTTTGCTTCCATCATTAATTATAATTACTTCCTTTTTATCTCTAGGATAATCTATTTGGTCAAGTGCTTCGATAGTTTCAGCAAGACTATTCTGTTCATTATATGCAGGAACTAAAAAAGATACACTATAATATTTTGTAGGAATTGGACTTGAAAACAATCTGTCCTTGTTTCTGTAATGAAGCAGTACAAACATCATAAGAAAGAATATTCCAAAGAAAAATAACCATATATACAAAGAAGTAAAAAAATCCATTAGACCTTTTCACCTTCAATATTGCTTTTATCAAAGTCTTTATCTGCTACATTAAAATAATTGTAAAAGTTCTCGCTCAAAGATATCTCAGAGGTATGTCCAACTTTCTTCTTTAATATTAAACCCATTTCAACAAATTTAGAGACGTGGTCATAAGCTTTATTTCCCCTTATCTTGATCAATATAGATTGCTTCATGGGCTGTTTGTAAGCTATTATTGCAAGGGTTTCCTGCTCTGCCTTTGTAAACTCAGAATTTCCTGTAGCAAGCCTATTAACCATATAAACAAAATCCGGATGAACATCCATTTTCCACAAATCCTCTCTTCTAACTACTTCAACACCCTTTCCTTTATATCTCTCTTCAAGAGTCCTAAGAATATCCCTGAGAATCAAAGGATTAACATCAGTTAAAGCAACCAATTCCTTCAAACTCATGAATTTACCTGAAACAAACAAAGCAGCTTCCACCTTTCTTATATTATCTATTTCTCTAGCTTCATCAAGCTCATTTACATTACCTGTAAAAGAATCGTCCATGATGAAACAACCCTTGCCTTATTTAAAAACATTCTTGCAACATTACTCTTTAGAATATAGAATCATAAAAGAGATTATTAAAATAATAATAAACGTTATTCCACTAAATATAGAACCAGGGGAAGGCCAGAGAGTCATACACCAAAAAATAGTAAATAAAACTAAAGCTACTATAAATGTACCAAGTAATGGCTTAAATGCATTGTTCCATTTTCTGACCACCCAAATAATAATTAAAAATAATAGGGGTGGAGCAATAATAAAAGGAATTATGAAAATATATCCCCAAATAAGCCCTTCCGCATAAATGCTTGGTTCTACTAACACAAGAGTAAAAAAAGCTGGTAAAATAATCCATAATAAAATAACTATCCAAGAAGTGTATTTTGCTATCTTATAAGCAGTATTTCTAAGCATATAACAACAAACATAGAGAGCTTAATAAAGTTTCAGCCTACAAATAATATAAGAAAACTCTCAATAACCGCAGCCAACATAAGCAATGGCACAACAACAGCCAAGAAAGCTTTCAAGGAGTTTCTAAGTCTATGCTTAAGAGTAACAATTTTTTCTTTGCTAAAGAAAGACATTCCTAAATGAATACCCAAACCTAGAGAAATAAATATTGCAGGCAACTCAAATATCCCGTGGGGTATTATTCTCCATATTACTAAGAATCCAGCAACAGGCACAGCTTTAGAATAAACATACCCTAATATAGCACCATTAAATACTGCATTGAAAAGAGGAAAAATACCAAAGAAAATGCCTAAAAACAAAACTGACAAGGCACTTGTAACATTATTGCTAAAAATAAACCAAAGAAGCTCTAGAGCATCAAGACCCTGAGTCTTAAGAGCTATCTCTCTTAATTGTTCATCTAAAAAACCAAGTCTTTCAGAACTAAAATACCCAAAAACAGCACTTATGAAAAATATAATTACAGAGATATAAATATATTTTTTATGCAATGAAATATAACTTAAGGATTCACTAAAAGAATCAGCAAAATCCTTTTTCCAAGACTTGTTCTTTTTAACCATTATTTTATAACCTTATTGAGCAATTTAACCTTTTGTTTATATTTACTTCTGAGGTATGTACCATACAACAGTCCAACAACCAAACCACCAAAGTGAGCCATATTCCCAATAGGAAGTTTGACAAAGAAACCTATAGCTAATAATGGAACTATTGCTATAATAGGTGCAAGCCAGAATGGAAGTTTCAAAGGCATTGCAATTCTTCTAAATCCAGCATTTGGAGAGAACATAGAGAATATCATTACAAAAATTAATATTCCGCCTATGATGTCAACAATATTTGAAATAGAAGGTAGAATTCCAGCAACTAAAACCTGTAAAACAATTACTATCAGAGGTCCTATTATGAGATAAACTCTCTTTTTTGGCAAAAGAGTAGCAAGTATTCCCAATATCCCGAAAATAGCTCCGCTAGCCCCTACAGCATAATCATCTATTCCTCCAAAGATAAAGTCTCCTCTTGGAACAAATTGTCCGATATAAGCAAATAAAACAAAAAACAAAGATCCAACTATTCCAGCAACTAAATAAAACCACAAGAATCTTTTCCTCCCTATAATCTTTTCAGTCAAACCTCCAAGAAAAAACAAAGATAACATATTAACAAATAAGTGGAAAAGACTACCATGCATTACTATACTTGTAAAAACGGTCCAAATATTTTCTCCGGATAAAACAGAAGAAGGTTTAACTGCAATATAATTAATCAAACCATTATAGAAGATAGAAATAATTGAAATGATAAAAAACAAAACTACATTTAATATAATAATAGAAGTAGTTAAACTAAGAGCTCTTCTACTATAATTAGACGCAACGTTACGTCTGTAATCTCTTCTAATTACCATTAGTTATTTCTTTTTCCTCTTCTTAGAAGCAGGTTTTTTGCTAGGTTTTTTGGCCTTTTTAGGAGATTTAGATTTAGAATGTTTCTTAGTTCTCTTAGCTTTATCCTTCTTAACTTCTTTAACAGGTTTAGCAGGAGTAATCTTATCTATTTCTGCCTGTATTTGAGAAGACCTTTCTGTAAGTTTTAGTATAATTCTTTCTATCTCTTTAACTCCTTCAGCAGAATCCTTCAAAGAATAGACCTCTCCACATTCAGTACATGTAAACTCGTTAAGCAATGCTTGCTCATCAGAGACTTCTATATTGCAATTCTTACATACATAAAATTGTCTTGTTTTTCTAGCAGAAAGAACACTCTCCTGTATCGATATCTCATTAGTAATAGAAGCCTTATAATTAACGAGACATTTATACTCATCAAGAGTCCAAAAATAAGTATACCAGCCACCGCTCTTCAAATCCTTCTTTCTCATAAAGCGTACAAGTCCGCTGTCAGCAAGCTTGTAAAGAATATTCCTTGTTTGATTAATTGTCATATTCAACTTCTTAGCAATAAGGAATTCGTTAACGTTCTTCTTTTTGAATAAAACATCAACTATTTTGTCTGTTCCAGACCCAGCGACGATAGAAACATATTCCTTCAAAAATTTCTCAAGCATAAAAACTTTCAACAAACCAACAATAAAAACCTTTCTATCAAAAAAACTTTTAGTTGAATAATTAGTTTTTTGGATATTCAAAGTGTCTATCAGAACACACTTTGATATTAAAAAGTGTAACCCCTATACAATTAAGATAAACCTATATAAATAAACTTTGAAATATATCAAAATATGTTTGGAAAAAAGAAAGATTCTGAGTCTGAGCTTCCTGAGTTACCAGTGTCTGGTGCTCCTTCAATGAGAGACTATCAAAGAACAATGTTACCTCCAATAGAATCAGCACAAGAGGAAGTGCACGGATTACCTTCATTCCCTGATTCCTTGATGAACAAAGGATTTAGTCAAAGCATGATAAAAAGTGCAGTAGAAGATGAGGATAAAAACCTCCCTGAATTGCCTGAATGGAACCAAGAACCTATCCAAATGAGACCTATGAGAACAATGGAAATGGATGACTTTCAATCCAGACCAATGCAGATACCTAAAGCTTCAATGGTAGAAGCATTAAGAATAACAGCCCCAAATAGTCAAGTGAGCGAAAAAAGACCATTATTTATAAAACTAGAGAAATTCAGAGAAGCACGTGACTCGCTTGTAAAAATATCTGAAAAGCTTGATGAAATGGATGAGCTTCTTAGAATGATTAAAGATATTAAAACAAAAGAAGACACGGAAATAACAAGCTGGGAAAAAGATATTGAAAGTATAAAGGCGAGAATACTCTTTATAAATAAAGAGATATTTGAAAATGCCTACTGAAGAACAATTTGTCGGTTTAGAAAAACCAAATGTCGTTGCAGGAAAAAAACACCTTCTTTATGCAGAGATGGAAATTTTAACTTCTTTAAAGAAATACAATTCTTACAAAAAACTAAGAAAAGAGGAACTTGCACTAAAGAACCTTCTAAAAAAGGTAATTCTTGATTTGAGAAAAGAAATGGAAATAATGATTCAATATATACCTCATGTAAAAGAAAAAGCAATTATAGCAACAGAAACAGTAAAAACTACACCTGGAAAGAGAGATACATTAGAGCAAGAAATACAAAATATAAGAAAGAAGATAGCTATGCTTGGTGGCTAATAAAATAATTTAAAAACAGCATAAATCAGTCTTATATATGATAACTAGAAAAGAATTAATTAAAAAATATATAGATTTTTTCAAATCAAAGGATCATAAAGAGATTCCTAATTCTTCTTTAATTCCTATAAATGACCCTACTGTTCTTTTTACAACAGCAGGTATGCACCCTCTTGTCCTATATTTATCGGGTCAAAAGCACCCATTAGGAAAGCGTCTAGTAAACGTTCAGCGTTGTATTAGAACAGGGGACATAGATGAGGTTGGAGACACGACACACCATACATTCTTTGAAATGCTTGGTAATTGGTCTCTAGGAGACTATTGGAAAGAAGAATCAATAAATTTCAGTTATGAATTTTTAACTTCAAAAAAATGGTTGGGTTTGGATAAGAAAAGATTAGCATTTACAATATTTTCAGGAGATATGAATAAAAAAATATCAGTAGATAACGAATCAAAAGAAATATGGAAGAATCTAAATGTGCCACAAGAGAAAATTATTAACCTTAATGAAGACAACTGGTGGGGACCAGCAGGAAACTCAGGCCCATGTGGTCCAGATACTGAAATATTCTATTGGATGGATAAAAGCAAAGTACCAGAAAGATTTAATCCAAATGACTCTACTTTAGCAACTGGTGGAAAAGGCTGGGTAGAAATCTGGAACAATGTCTTCATGCAATATGAAAAAACAAGTGATGGAAAATACACCCCATTAAAACAAAAAAGCATAGACACTGGAATGGGGTTAGAAAGAACATTAGCAGCATTAAACAGCCTCGATGATAATTACTTAACAGAAGTTTGGCAACCAATAATAAAAGAAATAGAAAAAATATCAGGTAAAAAATATGAAGACCATAAGAAAGAGATGAGAATTCTTGCAGACCATATTAAAGCTGCAAGCTTCATAATTGCAGATGGTGTTACACCAGGTAATACAGGAAGAGAGTATGTTTTACGAAGATTAATTAGAAGAGCAATCAGATACGGCAAACTATTAAAAATTGAAACAAATTTCACCTCAAAGGTTTCTGAACCTATATTTGATATTTATCAAGATTATAAAGAATTAAAAGAAAATAGAAAGAAGATATTAGATGAATTAGATAAAGAAGAATCAAAATTCCTAAAAACATTAGATAAAGGAATGAGCATTTTAAAAAAAGAAAGCCATTCTATTAGTATAAAAGATTTATTTTCTGGTAAAACAGCATTTTTACTTTATCAGTCATATGGTTTTCCAATTGAGATGACTAAAGAAATATTAATGACTGAAGAAGGATTAGACTTAGATGAGAAAGAATTTGAACAGGAGTATAGAAAGCATCAAGAATTATCAAGAACAACTTCAGCAGGAGCATTCAAATCAGGACTAGCAGATCATTCTGAAAAAACAACAAGACTGCACACAACTACTCATCTTCTTAATGAAGCTCTATCAAGAGTCCTAGGTCCGGAAGTGGCTCAAAGAGGTTCTAACATAACTCCTGAAAGAACAAGATTTGACTTTGTATTTAATAGAAAATTAACAGATGAAGAAGTCAAAAAGATTGAAGATTTAGTAAATAAAGTCGTAAAGAAAGGTTTGCAAGTAAAATCCGAAGAAATTCCATATAAAGATGCAATAGAATCAGGAGCAAAGGGAGAATTTGGTCATAAATACCCTGAAAGAGTCTCAGTTTACACAGTAGTTGACAAAGATGAAAAGAAAGGTTATTTCAGTAGAGAAATATGTACAGGCCCTCACGTAAAAAATACAAAAGAAATAGGTAGAATAAAAATAATAGAACAATCTTCAGTTTCAGCAGGTGTAAGAAGAATTAAAGCAATAGTTGAAGATTAGACTAAAAACCAGGAGTCGCACATCTATATCTTGATTGATCATATCTTCCAGCCCCTATTGCATAACAATAACGAACCGAACATGAGAAGCTATTGCTATTACACTCATTTGGATTAATGCAATGACCTTAAACTCGCCGTTTAGACCAGTAGAGGTATCTCCCACTTTTATAGGACAATAGCATGAAAAACTTTCTGAATTTTTTCCCAATGGACTTAGCGACACAAAGTTATCATAATAAACCCAAGCGCCAAAAAGAATCAAAAAAACAACTATTAAAATCCTCAACAATCTATCTGAATTCATAAGAGAGAGACGCAATTTATAAATATTTCTAAGTAAATCAAAACATTTAAATATCTCTAATAGCTATAAGTATATACTTAAAGAGTATAAAAATGAAATCAAAAACCATCATTGTGAAAAAGATAGAGCATTCTCCAACATTAAACACAGTTTTAATGGTAGAACAAGAACTCAAAAATGCAAAAGAGATAGTCTCAATAGCAGAACTAAAAAGAAAACTTCCGAAAAAAGTAATGCACTCTACATTAATACAAATTATAGATTACTTACAATTTAGCGGAAAAGTAATTATTAGCACAAAAGGAATTTTGTGGGTTTTTGCTGAAAGAAAAGAACTCAACGAATTAATTAAAAAAGGAATAGAAGTATGAATAAACCAATAAGGGCTGTTATTATTGGAAATGCACTGGAAGAATTCAAAAAGTTAAATGAAATTGTAGGGCTTCAAGTTTCACATGGAAAAGATAGTACTGAAGAAATGCAATTATTGAAATCTATAAAACGAAAAATCGAGTTCATAAAATTAAATCCCTTTTATGGAGAAAACATACAAAAACACCTAATTCCTAAAGAATATATAATAAAACACAATGTGTCTAATTTGTTCAGAACAGAACTTTCAAATTTCTGGCGCATGATTTACACAGTAAAGGGAGATCAAATAGAAATTATTTGTTTTATTCTAGACTTAATAAGTCACCCAGAATATGATAATAAATTTGGTTACAAGAAAAGATAATCTATCAAAAGCTAAAAATAATACAAATAATTCCCAGTATCAAAGTATAAATTCCAAACCAAATCAAGTTTCTTTTATTATTAAGAACATAATTAAAAGATATATTAATAAAAATCAACCCAACCAAAAAACACACCAAAGAAGGAATCAAAAAGTCAGAATGAATTGTCCTATTCCCAAAAGTCACTATATTAGCTCCGATTATCGCTGGAATAGAAAGTAAATAAGAAAATTTCAAAGCATCTTTTTCATTCAATCCAAATAACAATCCTGAAGATATAGTCATTCCGCTTCTAGAAACTCCAGGAACTAAAGATATAACTTGAGCAAATCCGACAAGTAAGGCTTTAGAAAAACTAAGAGACGAAGCATTATTCAGTTTAGTATTTGAAAAAGCACCAATAAACAAAGCTGTACTTGTAACAATCCATCCAAAACCCAAAACAATAAAACTAGAAGATATTTCAAAGTAACTTCTAAATAAGAATCCAAATATAGCTACAGGAATGCTTGCAATTATAATTAAAAAACCTAGCCTAGAATTGTTAGTTTTCCACTTAGAGTGAATTAAATCTCTTACTATATTTACAATATCTTTTCTAAAATACACAAAAACAGCCATTAATGTACCAAAATGTAAAGCAACCTCAAGATCTAAACCACTTTTAAATCCAAGAAGCAATTCAAAAATGTAAAGATGTCCTGAGCTAGAAACAGGAAACCACTCCAGTATTCCCTGAACCAAAGCTAAAACAAGAATCGAAACGTCCATAAAAGCTCAAAAAAAATAAAGTTAAAAAAACCTTGCATTTGGTTTTTTGAATGATCAAAGTGTTCTATCAAGATACACTTTGACATTAATAAAAATACCTATTCTTCTGATTCCTCAGCAAAATCAGAAACTCCATGGATAACATCTAAAACATTGCGTTCTTCGGGTGTTATTCCATAGAAAGAGTCTACTACCTCTAACTTTTCAACAAGAGCTACAACTCTTCTATCACGAAGCCCATTCACATTAGCCATCTCATCACCTCCATGACATTCAGACACCAAAGAACTTTATATACAAACAATAAACTTCAACATATAATTCAAAGAATATTGATTATTAAATAGCAGATAACTTTTCAGTGACAATTAAGTTATTTATAAACAGTTTCACCAAAAAAAGACAAAAACATGTAACTAAGGAAGTCTTAAATGGTTCACATCGTTAAGAGAGTTGATTCTCCATCTTCCAGTGCTATTATCATAATATAAAGTGGAAATTCCAGCAGGTGTAAGGGAAAAATGTCTCGTTTCTTCCAACGACATTCCAGTTAGTCTACTAATTATAACTCTATGAACTCCTCCCCCAATAGTTACTATAGCATCATTCTTTCTACAAACAATTTCATCTACAAATAAATTAACACAGTGCAAATTTTCAAAGTCAAGTTCATTAAAATTGCCTAAAATAACATCTTTTCCTATTTCCGAGAACCTTTCATCACTTATAATTGGAACTTCAAGAGCCTTGCTCAACATATCACCTGTTTGCCTAGAAATGCTATGTCCATTAACATAAATCCTATTCACGTTTATCTTATCATTAATTAACCGTCTAGTAAGTGTATTAAGCTCCAATCTTCCCTTTTCGGTAAGGCTACCTTCCTCATTCTGACCTGGTTGTATAAGATAAATCTTCATGAAAACAGAACAATAAATTATATTTTTTAAAGTTAACTAACTATTCAACATAAATAGCTGGCTTTCCAGGCTTAGCCTTAGAAGCTTTGCCAGACGGGTCATACTTCTTATTATCATTAACAGCAAAAATAGAAACGTCAATTCCAAGTCTTTTAGCTAATACTTCTTTATCAAAATTCTTTACCTCAGGAGGAATAGCATAAAGATAGATATGTTTAGTATCTTTTCTTTCCTTATCTTTAACAATTCGAAGTACATTCTGTATATCAGAAACAGTTTTTTCAAAGCTTTCTTCAATTTTATCAATATTATCATTTATCCTCTTAGTATCTGCGGTAGGCCATTCGCTCAAACTTACAAATGTGTTATATCCAAGAACATTGTGCCACAACTCTTCCGCAATATGGGGTGCAAAAGAAGCAATTAATTGCAAATAAGTTGCAAAATCAGATTTATCAATTTCATCTTCAAATGAATCAAATAAAGCGCGTAATTTAATAACGGCCATATTATAATTCAAATTCTTTATATCTTCAGTAACTTCAACTATTGCTTTATTCACCTTGTGTTGAACTTTAGCAGAAGATTTACTAAAATTAACACTATTTGCATAATTCCAAACTTTATTAACAAATTTATACATAGATTCAACACCTGTAGAACTCCAAGAAGAATCTTTATCTGGAGCTGCAACACTTACCAAGAATAATCTAAGTGTGTCTGCCCCATACTTACTAGTCATATCAAGAGGATCAACAACATTTCCCCTAGATTTTGACATCACAACGCCGTCTTCTCCATGAACCATACCTTGATTAAACAATCTTTGGAAGGGTTCATCAACTTTCAAATATCCTAAATCACGAAGTGTTTTTGTAATAAATCTAGAATAAATTAAATGCCCGCAAGCATGTTCTGACCCGCCAATGTAAAAATCAACAGGCATCCAATAACTCAAATTATCAACGCTTAAAGGCAACTTCTTATTTCCAGGATCAGTGAATCTTAAGTAATACCAACTGGAATCAATAAATGTATCCATTGTGTCTGTTTCACGCCTTCCATTTTTACCACAATTAGGACACTTAGCTTTCACAAATTTTTCATTACTAAATAAAGGATTCCCTTTTCCAAATGTAACTTTCTCAGGCAATAAAACAGGTAATTCCCTTTCAGGAACTGGAACAGCCCCACAATCATCACAATATATTATAGGGATAGGTGTGCCCCAATATCTCTGTCTAGATATTAACCAATCACGTAATTTGTAATTCACAACAGCCTTACCAAGTTTCTTTTCTTCCAAGACTATTTGTATATGTTTAATAGCCTCTTCACTAGACAATCCGTTAAAGTCTCCAGAGTTAACCAAAACTCCGTAATCTGTATAAGCATAATCATCTTTATCCCACCTATGAAGCCAATCATTTAATTCGGCATGAACAATATAAGGGTAAACAACATCTTTTTTATCAATCCACATTACTTCGTGTTTACCTTCTTCACCCTTATCAAGTTTAACCTTCTTTTCATCAACTAAATCAAACATAACTGCATTTGTGTAAGAAACCCTGTTTTCATCCTTATGATTAGCAAAATATTCTGCCTTTATCATTCCTCCAAGAGTTTTAACATATTTTAAATTAGCATAACCTGTCTCTTCCTTAACCTCTCTCTTAGCAGCATCAACAACACTTTCATCTCCTTCAACTCCTCCCATTGGCAGAGTTATCCATTTGTGTTCATGTGACTTCAAGAATAATATTTTTCCAGTCTTAGGGTTTCTAACAATTGCTTGAACATTTTTTCTTTCTTTAGAAGCTTTACCTTTAACAGGAGGATTTTTCTTATCAATTCTATTTGGAACAACAACTTCAATCAAAGGAATATTATATTTCTTAGCAAATGCAAAATCACGAGAATCGTGAGCAGGTACAGCCATTACAACCCCAGAACCATAATCTGCAACAACAAAATTACCAACCCAAATAGGAATTTTCTTTCTAGTTAAAGGATGTAAAGCATAACTTCCCGTAAACACTCCTTCCTTTTCCATTTTATCAGAATCCTCTTGTTTAGTAGATTTAATTTTCTTCAAAAATACATCAACATGTTTCTTTTGTTCTTTAGTAACTAATTCATTCAAACGAGAATGTTGGGCACTAATAACTAAAAAGGTAACTCCAAATAAAGTATCTGCTCTTGTTGTAAAAACAGGCCATCTTTCTCCATTTATTTCAAATAAAACCTCAGTACCTTCGCTTTTTCCAATCCAATTCCTCTGCATTGATTTTATTCTTTCAGGCCAATCCAACTTATCTAACCCTTTAAGTAACTCATCAGCATACTGAGTAGTCTTGAAAAACCACTGCTCTAATTTTTTAATATTTACTTCAGTATCTTTATGTCTCCAACATTTTCCATCATTTACTTGTTCGTTAGCCAAAACAGTGTCGCATTTAGAACACCAATTTACAGAAGAGTCTTTTCTATAAGCAAGTCCTTTTTTCAAAAACTGCAAAAAGAAATACTGATTCCATTTGTAATATTCAGGATCGTGACTCTGTAATTTTCTAGACCAATCATAACTTAATCCCAAAGCCTTCTGTTGTTCAATAAATCTCTTTATAGCAGTATCAGTATATTTCCCAGGATGAGTTCCATCTTTAATTGCAGCATTTTCGGCAGGCAATCCAAAACTATCAAAACCCATTGGATGTAAAACTGATTTACCATTCATCCTCATGAAACGAGCAAGAATATCTCCAATAGTATAATTGAAAGCATGACCCATATGCAACCCATTTGCAGATGGATAAGGATACATAGCTAAAGCATAGTACTTCTCTTTCTTATCATCCTCTTTAGCCTCAAATACTTTAGACTTTTCCCACTCCTTCTGCCATTTCTTGTCAATCGTAGAAAAGTTAATCTGCTTCATAATGTAAACTAAAAAAGCATGGATTTAAAACTTGTGCATAAGACAAGTTTTAAGCCTATTAACCTCAGTTAATAACGTTTAAAAGTTTCTAATACTGATTATGGATATGAAAAAGAGCATTTCTTTGATATCAATCCCTATAAGGGATGTAATGGATAAAAATTTCTTAATGGTAAAAAAAAATCAAAGAGTTTCAGAGATTTATGACTTGCTTAGAAAAAAATCCAATCTCTATGATGTTATGGATTATATTTATGTTGTAGAATCAGACAGAAAACTAATAGGAGTATTTTCAATTAAAGATTTATTTAGATTTCATTCAAAAACACCAGTAGAAGCGTTTATGCAAAAAAGAGTAATAACTGCATCCGCCAAAACAGAAACTGAAAGAGTAGCTCACATAGCATTAAAACACGGAATAAAAGCAATCCCGATAGTAGAAAATGAGAAAATAATAGGTGTAGTGTCAAGTAAAAATATCTTAAAGATTCTTAACCACTCTTCAACTAAAGACAGCTTCCATTTTGCAGGCATTCATAAATCTCATTTAGATTACGAAAGCACAATGCATGTTCCTATAATGGAAAGCGTAGTTCATAGAGTTCCATGGTTGATAAGTGGTTTGATGGGAATGCTTGCAATTGCAGCATTTATAGGAGTATTTGAAAATACCCTTAAACAAAATCTCATATTAGCATTCTTCATACCAGTAATAGTTTATGTATGCGGAGCGTTATGTACTCAAATAGAAACGCTTTTAGTAAGGGATTTAGCAGTAATGGGCAAAGACCTGAAAATACACAAATATATGATAAAGCAAGGAATAATAAGTATCATAATAGCTCTTATGATTAGTGCACTGCTCTTCTTGACAATAGCTTCATTCTGGCAGGATAGAGGAATAGCATCAATAATCAGCCTAGCCGCATTCCTATCATTGACTTTAACAACAATAACATCATTTACAGTAATTCTAACTATAAAGAAACTAGGGGGAGATCCTGCATTAGGGGGAGGACCGTTCGGAACAGTTATTTCAGACTCCTTATCTATAATAGTTTACCTATTAGTTGCAAATTACTTCCTTTAAAATGAAGTTGAAAAATACAAAAACAAGAGAAGTTGTAAAAATATTAGAAAATAATGGCTTCAAAATAGTCAGGCAAAGTGGAACACATTTAATAATGAGAAAAGAAGAAAAAACAGTTGTAATTCCACTTCATAAACCTATAATTCCAATAGGAACCTTAAAGAGTATAGAAAAACAAGCAGGTTTGAATTTCAGAGACTTACTCTCGTAACAAGCACTGGCTCTTTCCTCTGCAAAAGCTTTCTCTTTTCAGGAGCCTCCAGTAAAAGAAGATTAATTCCGTTTTTCAAATTATTAATAGCCTCATCAATAGTATCTCCAAAATCGCTTACCCCAAGTTCTACGCAGTCCGCTACAAAAACCTTTCCGTCTTCTAATTCTTCTTCATGCAATGTAACACTCATAGACAATTCTTCTTCCATATAACTTCCTCAAGGTCTTCATATTTAAATATTCTCGTCTTCTTATTCGAACATGATAATAGCACATGTTACAAGTGAAAAAATACATTCAACATCAAGTGATGCTTTTTCATGGTATGAAAAGTCAAGATTTGGAGAAAAGTTAAGAGACAGAATAGAATATTCATGGGTAGAAGCTCTGTTCCTAGCAAGTAAAAAGAAATTAATTTTAAACTATAAAAACAAAGAAATCAGTTTTGACAAAGCAATAAACATAGCAAAAAAACATGACAAAAGAATTGAAACAAAACTAACTCTATTTGAAAACTTAAGAGAAAAAGGATATATTGTAAAAACAGCCTTAAAATTCGGAGCAGACTTTAGAATTTACAAAAAAGGATCAATGCCAGGTCAAGACCATGCATTATGGCTTGCATATGCAGTTAGAGAATCAGAACCCCACACATGGCATGATTTTGCAGCAAAAAACAGAGTTGCACATTCAACAAAAAAGAAACTCCTTATAGGCATAGTTGACGATGAAAACGATGTCCTGTATTACGAAATCTCTTGGTTGAAACCTTAGAACTTCTCTATTTTACCATCAGTTAAAGCAAATGGTCTAGAATACATCAGTTCATTATTAGATTTACTTCTTAAAACGTAAACAGCGCTATCAGCAAGACTTACATCAGCAGTTCCATTATTTCTTGAAGTTATAGTAGATCTTAAACTCCAACCACTTTGTACAAAAAAACCTGATAATTCGTAAATTCTCCCGGGTTCCAATCCAGTCAAAGTAGATGGGGAATATTTTGTCGCATCAAATCCAGATCCAAATATCCTTTCAGTTCCATCTTTCCTTAAAACGAATGGAAAACTTACAGCACGAGCCATAGGTTCACCATTCAATTCATCATAAGTATAAGGTATGTAAAATATACTATCACTTCCAACTTTATCAAATTCTGCTATACCTCTCTCATCTGCCCTATCTATAGCAACAGTAGCTGTTCCAAGAGGAGTATCTGAGTTATTATTCATTACACCTAAATATATAAGTTGCCCAGGTCTTTGAGTTTGTATCTTAACATTTCTAGTAGGCCCGTATCTATCAGTTACATCTGTTGTAGATCTTGTTCTTAAATAAAAATTAATATACCAAGGCAATTCTTCTCCATCTTTCAAATTCCAAACTACTTCAGAAGAAGCATCGCGAGTTCCCCAAGTTTCTTCATATACTTTACCAACCTTACCAACCACATATTCTAATTGTTCAGAATTGTTATCTGCGTGAATACAAGTAGACATATCAAAAGGTTTTCCAGGAAGTAAAACGCGCATAACTTCATGATTATCATCTCCAGCAGGCCAGGCTATGAAACGAATAGAAGATGTAGGAATTCCTGCACTCATATGTAAATATCTAGAGTTATTGTCACCATCTGTACATCTTCCGCCTCTTCTTACAACTCCATCTTTAACTTCCGAAGTAAGAAAAACATCTAGGGTTTTTTCTTCAGGTCCTCTTGGAAAATATTTTAGACCATTAGTAGGCATAAAATCAAATTCTACAAATCTAGTAAAATCTTTTAAAACAGCATCCTTTTTATCTGGAGTAGTAGCTTGTTTGTATGAGTTTACTAAGTCTTCAAGTTTTGCTTCTATTTCCTTAAATTCAGTTTTTAATCCATATTTTTCCTTAACAGCACTAAAAACTTTCTCATCTAAGAAAATAGCTCTCCAATGTCCTACATCTTCAGGAAGTTGTTGAATAGAAGAAGTCCCTAATCTATAAGGTAAAACACCGCTAAAGAATAATGGTTTGTTTCCATCATATAATTCCTTAGCCCAAGGAAATCTATCTCTTGCAACAAATGCCCAATTAACATTATCTACCAAATCATTAGATTTTATAACAGCTACATCGCTTATCTCAGTATAATCTTTATGAGCCAAATCCCAAGTCCAATCAACTGGATGTTTTCTATGCATGCGCCTTGGAGTTTCAGATACCAAGAAACTAGTAGCCTCAAGTTTTTCAGAATCGTTTCTAAAAGTTTCTAATGCCTTAATTAATTCACTAGAATTATTTCCTGCTGAAAATATTGCCTTTTGAACAGATGATCTATATTGAATAGGAACTTTTTCGATTATGTCTTCTTCAGAGCTACAGCCAGCTAAAGCAAGTCCCCCTAAAGTTGCTAGTAATCCTCTGCGTAACTTTGAAAATACCATATATTGAAGCTCAAAGCCATATTTTTAAATCTAAGCCATAAAACTATTTATAGAGTGATTTCACTACCTCCTTATGCCAGATATGCAAAAAGTCCTGCAGACTAAAAGCAAGATATTAGAGGTTATTCAACAAAGAGGTCCAGAGTTTCCTGTAAGGGTTGCAAGTACAATAGGTCAAAATAACATTTTTACAGCTGCATTTATGTCTGAGTTAGTAGGAGAACAAAAACTAAAATTAAGCAACATGAGAGTAGGTGGCTCTCCACTGTATTATATTCAAGGTCAAGAAGAACAACTCCAAAAATACACAGAATACCTAAATCATAAAGAAAGAGAAGCTTTCAAACTTCTAAAAGAAAAAGAAATTCTTCAAGACAGTGAACAGGAACCAGCAATAAGAGTAGCTCTAAGAAGCATAAAAGATTTTGCAGTTCCAATAAAAATAATAGACAACAATCAAGAAAAGATATTTTGGAAAATACATACCTTATCAAATGAAAAGGCAAAAGAAATAATAGAAAAAATAGTCAATCCAAAAGTTGAAGTAAAACAAGTAGTAAAAGAAGAAATAAAACAAGAAAAGATATTAGAACAAATAAAAACAGAAGATCCAGTAATAATGAAAGAAGTGAAAAAAGAAATATCATCCGCATTTCTAGACAAAATAAGAAAAACACTTGGAGATAAAGACTATGCAATTACAAAAGAGATTCTAGCAAAGAAGAAAGAGTTCATAGCAAGAATAAAAGTTAACACAAATTTTGGACATCAAGAACTATATTTAGTTGCAAAAGACAAAAAGAAAATAACTTTAGAGGACATTGTAAATACATTGCAGAAAGCACAAGCAGAAAAAATGCCAGCTCTAATCATTTCACCAGGAGAAATAGACAAAAAAGCCCTGGATTACTATAAAGAATGGTCTAATTTAATCAAGCATCAAAAAATAATTTAATAAAACTCCTCAAAACCTCATTCAAAGACTTTAAAAACCCATCAAACCAAACCCAACTATATGGGTAGAATAAAACAATTAATGGTCAAAAGAGCTAGCAAGGAGCTCATGTTAAAAGAAGACTCATTTGTTGAAGATTTTAACCCAAACAAAAAGATTCTAGGCTCAACAATGCCTTCTAAAAAAGTAAGAAATAAGATAGCTGGTTACATTGCAAGACTAAAGAAAGCAGAAAGAATTACAAGAGAAAACCCTCAAGTTAAGATAAGAAAAACAGAAGACGTTGCTCAAGAAACATCATATTCTTAATTAGTTAGTTTGTTAATTTTAGCCTCAACCCTCTTAAGCCTCTTATTAATTTCTTGAAGCAATAATCTTCTTTTGCGATTAAAATACATAGTAATACACTGAACAATAATCCACAAAACTACTATTAATCCAACAGCCTGTATCCACAATCCTACTTGTCCCAGAGAAACAACAATTTCTTCAAGCGTAGCCATAAAATATCATAGCACAATATCTTTAAAAATTGCACTATAAAAGCGATTTTTAAGCTTGCGAACATCAATTCGCAGTGTTTAAAAAAGCTCCAGAGCATCTATTTTTGGCGCTGTAGCTCAGTGATAGAGCACGGCTCTCATGAGGCCGGGGTCGAGAGTTTGATCCTCTCCAGCGCCATTTTATTTTTTAGATAATTTTGATATCTAAATTCATGTTTAGGATTAATAAAACCTATAAACTCTCTAAATTTTTCAGAATTCTTAGATCCATTTGACGAGATTATATAATAGGTTTTTGTTTTTCTAAAGGCTTTTTCATGAATTTTATTTCTCCTTAATTTTGTAAGGATTGATCTTGTCAGCCATCGACAAGATGTGGGATCGCGCGAGGTTTTAAAGTTTGTCGAGAAGGAAAAGATGCAATGGAATGTATCGATAATCCTTTATTTATTGAGTTGCATTTTTTGAAATAGAATACAGTCTATTGTTGAATCCTGATTTTCTACCAACTTTCGCAAGCATATATCCAGCAAGTGCACTGATTATAACTACAGGCACATCCCTTATATCTGCTGTACCTGGCAAAATCTGTGGCAAGATAGTTTCTCCCAAAGCAAAATATGTGCTTACAGCGGTTGCTGAAACTTCTGGAAAGTGTTGCCCGATTTTTTGTAAAAGTTTTATTCCGGTTCTATGACCTTGAGCTTCAATATAATCTCCTACAAAGCCTGCAATTGCAGGAATAGCAAAACTTTCCGGAAAATTGCCTACATAAGGAGTAATATTTGGACTATTAATTAATGGTTCAGCAGAACCAATTATTCTTTCTGTAGGAGTGTGAGGTGCTGAATTTCTGTAAAAAATAGCTTCAACTAAAGGAATGGCACTTGCTAAAATTCCTTCCAATTTGCGACTTTTCATAGAAGGGGCGACTAAAATATCTATTTAAAGCTATTCTTTTGTAACTACTTATTAGTTATATTTAAATAAGGTAGTTTTGTGAGATTTTTAAGATAAAACTAGGAACCTATAATGAAAGAAACATATTCATTTAAAACGAAGGATGCTGCTCGCAACAGACTTAGAGGATTCGTTCAATCAAAATATTCTTCTAAGAAAAGAGAAAATCTAAAAGTTGTAACACTTTTAGGCCATGAAGATTCCGAATTAAAGCAAGTATGGGATCCATTGGGAGTTAGAAGAGAAAATATTGTAGCTGTTGAACGTGATAAAGATGTAGTAGATTTAGTGGATGGTAAAAAATTAGGTGTGAATTTAGTATATTCTCCTAATGGAGTTCTTGAATATTTTCTCAGCAATCCTGGAAAATTTGATGTTATTAATTTAGATTATCAAGGTCAATTCGGTTTAGATGAAAGAGATGCTCTTAGAGCTATTGCTATTAATCAAATATTAGGTGATTCAGGTGTTGTTGCGACATGGTTCTTAGGTAAGCGCGAAGGAGGTTATACTCGTAATTGGTTTCAACATGAACATCAAAAGCTTACCTTTGAAGATGGAAGCTCTTGGGAAGATAATCGTAGTGATCTCATCTCTCGTATGATTGCTGCTATTTTCATGGATGGTACTACTACAGGTGAACCACATCCATTACTAAAAATTTCATATTTTAAGCAAGCTTTTGATCCAAATTATTCTAGATTAAGCCAAGGTGATGATTCTTGGAATCCCCTATTAGTCCATCAAGTTTTGAAGCAAACTTTGGTTGACTTTGTCGATAAACAAAGAAATCCTACGAAATCTCTTGAATCAATTATTAGAAATGTTCTTTCTGGATCCTCTGATAGTAGTTCTTCAGAAAGAATTAGCCCTCAAGTAGTAAGTGCTCTAAATTTATGTGCAAATATTTTATTTTATCAAAATATTGGAGCATATTTTGCTGCGGACCAATTGCGCATGTCCTACATTGGAGACAATGGTTCTCCTATGTTGGTAGATGTTAACTTATTTGAACATTTTGATTTTTCAGGAATGCCAAAAATTTCTTTGAAAGATGGTAAACCCTATCTAGACAATATAAATAATATCTCAAAATCTGAACGGCCTAGATTGGAAAAAAGAATTGATAGATTTGCTAAGCTTAAATCAAGGGCTACTGGCGGTTCTCTTGCTCAGAGAGTCTTTCTTGGTTCATCTGCTAAACCTGTTCTCACTAAGCAAAGAGCTATTGAAGAATTCAGAGGTGGTGCTACTGTTGATGAAGTTAGAGCTAAATATAGGGGTGTAAATGGAAAACCTTTAGCTGCTTGGAAAGCTCATGTAACAATGGGTACTTATGATTCTAAACATGCTGGAGAAGATGTAGTTGTTGAAGATCCTGAAGATATAACCGCAGAGAAAATAACTAAAGAAGAAGCAATTGATTTTCTTTCAAATGGAATTCCTGTTGATGAAATCTTTGATAGTTATCCAACTTCATTTAGTAAGGGGCAACTTAGAGCGTTTAAGGCACATATTAGAATGGGTACTTATAAAAATTGATTTTATAGGAAGAAGATTACGAGTTCATTACTGATTTTCTAAAGACTTTGTGAAAATCCCCATCAAAATGGACATGATATAGTGCGGTCACACATCAAACTCTAGTCAAAAATCTTAGTCCATCGCCTTCTTTTCTAGGAATAACATGAATATGTGCATGCATAACAACTTGACCAGCAACTTGCAAATTATTCATAACTAAATTAAATCCATCCCCATATTTATCATCCATTAAACTTGAAGCAACTTTCTTGGTAAATTCAAGCATCTCATTTCCCAGTTTATTAGGAACATCAAGCAAAGTAACGAAATGCTTCTTAGGTATAACAAGAGAATGCCCTGGAGCATCAGGATGAATATCTCTAATAGCAAAGAAATTATCGCTTTCCATTATTTTCTCTTGTTTAATATCACCTTTAGCAATCCTGCAAAAAACACAATTATCCGATTTAACCATTATGCCTTACCATCCCATTCTAAAAAGAATTGCTTTAAATATTCCTCTAAAAACTCATGTCTTCTCATCGCAATTTTCTTACCAGTTTCAGTAAGCATCAAATCCTTTAACAATAAAAGTTTTTCATAAAAATGATTTATTTGAGAACTTTCCTTTTTATATTCTTCAAAATTCATATTATCTCTTGCTTTAAAATTAGGAACATAAATGGGATTTCCCTTATGACCACCATAAGCAAAGCATCTCGCAATTCCAATAGCTCCTAAAGCTTCTAATCTATCAGCATCCCTAACAATCTTTCCTTCAACTGTTTTCATTGGTTTCTCACTACCAGCACCCTTAAAAGAAATAGTATTGATTATTTCACAAACTTGATCTATAGTTTTTTTATCAACTCCAAGAGATTCTAAATGTTCAGTAGCAATTCTAGGTCCAACATCAGAAGAATGAAATTTCCAGTCAGCAATATCATGCAATAAAGCTCCCAATTCAACAATAAAACCATCTGCATTTTCATGTTCATTAATATGTTTAGCATTATTCCATACCTTGTAGATATGCCACCAATCATGACCAGAACCTTCACCTTCTAGTTTAGACTTAACAAAATCTTTAGTTTCTTCAATAATAAAATCTTTATTCACAAAACCAACAAATAAAATTAACTTTTATACTTAATCCTACTTGAAAACACCTTTATAGAAACTCTGCGCCATCAAAGCCCTATTAACTTTCTCAAGCTTTGCATCTTTAGAGAAAAGAGAAGCAAACCAAGAAGACTTCTCAGGTAATCCAAGAAGTGCACGACAAAACTTATCTATTTCACTTGTAAAAGCTGTTCTTCCAGCAAACAAAGGAGCTGGAACTCTTTCAGCTAAAGCCATATGCTGAATCTCATCATATTTAATCTTAGCAACAACAGGAATACCAGTAGATTCCTGAATCTCTTCAGAATTAATATCATAATGTCCATGGGACTGATTAACAATTATTCCAGCTATTGGTCTATGTCTGGACTTAGCAAGTTGAGCAGCACGAATGGTACAACTTAATGTAGGATAATCAGGGGTAGAAACAGCGAATATATGGTCAGAAGCAATTATTGTGGCAAGCATCTCGTCATTTAAAGAAGGAGAAGAATCAAGTATAACAAAATCGTAATCTTTCTTTATATGTCCAATTCTATCTTTTAGAAGCATAGGATTCAAATCTTTATTATCTAAAAAGTTACCTGGAATAACATCAACACCATATTGTAAATGAATTGCAGAAGAAATAGGATCTCCGGCCAATACATCATGAATTGTTTTTTGTGGAGAAACAATATCCATATGTAATCCCAAATTAGGAGCAGAGAAATTAGCATCTACAAGCAAAACCCTCTTGTGATAAGCGTTAGCAAGATGAGTAGCAACAGCAGCAGACATTGTAGTTTTACCCACTCCGCCTTTCAAAGAAATAAAACCAAGAGTTTTAGTCATGTTCAAAACTTAGAAATATTGTATGCGCAGGCATGCCAGTTTAGTTTCGAACTGCTAAAAATATCATTTTTTATCATTTTTTACCTCTTAAATAAACCAGAAGGGTTGTACATCCTGACGGCTATTAAATAAACTAGCGCCCCAAGAAGACCCAAGAAAACAAAAGCAATTATCCAGATTACTTTCTCAACATTATTTCTAAAGCGTCTTTTAGCACAATCAATAAGCATCCATATCCAAAAAGCAAGAGCAATCAAACCGAATATAAACATAGCCCCTCCAAAGAGAAAAGCATACTGCCAAGTTATTAAATCCATCAACCCCATAATCTATTTTAGAATACCTTATTTATAAACCTAAGCAGTTCAAAGCTCTTTAAAAGATATTTTTCCAGAAATAAGCTTTCTAATTGTTTCAATCAAGTCCTTAACTTTAACGCGAACCTGTTTTGTAGTATCTCTATCTCTAATTGTAACATCTTTACCTTTAATTGAATCTCCATCAATAGTTATACAATAAGGAGTTCCAATTTCATCATTTCGAGCATATCTGCGACCAATACTACCACTATCATCATAAGCAGTTTCAAATTCCTCCTTCAACTCCTCAAAAACTTTTCTAGAAAGCTTTACAACGTCTTCATCTTTCTTTACAATAGGGAAAACTCCAACTTTGACAGGAGCAAGCTTAGGATGTAGTTTCAAAACAATATTATCTCTTTCTTTATCATAATTATAAGCATCTAACAGTATAATCATAAAAGCCCTTTCAACTCCCAGCGAAGGTTCACAAACAACCTCAGGTAAAACCTTTCCAAATCGAGGATCTTGCATTTCTAAACTTTTTCCAGAGAACTTTTGATGCTGGGTTAAATCATAATTAGAGCGGTCTGCAAACCCCTGTAATTCTTTCCAACCCATAGGGAATTTGTATTCTAGATCCCAAGTATCTGTAGAATAATGACTTTTTTCATCAGTTAAATGTTGTCTTAATCTAAAATTATCTAAGTCAAGGCCTAAAGAGTTAAACCAATTAAGTTGTTGACTTATCCAATAAGCATGCCAATCTCTCAAGATTATTTTATCTTTCAAAGCTTTAGAGATTTTCATCTTTATTGCTTCTTTCTTGTTAACCTGCATCTGTTGAGAATAAATTAATATTTCTTGATCAATAAGTTCATAAGGACATTCCTGTTTTGGAGCGATAAAATATTCTATTTCCATTTGCTCTAATTCTCTATCTCTAAAAATAAATTCGCGGGGCGAAATTTCATTTCTAAAAACCTTGCCTATTTGAGCAATTCCAAAAGGTAAACTCATTCTTGCGTTCTCTTGTACTAATTTAAAGTTAGCAAAAATTAATTGAGCAGTTTCACCCCTAAGATAAGCTTCAGTAGGATTCAATGCTCCTACTTGTAAAGGAAATAACTGGTTAAATTTACCCAAGACTTCATATTCTCCACCACATTTATCACATTTTACTTTTCCAGCTTCGTTAGAATCTATTTTTGTAGCATTCTTACATTTCTTACACTTTACTGCAAAATCATAAAAACTAGATAAATGGCCGGAGGCTTCCCAAAGTTTTCTAGGAGTTATTATAGCTCCATCAATTCCTACGACATCTTCCCTTTTTTTTACATAATAGTCCCACCATTCTTTCTTAATATTATTCTTTAATTCAACTCCGACAGGCCCAAAGTCCCATATACCTGCCATACCGCCATAGATTTCAGCAGAGGGGTAAACAAAACCACGCCTTTTACAAAATATAGCCAAATCCTCTACGCTTATTTTAGGAACTTCTTTCTTTTCAGCCATATATCTCTTACAAAAACTATTACTTTAAATGTTTCTATAAAGCTTTAAATAACAACCTCCAGTCAAATTATTATGCGCGGATGGCGAAGTGGTTAACGCGGTTGGCTGCAGCCCAACTATTCGCAGGTTCGAATCCTGTTCCGCGCTTTTAATATAATAAAAAAAGAAAAATAAAAAATAGCTCAACTATTAGTCTTCTTGATCATTAGACAAATCTTTTATCTTCTCGCTTACACCTTTAGTTTCAAGCTCAAGGTTTTTCTTGTATTCTTCTAGCATTTCAATTTTCTCTTTTTTAGTTAGAAACCCTCGACTAGAAGACTCGCAAGATTGTCCGTAACACTGCCCACTCATTTTAATTTACCTCCTTTCAACATGTATCGTATATACGATATATATCATATATAAATATATCGGTCATACGATATTTACAAAGGATTAAATACAATTAAAGATAATAAGATTTATGGATAAATCATATTGCGACATGAGGGGATTTCTTTCATTTCTAATCTTATTCATATTATCTAAAAAAGATATGCATGGTCAGGAAATAGCCTTAGAGCTAGAAAAAAGAAAGGGTTGCAAACCTTCTCCAGGAACAATCTATCCAGCATTAAAACAACTAAAAGAAAATAAATTAATTAAAGAAAAGAAAGAAGGTAAAACAATTGTATATTCCCTAACTCAAGAAGGAAAAAAGGATCTAGATAAAGCTAAGATGCAATTCTGCAGAACTTTTAGTGATGTATTCTAATAAAGTCTTGTAAAGAAAAACGCTCCCGATAGGATTTGAACCTACGACCCTCGGATTAGAAGTCCGATGCTCTATCCAGGCTGAGCTACGGGAGCATACATTTTGTAATAAAAAATCCCTTTTAAATCTATGCAGATTCGTGAGAATTGTTTTCCAAAATATTTGAATTTACTAGTACGACATCGTTGATATCCTCTATATATTCATATCTTATCAAGACTCTATCATGGGGAACAGGCACACCTTTTTCAATTAAAACAGCTATTCCATAAATAACATTATCCTTAAGAATGATATCATAAACTTTTCCTAATTTCATACCACCACCAGTATAAACATCAAGACCAATTGTGTTATTCAATGAATTAGAAACCTTAACAATTTTATTATCTCTTAAAACATAAAAGTAAGTAATTAACAAAGTTAAAGAAATTAATAATGAAAGTATTGAAAATGTTATTCTTCTAGAGTCTATATAATCAATTAAAGTAAATCCTGTAATACCATTGCCTTCAAATTCATCAATATTTCCATTAGAAACAACAAAACTTTGTTCAGCAAATGCTCTTTGTAAGTTGCCATATAAAACATCAACTCTTAAAATGTAATTTCCATTTTCCAAATCAAAATCTATTATCTTTTCAAAAGAAAGACTTCCTTTGATTGATTTAGTTTCTATCTGACTAAATAGTTCATAATTCTCCTCATCAATTATAGAATATTTTAAGTGTACATCTAATTCTTCAACACCAAACTGTTCAATAAGACTAACATCAAACCTAACATTCCCATCAGTTAAAGAAATACCTTCCAAATTTAAAGTTATATCAAAAAGTGCTTGAGAGCATGACATAGATTCTATTGGTCTGCTTTCCTGACCAATGCAAGTGCCTATATTTGCACAAGTTCTAGTTTGCAAACCATTAGAACAAAGACTCCAAGGAGTACAATCCCAGTTGTAATTGCAACTCTGTATTGTTCCACCTCCACTAGATCCACTAGATCCACTTGAAGAACTTGAACTCCCAGAGGATTGCTCAATCAAATCAAAATAATCAGATATGCTAGCAATAGCACCAGTTGAACCTCTAGCATAAAATATAACCTGATATCTTCCAACAATAGATGGAACTGGTAGATAGTTTAAAGTCTGTCCATTAACTAAATTCAAAGTCTGGACTTGAGAGTCTGGAGAGGTAATTTCAACCCAAACCGACTCAACATTAGAGGCAGTAATAGATAATTCAATTGTAGAACCAATAACAGCAGTTATAGGAGATATAGAATATGAAGTTATACTAACAGTTGTAAAATAACCTGTTTCAAAAAAACCTATATTTCCAACAAAACTATTACTTTGGGCATTGCTAGTTGTTCCTAAATTTTCTGAAAGAAAAGTAGCAATATAGCTATTAGAATTAGCATTTCCAGTAGATATTGAATTTCCAAACATTGAAACAGAATAATTGTTAGAAACACCAGTCAAAGCGAAAGCTCCATTTGTCAAGATGACAAAAAAAACTGCCTGAATAAAAAGATTTTTATTTATCATTTAATCTCCTAACTAACTTAGTTCAATCCAAATATTTCTCCATTGTGGATCGAGATTTCCATTTCCCCCACTTTGAAATGCTCCTATGCATATATCTTCTAGATCATCATCCATAGTATAATAATCAGACAAGTCAGCAGTGTTCTGATTTGTATAACTCAATATTTGAGAGTCAGAATTAGATAAATTAGTATACGAACTTGCAGTGATTGTAGTGGAAGGGGCAACTATATATTTCATGTATATTATTGCGTTTGCTCCACCATTTGTAGAAGCACGAGAATATCCATATCTAAATCTATTATATCCAGTAGTATTTGTACAAACCAAATAATAACTATTTCCAATAATCCTCTCTGTATCAGGAGCATTAGTATCAGTTACAGCGCCAGCCAAAACATTCATAAATTTCACAGG
>ERZ1292625.84-Hain-H41-01um-R1-84-length-167144-cov-31_pt1 | contig 167144 bp, 169 predicted proteins | sample MGYA00564400_ERZ1292625 | MGnify/ENA primary metagenome ERZ1292625 (study PRJEB36523, sample SAMEA6512639) | groundwater metagenome | collected 2019-01-08 | study: AquaDiva: Metagenomics assemblies of 32 groundwater samples | reverse complement strand
AAGAGTGTGCCATGAAAAGCATTAACTAGCAAGAACTTATTTTACGCTGTACTAGGGCGTCCTGAACCAGTAGTTCATACCAGAGCCAGGCAGGTCGCGTCCTAGACATTGCTGTCGATTGATCGATGTGTAATAATGCGACCACGGTGTGATCCGTGTCTTTCCGTCGATCTTGAAACGCGCTCTCACGGTCCATAGATATTCCGACGCAGGTTCCAGCATCGCCTCCATCTTGTGCTCGGCGATCCCTTCGCGCCGTACAACTTAGGGGACGTTGTGTCCGACATGGCATTAAGAATCATAATACAAAATCGACTTTGTATAGTATAAGGACACCCAGGACACAACATCCCCTATTGTTCTTTTTCCCTGTCATGAACCGCTGATACAGGAACGACACCATCTTTTGCGCGTAGCCTTTTGGGAAATCCATCAATCAGTTGTTTCGATATCGCGGACGGCCAACTGAAACGCTTGTTCCATCTCCGGTCTCAGATGTTCGGGAATGAGAGAAAAAACCATCTTCCTGAAAGCGGAACGCACTATCTTAATCCCCGCCGCATCACTTAGCCCGGATGTCGGGTCAAGGGGATCGGGTTGTTCTGCATATCTGAAGATACGCTCGAACAATGCTTCAACGCCGGTGATCGCCTTTGTCTCCACCAGCCTGTCTAGATTGATGCAGATGGCGGTCGAAAAATCAATCGACGCGGTTAGGGTCTCGCCAGGCTGAGCAGGGATAGTGCTATTGGCGATGATCAGGTCGACCATACCGCTATATCGCCATTTCGTTCTGTATTCCAGCATTTCGCGCATGCTGTTGAACTTGCTATTGCTGAACGTCCAGCGATTCCTTTCGAACTCTACAACGATCTTTTCGTCGCCCTCTGATGATTCTTGCGCGTACCCCACACAATAGAACGTGATATGTTCCGCTGAGCGCACGTGATAGTATCCGAGATGTGGAAGCACACCATTTTTCGCCAGTTCTGAATCTGGTCGCACGAACAGCAGACCAATCATGCGCGCCTGCCCTCTCGGTGTGCGCAGCACAAGATCCCCTCGTAATCGTGTCAGGAAATCATTCCAGTCGGACGCATACTCCATGAGCTTTGTCATAATAGTTCATCAGGACCAACCCGGGGTTAAACTTAATTATTGAGATTCGGGTCGGTTGTAGGTCAAGTTTCAGAATTCACCTTCTCACCCGCCAGGCTTTCCCCGTCCTCACATCCTCCACTCGATCTTCGGCGCATTCCTGGGCACCAGCCGCTGGTACCGGTACATCGGATATCCCGCCATCAGGACGCCATGGACAGCGTTGTCCGTGGGGACCTTCAGGGCCTCCCGGAGCGGCTGCCACTGGAGCAAACCCACCATGACAAAGCCGGCCCAGCAGGCGCCGAGGCCGAACGTGGGCGCTGCAAGATCGAAATAGGCGAGCGCGGAGGTGCAGTCAACGGCGCCCAGGCCGTAGGCCTTCGGCGCATGAGCAAGGACGAGCGCCGGTGCCCCGCGCGTCACGCCGTCTATGCCCTGCTTCCATCCGTCCACAACGCGGTCGAGACGGTAGTTCAGCGCGATCGGGGCCTTGGCCTTGACCAGTTCCTGCATGTGATCAACGACCATGCCGGCGATCTTCTTCACCTCGTCGCGGGAATTGACGACGAGCCAGCTTATGAGCTGGCTGTTCCCGCCCGTGGGCGCGTATCGGCTAAGCTCGACCAGCTTCTGGAGCTTCTCCTGCTCAACCGGTTTGTCCTGGTACGTGCGGATGGAGCGACGGGAGCGGAGGAACTGCTCGGCCTGTGCAGGCGACAGGCTGAGCGCCCGGTCGACAGCCGGGAAGTCCTCGTGCTTCAGCATCGAGTGGGTGAACGCGCCATGTGGACAGACCGCGACGCAGTGGCCGCACCGGATGCAGCGCTCCATCGCGTCAGGCGTCGGCTCAGGCGTTGAGGAAGCATCCTTCATCGCGATGATCTTGATGGGGCATTCGGCAACGCAGATGCCGTCGCGTTTGCATTTCTTTTCGTCGATGGTGAACAGGCTCATGAAGCCTCCTTGAAGACCCGGGAGCGAACCCCTGGGATTCAGGTCTACTTTCATATCAATTCATTATTTAACAAAAAAACATATCTCGCGGCACTCACTTATTGGCCGTTTCAAACAGATCTTTTTTTAAGGCCTCACTGATGCGTCCAGCATAGTCAACATATGAATCGTAGTTAAACCCTATGCTATCAGGTTCAATGCTTCCGACAATGCCGTGCATCTTAAGGATCACTTGTTCGGATGAAATTATATTGATATCATAGAAAAATGTTTGTTTAAACCCTGGGTCCAACGAATAGGTCACATTTACGACATCGGGAAATTCTTTCTTGTTGATGATCTGAGAGCTGCTGCCGAACACTAACCCCAGGGTACTTGCGTTTTCGTATACGAGATTTCCGTAATAGGCATTTTCGATCGGGCGATTTAACGTAATGAAGACGCCCGGCTGATTACCTCCTGTGGGAGGACCGGAACGCATTGCCTCCGTGACGACTTTAACTGTCTTGTCCACGTTAGTATCAATGGTGATCGAATACTTGTTGCTCAGTATTGAGCATATTTCTGCAATCGGCACATTATCTAAAGCCTTCTTTTTTTCATCAATATAAGATGATCCAAAAAGGCCGACCAACGGATTCCCTGCAGCTTTGACTATTCCAAGTTTAAAGGTTTTACTTTTGTTTTGCTCTAGTAAGGCAGCATCGACTTCTTGATAGGTGGTGGCGCACCCTGTGCTTAAAATTGAGATAAGGCAAACAGTTATAGCGGTTCGATATCGCAGCGTCATCAAATTATTCATGCAATGACCTCCCTTTGTCAAAAACACTAACGCCCGCTGCAGCCACCGGCGTAGACGGTCGGCTGGGGAACCCCTGAGGGTCAGGTCGTGCGGCTTGACATTGCCTACGCCGCAGCCTTATGCGCTTCCACGCGGAGCTTCACCCGCTCGTTCGTTTGAAGAATTTTGATGATCTCCAGAATGTTATCCGCACGTGGATTGCCTCGCGGTCCCAGCATGCGGTGAACGCTCTTGTCCGTCTTTTTGAGCTTCTTTGCCAGCTGCTGGAAGGTGATTGTCGCGTTGATATAGTCGCGGAGCATGGCCTTGCCCGCATCGAGGTCTCCTGCCAGCAGTTCGTTCACGGCCTCGATCAGCATCTGTCTTCTGAATGCCGGATCGCTTACGGCACGGTCCAGGATGGTTGTTCTGAATTTTCGCGTAATGGGCATGTTGCTACCTCATTTCTGTCTCGATTTGGCCTGCTTATACTCCGCCCAGTGCATCTGGGCTGTTTGGATGTCCTTTTGCTGGGTCTTCTTGGCGCCACCACCAAGCAGGATGACCAGTTCGTCTCCCTCCTGGCCGAAATAGATCCGGTACCCTGGGCCGAAATCTATCTTATATTCCGACACACCCTTTCCAACGGACTTTACGTTGGAGAAATTCCCCTGTTCCAGACGATAGAGCGCGACGGCCGCCTTTGCGGCTGCCTGCGCGTCGAGCGCCGAGAACCACTTGGCAAAGGTTGATGAGCCTGCCCTTACATATTCGATGACTTTTCGTTGGGCCATCAATTTCTCTTAAGGTAACATATATGCTACCATTAGTCAACAGCCGAGTTTTTGGTCGTGATATCTTTGGGGACATCATTCTATCTACGCTTTCCTGCCGTTCTCCGAACCGCCAAGCGCCCGGTAGAGCGACCACTTGGCGCTGCCTGCGATCAAAGCCCTTTCTCCTTCTTCATCTTTGCCATCTGACCCAACGCATAGTTATGGTAAGGATGCCCTTTGGGCGCCGTTTCCGCTAATATCTGCAGGTGGCTGAGCCCCTTGTCCCGGTCGCTCAGCTTTCCCATATAGATCCTCGTCAGATTGAACCTCGCCTGCATGTTCGAACCATCATGGTCAAGCACCTTTTCATACAGCTCCGCGGCGTTGCCGTAGTTCTCCTTCCGCTCAGCCAGAACGGCGCTGTGATAATGCGCATTTGTCTCGACGGCACGCCTGACGGCTTCCTCGTCGATGGTCACCTCTTTCATCAATGCCGCCCAATCCCAGCGAAATACGGCGACCAGCAGGCATGCGCCGAAGACCGCCGATACATAGAGGAACATCGGCACCCTTACGATAATATCGAAGAATCCGAGAAGGGCATATCCGAGAAAACCGGCAATACAGCACTGAAGTATAAAATAGGGATCGATGATCTGGTTGATCAGTCTTATGAAGATCTTTACAGCCTTTCCTTGTCGTCTTTCCTGCATCCCCGTTAACCTTTCTCTGCCTGACCTAATGCTCTGGCAATTCAATTACGCTGCAGGACGTTGGTCCGAGGTCAGACCGAGAATCCCCCACGATCGTACATCATTAAGGTCATCTTTCCTGTTTCTGTTTGTTCATCTGCCGTTGATACTCGTCATAGCTCATGTCCGAGCGCCTCATGCAGTCATCCCTGTCTGCCGTACCCTGCATCTGCTGACAGTTCATAGACTGGTTCTGTCGAAGGCTGTCATAGGCTACCTGCGCGCAACCCGTGCAGGCAAACAGGATCATCAGCGTGGTTATTTTGATGCTACTTACCGGTCGGATCATGATCGCTCTCCCGTGGTTCTGCAAACCGTCTTCCGCTTTTGTACAAGAATGAATTAAGAATTAAGAGGGCAGAAGTCACTTCTTTCTTCTACATATAGGCGACGGGAGGGTGAGGAATAGGAAGGAACTACCGCGCGGAACTCCCGACGGCTTGAGAATATAAGATCTGAGCGCTGGAGTCAAGAATTTGCATTATATATGCGGATGTATGCACCTAACCGGACGGGTAGGTCGGAAAGCAATGTGGGTCGTCTCTCGCGGAGCCCGCAGAGGTTAAGACGTAGACACATTCAAGGATTTTTTTTCTACGAGCTTGGCGTCTCTGCGAGAAACCGGTTTTCAATAATGTGTTTCGCCGGGATTACTCTTCCTCCTTCAAAATGCGCCACAGGCTCGTCCTCGATATCCCGAGGACCTCCGCTGCCCTGGACTTGTTGCCGCCGTACAGTTCGATCACCGACTCCGCGTATTCCTTGTTCAACTCCTCGATGGTCTTGACCTTGCCGGGCTGCAGCGTCTCGATCTGGAATGCCTTCATGCTCTGGGGAAGGCTCGCGGCCGTTATCGCTCCGCTCTTTTCGAGGATGATGGCGCGTTCGACGATGTTCTCGAGCTCGCGGACGTTCCCGGGAAAGCTGTAGTGACGGAGCACGTCCATGGCCTCTTTCGTGAAGCTCGTTATCTTCTTGTTCGATTTCGGCAGATGCTTCTTGAGGAAATAACTTGCCAGCGGCTCGATGTCCTCCCGGCGGTCGCGGAGCGGCGGGATGAAGATGTCCATGACGTTCAGGCGGTAGTAGAGGTCCTCGCGGAACTTTCCCGCGGCGATGATGCCCCGCACGTCCTGGTTCGTGGCGGCGATGAACCGCACGTCCACGTGGATCGGCCGCGTCCCGCCGACGCGGTAGAACTCCCCGTCCTCGATCACCTTGAGCAGCTTGGCCTGGAGGTTCGGGACCATCTCGGCGATCTCGTCGAGGAACAGCGTGCCCGTGTCAGCGATCTCCACAAGACCCTGTTTGGTCTTGACGGCGCCGGTGAAGGCGCCCCGCTCGTGGCCGAAGAGCTCGCTCGCGAGCAGTTCCTCGGTCAGGGTGGCGCAGTTGATGGACAGGAACGGCCGCTCCTGCCGCTTGCTGGTGAAGTGGACGATCCGCGCGAGCAGACTTTTGCCCACGCCGGTCTCGCCGGTCAGGAAGATGTTGCTCTCCGAATCCCTGATCCCCTCGATGGTCTCGAGGATGTCCTTCATGCTCTTGCTCCGGGCGATGATGGACACCTTCTTGTCCATGCCCAGGTAGGTCTTGAGCGCGATGTTCTCCCTGAGCAGGCCCTTGCGGTCGCGTATTTTGTTCACCTTCAGGGTCAGCTCGTCGAGGTCGAAGGGCTTGGTAATGTACTCGATGGCGCCCTTCTTCATCGCTTCCACCGCCGAGCCGATGCTGCCGAAGCCGGTGATGATGACCACATCGGTTTCCGGGGACTTCTCCTTGACCCGAGCCAGGAGCTCGATGCCCGTCATCCCCGGCATCTTGATGTCAGCGATCAGCAGGTCGAAGGACCCCGCTTCGATCTTCTGCAGGGCGTCCAGGCCGTTCATCGTGCTGGTGACCAGGCAGCCTTCCGCCTTGAGCGCGTTCGTCAGATGTTTGACGGTTATCTCTTCATCCTCTGCTATGAGTACTTTGAATGCCATGGTGTTTCCTTGCGATCCGGAAGTGTTTTCGTCTATAACAGGTGGCTGAAAAAGGTCTCATGACTCAAGAACGCACCCTAAAGGGTGCGGCTACCTAGCATAAAACAATGCATTACACATTGGTAGCCGCAGGCTTTAGCCTGCGATATTAGTTATGCAACACCCTACCAAGACGGATCTCCGATCTTCACAGCTCCCGGGGCATCGTGATCGTGAACGTCGTGCCCTTTCCCTCTTCGCTTGCCACCGCGATCTCTCCGTAGTGCTTTCTGATGATGTTGAACACGATGGCGAGGCCCAGGCCCGTGCCTTTGTCCTTGGTGGTGAAGAACGGCTCGAAGACCTTGTCCAGCGATTCCTTCGCTATTCCTTTGCCGCTGTCCGAGACGGTGACGACTACGGCGCCGTCGCTCGCCCTGACACTCGCAGCGAGGTCTCCCCCGTCGGGCATGGCCTCCACAGCGTTGGTGAACAGGTTGATGAAAACCTGCTCCATCTGCTCGGGGTCCGCCGCGAGAATGACGCACTCCGATCCTGCATCCAGGGAGAACCTCACCTTCGCCGTGTCCACGCTGAGCTTCTTGTAGACACCGCCCATCAGTTCGCACAGGTCGACCTTCTGCAGGCGGGGTTCGCGTCCCCGGGCGAACTCCAGGAGCTCGCTCACGATCCGCTTCACCCGGACCGTCTGGCCCAGGATATCGTCGACCGCCTCGTGCATAATCGGAGAACAGTCTTCTCCCGCCTGTTTCGCGAGCACCTGCGCCGAAAGATGGATGTTGTTCAGGGGATTGTTCAGCTCATGGGCAACGCCCGCGGCAAGCGTCCCGATGGCGGCGAGCTTCTTGACCTGGATAAGCTCCCTGTTCTTCCGCTCGATCTCGGCCGCATGTTCGGCAAGCTGGTCCTCCATGTGATCGAACTTCCGGATAAGCAGGCCCACTTCGTCGTTCCCCCATTTCCGCTCAGGCGCCGCGACGTGCGGGAACGCCCCCGTCCCGGTCTTCTCCACGACGCTGATCAGCAGCATCAGCCGCCGGGACACGGACCTGCTTATAAAAAAGAGCGTCCCGATGCCCACGACGAAGAACAACGGAAAGATCACCACAATCGCGATCTGCGAAAGACGAATGACCGATTCGACCTTTTCACGGGCTGCCTTGTCCAGGTCCTTGGCCGTTTCCACGATCGACTCGCCCGTTTTACGGAGCAAGGCGTTATCCGATTCGAGCTCCCTCAGCCCGCTGATCAGCGCATGGCCGGCCGGGAATGAGATCACCTTGCTCAAAAAGATCGCTGTTTGAGACGGCTTTTCTATGAAGGCCAGCTCCGCCAGGGAAATGAACAATGCATGCTGCATATGCTCGTCCTTTGTTCTGCCGAATGCCGCCGTTAACCGTCGCACCAAAGACTCTATATGGTTGAACCGCTGCTCGTATTCAGCGAGATACGAACGAAGCGCCTCGGTATCCACCTTCTCCATGTTCGGGTGCTGCTCCAGGATGCCCTTGAGCTCTGCGAGGTAGGCATGCACGGCCTGTGATTCCTCGTCCGCCTTCTGGGGGCTGTACAGGAAATAGTTCTTCTCGTGCCTGCGGAGCTGGAGCGACTTGCGGGTGAAGGTGTCCGTGACCTCGAGATACCGGATCTCCTTCCGGATCTCGATGAAATTGACGTACATGAACGCGGCAAGGATGGCGATGATGGAGGCACTGATAAAAAAGCCGAGCGCTATTTTTTTCTTAAGGGACATGGTAGGGTTGATTCGAATGTAGCACATTGAGCTCCCTGGAGGCAACAGGAAATCCTGTCCGGGCCGCCAAAGCAACCGGGAAGTCAGAAGCAAGAATAGTAGCCGCAATAAAGCGCAAGAGGCGCAAAAAGGGAAGCAGCAAGGCTTTTTGCGTGTTTTGTGCCTTTTTGCGGCAAGGAACCGGGCAGTTGCGTATTCGCCGGTTGTGTTGTAAAATGCATCATTGCGCTGGTCCGGCAGCAGGATGGCAGCATTAGGCTTCTTCACTCGGCATCCTTGCAGAAACGAAGACGTGGCCGCTCGAACGCAGCACCGGGACGAAACCATGGTCAACGCAAAGCTCAGCATACGGCAAAAGATCACCTTCGGATACTATGCCTTCATGGGGATGGTCATCGGCCTTTCCATCATCACGCTGGCGCAGATGGAATTCATGGAAACGAGGATGATCTTCGGCGCCGCGGTCCATGAGTTCCTCGATACCGTCCTCGAGGTAAGGCGCTTCGAGAAGAACTACCTGCTCTATGAGCGGCAGACCGACTACCGGGAGAATGCGCGATACATTGCCCAGGCACAGGACCTGCTCGTCATGAAGAGCAAACGGTTCGACACCATCGCGTCCCCCGACCGCATCCAGGCCGTCCAGAAGCTCCTTGACCAGTACCGGGAGCAGATGGAGCGGCACTTTGCCCTCTCCGGCAAGATATCCTTCACCTTCGCCCCGTCCATCCAGGAGCGCAAGAACATGATCGACTTCAGGATACGGAGCATCGGGGACAACATCACGACCGCTGCCCTGGACGTCGAAATGAGCGAACGCAAGAGCCTCATCGAGCAAAGCCATGGTACCCAGAGGATCGTCATCGGATCGATCGTGGTGCTTGCCGTCCTGGTGGTCATCGCGGGCAGGGTCCTTTCCCGGATCGTCCTGCTGCCCCTGCAGCGCATCGAGACGACCATGGACGAGATCGCTGATGGGAAGTTCGTCAACATCCAGATCGGGTCCCATGAGCAGGAGATCGTCTCGCTTACCCGGGCCTTCAACAGGATGATCCGCGAGCTCGAGCTCCGGCAGCGCCATCTTGTCCGGTCGGAAAAGCTCGCCTCGCTCGGCACGCTCCTCTCGGGGGTGGCCCATGAGCTGAACAATCCCCTTTCGAACATCTCTTCGTCGGGACAGATCCTTTCAGAGGAACTGAAGGAGGGTCAAGGGTCAGGGGTCAGGGCTCAGGGGACACGACAGGCAACACCGGTCCCGGATTCAGCGTTTATGATCGAGCTGGTCAGCCAGATCAACGAGCAGACGGACCGGGCACGGAACATCGTGCGGTCCCTCCTCGAGTTCTCACGCACCATGGATTTCAGCAAGCAGTCCCTGCCGCTCAGAGACACGCTGGAGGAGACCATCCGGTTCGTGAAAGGACAGATGCCCAAGAACGTGACCATCACCCTGAACGTGCCGGACGATATTTCCATCACTGCCGACAAGCAGCGGATCCAGCAGGCATTCCTGAACCTCATCAAGAACGCCATCGAGGCGGTCACGGGAAATGGCGCCATTTCCATCGGAGCCCGGAAGCGCCGCGCCGTGGACAAGGCGGACGACGACACGGGGATCACCACGTATCTCAAGTACCGCGGCAAATGCACCATCGAAGATGACACCGTGGACATCGAGTTCATGGATAACGGTGCCGGGATCCCCGCCGAGGTCCTCCCCAAGGTCTTCGACCCGTTCTTCTCTACCAAGGACGTGGGCAAGGGTTCCGGGCTCGGGCTCTACATCGTCCATGAGATCATCGAGGAGCATGACGGATGCATCGCGGTCAGCAGCGAACCGGGAAAAGGCACAACGTTCCTGATCAGACTGCCGGTGAAGTGAAAAAGCCGACACGGGGACGCGGAGACGCGGGGACAAAGAAGAACCGACAGGGGGACAGGGAAAAGAAGACCGGAAACAACTCGGATGAAATATGATATAAGCAGTTGCCGTATCCGCCGTTATCATAGTTTCTATCGGATTTTATCCGTGTCAAAGGTTTTTATTTTCACCGTGTCGACCTGCCTCCGTGGCAAGAGGGTATTTCTGTTCTGAGGTTATACAAATGAATAATCCTGCAAAGATATTGATCGTTGATGATGAGCGTGTGGCGCTCAAGAACCTCGAGTACATCATGAAAAAGGAAGGCTACGAGGTCGTGGGCACGCAGAGCGGCTCGAATGCCATCCGCTATCTCGATGAACAGCAGTTCGACGTGGTGCTTACCGACATGCGTATGGAGAAGGTGGACGGCATGCAGGTATTGAAAAAATGCCGCGAGCGCCAACCCGACACCGAGGTCATCATGATCACCGGGTACGCGACGCTGGAGGCGGCCGTCGAGACGATGAAGCACGGGGCGTTCTCCTATATCGCGAAGCCCTTCAAGCTCGACGAGGTGAGGAAGGCGGTCTCCGAGGCCGTCAGTCGCGTCGAAATGAAGAAAGGGATCAAGCGTCTGAAGGAACGCGCTGAGGACTTCCCGGGAGAAGGCGGGATCATCAGCCGTGACCGGGCGATGCAGAAGCCCTTGGATACCGCCCGTCAGGTCGCGCTCGTTGAATCCAATGTGCTCATCATCGGAGAGAAAGGCACGGGGAAAGAGCTCTTCGCGCGCTCGATCCATGCCAAGAGCAAGCGTTTCGAACATCCCTTCGTTGCCGTACACTGCGGAAGCTTCACCGAGGAAAAGCTCGCGGACGAACTGTTCGGCCATGAAAAAGGCATGTCTCCGGATGGGCCGGCCGCGAAGAAAGGCGCCATCGAGGAAGCTGCGGGCGGAACGCTCTTTCTTGGAGAGATCACCGCGATGCATCTACCGGTCCAGGCAAAGCTGCTCCGGGTGCTCGAAGCGAAGGAGATCCAGCGCATCGGCGGGACACGGTCCGTCAAGACTGATGTGCGGATCATCGCCGCCGCCGAGCAGGAACCGCTCGAAGCGCCGGGACAGGCCCCGTTCCGGCAGGACCTCTACTACCGTCTGAATGTCGTATCGCTGCACCTTCCCCCGCTTTCCGGCCGGAAGGCGGACATCCCCCTCCTGTCCTATTATTTTCTGAAGAAGTACGCGGATGCCCTGAAGAAGCCCGTGCAGGAGATCGCGGAAGAGGTGATCGGCCTGCTTACGGAGTACGGTTTCCCGGGCAATGTACGGGAACTGGAAAGCATCATTGAGCGCGGGATCGCCCTCGCCAATGGAGACACCATCGAGCTGGCCCATTTGCCGGAACACCTGAAAGAGCTGAGCCTCAAGACCTTCCGGAAAGTGGAGGGGAAGATCCCTTCACTGGAAGAACAGGAGATGACCTACATCAAGTGGGTGCTGAACGAGGCCGGCGGCAACAAGACCCTGGCCGCGCAGATCCTCGGCATCGACCGCGTCTCGCTCTGGCGGAAGCTCAAGAAGTACGGGCTGGAGGAGGAATAAAACGCTTATGAAGGACACATTGAAACCCGGGATCGAATCAACCTTCACCTTTCATGTCCCCGGCACAAAGACCGTCCCCGCGCTCTACCCTGAATCAGCTGAATTTCAGGAAATGCCGGAGGTGTTCGCGACGGGCTTCCTCGTGGGTTTTCTCGAGTGGGCCTGCATCCAAGCGATCAATCCGCACCTCGACTGGCCGGCTGAACAGAGCGTCGGCACCCATATCGACGTCAGCCATGTTGCCGCGACCCCGGCGGGCTTTGACGTCACCGCGAAGGTAAAACTGATCGAGGTCGATAAACGGCGGCTGCTGTTCGAGGTCGAGGCCCACGACGGCGTGGAGCTGATCTCCAAGGGAAAACACGAACGCTTTGTCATCAACAAAGAGATGTTCGATTCGAAGATGCAGGAGAAGATCACCCGGAAGGGAACATAAAGGTGAAGGCATGGGACTGGTAAGGAAAAAAGACCTGAAGAAGACGGCGAAACCGGGGCAGGAGCAGGGAGAGCAGCCGGCGCTCTTGAGCAGAACGCAGCAGAAAAAAGCGGTACAGTCCCTGCAGGACCTGGGCGAACGGCTGGTGAAGCTGTCCGACTCACAGCTCTGCCGGATCGGTCTGCCCGAAGAAGTTCTCAAGGCCGTGAAGGCGGCGAAGACCATAAAAAAACACGGCCCGCTTGGCCGGCAAATGCGGTATGTCGGCTCGTTGATGCGGAAATGCGATCCCGCGCCGGTCCGGGAATTCCTCGACGCATTGGACCGGGGAAAGGCGCCGGCACACCGGAAAGCATAAGCGCAAAAGAGCGGCGTATGAACTCGTCGTTCTCCCCTTCACTCAGATTTCCCGCATGATCCAGCTTCCGAACACCTTGACAAAGGCATCTGATTGATGCATATTATAGCATCATTATATGCATATCATTCCTGGAGGCGCCATGCGAACCACCCTGAATATAGAGGACGACCTGTTGAGCAGGGCAGCAAAATTGACCGGCATCAAGGAAAAGACATCCCTTGTCAGGCGCGGGCTCGAGTCCTTGATCGCGATCGAGAACGGGAAGCGCCTTGCCCGTCTGGGAGGGTCAGAAAAAGGCCTGAAACCGATCCCCCGCAGAAGGGCAGCGGGAAAGTAGTATGGTCCTCGTCGATACGTCGGTATGGGTCGACCACTTGAGGCGGGGTATGGTCGGGCTTGACCCTGCCTTGAGCGAGGGCCAGGTTCTCTGCCATCCCTTCATCATCGGCGAACTTGCGTGCGGCAACCTCAGGAACCGATCGGACATCCTCTCCTTGCTTCGGACACTCCCCGTCGTTCGCTTTGCCGAAGACGATGAGGTCCTGCAGTTCATTGAACGACACCGTCTGATGGGCAGGGGCCTCGGATACATCGATGCACATCTGCTTGCGTCATCCTTCTTATCACACGCGCCCCTTTGGACCCTTGATAAACGGCTCGGCGATGCAGCCGCGACACTCGGCGTGCGCTACTCGATCGCCTCACATAAATAGCCCCTTCCCTGTTCTAAAGCTCCAACAAAATAACGGCGGCCTCATCGGCCGCCGTTCGCATTTCCCTTCCTGAGTCCTACTATATAAATAAAAGCGCTACTTCCCGAACACCTTCTTCAACAGGTCCGTCACCCGGGCCACCGGGTCCTTCCGGATCTTCTTCTCCTCCTGCCCCAACAGGTAGAACAGCCCGTCCAGCGCCTTGATCGTCACGTGGTGATCCAGGTCCAGGGATTCGTCCTTGATGAGCCTGGTCTTCTTCGCCTTGTCGACCAGGTTCGCATAGGCCTTCGTAACGCCCACGGACATGACGGCCTGGGTCACGGGAGGCTTGAAGGCCCCGTAGAGCCTGTCGTAGGTCTTGGACCGCATGTAGTCCGTGGCCGCCGTGTCACCCCCTTTCAGGATGGTGATGGCGTCCAGGATGGTCATCTCCTTTACTGCCCCCACGAAGATGTCCTTCGCTACCGGCGCCGCTTTCTCGGCCGCCCGGTTCATGGTCAGCACGAACTCATCGACCTGCTTGGAGAGGCCGATCTTCCGGAGCGGCTTCTCCACCTTCTGGACCTTCTCCGGCAGGGGTATCTTGATGGCAGGATTCATGAAAAACCCGTCCGGTTGCGCGCCTGACTTCACGGCGTTCTGCGAACCGATGGTGAGGGCCTCCTTGAGGCCTGCGGCCACCATGTCCTTGTCCGGCGTGGCGTCGGCCTGCCCGCCCGGTTTGGATTTGTCCTTGTTCAACATCGCTTTCGCCTTGTCCATCAGGTCGGCATGGGCCGCGGTCGTGAGAAACAGGGTGGCGGCAATGATCATGATACCGGGAGCCGTGCTGCGCATGGAACACCTCCGTGAGAATAGTGTTTGAAACATACTTGAACAGACCTAACCCGGACAAACCTGAAATAAAAGGCATCTCTCGCAAAGACGCAAAGGCGCAAAGAAAAGCACGGCTTTTAAGAAAACAAGCCTAAGGACTTTGACCTCTTGGCGTCTTGGCGGCTTTGCGAGAGACAGAAGTCCGTCGTTGCTTTTCGATTTTAATACCGAATGAACCAATTCTATCATGAGTTATTAATAAGAACGGCGGCCTGAGCGGCCGCCGTCTGTTATTCTTTGTTCTCTCTGTTGGAAACCTCGCGTACAGCTACTTCTTCTTCTCCGAACCCTTGCCGTAGAGATGATCGTATTCGGCCGGATGATGGTGCTTGAACTGTTCGATCGGCATCTTGCCGGTCAGCCACAACCAGTTCATGGGGAAATACTCCGACCGCAGGTGTTCATTGTAGAAGTGGATGATAAGGATGAACACGATGGCCAGGAGCGCCTCATCGCTGTGCATGATAAACAGCACGTCCCAGGCCCAGGCGAGGGTCCATGTCGGGAACAGCGCCGACACGGTCACCGGGAACGCGAGGAAGAAGCCCGAGGTCCCGATGATGAACATGCCCCAGTACACCGCCCAGTAATCGAACTTCTGGAGGTACGTGAACTTGCCGAAGTAAGGCCGCTCCTTCCGGAGGCCGAAGTAGTACATGAACTGATGGATCATGTCCACCAGGTCCTTCGGCATCGGGATGATCGTGAGCCGGAGGTCCTTCTTCCGCGCCAGGTTGAGCAGGTAGAACTGGTGGTAGATGAAATCGAGCAGCATGGCGATGCCGGCGATACGGTGGATGATGCCCGCGACCCTGGGGCCGCCCCAGATGCTGATCCAGGCGCTTGAAGGCTCGGCGTAGGCGTACTTGAGCCCCCAGCCCGTGAAGGACAGGATCAGGAACGTCGTGAACATGATGATATGCTGGATGCGCGCGGAAAGGTCGAACCGCTGGATCTCCTGCGGAATGTTCTTATTCATGGTGGTCGCCTCCCTTCCTGAACAGACGGTCGCGAATGTCCGCGAATATGTCAAGAAGCACATGGATGATGATGAACATGAACACGCCCACGGTGAGAAGGATCAGGGCGATCTCGGCAAAGTGGGCGACCGGGTGGAGCGGCTGGTGGGTGATGGCGGCCACGAACTTCTCGGTCGCTCCCGGATGGCATGCGGCGTTGCCGCAGGTCTTCTTCTTGGCCTCGACCGAGCTGACGGGCGACTTCGGGTCCTTGGCGCTCACGATCGCGTGGGAGCCATGACAGTTGGCGCAGGACGGAGCGCCCGCATGGCCGAGCTTGAGCTTTCTGCCGTGGAAGCTTTCTTTATACCGCTCCATCACGAGCGGCGAGAACTTGTACTTCTCCGTGATGTGCTTTTCCTCATGGCATTTGCCGCAGCTTTCGACGATGTTGAATCGGTACACCTTCGACGCCATGCTCGGCCGCTTCTCTATGTAGTGGGGAACCCCGTGGCAGCTCGTGCAGACCGGTCCGTCGGCGGACTTCTTGACGATCACGTTCTGTCCGTGAATGCTGCCCTTGTAGTCCTCCACCTTGTCCGGATGGCAGCCCACGCAGGCGGCCGCGGCAAGGGTGTCCTTGAGCCCCTTCGGCGCGATGGCGGCGGCGAACTCCTTGACCGCCTTGTCCGGCGCAGCGCCGCCCATGCCCTGGTGCTGTGCGCCCTTGGGCGCTACGTGACACATGACGCAGTCAAAGGAACCATGGACGGACTTCTCGTACTTATCCTTGCTGACATTGACAGCCCCTTCCATCGATCCGTGACAGCTCAGGCACGTTGCCGAATCGGTCGCCGCGCCCGCTGTCGTGATCAGAAGAAAGGTGAACAGCATCGACAGTAATGCATTCAGCCAAATCCTCATACTCACTCCTTTCAAAAAGATATTTTTTATTGTGATGCGGAACAGCCGCAAAGGGACCACGCGGCCGCCTCCCCCGTTCGAATGATCGAGGTACAGCAAGTTGCAAGTTGCAAGTTGCAAGTTGCAAGTTGCAAGTTGCAACAGTAGCACAACAGAGTAATTTAGGCAAGTAGATTTTGCAAAGTTGGAGCTTGAGAGGGGAAGATAGGAGAGAGAAGATAAATTCTTTGGCGCGGACATAAACGGCTTGGTAATGCGATAAAGGCGGACCATTTAGACACTGAGGACACTGATGGATCGGCAAGAAATACATGTAGATAAACCTGTGATCATAGCTGTTGTCAGTGTCTTCAGTGTCAAAGATGATTTAGCATTTGACCGATTTCGTTGTATCCGCCGTTATCATAGCTGTTACCCGTGTAATTCCGTGTCAAAAGTATTTGAAGAAGGAAGGATCAGGAGCGGGAATAAAATACCTGTACCAGGTAAAGTCCGTACGCCGGGGCCGTCCTGCCTGCCGTGGTCCGGTCCCGGGACTTGAGCATCTTTTTCACGTCATCGGGAGAGAACCTGCCGAGCCCGACCTCAACGAGCGTGCCGACGATATTCCTGGCCATGTGCATCAGAAAGGCGTCCGCTTCGAGGATGAACTCGATCTGGTCGCCCTTCTTCCGTAGCGACAGTGTCTTGAGCCTCCTGACCGGCACCTTTGCGTTGCATGCAGAGCTCCGGAAGGCCGAGAAGTCATGCTTTCCGAGCAGGTGCAGGGCAGCCCGCCGCATCTTCGTAAGGTTCAATTTCCGGTCTACATGCCAGGCGTGTTCACGCAGGAGCGCCGATGGGGCGCTGCGGGCAAGGACGACATACCGGTACTGTTTTCCCCGGGCGCTGAACCGCGCGTGAAAGTCCGGCTTCACCTCGTCCGAGACGATGACCCGGATGTCCTTGGGAAGCAGCCGGTTCAGGGCGGGCGCCCAGGCCTCCGCGGGGATCGGGCTCTCCGTTGGGAAATTCGCCACGTGGCCCAGGGCGTGAACACCCGCGTCGGTCCTGCCGGACGAGACCGTCCTGATGTCCTCCTTCGTGAGCTTCCGAAGGGCCTCTTCGAGGGCGTCCTGGATGGTCGGCATGCCGCTTCCCTGCTGGGACTGCCAGCCGTGGTAGTTCGTGCCGTCGTATTCGAGAATTAATTTAATGTTGCGGAGCATACTAAGAACCTTTTTCACCGCAGAGGACGCAGAGATCGCAGAGTTTAATCTTGATTCATAATTCTTAAATCTAAATTCATAATTTTATCTTAAATCTTCTTTCTCAGCGGTCTCTGCGCTCTCTGCGGTGAAATGCTTTTAAGACCTTGATCTGCGATTCGATGAATTTCACTCCGCACTCCGCAATCCGAAATCCGCGATTTATTCACTCTCCAAGATACGCCTTCTTGATCCCCGGGTCGCTGGCAAGCTCCGATGCCGGGCCCTGCATCACGACCCTGCCGCTTTCCATCACATAGGCCCGCGTGGCGAGGCGCAGCGCGGCTTTCGCATTTTGCTCCACGAGCAGGATGGTCGTCCCCTGACCGTTGATCTCCTCGATGATCTTGAATATCCTGCTCACGATGATCGGCGCCAGTCCCAACGACGGTTCGTCCAGGAGCAGGAGCTTCGGCCGGGACATGAGCGCCCTGCCGATGGCCAGCATCTGCTGTTCTCCGCCCGAGAGGGTCCCTCCGAGCTGCCCGCTCCGATCGGCGAGCGCCGGAAACATGGCGAACACGCGGTCCATATCCGGAACGAGCTGATCCTTGTCCCTCAGAAATGCGCCCATCTCCAGGTTCTCCCGCACCGTCATGCGGGGCAGGATGCGCCTGCCTTCCGGGACCTGGGAAATGCCGAGGGCGACGATCTCGTGTGGAGGCATCCCGGAGATCAGCCGGTCACCGTACCGGATCGATCCGGTGGTAAGTCCCGAGACGCCGGAGATGGACATGAGCGTCGTGGACTTGCCCGCGCCGTTCGCGCCGATGAGCGCCACGATCTCGCCCTGCCGCACTTCGAGGCTCACGCCCTTGAGCGCCGCGATCATGCCGTAGGAGACGAATATGTCGTTCAGTTGAAGCATAGCGAGTTCAAAGTTCAAGGTTCAAAGTTCAAGGACCTTGACGTTCATTCCGCATTCCGCAATCCGAAATCCGCAATCATGTGTGCTGTTGATGGTCTTTCCCCAGATACGCCTCGATCACCGCGGGGTCCTGCTGGATGTCCTTCGGCAGGCCCTCGGCGATCTTCACGCCGTGGTCGAGCACCACCACGCGGTCCGAGATGCCCATGACCACTTTCATATCGTGCTCGATCAGGATGATCGCCACGCCGTTGTCGCGAATTCTGCGAACGAGGTTCATAAGCTCCTGCGTCTCCTGCGGGTTCATGCCTGCCGCGGGCTCGTCCAGCAGAAGGAGGTGCGGCTCGGTCCCCAGTGCCCGGGCGATCTCGAGCCTGCGCTGGTCGCCGTAGGACAGGTTCGCCGCGACCGTGGCATGCCTCGCTTCGAGCCCGGCGAACTTCAGGATGTCCATGGCGCGGTAGCTCATGTCCCGCTCTTCCTTCTTCACCTTCGAAGGACGGATGATGGCCCCGAAGAACCCCGCCTTCGTGCGGCAATGGGCGGCCACCATGACGTTCTCGAGGCAGGTCATGCCGCCGAAGAGCCGGATGTTCTGAAAGGTGCGCGCCACGCCCAGGGCGGTTATGTCGTGGGGCGCCATTGTGGTCACGTCCCGGTCGGTGAAGGACACCTTTCCCTGCGTGGGCCGGTAGATGCCCGTGATGCAGTTGAAGAGCGTGGTCTTCCCGGCGCCGTTCGGGCCGATGATGCTCACGATGCGCTCGCGCTCGACGCGGATGTCGATGCCCTCGATGGCCTTGAGGCCGCCGAAGTGCTTGGTAAGGTTTTTGGTTTCAAGTAAGAGCATAGGGCAAGTTTTCACCGCAGAGCACGCTGAGAACGCAGAGTAAATATAGTTCTCAATGTTTTCTGTTTATTACCGTATCCCCGAGTGCCTTTATCGGGGATCCAGATGTCGTCCCCGTGGAAACGGGGAACCAGCAAATTAACTGAAGAACTGGATTCCCGCTCAGAATCGCTGCGGGAATGACGATTTGTTGGTCTTTGTCTTTCTCAGCGTTCTCTGCGATCTCGCCTAGAGGCGCCTACTTTTGGCTGCGGTAAAGCGATATTATTTTGAATTCTTCGCCGTTCCCAGCAGCCCCTGGGGCCGGAAGACCATCATCAGCACCAGCGCGACGCCGAATCCGAGCATGCGGTAGTCGGCAAAATCCCGGAAGACCTCGGGCAGCGTGACCAGGAGGAACGCCCCGAGGATGATGCCGGGGATGCTCCCCATCCCGCCCAGGACCACCATGCACAGGATCATGACGGACTCGAAGAAGGTGAAGCTCTCGGGAGAGACGAAGGCCATCTTCGCCGCGAAGAACACGCCCACCAACCCCGCCCAGGCCGACGCCACCACGAAGGCCAGGAGCTTCAGCCGGAAGGTGTTGACGCCCATGGCCTCGGCGGCGATCTCGTCCTCGCGGATCGCGATCCATGCCCTGCCGATGCGCGACACCATGAGCCGGTTCATGGCGAAGACCGTGATGATGGCGATGACGAGGATGAGATAGTAGAAGTCCAGGGGCGTTGACAGGACCGTGCCGCCGATGGACGGCCTGCCGATGCGGGAAATGCCGTTCGGGCCGCCGGTGATCGCGTCCGAGTTGTTCAGCACGATGCGCGTGATCTCGCCCAGGCCCAGCGTGACGATGGCGAAATAATCGCCGCGCAGCCGCAGGGTGGACAGCCCGATCAGGAGCGCCATGAACGCCGACGACGCGGCGCCGACAACCAGTCCCGGCCAGAAGTTCAGCCCGAACCGCGTCGAGAGGATAGCGTAGCTGTACGCGCCGATCGCGTAGAACGCAACGTATCCCAGGTTCAGGAGACCCGTCTGCCCCACCATGATGTTCAGGCCAAGCGCCAGAACAGCGTACATGCCTGTCAGGGTCAGCACGTCGCGGTAATAATCGTTCTGGAAGAAGGGAATGACGAACAGGAGGACGACAAATAGGGAAAGGAAGAGCGGCGAACGGGTCCGGGAAAGAACACTAGTGGCGGTTGCACGGAGGCCAGAAGCTTTGTATATGACCGCTTCGACGATCCGTGATGCGGTGTCGGTCTTCAGGAGGCCCCAGAGCGCGACGCCGGCCAGGATGACCAGGACGACCTGGACCGCCCGCCACGGACCGGCAAAAGGGAACGCAAGGGCCCCCGCCCACAGGGGGACCGCAAGAAAAGAGAGGCACCGCGTTACAGTGATCCGGGATTCGCTCATCGTGGAGCGAAATTATCGCATAACCATGGGGGGAATTCAAGGAGTAGTTGGGGAAGGGACGTAAGCCTTATTGGTGGTAAGATTAAAGCTGCTATTACATTCCTTTTTCATAAATCTTTATAATTTCAGGGACGCTCCTTCAGGACGGTCATGCTATAGTGTTTTTTGCTCATCTGCCTGACGCGGCCATCTCCGGTGGTTTCCTCACCTGCAAACGCCTTGTTGATCGCCTCAAACAGCTTGACGGATTTTCTCTTTTCCAGGCGTTCCCTCACCGCCGTGACGATTACCTCGCTTCGTGGTAAGCGGGACTCCTTCGCAATCTTCTCGATCTCTTTATACATATCATCAGGAATTGATATCGTCGTTTTCATAATAGTAATATTCCGTCAGGATATACTGATATCACTACATCTTGAAGGGATGCGGCGTTCATCAAGTGAGATGCAGGGGAAGACTGCCGTTCCGTTTATTAAACAGCACAACACTCGACAATGATCTGGGGCACATTCCGATAGTGGCTGTCCGTTGTAAGCAATTTGAAACCATATTGCATGGCCGTGGCTGAAATCCACAGATCGTTTGTAGGCAGCGGCGTTCCCTTCGCCCAAAGGTAGGCGATGATCGCCGCGTACCGCTCCGATGTTTCTTCATCGATAATGGCAACCTGCACGCGCGGTGAAGCGAGAAACTCCCTGAGAATTTCCCTGTTCCTCTTTTCCTTGCCGCCGTGGGCAAAGCCGGCATACAACTCTCCCAACACCACCGGATTCACGTAGAGTTCATCAGCCTCCCGGATCACGCGTTTGATATCCTCGTTTCCCCTCAAGTATGCCGAGTATGCCGAGGTATCGAGCATTACTTTTATTTTTTCCATAACTCTGCATCCACCTTTCTCTGGGCCTTCAAGGTCTTGTCGAATGACGCAGCTTCCTCCCTCGACCAGAGGCCGGCGAGATGGTCGAGGTCGTGGTACATGACCCGTTTCTTCTTTTCCGGAACCTTCGTCCCCACCGACCGTTCGAGGAGAGAAATGATCGCTTTATTCAGGCTCACACCTTTGCGTTCTGCCTCTTTCCTCACCGTCTTCTCTACTTCGTCGGGAATGCTCCTCAGGGTTATCTGTTTCATGATCACCGCCTTCCTGTGACTCACTTATGATTCACTATGACTCTATTATTGCAGCACACAGGCAGGAAGTCAAGACGAATCAAGTGCTCTTCTTAAAACTACGACGAAAGCGTTCGAGTCTGGACCCAAGACTGAGGAAACCGCCCGGTGATCACTGCAAGACAAGCGTACACGTTTTTCCGCTCGCTGTTAGCTGCCCGACAGTGCAGCCTCCACCGCCCGTATCGCATCAGCCGCCGAACTCGTTATCCCGCCGGTATAGCCGGAGCCTTCGCCTATGGGGTACAGGTTCCTGATATTCACTGATTCAAATTTGTCGCTGCGCGTTATCTTGAGCGGCGCCGACGTTCTCGTTTCAGCGCCAATCAACAGGGCGTGAGCGGACACAAAGGTCGGATAGGTCTTTTCCCAGGTCCTGAAGGCGGCCACGAGCGAATCATTTATGAACGCGGGGAACATCTCACGCATATCCGCCGCGACCGTTCCTGTTGCACAGGAATTCCTATTCAAACTGCCCGAACCCTTGCCGCTCAAATAATCCGGCAGATTCTGGGCAGGTACCCCCCAGGTCCCTCCCCCCGCATGAAAGGCCTTTCGTTCGATATCTTTCTGGAACTCGACCCCGGCCAGGGGATCGGTTGACCGGTAATCGCCGGTCCGGCAGGTTACCACGATGGCCGCATTGGAAAATTCCGATGCCCTGCGGGAGTAGCTCATGCCGTTCACGACCAGCATGCCCTGCTCCGATGAAGCGTTCACCACCTCGCCGCCCGGACACATGCAGAAGGTGTACACGCCCCTTCCTATTTTTCGATCGGTGTAATTAAGAGAATACGTGGCAGCCCCGATGCCGGGGAAGTCCTTATACTTATCACCGTAGCGCATGCGATTGATGACCTCCACGGGGTGCTCCACTCTCACCCCGACAGAGATCGGCTTCTGTTCAAGAGCGATGCCCTTGTTCCGGAGCATCTCAAAGGTATCTCGCGCGGAATGTCCCAGGGCAAGATAGATGCTTGAACATTGATATTCCTTTTCTCCGTTGATGACGACGCCGACGGCCGCATTGTCCGACAGCAGGATATCCGTCATTTTCGAGCGGTAGTGTATCTCACCGCCCTGCTCGAGGATATGGTTCCGGATGTTGCGGACGATCCCGCGCAGCACGTCCGTGCCCAGATGGGGTTTGCTGACATATCCTATCTCCCCGGGCGCGCCGAACTTGATGAACGTATCAAGCACCTTGTTGATATGGTCCGTATTGATCTTCCGCGAAAACAGTTTCCCGTCGGAATAGGAGCCCGCGCCGCCTTCGCCGAACTGGATATTCGATTCAGGGTCGAGCACCTTTTCCTGCATGAACTTTTGAACATCGACATGGCGCTCTTCCAGCCTTTTGCCCCGTTCGAATATGATCGGCTTCAGCCCATAGGCGATAAGTTCCAGAGCGGCGAACATACCGGCAGGACCGAAACCTATGACAACCGGCCTCTCTGCGCTGTCTTGCAGTACTCGCTCTTTCGTTATTGTTTCGGTATATAGAGGAAGGTTATCCTGGTTGGCAAAGCTGTCGGAAACATGGACCACGAGGGATATGTCGTAGTAGAACTGCTCCTGATCGCCGGCATCGAGCGACTTGCTCAGCACTTTGACGATGTGCAGGGCCGCTTCGCTGACGTTCAGCTTTTGGGCTGCTGCTTTTCTATACTCATCTCTCCCGTCCTTTTCAACGGGTATGCGCAAATTGTTCAGGAGTAAATCCAAGTATCCTCGTTTCGTTCATTGCCAGGCATCATCAGAGGATGGCCTCTTGATCTCGCGCGATGCCATGACGTTTGTTGCCAACAACTCTACAGATCCAGTCAGACCCAGGGCTGTCCAGGGTCAAGAACGACCAACAGATCCCTGCCTGCAAAAGCATTCCATCAGCCGCCAACGAACTACTCACAGGGAAACTGCGATTTCGCTGCAGCCCTGCATATCATGGCCCCGAGCCTCGGGAGATGCTTGCACGCTTCCAAAGCCGTGATCTGGGCGGCGCAATTCTGCACGGTATCGACCACCGACGGACCCTGACTCTGGCCCGCGGAGACCGGTACGGCGGCGCCCGATGCCTGCGCGGTCCTCATTTCGTCGAGTTTTTTCTGCATCCGCTGGATCTCGGCCAGGAGCTCCTCCATGTTCTTTTTCTTCTGCGACTCTTCCTCGTCCCGGGTCACCCGCGACGTCGATTCGATCATCGCCTCGATCACCACCTCGGGAATACCCATCTTCTTGAGCTGGTCTATCTCGTCAAAAGAATAGTCCCTGTACCTGCCCTTGCCCGACCGGATCTTTGCCGCAATGATATTATCCCCGACGCCCTTCTTCCGGAACCCCGCGATATCGCCGACCCGCAGGCCTTCGGGTCCGGTCAGGCCGAGGCGGTATTTCCCGGGGACGAATTCCAGCCCGTCCTCATAGGCAGCGACGAACTTCTTGTATTCCTCGTACCCCCTGTTCTGCTTCTCGATGAGAACAGCCATTGCCTGCAAGGCCGGCTTTCTGTTGGCGGAAGAAGGGAATGCCTTCAGGAACTTGTCGTATGCATCGAACGTATTCGCCGCCTTCGCCTGTTCGAACTCTTCTCTTTTATCATTGGCGAACCGTAACGCAATTTGTGCTAACTTGGCATGTGAGACATTTGGTTCACTGTACGACCGAAGAGCTGCTTGCGCCACCTTGAGGGAGGCATCGTCATTCTCTTTCTCGACCACTTCCACGTCAGGCGTAATGCCTGCCTTTTCTACATTTGTATGCGCAGGTGTATAGTAGAGCGCCGTCGTCAATCTCAGCGCCGAACCATCATTCAACGGGAAGACCGTCTGAACTGACCCTTTGCCGAACGTCTTTGCGCCGACGATCACCGCGCGTTGATGATCTTTCAGGGCGCCCGACAGGATCTCGGACGCGCTCGCACTGCCGTTGTCAACCAACACGATCATCGGGCGATCAGGTGCGATATACGATCCCGAGGTCTTGAATTCCTTTCTGTCCGCCCGTTCTCTTCCCTGCAAGGTGACGACAAGACTGCCCTTCACGAGAAATTTACCGCTGACTCCCACACTTGCATCGAGCAGGCCGCCCGGATTGCTTCTCAGATCAAGGATCAGTTTCCGCATCCCGTTCGATTCGAGATCGCGCAAGGCCGCCTCAACGTCATTTGCCGTTTGTCCCTGAAATTGGCTGATCTTTATATAGCCGATGCCATCGTCCAGCATCCGGGACTTGACGCTTCGCACCGTGATCGTATCCCTTTCTATGGTGACATCGTAAGGATCCTTGAAAGAAGCCCTGGCGATCGTAATATTCACCCGGGTCCCTTTCTTACCGCGCAATTTATCGACGGCGTCTGTTATTGACATCCCTTTCGTCGGTACGTTGTCGATCTTCATTATGGCGTCGCCGGCCTGGATGCCGGCACGAAATGCAGGCGAGTCCTCGATCGGCGCGACCACCACAAGCTGTTCGTTCTTTATGCCTATCTGAAGCCCGACCCCGGTGAATTTGCCTGTAATGTCCGTACTCATATCTTTAACTTGCCTTACCGACATGTGCTGCGAGTGAGGGTCAAGGGCTTTTAACAGTCCCTTTATTGCGGCGCCCTCAAGTTCTTCCGGTGAGATATCGGTCGAGCCAGCGATCTCTTTATAGAATGCGACGACCTGCCTGACGGCTTCATCGCTGTTCCGGGGGGCGGCGCTTCCATCACCGTCAGGCATTTTATGGTCGATCTTCTTTGATCTAAGCAGCTCGATCATTTCCCGGATGGCACTGGCGGAGAGTGAAGATGGGTTCGGAGCTTCGACATGGTTTTTCATTACAACGGAAAAGGCCTTTTCGAACACATCAGGCGTTCTTCCCGCAACCACAGCCTGTGGTAATAAGACCAGGAAAGATAGTACGATGAAGATAAAATAGCTTTTTTTCTGAAGGAATTTTTTCATATGATCTACCCCCGTGAAGTCCAAATAACTACAAGGTCATGTCTGACCCAAAACGATTCCCCTGTCACTGCGTGCAAAGATACAATAAGAAACAAGTCCTGGCAAGAATAATTGTGAGTCTTTTCTGCGGTCGCTTCAACGACAGCGGTGGAATTTTGCAATTGTATATGCAAACGAATGCAGGTTGATGCTTGAAGTGTTTCAACTATTAGAAAACCATAATACGTACAGGAAGAAGCTATCGCACAGCGACTATATCATACCGCACATGTTTCAAACAGCATGATTGAACTGAAACTGATTATTGCGGAAGTGTTCCCTCCCCCGCCCGCTCCCACTTGGCCGACGTGACCTTCCACGTGCCGTCTTCCTTAATTAAGAGCACCTCGAAATTATACGCGCCGAGAGACTCGGGAAGGATGCCGCCTGACGCCTCGCCTGCTCCTCTTCCCGTCAGGATGGCCTGGAAGACCGCCTTTGCCGTCTGCCCGGTCACCACGATGTCGATGTTCGGCATGTACACCGAGACTTTCTGGTGGCGAAAGAAGTAGAAGGCCAGAAGTCCCTTGATGCCGTTGTAGTCGTTGCCCTGGGGATCGCGGTAGGTCTTCGAGATATGCTCCAGCACCGCGCCGATCTTTTTCTCCTCCGTAGCCTGCTGGATGCTGGTGACGACCTTCTTCACCTTGTCCTCCTCCGTCTCCTTCGGGCAGGCGGTAAGCAGAAGGACCGGGATCGCGAGCATAAGCATTGACCTGTGTATCTTCATGGCAGCTCCCTTCGCGTTGTCCAGCATATCAATGATAGTAACGTAACAGGATATTGAAAAGCTCGATTTCGCAGGCTAAAGCCTGCGGCTACCAAGACAACATCCTGTTCCTTGTATAGACCAATCATCAGGACACTTGTCGTTAGTATGATAGCATAGATCTCCGCGCAGATGGCAATCAACGTTCGTTTGACATCCTGCCGCGGTACGGTTACTATTGTCATTATGGCGAAAGTGATCAAGACCGTCATCCTGCTCTTCTGGTTCGTGATGCTGGGCCTGCTCATCGAGCGGACCTATCTGCGTCCGGCGTCGGTCGTCGCGCTCGACATCGTCACGGAGGAAGGCATCAAGGCCGGCGACGAATGGTTCGGCATTTACCAAAAGGGCCGGAAGATCGGGTATGCCCACACGCAGACGCGCGTGGAAGGCGACACCTACCACGTCTTTGAGGAATCGACGATGGACGTCCTGGCCCTGGAGCGGGTCCAGCGGGTCAGCACCGTGATCAATGCCTATACGACCAGGACCTTCATGCTCAAGTACTTCGACTTTACGCTACGGTCCGGCGTCACGACCATGGACATCAAGGGCGCCGTCGTCGGAACGCAGCTGGTCGTCGATATCATCACCGGCGGCGAGACGCGGAAAGAGCGTTTTCCGCTCAAGGAGCCCATCTATCTCACGCCCAACATCCGGCCTGCTGTCGTACGGCTGGGACTGGAACCGGGAAAGCGGTACCGGTTCCCGCTCTTCAACCCGGCCACCATGAGCACCGAGGACGCCTTCGTCACCGTGGAGGCAAAGGAGACCATCAAGGTCGGCGACGCGGAACAGACGGTGTATAAATTGAAGGAATCCTTCCAGGGGATGGAGGCTACCTCCTGGATCACCCATGAGGGGGAGACCATCAAGGAGGAAAGCCCGCTGGGGTACTCCCTGCTCAAGGAAACAAGGACCGAGGCCCTGAAGCTGGACAAGCGCGGCCCGGCGGTGGACATCATCGCCCTGGTGAAGATCCCGTCGAGCCCGATCATTAATCCCAACCGGGTGAAGCTGCTGAAGGCCCGGCTTTCCGGGGCAACACTCGACGGGTTCGAGCTGGCCGGCGGCGGTCAGACCTGGAAGGACGGCGTCATCGAGGTCCGCTCCGCGACGACGATCACCTCCTATTCCGTCCCCTACGCCGGGAAGGACCATCTCCCGGACCTACAGGCCACCCTGTTGGTACAGAGCGACGACAGGAACATCCGGGAGCAGGCATCGGATATCATCGGGAAAGAGAAGGACTCTCTCGAAGCGGCACGGAAGCTGAACACCTGGGTCTACGAAGCGATCAACAAACAGCCGGTGGTAAGCATCCCGAGCGCGGTCGAAGTCCTGAAGCAGAAGGTCGGCGACTGCAACGAGCATACGACGCTCTACACGGCTCTGGCGCGCGCTGCGGGCATCCCGACACGCATGGCCGCCGGCATCGTCTATATGAAGAACGGCTTCTACTACCACGCATGGCCCGAGGTGTGGCTGGGCGAGTGGACGGCCATCGACCCCACGTTCGATCAGTTCCCCGCCGATGCCACGCACATCCGGTTCGTCACCGGCGACCTCGCGAAGCAGGCTGAGATCCTGAGGCTCGTGGGGAAGTTGAAAGTGGACGTGGTGGAATATAAATGAGAAAAACGCGCAGAGATAAACACAATCGAACACGAATTACACGAATGGACGAATCTCACGAATAACTGCAGTGAAAACCAAGACCTGGATTAAAGGATTTATTCGTGCCATTCGGCAGTTATTCGTGACATTCGTGTTCAAGATACTTATTGGAGTACCTGAATGATCAAGCTTACCAATCTTACCAAGGACTACGGCAGCTTCACCGCCGTCAAGAACATCAACCTCGAGGTCCAGGCCGGCGAGGTCTTCGGGTTCCTCGGCCCCAACGGCGCGGGCAAGACCACGACCATCAAGATGATGGCCGGGCTCCTCCAGCCCACGGGCGGAAGCGTGGAGATCGGCGGTTTCGACGTCCAGAAGGACCCGCTCCGGGCCAAGGCCATCACCGGCTTCATCCCCGACCGTCCGTACCTCTACGAGAAGCTCACCGCCGCGGAGTTCATGCGGTTCGTCGCGGAGCTGTACACGATGACCGATGCAACAGCACGGATCCGCGACCTGCTCGAGCTGTTCGGCCTGGCCGATTGGGCCGGTGAGCTCGTCGAGAACTTCTCGCACGGCATGAAACAGCGTCTGGTCATGGCGTCGGCGCTGCTCCACGAACCGAAGGTCCTCGTCGTGGACGAACCCATGGTGGGCCTGGACCCCCGCGGCGCCAGGCTGGTCAAGGACCTCTTCAAGGACCTCGCCGCGAAGGGCGTGACGGTCTTCATGTCCACCCACACGCTCGAGATCGTCGAGGCCATGTGCACCCGCGTTGCCATCATCAACAAGGGAGAGATCATCGCCGGGGGAAGCGTCGGGGAACTGGGCCGTCTGGCGCGGATGGAGAACAGCCACCTGGAGCCCATCTTCCTGAAGTTGACGGGCGGGGATGAGACGATATAGCGTGTCCACCTCCCCAACCCCTCAATCATAATTCCCCTCACCCCCGCCCCTCTCCCTCGGAGGAGAGAGGGAAAAAGGGAGAGGGTGCTTCATGATCGAGGGGCCGTAAAAGACTCCCTCCCCTTACCAAGGGGAGGTCAGGTGGGGTGTATTTCAGAAATCACGAAGGGTATCATGCAGATCAAGGACTATCTTCCTTTACTTAACTGGTGGCCGACGGTCACGCGGCGCACGCTGCGCGCCGATCTCATGGCCGGGATCACCGGCGCGGTCATCGTGCTCCCCCAGGGCGTCGCCTTCGCCGTCATCGCCGGCCTTCCCCCGGAATACGGGCTCTACTCGGCGATCGTGCCGGCCATCATCGCGGCGCTGCTCGGCTCCTCGTATCATCTCATCTCCGGCCCGACGACCGCCATCTCCATCGTCATCTTCACCACGGTGAGCCCGCTGGCCGAACCGGCGGGCACACATTACATCCAGATGGTGTTGACCCTCACGTTCCTCGCAGGACTGTTCCAGTTCGGCCTGGGCATGGCCCGGCTCGGAGCGCTGGTCAATTTCGTGTCCCATTCCGTGGTCATAGGGTTCACCACCGGCGCCGCTCTGCTTATCGCCACAAGCCAGCTCAGCAACTTCTTCGGCGTCACCGGGTCGAAACGGCACGCGTTCATTCATGTGTGGGAGGACCTGCTGAGCGCACTGCCCCATACGAACCCGTATGTGGCCGCCGTCGCCGTCGTGACGCTGATCGCCGCGATCCTGTTCCGGCGCTTTTTACCGCGCCTGCCGGGCATGCTCTTCGCCATGGTCATCGGCAGCGTGCTGGCCTCGTTCCTGGACGCAAAGGAACACGGCGTTCGGCTCATCGGTTCACTGCCCGCGCATCTGCCCCCCCTGTCCAGCCCCGACCTCTCGACCGCCTCGGTGCGCCAACTGGCCCCGGCTGCGCTTGCCGTGGCGATGCTCGGCCTCGCCGAAGCGGTGTCCATCGCCCGGGCGGTCGCCACACGCTCTCACCAGCGCATCGACAGCAATCAGGAGTTCATCGGCCAGGGCCTCTCCAACATCATCGGCAGTTTCTTTTCGAGCTACGCGGCGTCGGGTTCCTTCACCCGCACCGGGGTGAACTACGAGTCCGGCGCGAAAACACCGCTGGCGGCGGTCTTTGCCGCGCTGTCCCTCGCGGCCATCCTTCTGCTGATCGCCCCTCTGACCGCGTATCTCCCCATCGCGTCCATGGCGGGAGTGCTTTTGGTCGTGGCGTACGGGCTCATCGACTTCCCCCACATCCGGACGATCATCAGGACAAGCACCCCGGAAGCAGCGGTGCTCGCCGTGACCTTCCTGGCGACGCTCCTGGTCGAACTGGAATTCGCGATCTACGTGGGCGTCATCCTTTCCCTGCTGCTGTACCTCAACCGGACGTCGCATCCGCACTTCATCACTCTTGCTCCGGACCCGGACAGCGAACGGCGGAGCTTCATCAATATCACGAGGAAACCGGTGGAGGAATGCCCGCAGCTCAAGGTCATACGCATCGATGGCTCGCTGTTCTTCGGGGCCGTGGACCACTTCGCGCAGGAACTGCGCGCAATGACCCGGGACTCTCCCGAACAGGCGCATATCCTGCTCGTGGGGAGCGGGATCAATTTCATCGATGTCGCCGGATGCGAAGCGCTTGCCAATGAGGCTCACCGGCTTCATGTGAGCGGCAGACAGCTGTATCTCTGCACGCTGAAAGGCGAGGCCCTGGACACGTTGCGGCGGGGCGGCTATCTCCAGCGCATAGGCGACGAGAACGTTTTTCCCTCCAAGCGCGAAGCGATCGACCGGATCGTTCCACACCTCGACCCGGAGCGGTGCCGTGTCTGCACGGCACGGATCTTCCGCGAGTGTGCGGCAATGCCGGGGGCTTGAAGAATCCGACACTGAGACGCGGAGACGGGGGGAAAGAACAGGGATCAGGGCCGGCCCTTATTCGCGTCATTCGTCCATCGCTTAGAAGCGCCTACTTTTGGTCGTGCAATTCGTGTTCAGCTGTTGCCGTTATCTTGAATATTGAATATGGAATTATGTTAATTCTCCTCCATCCCCGTTTCCACGCCGTCAAGAACCGGCTCACGCGCCTGAAAAAAGGCGACGGGCTCAAGACGGCCGTCCTTGCCCTCCTGGGCGTTGCCTTCTGGGCCTTCATGTTCATCGTCTCCTACCGCGTGCTCTCCTATTTCCGTACCGTCGAAGGGCTCGGCGACCTGCTGGCCTTGCGGCTTCTGTCCATGGTCCTGCTGACGTTCTTTTCGATCCTGGTGTTCAGCAACGTCGTCACCTCGCTCTCCACCTTCTATCTCTCGGGCGAACTGGACATCCTGCACTCGTCCCCCGTCAGGATCGAGAGCATCTACCGCGCCAAGTTCATCGAGACCCTGATCGACTCCTCGTGGATGACGCTCATCTACGGCCTGCCGGTCTTTCTCGCCTACGGGGCGGTCTTCAAGGCGGGGGCCGCCTACTTCGCGGGGCTCCTGTTCATGATCGTGCCGTTCCTGATCATCCCCGCGGCCATCGGGATCATCGTGACCATGCTGCTCGTCTCCGCCTTCCCGGCGCGGCGCGCCCGGGACATCCTGGTGCTCATGGGCCTGCTGATCTTCGTGGTCCTCTACATCCTGTTCCGCATGCTCCGGCCCGAGAATCTCGTGGACCCGGACGCCTTCCCCACGCTCGTGCAATACCTTACGGCCATGCGCGGTCCCGTTTCTCCGCTCATCCCCAGTTCCTGGGCATCGGACGCGCTGGCGCCCCTGCTCAGGAAGAACGCCGGCGACGCCATCTTCTTCCTGCTCATGCTCTGGAGCACGGCCCTGGCGGGCATCGTCATCGCCGAGTGGGTCTGCGGCAGGATCTATTATGCCGGCTGGTCCCGGTCGCAGGAAGGCAAGCGGGCGAAGCTCTCACGCTCACGGGCAGCGGACCTGTTCTTCCGCCTTGCCGTCCTGCCCTTCCGCGGCACGATGCGCGCCATCGTGCTGAAGGACATCAAGCTGTTCTTCCGGGACGCCTCCCAGTGGTCGCAGCTCTTCCTGCTGCTGGCGCTCACCGTGGTGTATATCTACAGTTTCAAACTGCTGCCCCTGGAACGGTCTCCCCTGCCCACGATCTATATCCAGAACCTCATCTCGTTCCTGAACCTCGGCATGGTCGGCTTCGTCACATCGGCAGTGGCGGTCCGCTTCGTCTTCCCGGCGGTCAGCCTCGAAGGCGAGTCCTTCTGGATCATCCGTTCATCGCCGCTGCCGCTCAAGGACCTCCTGTGGGCGAAATTCTGGTCGAGCGTGCTCCCCCTGCTTGTCCTTGCCGAGGTCCTGATCGTGCTGTCGAATATCCTGCTCAAGGTCTCGGGCCTCATGATGATCATCGGCGTGGCGACGGTCTTCCTGATGACCGTCGGCATCGCCGCCCTCGGCGTCGGCATGGGCGCCGCGTTCCCGCGGTTCCGTTATGAGAACGTGGCCCAGATCCCCACCGGTTTCGGCGGCATCGCCTACATGATCGTGACCATGCTGTTCATCGGTACGGTCATCACGCTCGAAGCATGGCCCGTCTACCGCATCTTCCTGGCCCAGTCCATGGGCACGAGCATGGGGCCCGCCAAAGGGGCCTGGATCGCCCTGACCTTCCTGCTCGTCATCGCCCTGGTCGTCCTTGCCGTGATTTTGCCCATGAAAATAGGCCTGAAACGGCTTTTAGACCGGGAAATATAGCCCCCTGCCTGGCCACTATATATTGTGGTGTCTTAGAAAAAATATACCTTACCTTGTAATTTTCCCTTTACAAAACCCCAGCCATATGATATAAACGCTGTTGAAAATCATCAACTATTCCGATTGAGGTATAACCACGGGCGCTGCGCGCACACGGGGCTGCGCCGCACGGTTTTTAACTGATCTTGGTTTGAAAACCATACAATCCTAACCGTGTTTATCTGTGTGTCCTGGTACTCCGGGACCCGTGGTTAACAATAGTTATCCTGATCACTGTCCGTCAATGTTCCGCAGGAGGCCTATGCAGCTCAAGTCCCTCAACATGCTCGGCTTCAAATCCTTCTTCGAGAAGACCACGCTCCAGTTCCAGCCCGGCGTGACAGCCGTCGTGGGTCCCAACGGGTGCGGCAAGAGCAATATCTCCGACGCCATCCGCTGGGTGCTGGGCGAGCAAAGCGCCAAGCACCTTCGCGGCGACAAAATGGAGGACGTGATCTTCAGCGGCAGCGAGTCCCGCAAGCCCCTCGGCCTGGCCGAAGTGACCCTTACCCTGGCGAACGTCTCGGGACTTCCGTCCGAGTTCGGCCAGTACAGCGAGATCGAGATCACCCGCAGGCTCTACCGCTCCGGTGAGAGCGAGTATCTGATCAACAAGATCCCCTGCCGCCTCAAGGACATCCGCGACCTGATGATGGACGCCGGTGTGGGCGCCAAGCTCCACGCCATCATCGAACAGGACCGCGTGAAAAAGATCATCGATTCCAAGCCGGAGGACCGCCGGTTCCTCTTCGAGGAAGTTGCGGGCGTGATGAAGTACAAGGCCCGGCGGCAGGAAGCCCTCTCCAAGCTCGAGTCCACCCAGCAGAACCAGCTCCGGGTCAACGACATCCTGATCGAGGTGAAGCGCCAGGTGAACTCACTGGACCGCCAGGCCAAGAAGGCCGAACGCTACCAGAAGCTCCGGGGCGAAATGAAGGACCTCGAGTTCCGCCTGGCCAGCGTCGAGTACTCGAACCTGGGGCGGGAGTGGACCGCATCCACGGACGAGTTCAAGACGATCGAGGACGAGGTCACCGGGCTCCACGCCTCCCTGAGCACCATCGAGGCTGCCATCGAAGAGACCCGCGCCGAGGCCCTGTCGTCGGAGCGCGAGCTTGCCCATCTCCAGGGCCAGCTCCACGAGACCGAGAACTCCCTCCGCCAGGCGGAGCACCGCGTCGAGATGTCACGCACCCAGATCTCCGCGCTCACCGAGCAGCGCGGCAGGGACCTCAAGGATATCGAATATCTCAACCAGGAGTCCGAACGGAACGCCGAGCAGAAGAAGCGTTTCGAAGAAGAGTCCGGCAGCATCGCGGCCTCACTGGCCGCCCAGAACATCGTGCTGCTTGAGAAGACCGTGGCCTTCGAGAACCTCAGCCAGGCGCTGAAGAGCAAGGAAACCGCCCTGGAGGCAGCACGGGCAGGCGTGTACAGCGCCATGACCGAATCGGCCGCGGAAAAGACGCGCATCGCGAACATCGAATCGCGCATCCAGCACCTCGACGAACAGGACCACGCGGCGCAGGGCGAGTCGGGCGAACTGGCGAAGAAACTGGAAGGCCTCAAGGTGCTCCTCACCCAGAAAGAGGAGGAGATCGGGCAGACCGCATCGCGGCGCGCCGCCCTGCAGGAGGAGCATGCCCGCGTCACCACGCGTCTCGCCGACGCCGTCGCCAGGAAGAAAACGCTCGACGAGGAGCTCGGCACAACGAAGAACCGCCTCGCCGGCCAGAATTCCCGCCTCCATTCCCTTATCGAGCTGGAACAGAGCCTCGATGGATATCAGAAAGGCGTCCAGACCGTCATGGCGGCGAAGAAACAGTCCGCGTCGGAACGGGTGGGCACCGTTCACGGTCTCGTGGCCGACCTCATCGAGACGGAACCGAAGTACGAAACGGCCATCGAGGCGGTCCTCGGCGACCGGCTCCAGAACGTCGTCGTCGGCTCCCAGAACGATTCCCTCAAGGCCATCGAATATCTCAAATCGAGCAGCGGCGGCCGGAGCACCTTCATCCCCGAATCCCCGCGCGAAATAAAAACCGAGCCCTTCGTGAAGAACGGCCACTCAGGGGTCATCGGCAGCGCCCTGGGCGTCGTCAAGTTCAAGGAAGACTACAAGAATGTGGCACAGTACCTTCTGGGCGACGTGGTCGTCGTGGACACCATGGACACGGCGCTCTACCTCTTTCACAAGAACGGCATCCACAAGACGATCGTGACGCTCACCGGCGAGATCGTCGATCCCTGGGGCGCCTTCACGGGCGGCGCCGTCGAGGCGGGCGGCTCGGGCATGCTCCGGAAACGGCGCGAGATCAAGGACCTGGAGAGCGAGGTCGTGGGGCTCACGACGCGCATTGTGGAGCTCGAGACCGCCGTCCAGGCCCTGGAGGCGGCCATCGCAGAGGACACGCGGTCCGAAGCACGGCTTTCCGAGGAGGTCCACAAGGCGGAACTGGAGCTGCTGCACCAGGAAAAGGACGCATCCGCACTCCGGGAGGAAACGGGGCGCACCGGGACGCGGGTCAGCACGCTCGCTTCGGAAGGCGCTGAACGGGCCGCCCGGCGGACCGAGTTCCGCGCGGAGATCGAGCGTTCCTCCACCATGCTCAAGGACCTCGAGGACGGCCACAGCAGCGCCCAGGCCAGCATCGAGAGCATCCAGCGCGAGCTTGCCGCGGAGCGCGAGCACCTGGAAGCGGCGAGGACCGGGATCACCGAGGTCCGCATGGCCGTTACGTCCTTCCAGGAGAAGCAGGCCGCGGCCGAGAAAGGCCTCGCGGCCCTCGCCCTGACCGCGCTGGACCTGGCGGAACGGCTCCGGAAACGCCAGTCCGAGATCGGCGAGATCGCGGACAAGGTAAGGGAGTTCGAGGCCGCCATTGCGTCCGCAGAAGAAGATATCCGCGGGAACATCGCGGTCCTTGAGCGGGAGCGCGAGGCGCTGGCCGTGAAGCAGGAGGCCCATGCCGAGAAGACCCGGGCCCTCACCTCGCACGAGGAGGAGGCCCGTCAGATCCGGCACGACATCGACGCCGCGCAGAAGCGGTTCTCGGCCATCGAGGTCCGGCGTACCGAGCTCCGCATGAAGATCGAGCACCTCAAGGACAACATCTGGACCGCCTACCACACCGAGCTCGAGGCCATGGTGCAGGAGCTGGGCCGGTTCGAGATCAACCTGGACGAATCGAAGCTGCGCCTCGATGAACTTCGCCTGAAGATCGAACAGATGGGGCCCATCAACGTGGACGCCCTGCAGGAATACAATGAGCTCCGGGAACGCTATGACCTCCTGTCGGCCCAGCAGCAGGACATCCATGACTCCATCGCCAATCTCAAGGAGACCATCGCCAAGCTCGACGTGGAGACCATCGAACTATTCACCCAGTCGTTCAACGATATCCATGATAAGTTCCGTGAGGTCTTTACCCGCCTCTTCGAAGGAGGGCGCGCGGAGCTCGTCATGCTCGATCCGTCCAATGTCCTCGAATCGGGCATCGAGATCATCGCCCAGCCCCGGGGCAAAAAGGTCCAGAGCATCACGTCGCTCTCCGGCGGCGAAAAAGCGCTTACGGCGATCGCCCTGCTCTTCGCGGCCTTCCTCGTGAAGCCGAGCCCCTTCTGCATGCTCGACGAGGCCGACGCCCCGCTGGACGCCTCCAACGTCATGCGGTTCACCCGTCTTGTCCGCGAGATGAGCGCCCGGTCCCAGTTCATCGTCATCACCCACAAAACAGGGACCATGGAGATGGCGGACGCGCTCTACGGCATCACCATGGACGAACCCGGCTGTTCGAAGGTCGTCTCGGTGAAGCTCCGCGAGGCGGCAATGGCGTAAGAGTCCTTAAGAAAACGACCAACTTCAGGCAACCACAGATGAACACTGATAGAAGCAAAACTTAAAGGGATTAGCCGTGCAGTCGTTGATCTTGACGTTATCTGTGTCGCTTAGAAGCGCCTACTTTTGGTCATCTGTGGTTCCAATGTTTTTTAACCGTGTTTTCCCTGTCCGTGCTGTTCCCTTGTCGCCAGACTTGCCCTGACGACAGGGGACGGCCCTGACAGTCCGTTTCAGGCAGGACCGGCCGTGCCGGTCCTGTTTTTTATTGCACGGCCCGGTCTTGCAATCGCTGTTCAGGCATGTTAGATTCCTGCAACATGATGTACACTGCCTTTTCCATACGATCGTTCTTCCGGAGACTGTTCCTCATCGCCCTGATCTCCCTGTCGTTCCCTGCCGCACCCTCCCTCGGAGCGGACCCTGTACAGGCACCTGCTGTGCCGGCCTCCCCGGCGGAACCTGCGGCCGCCCCCGAATGGGTCAAGGTGGAGTTCGAACCCGACGCCTATTACACCAGCCTCGGGCTGTATCTCGCACTGACAAAAAGCCCCATCCCCCATGTCGGGAACCAGTCAGAGAAGGACCTCTACCTGACGCTGCTGTCCCGCGCCTATGCGCCGCGGTTCCTGGTGATCGAGGGCAGCGTCAATCCGCTGCCCTATCTTGGCACCAACATCAAGGAGCATCACGCCAACTTCTACGATGAGGCCCGGGTGACCGGCAGCTTCAACTGGATCAAGGCCGTGACCGCGGGATTCGAGGAACCCTATGCCTACTCGGTCTTCCTCGGAAACATCGTGGACTTCTCGATCCCTGAAGATCCCAAGAGCAAGGGATTGGGTTACAGCGGCCTGCTCTACAGCGCTGGCACCTATCACATCAAGAGCAGTGAGCTGATCCGGGACGACTGGTGGGAAGTGGAATGGAAGGTGAAGGGCGACCGCAGAACGCAGGACAGAAAGATGAGTTGGAGCTTCCGGGTGGGCGCAAAGATCCACGGGAATCCGGAGATCACCGACATCTATTACCTGTCCTTCCGGAGGAGCAGGCTTGACTTCAAGACCGAGAAGAGCTCGGTGTTCAATAACAGCGGTTTCGAATATACGGTGGACATGGAGCGCGGCACGTTCACCCCGATCCGCCACTATTTCTTCGTGGACAAGAAGTGGCCCTTCGCGAACAAGAAGATGGCCTTCTCGCTTGCCACCGGTTTCGTCTGGGAATCGGCCAATAAGTATTCAGGCGCTCTCGCCGCCGACCACACGGGCAGCCAGACCCAGATCATCCTCCGGCCGAACCTCGAGTTCTGATATCTCTGTCAGGAACGCGGGTACCGGGGCACTGGGCGGGAAGAGCGGGAACGACGCGGGACGCAAACGGGCCGGCCTCTGAGTACGAGGCCGGCCCTGTTTGTTGTACGATACGAATGGATCTTCGGGACGATCAGAACTCCACGCCAACGGTAACGGCCAGGGTCAGGAACGAATCAGCGATGAGATGCAGCCTGCCGCTGACGCCGAGCTTGACGTTCTTGGCAAGTGCAAAGTCGACGCCGCCCCCGCCGGCAAGGCCGAGATCGATCTCGGTGGAGCTGGCCTTCCCCAGACCCGGCACAACTACCTCGGCTTTTCCATAGCCCAGTTCGAGCCCGCCTTCCACATAGGGAGCGATGGCGCTCTTGCCGCCCGGCTGGAAGGTCAGCCGCGGTCCGCCGAAGAACATCAGCCGCTGGTACGAAACATCGATCCCGTAGAAGTGCCCGTCCCAATCAAAGTAGGTCATATCCGCCCGTATCCCGAGCTTCATATCCTTTGACGACGACTTCATCCGGCCGGCCATGTCGATGAGAGCGCCCACACCGATCCCGACCGTGGAATCGTACCCTCCGATGGGTTCGGTGGCGAACACCAGCGAACCGTCGATGGTGGTGCCGCCTGCGGCAGCGAACACCGGTCCGGCCATGAGCACCGCCGTAAGGACCAGAACAGCAACGATCAATACTTTTTTCATGCGTTATTCCTCCCCCCGCTAAGATGACGCTGGTCAGCGGATCGAGATCCCCGACCATCGAGTTGCAATAGTAATGAATTGTTCAGAGAGAGTCAAGCGGTTTGAGGACGCGCAGGGGAAGATCATTGCGGAATGCGCATATTAAGCATTTTTCTGAGGTTTTCTGTCGTTTATTTTGTTCATGCAGTCGTTACCGCTCACGCCCCGGCCCCGTTGACGCATCAGCGGCCGGCTTTGGTGCCGACGGCTCGGGAGCAATGATATCGTCCTTCCTGATCGCTTTGAGCGGTCCCGTAATGATCTCATAGACCGGGTTCGGTGTGCCAAGCGAACTCACGAAGAACCGGGCCTGATCCTCATGCCCCTCGCAGGTCAGCGCGCGGATCTCATTCCCTTCTTTCAGAAGCAGAACGCGGTCAAGTGCTGCATCGGGAGGAACAGTGCCCGTCGGAGAGGACGCGATGAGGCTGTCCTGGATGGATTTATCGATGGTCGTTCGTATCGTGAGGCCCTCGCGGTACAACCCCTGTTCACCAACGTATGCCAGCAGCACCTCTTCCAGCGCCTTCAGGTGGCAGGGACGTCCGCTTCCCGGCGACAGCATCGAGAGGTCGAACCTGCGCGACGAAGCATCCCGGAGCGTCACCGGGGCATCCATGGCCTGGCCATACTCGTCCTGGGTCATGAGCTTCGCCTGGAACATATTGAACAGGACCTGCTCCTGCCGCTGGCGGGCCTTGTCCATCCGCTTGTACGGATCGTAATAGCGAGGGTTCGGCAGCATGCCGGCCAGGAGCGCGGTCTCGGCCCTGGTGAGCTCGGCCGCGCGCTTGTCGAAATAATACCGTCCCGCCGCTTCGATGCCGTAGATGTTCTCGCCCCACTCCACTTCGTTCAGGTAGATCTCCAGGATCTGTCGTTTCGTCAGGACCTCTTCAGCCTTTCTCGCCAGCACGAACTCGCGCAGTTTCCGTGTCAGCGTCTTCTCTTTTGACAAGAGGACGTTCTTTATCATCTGCTGGGTGATGGTGCTGCCGCCCCGGGCGAACCGCTTCTTCTGCACGTCGTGCCGCAAGGCATCCCACACGGCCTTGTAGTTGATCCCCTGGTGGCCGAAAAAGGTATCGTCCTCGGCGGTCACGACCGCCTGGATGATGCTGTCCGGGATCGACGCGATAGGCGTCCAGATGCGGAATTTGCGATCGTAATAGTGCGCGAGGATCCTGCCGTCCCGGTCCATGACCTCGGATGCCGCGGCAGGCCGGTAGTGTTTCAGGGCGGTTACATCGGGAAGGTCGGAAAGGGTCCGGACGACCCAGATGGCAAGGAAAAGGACGACGAGCACAACGGCGCCGAGGGCTGCGAGGAGGGTCTTCTTCATGGTTCGCGGTTACTTCTTCTCGTCCTTGGGGTCCTTGTGCGGCTCATCCCGTCTACAGACGGGACCGGAGTCGACGCCTCAGCCCCCGCCGCCGCGCCGGAGCGCGCCGATGACGAGCATGAAAGCGACGCCGATGAGAATATTGATGAACTGGTTGTCAGACATAAGTGATCACCGAAGAACATTATTAAATTTTATGAAAACGTGCTGACAGGAGATGTTCCTGACCCCTGACCCCTGACTTACTTCTTCCCCACCATGTTCTGAATGATCTCATGGGCCGCGGGACTCATCCAGTCCGCGGCGCCAATGATCTTTTTCCGGACGATCCCTTCGCGATCAACGAGGTAGGTCTCGGGGAATTTCAAGGTCCCGTACGACCTTGCCACCGACTGGTCGGGATTCAACAGCACCGGAAGCGCGAACTTGTTCCTCTGCATGAACTGCCCGACAGCCCCCGCGCCGCCTTCGTCGACGCTCACGGCGAGGATCTCGAGGTTCTTGCCGAAATAGGCGCGGTGCAGGCGTTCAAGCGTGGGAAGCTCCTCGACGCACGGCGGACACCAGGTGGCCCAGAAATGCACCATGACCACCTTCCCCCGGTAGGACGACAGGCTGATCTCCTTGCCTTCAAGAGAAAGAAGGCGGAACTCCGGCGCACGGTCGCCTTCACGGATGATCTTCACCCGCTGACCGCTGTTCTGTCCATAGACGAACAGGAAACCGATGGCAGCCAGGACAGCAATGATCCCGATCAGTGTTGCCTTCTTCATTCCGTTTACCATCCTTTGCGAGCGCTTTGTGCTCCCAGCCGTATGCTCCCGGATGCAGATGCGGAGGGCATTATAACCCTTCATTTCCGCGCGAGCAAGCAAAAATGTGGTATAAATAAACCGGGCGCTCTGATATAATAACGATCTATGATCCGCGAAATAAAATTGCTGGGAAAGGCCAACGACAAGGTCGACTACACCGTCACCATCATGGGCGCCGACCTCAGCAACCGCTATTACTACGAGTCGGTCCCCGAGGGGGACCGTTTCTTCTCCGGCGGGAACGAGTTCATCATCACCAGGAACGGCGTCCGCTACATGGGCACCGGCGGCCAGGTCTGCCAGTACATGTTCGGCGTGGACCTGCCGCTCAAGGACCTCCTCCGCAAGGACGTCTCGAACCGCCTGGTCATGTTCGGCGCCTACTACGACAAGGCTGACAGCATCAGCTTCACCAACACCACGGTGGGCGAAGAGTCCTTCGACCGCATCTTCCTCACCGGCAACGCCGTCTCCAACTACTTTTTTTTCGCGGATATGACCCAGAAGAACGAGATCAGGGAGCTGCAGCGGGAGATCCTCCGGAAGCTCGGCAAACAGGTAAAGCGGAGCCAGGCCGTGGGCGCCCGGGATGACTCCCGGTTCTGCGGCGAGATCTATGATGCCCTGGAGGACCCCAAGGCCTTTGTATTCCTGTTCCGGTTCGTCAACCTGCACAACGAGGAGTATTTCACCTCGTTCAACCAGGTCTACGCCGAGCACAAGCAGATCCCTCCCCAAGACGTGGAGATCCTGAGCGCCCTGTCCGATCTCCACGAGATCCCGCCTTACCAGCAGGAGCGCATGAAGATCGACGGGATGTACAAGCTGACCGAGAACAAGAAGGTCGTCGACGAATATAAGGACATCCTGATCGCCGTTTCGGAAACGGGGGAGGTCAACCCGTCCGAACTGGCGAAACTTTCGCGGCTCCGCACCCTGAGCCTGCGCCTCAATATCCCCAACAACCTCTTCGACACCCTTGACGAACTGCTCCTGAAGGACATGCAGATCATCGAGGTGGAGGAACCGGACTACATTCGCGAGACCCGCGCCATCTGCGAAGGGTTCTTCCTCAAGACCGGAGAGCTCAGGAGCCATGTTGGTCCCGAGGACCTCGTCAAGCTCCTGAAGGCAAAACAGCGTTCCATGACGAACCGCGACCCGGCATTCGAAAGCCTGCTCCTGGATACCGTCCGCGCCGGCGACGAACACGCCCGGGACACCAACGACCTGAGCATCATGGAAGGCATGAGCAGCGTCCTCACCTACTTCGACCGGTATGACAGCACCGCGACCGTGATCAACAATCTTGCATTCATGGAACGCTCATCCCTCGGCGAGGACAGCATCCGGAGCCTCGCCGGCAACATGGCCGTCTTCGACAAGGTGAAACCCGATTTTTTCAAGGAGCTGTTCATCGCGGAGCTGAAGGAAAACCGCTATCTGACGCGGTACGGCAGGAAGAAGGTCGAAAAGCTCTATGAGGGACTGGAGAAGATCCGGTCCGGCGACAGCACCTACCGCGAGGTGTCGTCAACGCTGAATGCCGTCAATGCCGATGAGCGGACCTCCATGGCGATCCACCGCTATATCAAGGACCGGTTCAAGAGCATCTATGCCGAGCTGAACTCCAAGGAGGACCAGGAGATCTTCATCCAGGACCTGAACCGGGAGATCCAGGCCAAAGGGATCGTCAAGGGTCCCATCGTGCACCACATCTATGAGGACATCATCCTCGACATCAGGAAGGAGTCGTTCTATCTCAATAATCTCCTTCCGCACATCATTGTGTCGCGGGACAACCGCGTCCGGGAGGATTTCCTCACGAACAGCGGCCTTGATCGCTTCTATGTGGAAGAACTGGAGCGGGACTACTTCGACATGAACCAGATAGATATGGACATCCTTGAGGAACTCCGAAAATAGCCATGTTCAGAGCACGGATCATCGACCGGTACATCATGCGTGAGCTCCTGGCGCCCTTTTTCCTGAGCATCGCAGTCCTCACGCTCGCCCTCTTCCTGCAGAGGATGTTCCGCCTCATGGAACTCGTGCTGTCCAAAGGATCCACGCTGGCCGCGACGGGAAAGCTCCTGCTGTTTATCATGCCCGGTTTCCTTTCGATAACCATCCCTATGTCGCTTCTCGTCGCGGCGCTCACGGCATTCAGCCGTCTCTCCTCCGACTCGGAAGTGACCGCCATGAAGGCCTCCCGGATCAGCCTCTACGCCATGGTACGGCCGGTGATGCAGTTCTCCATCATCCTGTTCATCGTTACCTCCGTGATCGCACATTTCCTGGCGCCCCATGCGACGTACGCTTTCAAGGCGCACCTCTTTAACATGGTGAAATCACGCGCCATGATCGGCCTGGACCAGGGTGTGTTCAGCAGCACCTTCAACGGCATGGTCATCTACGTTGACAAGATGAACTCTCTGGACGACATCAGCGGCATATTCATCTCCGACGAACGCTCGGGCAGCGAGCCCTACACGATCCTGGCAAAGCAGGGCAGGCTCATCACCAACCCTGACAATTTCAAGGTCACCCTCGTCATGGAACAGGGCACCATCAACACGCAGCCGCATGGCGACGGTGTCTATTCGCTCATGTCCTTTGATGCCGGGAAGCTCTTTCTCGATATCGATGAGGCAAGTTTCAGAAGAAATGATGCCGCGGGGCGCAACATCGATGAACTGGACACCCTCTCGCTGTACCAGAGTTGGCGGTCTGCGCGCGCCGGCAACCTCCCCACGAAGGACCTGGAGATCGAGTTCCAGAAACGCATGTCCGTCTCCTATGCCTGTCTGGTCTTTGGTCTCATCGGCGCGCCGCTCGGCATCCGCAAGAGCCGGTCCGGCAAGTCGGCGGGGATCACGATCTCCATCGGCGTCATTCTCGTTTACTATCTCGTTCTCGGGACGGCGTCACGGTTCGCGGAAAGCGGGGCCCTGTCTCCTGCCGCCGCCACCTGGATCCCGAACGGAATGATCACCGCGGCCGCAATCGCTCTGGTCTATATAAAAGGGAACGAGATCTACTTCGGCATCGGGTTCCGTGTCAACGCTTTCCTGCGCTCCCTGTTGTCATTGTTCAAAAAGGAGCACAAGACACCGTAACTCGGCCGCCGCAGACGGTCCTGCCGAAGCGCACGGTCATCGCGTTGTTCTCTGCCGCACCATAGAGGACCGCTCTTTTTCGTATCGTTGTACGGGATATCATGGAATGAAACTGCTCAGCCGCTACATATTCATCGAGTTCATACGGACCTCGTTCACCATCCTCTCGGGGATACTGGTCCTGTTCCTGTGCGTCACCTTCCTTCGGGAGGCCGACGACTTTATCAAACAGCATGCCAGCGTCATCCAGATCGCGATGTATTATCTCTACAGCATTCCGGGCATGGCGGGCCAGGCACTGCCGTTCGCGGCTCTTATCGGGACCCTGCTCTCCCTCGGCAACCTATCCCGGCACCAGGAGATAACCGCCATGCGCGCCGGAGGCGTCAGCCTTGTCAGCATCGTCGCACCGGTCGTGTTCGGCGGTATCCTCGTCTCCTGCCTCGGGTTCCTGAACAACGAAGTGATCATGCCGGCCTATGCCGCCCGCGCCGCCCACATAAAGAACGTGGAGGTGGGGAAGAAGAAGCAGCGCGTCGTTTTCCAGCAGCGGCGCCTCTGGCTCCGGGGCCCGGACAACAGCATCGCGAACATCAATCTCGTGACCCCGGACCGCAAGGAGATGATCGGCATCAACATCTACAAGCTGAACCCCGATTTCAGCATACGCGAGCGGATCAAAGCCGAACGGCTCGTCTGGGAGGACACGGCGTGGAAGCTCCGGGACGGCCAGAAGTTCATTACGAAGGGCGAAGCCGTCATCACGAAGCCGGCGGACGGCGAGATCTACAACATCGTGGAAAAACCGGAAGATATGAGCATGATCGTCAAGAGCTCGGGCGAAATGAGCTTCAAAGAGCTCTGGGACTACGTACGGCGGCTCAAGTCGAGCGGTTATAAGGCGGTCCGGTACGAGGTGGACCTGCACGAAAAGGTGGCCTTTCCTTTTGCGAGCCTGCTGATGGTCCTGATCGCCACTCCCTTCTCGCTCCAGTCGGTCCGGAGCGGTGGAGCTGCTCGCGGCATAGCCCTGGCCCTGCTGATCACAGCGATCTACTGGGCCCTCTCCAGCGGAGGGCGGGCGCTCGGACTCTCGGGCACCATGGCCCCGCTGCAGGCGGCCTGGCTCGCCAACTTCGTCTTCGCGGTCATAGCGCTGCTGGCCATCTACCGGATGCAGCGACAAGTATAGTCAGTTATAAATGAAATTCCAGCCAAAATGGCGGAATTTCTTTGTAACGTCTTATGGTTACGATGCCCGTATCGTCAAATGTCTTTCGGGTAACGGTAATGAAAAAGATCGAATAGCGTAACCGCTGGACGAAACGGGCGTCGTCACCGTTACCGTAGCCTTTTAGTTCCCCGCACCTTGTCAAAGAAATAGGACGCGGGGCTCTGCCGGCCTGCCCCGACTAGTCGGGGCTTGTCCGGGTCAGGTATATTGACATTCACCGGTCAGGGTGTTACGTTGTGCCAGGAGTGAGAGATAGACCAGCATGAAACGAACTTTTTTCTCCCAAAGCATGCTCGACAGCATGGTGGATGCCGGCAAGATCAAGGTGGACAAAGGCGTCCTGACCATGCTTACGGGCGACAATCCCACCTTTGAACTGAAACAGGCGTACCGTTTCGTCAAGACCATCGACGACTCGGCCGATCTCAACGGCCTCGTGGGGCAGATCAGGTCCGAGGCCGAGCTCAAGGAGTTGGGCGCGGAGATCTACATGGACTCCATCATTTACCGGGACATCGCCTACCAGGCCGATCCCGGATACATCGCGGAAAAGAACGTCCCCGGCCAACCGCCGGCAGCGAAACCCGTTGAGACAGCCGTGACACCCGGGGCAAAGCAGGAGGGACCGCCGGTGACCGCGGCTGAACCGGCCGCGGAAAAAGCGTCTGACGACGATCAGCTCTCCAAGTTCATTATGGACAATCTGCTCTGAGGTCCTCCCAATACTCCATGCTCAGACGGACCGGCACAATTCTCCTCGGCATCTTCCTCATCCCTTTCTGCATTGGATTTTCCTGGCAGCTCGCGGACACCGTGTTCATCATCACCTACCGGCCTCTTATCCCCTACTGGTTTACCGGCGGCTTCCTGCTCTATCTCATCATCCATTTCCTCTTCAAACAACCGATCCTGAGCTACGTGGTCGGCCACGAACTGACCCACGCGCTTTTTGCCATCCTTTTCGGCGGTTCGGTCAAGGCCTTCCACGCGAGCGAGAAAGGCGGCCAGGTCCACCTTACAAAGTCAAACTTCGTCATTACGCTTGCGCCCTACTTCTTTCCCCTGTATACGTTCATCACGCTTGTCGCCATCTGGCTTGCCCGGGCGGCAAACGCGCCCGCCCTGGAGCCGTGGCTGGTCCTTCTCGCCGGCGCCTCGTTCGCGTTCCATATCGTCCTGACCGCGATCTTTCTGCAGACCGACCAGAACGACATCAGGGAGCACGGCGCGTTCTTCTCCTATCCGCTCATCTTCCTGTTCAACATCATTCTTACGGCGCTCCTCATCCGCCTCCTGCTCGCCCAGGACATGAGCTATCCCGCATACCTGATTGATGGTATAATGAAAAGTGTCAGATTGATCGCGTTGGTTATCTTAAAGCTGTATGGATGGATCGCGCAGTAGATTTTCTTTACCCTTGAAAATAGCCCTAACACGAATTTCACGAATAACTGCACGAATGACACAAATACGTCAAATGATGTAAGGTCTGGTCTTTCATTCGTGCCATTCGTCCATTCGTGCCATTCGTGTTCGGCAGTGTTGTTGAGACCAATTCCTTTCTAGAGACAAACATATGCTCATCGTTGGACTCACCGGCGGGATCGCCAGCGGCAAAAGCCTCGTGACCCGGGTCCTGAGGGACCTGGGGGCGCAGATCATCGACGCCGACAAGATCGTGCATGACCTCCTGTCGCCCGGTGAGGACGCGTGCAACGAGGTTATCGGCCATTTCGGCGGGAGCATCCAGCTGCCTGACGGCACCATTGACCGAAGGAAGCTGGGAGATATCATTTTCAATCATCCCGAAGAACGCGCCTGGCTCAACCAGTGCATCCATCCCCGCGTGTTCCAGGCCTACCAGACCCGGGTCCACCACCTGCGTGAACGCCAGCCCGACGCCATCGTGGTGATGGACGCGGCGCTCCTGATCGAGACCGGTTATCACAAGAGGATGGACAAGCTCATCGTGGTCTATGCCGCGCAGAAGGACCAGGTGAAGAGGCTTATGGAACGGGACCGTTTCACCCTCGAGCAGGCGCTGGCGAGGATCTCGAGCCAGATGCCCCTGGAGGAAAAGCGGAAGCATGCCGACTACGTGATCGACAATACGGGGACCCGTGAATCATCGGAGCAGCAGACCCGGGAGATCTACGAGAAGCTCAAGCAGGAATCAGGGAGGCGGGAATGAAACAGAGCAGCACCAGAATTGTCCCCATGACGAAGGCCCATATCATTGCGTGCAGCGACATCGTGGCGTCCTCGGAGCCCTGGAAGTCCCTGCGGGAAAGCGTTGATTTCCTGCCATCCATAAAAAGGAAGCAGGCCTTTGTGGCGGTGATCGAGGGGGCTGTGGCGGGGTTCGTGGTCTTTACCCATGAGCCGGTCTTCGCCCGCGGCGGCTACCTCCGCGCCATCGGCGTGTCGCCTGCGATACGGGGGTTCGGCATAGGGAAGCTCCTGATGGCCTTCGCTGAAAAGTCCACGGCAAAGCAAGCCCCAAACTTCTTTCTCTGCGTTTCGTCCTTCAACCGGTCCGCGCAGGCCTTCTACCGGAAATGCGGATATACAAAGGTCGGCAAGATCGAGGGTCTTATCCGGAAAGGCGCGGCGGAGTATATCTACTGGAAGAAACTGCGGTGATATCCCGGTCTTAACTGCTTCAGGCATCATGAACGAACAAAGGCGGTGAGGGAATGACCTCACCGCCTTTGCTTTTTTCAGCTTTGCATGCACCAGACGCGTACGGGACAGGACCTATGGACAGAGCATGCGGTTCCAAGCCTCTACATGCTCTCCTGTACTAACGTCCAAGGACAGGCCGCAATAAAGGTTGTTCATCAAGTTCGCTTCGCAGCTTGGCGTCCGGATCAAGCATGCTCCTGGAGTACGGCTCTGCAGCGAGGACACCCTGCAGCTTGATATCCGCATCGAGCACGCTCCTGAAATATGGTTCTGACTCCAGAACACCGTGTAATTTTATATCCTGATCGAGCATGCTCCTGGAATACGGTTCCGGTTCCAGTACACTCCTGAACTGCGGCGCCTCATCAATGTAACGGACAGGACTTGAACATCCAGCCGTTATCATGATCACACAAACAATGATCGCTGCTGTCCTATAGCATGCCGCGATACGCATCGTCCACGCTCTTGACTCAAGGAGTAAGCGCATTACCTATAATTCAACTATAGACACGTCTTTCTCCCTTGTCAACCCTCCCTGATGGCCAGGGGAACTGCCGGCACAGAATACCGGGCCGGCATCAACCTCCCTGAATGGCCTCGTACAATCCCCATACACCGAACAGGATGAACGTGATCGCGGCGAACCACTTGACCTGCTTTTCCGGAAGTTTCTTATGGAGGACGATCCCGACGATGATGCCGATGGCGTCGGCGATGAGCATACCCGCAGTGGTCCCGGTCCAGACGGGGATGATGGTGTTGAAGTCCGCGGCAAGGGCCACCGTGGCAAGCTGGGTCTTGTCGCCCATCTCGGCGAAAAAGAACGCGATGGCCACGGTCCAGAAGGGGCTGAAGTTATACTTCTTATCCTCGCCCTCAAGTTTGTCTCCCCTGATGGTCCAGAGCCCGAAGATGATGAAGGATGCAGCGGCCGCGATCTTGATGTACTGCATCGGGACGAGGTGCGTGAGGTAGTTGCCGGCAAGCACCGCAAGGAGATGGTTCACCGCCGTGGCCCAGAAGACGCCCCACATCACCGTCTGCCACCGGATCCGGGCAGCGAACGCCATGGCAAGGAGCTGGGTCTTGTCGCCCATCTCGGCGAGCACGACGAAGGCAAGCGAGGTCCAGAATGCGATCATTATAGAATTCCTCTTTTTTACTGCTTCTCAGGCTGAACAGCACCCTATTTTACCGCAGAGATCGCAGAGAACGCGGAGAAATATCTTTCAAACGACCATAAGATCATTATAAGGCCCTGCCTACTCTGCGCACTCAGCGCCCTCGCCTGGAGGCGCCTACTTCTGGCTGCGGTGAGAACATTTCATTTCAGTATTTCCTTTTGCTTTTGGATCAGCTGTTTAATGCCTTTTTCTCCCAATGCCAGCAGCTTCGCGAGCTCGGCCTTGGAGAACGGTTCCCCCTCCGCCGTGCCCTGAATCTCGACGATCCCGCCCTTCCCGGTCATCACCAGGTTCATATCCACTTCGGCGCCGGAATCCTCGGTATAGCAGAGGTCAAGCATGGGTTTGCCGTCCACAATGCCGACGCTCACCGCGGCGAGGTGGTCGAGGACCGGAACGTGCGCGATCGTCCCCTGCTTCTTCACATGCCGCAGGGCATCCACCAGGGCGATGTAGGCGCCGGTGATGGAGGCCGTGCGCGTCCCGCCGTCCGCCTGGACCACGTCGCAGTCGATAAGCACCGACCGTTCGCCCAGGGCCTTCATGTCCACGACGGAGCGGAGCGCCCTGCCGATGAGCCTCTGGATCTCGTGGGTCCGGCCGCCGATCCTGGCCCGCTCCCGCTGGATGCGCTGGGCCGAGGAGCGCGGCAGCATTGCGTATTCCGCGGTCACCCATCCGGTGCCCTTGCCCCGCAGGAACGGGGGGACCGAGTTCTCCACCGTGGCCGTGCAGATGACCCAGGTATCGCCCATCTGGATCAGGACGGAACCTTCGGCGGATTTTATGTAGTTCCTGGTGATCTTCAACTTGCGGAGCTCGTCCGCCTTTCTGCCGTCAATACGCATTGAATCCTCCATGAAATTTAACCACGGGTCCCGAAATACGGGACACACTGATGGACACGGTACGACCGAAACAAATAAATCGAAAGAAGCAACAATTCCGTATTTTTTATCTTTATATCAAGAAGAACTTTGGTTTGTCTTTATCCGTGTGGCGAAGCCCCGTGTGCGACGAGGTCGCCTGTGGTTACCAATGTTCGATGTGTTTCAGAATTGAAAATACTTCGCTCTGCCCTTCCCGACGCGATTCGTCCTTTTCAACATCTTTTCCACAAACAGTTTCGCCTTTTCCACAGCCTTTTCCACAGGCAATCCCTTCCCTATGAACACGGCAATCGCCGAGGAAAGCACGCATCCCGTGCCGTGAAACTCGCCTTCTTGACGTTCCGTGGAAAAGCTCAGGACCGTTTTTCCGCCATAAAGAGTGTCAATTGCCGGTCCTTTTCCATGTCCGCCTTTGATCAGCACATACCGCGGCCCCATGTCCATGAGCGTCCCGGCCGCGAAATCCATGTCCTCGTCGGTCATTATCCTCATCCCTGTCAGGACCTCGGCCTCGGGGATGTTCGGCGTGATCACCCGCGCCAGGGGAAAAAGCTCCTTCTGCATGGCTCGGACGGCATCACGCTTAAGCAGTGTCTTCCCGGAACTGGAGCGAATGACCGGATCGACGACAAGGTTCACGATCCGGTAGTTGCGCATTGCGCTCGCTACCGCAATCACCGTCTGCCGCGTAAGCAGCATCCCGGTCTTCACGGCATCAGGCTTGATGTCGGAAAGAAGTGTATCGATCTGCTGCGACAATTCCCGGGGAGGAATGGAATAACTTCCCGTGACGCTAGCGCTGTTCTGCGCCGTCAGCGCGGCGGGTATGGCCATGCCATGGGCGCCGAGCGCCTGGAAGGTCTTGAGGTCTGTCTGGATGCCCGCGCCCCCCGACGGATCGGAGCCGGCGATGGAAAGAACCTTTATCATAAAGATTTCACCACGGAGACACGGAGGCACAGAGGACGGCCAGATCAACAACAGATGCTTGTGTTGTTTTTCTCGGTGACCTCTGTGCTCTCTGTGGCAAAAGAAGATTTACGAATTTTTACTTTATCGGATCAGATCTTCTCGAATCAATCCAATTTCAGCTTTATCAGCGCCAGCGGATCGACCTTCGCTCCCTGCACGCGCACGCCCCAGTGCAGGTGCGCGCCCGTTGACCTGCCGGTCGACCCCACAAGGGCGATCACATCGCCCTTCGTGACCGCCTGGCCGTACTTGACGTTGATCTTCGAGAGATGGAAGAACATGGTGTAGATGCCCTGGCCGTGGTCGAGCACGACGCTGTTTCCCGAGTAGAACTGATCGTCCACAAGGATGACGACGCCGTCGTTCGGCGCCTTCACCGGCTCCCCTTCGTCGGCGGTGATGTCCACCCCCGAGTGGGGGTTCTTCGGGATGTCGTTGATGATGCGGCGCACACCGAAGGGCGTGCCCATCGCTTTCCCCGGCAGCGGGTCCATAAAACTTCCCTGCCAGACGCGGAGGGAATCGAACGGCCAGATGGCCGCCATCTTCCTCTGCTCCCTGTCCGCCCGCGCCTCGTTCTCCGGAGAGAGGACCACCATGTCCTCCGGCAGCGTCAACTTTTGTACGGGATATTTCTTTTTGGCGATCACCACGTCGCTAGTGAGCGGCTTTCCGTCCACGGTCAGGCTGAGCGGATAGGTCCCCGGATCGGTTTTGAGGTCTATGCCGACGACGGCCTTGAAGGCGTTCTTCACGGGATTGAAGTAAAGGTGTTTCCCGTTGAACGATCCCTCGACAGGTCCGGCGGCATTCTTCACGGTCACAGTCATAAGATCCCCGGGTCCGACCTTCTTCGGTGAGAGCACGATCGACGGCTCCACGGCAAAAGAATATTTTCCTGAGACCAGACCGATGAGGATAATGAAAATGATATGGATTACTTTATTCTTCACTCCGCACTCCGCCTTCCGCACTGAACTGTTCCCCCTGACCCTTGTCGTATCCCGCATTTCGCATTATTATTTTCTTTCTCCTGACTTCTGGCTCCTGGCTCCTGGCTCCTTCTTGAGGTACTTCGACACTCCCTTCATGGAGCAGAACTCGCCGCACATGCTGCAGACGTCGGATTCCTTCGGCAGACTGGATTCGCGCAGTTTCCTCGCCCGTTCGGGGTTGATGGACAGCTCGATCTGCCCCTTCCAGTCGAGCGCTTTCCTCCGCCGCGCCATCTCCTTGTCCCACTCCATGGCGCCCGGGACGCCTTTGGCGATGTCGGCTGCGTGGGCCGCGATGCGTGAGGCAATGACGCCCTCGCGCACGTCCTCGAGATCGGGCAGGCGCAGGTGCTCCGACGGCGTGACATAGCACAGGAAGTCCGCGCCCGCGGCGCCCGCGATGGCCCCGCCGATGGCCGAGGTGATATGGTCGTAGCCGGGCGCGACGTCGGTCACGAGCGGCCCGAGCACGTAGAACGGCGCGCCTTTGCAAAGCTCTTTCTGGATCTTGATGTTCGTCTCCACCTGGTTGATCGGAACATGCCCCGGCCCCTCGATCATCACCTGCACGCCGGCGTCATGGGCATGGTCGCGAAGCTCTCCCAGGGTGATGAGCTCCTGGATCTGCGCGCGGTCCGTGGCGTCGGCAAGGCAGCCCGGCCGCATGCCGTCGCCGAGCGACAGGGTCACGTCATATTTCTTCGATATCTCAACGAGGCGGTCATACTGCTCGAAGAGCGGGTTCTCGGCGTCGTTGGTGATGATCCACTCCAGATGGAACGCGCCGCCGCGGCTCACCACGTCCATGATCCTGCCCTGGTTCCTGAGCCGCTCCACGCTCTCCCGGGTCACGCCGCAGTGCACCGTGATGAAGTCCACGCCTTCGGCGCACTGCTGCTCGATGACGCGGAACAGAAGGTCCGGGTCCATCTGGACGATGGACCTGCCCTGCTCCACGGTCTCGACCGCTGCCTGGTAGATGGGCACCGTGCCGATGGCAACGGTGGACTGCCGCAGGATCTCCTTCCGGATCCCGACGATCGGCCCGCCCGTCGAGAGGTCCATCACCGCGTCGGCGCCCGACGCGACCGCCACCTTGAGCTTCTCGATCTCGTCCTCGATGGACATGCGGTCCTTGGAGGTGCCTATGTTCGCGTTGATCTTGGTCCGGAGGCCCTTGCCGATGCCGAGTGGCGTGATGCTCGTGTGCCGGGTGTTCCGGGTGATGACGATGGTGCCCGTAGCGATGCCGTCGCGGACATATTCGACGCTCACGCGTTCGGCCCGCGCAACGGCCTCCATCTCGGGAGTGATGTTTCCTTTTCGTGCCTCTATGATCTGGTTCATGACCTACCTCACCTCTCTGGCTCCTGCGGATAGCGGGCCTAACGGGGAGCGCAATCGCTGCAACGGAACTTTTCTATGATCTTTTCCGCCTGAGCGAACTTGCTCGCGGCCGTCTTGATGTCGGGAGCAGCAAGTATCGCCGATATCATTGCCACACCGGCTACGCCGGACATAACGACTTGCTGGATATTCCCACCATTAATGCCGCCAATGGCGAATATTGGGACAGCAACATCTACAATGAGTTGTTTTATGTCATTTAATCCCACCGGCGCCCCATATTTCACCTTTGAAGGCGTCTCGAATATGGGTCCAAAAGTTATGAAATCGGCTCCGCCTGCCACCGCTGCCTTAGCTTCTTCCAAATTATGGGTCGAAACGCCGATCAGCATGGACGTTCCAACTACCTTCCTGGCTGCATTGGCCGGAATGCTCTGATGCCCGAGATGCACCCCGTCGGCATCCACGGCCACCGCTATATCCACCCGGTCGTTGATAAAGAGCTTTGCCCCGAACTCGCGGGTAATGGACCGAAGCTCCTGCGCCAGCGCCAGCAACTCCCGGATAGGCAGGTCCTTCTCCCGGAGTTGGACACACCGGACCCCGCCCTCGAGAGCCAGGCGAACCGCCTCGGGCAGCGGCTTCGTCGCGACCTTACGGTCGGTTATGAGATAGATCCTAAAATCGAGCATCATTTCAAATTGGAAATATCAAATTGTAAAATGTAAATTGAACTGCGCAGTTCAATTTGAAATTTGCTATTTACAATCTGCAATTTCCAATGCCTCCCGCCTCCGTCTTTACCCCCCGATCATCCCCTCGATCGGGCTGCTGGCAGTAGCATAGAGCTTCTTCGGCATCCTGCCCGCCTTGTAGGCGAGCCGTCCTGCCATGACGCCGTATTTCATCGCCTCGGCCATCATGATCGGGTCCCTGGCAGCCGAGATCGCCGTGTTCAGCAGCACGGCGTCGCAGCCAAGCTCCATGGCAATGGCAACGTCCGAGGCAGTGCCCACGCCGGCGTCCACGATGACCGGCACCTTCACGGTCTCTATGATGATCCTGATGTTGTAGGGGTTCCTGATGCCGAGCCCGGAACCGATGGGCGCGGCCAGCGGCATCACCGCCGGGCAGCCGATGTCCACAAGCTTCTTCGCCATGATGGGATCATCGCTCATGTAGGGCAGGACGATCAGCCCTTCCTTCAGCAGCACCTTCGCGGCCTCGAGCGTGGCTTCATTATCGGGAAAAAGCGTCCTCTCGTCGCCGATCACCTCAAGCTTCACCAGCTTCGTGATGCCCGCCTCGGCAGCCAGCATGGCCGTCCGTATGGCGTCCTTGGCGGTGTAGCAGCCGGCCGTGTTGGGAAGGATCTTATATTTCTTCGGATCGATGTAGTCGAGAAGGTTCTCCTTGGATTTGTCGACGATGTTCACGCGCCGCACCGAGACCGTCACCACGTCCGTGCCCGATGCCTCGATGGCCCGCCGCGTCTCGTCGAAATCCTTGTACTTCCCCGTGCCCACCCAGAGCCGGGACTTGAACTCGATGCCTGCTATGACAAGATTATCGTTTGACATTTTTAAATACCTCCGAACAACAGACTAATGTTTTGCCACGGATGAACACGGAGGATGTTGTAGGGGCGGCCCTGCGTGGCCGCCCGCATCAGGGCAACCACATAGGGTTGCCCCTACATAAATCAACGCCCGTGTTTCCTTCGCGTCCCTCGCGCCTTCGCGGTAAAAGCTTCTATTTTGTCTTTTTCTTCTCAGCCTTCTTCTTCGCGGGCACGCCGCCCCGCGCATGGACCTGCACATAACAATTATAGGAGGTGAGCGTCTTTCCGCTCTCGCGGTCCGTGCTCTTCTTATATACCACCTGGAGCCGCGTCTCCTCTTCCTCGAATTTCAAGAGATCTTTGAGCCGGGACAGCACGCTGTCCACAAAGGCCTTGCTGCCGGTGATCCTGACGCCGTCCTCGGCGTAGGTGCTGCCCTCGTGGGTGTACCGCACCGGTTTGGGGCTCAGCTTCTGGTTCGCACGCAGTTTCGACCAGTGTTTCAGAAAAGGTTTTTTCTCCATGAAATCCTCCTTTTTTGAATCTTGACTAGTGGTCTTGTCTTTATATTTTTCCCCGTGTCCGTCTTTACCCGCCTCCCATGAAACTCACCACTTCCAGGGCATCACCATCTTTGAGTACGGTTACTGCGTAATCTGCTTTTTTGACGATCTCCCCGTTCCGCTCCACCGCCACCCGCTGGTGCTGGATGTTCAGGTGTCCGAGCAGGCCGATGACCGTGATGCCGTCGGGGACGTCCTTCTTCTTACCGTTGAGGATAATGGTCATATGTTCAGTTCAACCCATTGCAACCACAGATAAACACAGATGGACACAGATACGGCAAGGGAAGTATTGCCGCTGAAAATAGCATCTTTAGTTATTTATGACTTTATCTGTGTTCATCTGTGGTTAATATTCTTTTAGTTGTTGACGTTCTCCTTTGCAGTTCCCCTATGACAAACAAAAAACCGCATCCCGGGATAGGATACGGCTTGAGAGGTTGGATATGCACGTTCATTCTCGCCTTCCCTACGCCGGAACTACCCGGATCAGGTTCCAAGGGTCGTCCTCAAAAGGACTCTCAGCCATGCGGCTCCCCCAGCTTTATGTTTTGGTACAATACCGCAGAAAGCGCTCGCAAGTCAACGATTTTCCTCCCCCGAATATACCCCGCCGATCCACTTGACAAGGACTTGCATTTTAGGGCATGATACCAGCACCGAACCACTACGAACATTTCCCTCTCAAGTGTTGATCCTATCTTTCAGGAGGGTTCCCCCATGCGCCGATGGTCATGGATCCTGTGCCTCGCCTTTTTCTCCTTCATCCTGACGACCCCGGCCCCGGCCGCGAACTCACCGGCAGACTGCGAGTCCGCGGCAAAGCTGTCCGACGACGCCAGCGAGGTCTTCCTGACAAACCCCACCGTGGCCGAGAAGAAGCTCAAGGAGGCCATCGGCCTCTGCCCCAAGAGCGCCTCGCTCCACCTGAACCTCGGCATGGTCTACTTCCAGAGCGGCAGGCTCAAGGACGCCGAGGACCGGATCAGCCAGGCCATCCTGCTGAACGCGAGTTACGCCAAAGCCCTGAACGCCATGGCCTACATCCAGTACGTCAAGGCGGGCGGCGACAAGAAGTTCGGCGAGGGCCTCGCGGCCAAGGCCGTTGAGCTCGAGCCGAACAACCGGCAGTACAAGGTCACGCTGGAGCTGTACACGGCGAACGTGGACACGCCGCCAAAGACCGGCCAGAGCCGCCCCGACGCCATCGGCGTGATCATCGGGAACAAGAACTACCGCAACCCCACCCTGCCCGCCGTGAAGTTCGCGGCCCAGGACGCGGCCATCATGAAACGCTACCTGGTGGACTCGCTCGGCTACGACGAGAACAACATCATCCTGATGCGCGACGCTACGTTCATCGACCTGGTGAAGCTCTTCGGCGACGCCCAGGACCACCGGGGCATCCTGTACAACCGGGTGCGCAAGGGCTCCTCGGAGGTCTTCATCTACTACTCCGGCCACGGCGCACCGGACAGTGTGTCGAAGAAAGCCTACCTCGTGCCCGCCGACGCGGACCCCACGGTGATCCGGCTCACGGCCTATCCCCTCGACACGCTCTACATGAACCTTGCGAAGCTGAACAAGGAGAAGATGCCGAAGAACATCACCATCGTCCTCGACTCGTGCTTCAGCGGCGGGTCCCAGGAAGGCATGATCATCCCCGACGCCAGCCCCATCTTCATCGAGACGACCACCTCCGCCCTGAACCAGAAGAACACCGCGGTCTTCACGAGCGCCAAGGGCAACCAGATCAGCTCGTGGTATCCCGACAAGAACCACAGCCTCTTCACCTACTTCTTCCTGAAGGCGCTCAAGACCAGCGTTGCCGAGGGTAAAACGCTGACGACCGGCGACCTCGAGAAGGCCCTGCTGGCCCCGGAGAGCGTGAACGACCACGCTTGGCGGCTGTACAACCGTGAGCAGGAGCCGCAGATGAACGGCGACCGGGGCGTCGTGCTGTTCCGGAAGTAATACAGCTTGCCAGCCTGTCAGTATGTCAGCTGACCTTAAGGAGGTTTTCCATGAAAAAGCTCATCGCCATACTCGTCCTGCTTGGGTTCCTTCTGCCTATGCCGGTGCGGGCGCAGCTCATCCCCGAGTTCGATCCGGTGGAAAAGAAGCTCCGTACGCCAATGACGCTTGAGGAAAAGATGACCGAGGACTTCAAGAAGACCGGTGAGCCCGCCAAGGCCGGCGAAAAACCCGGGGAAGGCAAGTCCAACTGGTGGAAGTGGGCGCTCGGCGCTCTTATCGTCGGCGGCATCGCTGCTGCTGCCGGTGGCGGCGGTGGCGGTGGTGGTGGCGCTGCCCCTCCACCGACGACCGGTACGGTCTCGGGTTCCTGGTAGTGCTCGTTTCTCCCATCATGCTCATTGGACGGAGTGATTATCTATGAAACGCACATTTGCTATCGGACTTCTTTTCCTCGCGGTACTGTCCCTGTCCGCCTGCGGCAACAGCGAGATGGCTGGGACTGATCAAGGCATGGGCGGCATCACTGCCACCGCGGTCTGGCCGGGCAGCGGCGCGTCAGCGAAGTCTGGCGCCGTGTTCCAAAAGGCTCCCGCCGAGGTGGCCTGGGTCCGCATGATCGTGTCCAAAGGCACGACGACCCTTCAGGCAGATTTCGCTGCCGCCGCCGGCAGCGGCAGTATCGCGAGCGTTCCTGCGGGATCGGGCTGGACGCTGACGTTCCAGGGACTGAACTCGGGCAAGACTGCCGTCTATTATCAAGGATCTAAAGACGGCATCACCGTGACCGGTGGGGCAACGACGAATGCAGGCAGTGTGGCGATGTATGTTGAAGGCGGCATGTCCGGGCTCCTGGATACCAGCTTCGATACCGACGGTATGGCCGTGACCTCGTTCGGCACCAGCACCGCCAGCCAGGCAACCGGACTGGCGGTCCAGCCGGACGGCAAGATCGTGGTCGTGGCGAATTCCTGGTGGGTAGGCGGGCCCACTTCAGCATCGCACATCATTCGGTATAATCCCGATGGGACACTGGATCCCGGTTTCGGGAGCAGTGGGATCGTGTCAGTCCTGACGGGTACGGTAATTCCGACCACCTATGCCATCGCTATCCAGCCAGACGGCAAGATTATTATAGCAGGCTCAAGTGGACCGGACAGTTTTATAGCGCGGTACCTTCCCGATGGCAGGCTCGACAACTCGGCGAACGATCCTTTGGGAAATCTGGCTGGCTCAGGATGGCTTGCGGTGAATCATGGCGGCGGCGACCGTTACAACGGGTTGGCAATCGCGAGCGATGGCACGATCGTTGCCACGGGACAAGCTGTGCCAGGCTCCGCATGGGTCTTTTCACTCTTGAGACTTAGCACAAGCGGCAGCGTCATCACATCGGTAACGGCCACTGCCAGATCTTCGGCCAATGATTACGGCCATGCCGTTGCCATTTCAGGCGACGGCAGCATCTTCGTTGGCGGCGACTCATGGATCACAAGCGAGTCGGACTTTGCGCTGATAAAGTTCAACTCGAGCGGTAGCAAGGTAAATCAGTCCGTCCTCGATGTTGGTTTCGGCAAGCGCGAGCTTGGCCGGGCGATCGGGATCCAATCCAACGGCAAGGTCCTCATGGCAGGCCCTGCCGGCTGCGACAGTCTATCAAAATCCTGTTTTGGCATCCTACGCTTCAACGCCGACGCCACGATCGACACGGGATTCGGCGCTTCCGGCAAGGTGTTGACGACCTTCAACGGCACTACCTCTGCCGAGGCATACGCGTTGAAAGTGCTGCCGGATGATTCTTTTATCATCTTCGGCGACGTTAACAACGGCACGAGATGGGTCTTCGGGATCGCCAAGTATGATTCTTCGGGTAATCTGGATGTGACCTTTAATCCTTCCGGACCCCAGCCCGGAACACTAATGACCGCCATAGGCACCGACATGCCTGGCAATTGCCTAACCTGCGGCGCGGTCGTTGATCAAAGCTTTGGGCTTGGCATCCAGTCCGATGGGAAGATCATCACTGCGGCATATTCGGTCGCTCCAGCCTCCAATAACAATATTGCCCTCGCCCGGTACTGGAACGACGTGACGACCAAGGGAAAGATCTACGGCGTCGGCGGCAATCAACTTGCCGTCACGACCACTTACTCCAGTTCAACAGCCACGACGCTCTACAAACTGTATATGGTACAGACGCCGAGTTCAACGGCCGTGTCGCTCGTGAACGCCGCAGTGGACGCATCGGCGAATCGGCTCTACACCTCCGATAACGGCGGCGGCACCGGCAATAAAGTCTACGTCATTGACACGATCAACAATATGACGCTAACCTCCATAACGGTTGGCACAGGTCCCGGCGCGGTACTATCTCCCCAAGGCACTCACAGACTGTATGTCTCGAACAATGGCAATGCGAACAACGGAACAACTGTCTCGGTTATTGATACGAGCGACAACACGGTGATTGCGACCATAACAGGATTGAGCGGCCCCAGGGGTCTAACCTTCGACCCTACCGGTAACCGGCTGTATGTCGTCAATAGTGCAAGCAACACGGTCTCGGTCGTTGATACGCTAACGAATACCATCATTCCGTCCGCGACCCTGTCGGGCTTCAATGACCCCGTCAGCGCGGTATTTGATCCGGCAACGAGCAAGCTGTTCGTGACGAATCAGGGCGCCAACACAGTATCGGCGATCAATATGAGCACGGGTGCCAGGTCCGAAATTCCGGTCGACACCGGCCCGTTCCGGCTTGCGCTGGACAGCGCTGCGCAGCGTCTGTACGTAACGAACTACAACTCCGGAGTTGGAAATACGGTCTCGGCCATCAACACTTCTACCAACGTGGCCTTCGATACGATCACGGTCGGCACCGGCGCGCGGAGCGTAGGGATGGATGCAGCCGCAAAGATACTCTACGTCGACTGCATGGGAGATCTGACCGGGTACGTGATCGATGTGGCGAGCGATACGAACACCGTGATCTCGACCAGCGCTGGCGGCGGAATGCATATGGTCGTCGTTCCTTGACCTGATGTACATACGACGCAAAAGAGCCGCAGGGTACCCGCCCCGCGGCTTTTTAATTTTCCCGCTTTGTTTGCTCCGGACCGGCTGCTACGCCCGCACCTCATACCCCACGGTCTGCTCCACCCACTACGACGAATCCAGCCTACCAGTGCGCTTTCACGTGGGGATACTTCAGTATCTTCTCATCCTTGGTAATGAGTGTGGCGTTCAAGGTTCGGGCCGTGGCAATAATGATACGGTCGGCGGGATCTTCGTGCAGAGCACCCGGCAGCTCCACGGAATCAACCGCGATCTGCGTGTTCACCGGCACAAAATGCAGGAACGGCAAGGCCTCGGACCTGGCGATCCAGTCACGTACGTTCATGGTCAGCTTCAATCTCCCCCGCTTTTCCAGGACAGCCACTTCCCAGGCGCTGATGGCGGACACATGGACCTCACCGGCTTCCATGGCCTTGTTGACGGCGCTCCGGGCCTTCCCTGACAGCAGCGCCGGATCACTGGCCCACCATATCCACGTATGCGTGTCCAGGAGGATCACTTCAGGCCATCCCACTTCTCCCCCGCCGGCTTCAGGGGCTCGTCATACTTCAGGACGGAACCCCGGAGCGACTTCAAAGCGTCAGCAGGCCGCTCAGCGTAGGGTACGACCTTCAGGACCGGCTTTCCATGGTCCGTGATGATGACCTCCTCACCCGTTTCCTGGATCTTCCGGAAATACTCAAGCGCATGCGGCTTGAACTGCGACTTGGTGACGACCTTGCCCATGGGATATCCTCCGCGCAATTACAAAATGACCATGGTCATATTACCATGGTCATTTTTTCCTGTCAAGCGGCTTTCGGTTTTGTTCACAGGCCTCGCCCTACTCCCTCACCTCATATCTCACGGTCTGTTCCACCCACTGCGACGGGTCCATCTCCGACAGTTCACCATGCATCAATCTCAGTGACGTCCATTGCAAAGCAGCATACAACATGCTTTTGACATTGCATATATCTTTGAATTATATTAGAGTGAATACGTATGAGTCCAACAGTATTTAGAGAAAAAGGTTATCGGTTCTATTTTCTCTCCAATGAGGAGTTGCGGATCCATGTGCATGTGACCTGCGAGGACGGCGAAGCCAAATTCTGGTTGGAGCCGCTCGTTTCGCTGGCCGTATATCATGGTCTCAATCAAAAGAAGCTTCAGGAGATACAAAAGATCGTTGAGGTGCGCGCAGATGAGATCAAAAAAGCCTGGCAAAAACATTTCGGCAAGCGTTGAAAATATCACTCCCTTCGGCATCTGGCTCCTGGTGAAGAACAAGGAGTATTTTCTTCCCTACCGGGATTATCCTTATTTTCAAGACCGGCCTTTGTATGCCATTCAAAAGGTGCAATTGCTCCACGAGTACCATTTATATTGGCCCGAACTGGACATTGACCTTGAGGTCGATGTCCTTGAGCACCCAGAGCACTATCCGCTTGTATCAAAAACTGCTGCACCGCATGCAGGCAAACGCGTTCTCGCTCATCGCTGAAGTGTAGAATTTAAGAACATCCTCCCTCCCAATAACCCAGCTAAACAAAAGCCGCAGGCTGTTGAGCCTGCGGCTTTTTTAATTCCTCATTCTGGACGAGTTGCCTACTCCCTCACCTCATATCCCACGGTCTGTTCCACCCACTGCGACGGGTCCATCACCGACAACTCCTTCATGAGGTCCGTGATGGTCAGGTCCTGGCCCTTCACGTCCTCAAGGAGCGCTGACCGCTCCTTCGTGGCGATGATCAGCACCGACTCCACCGCCTTCTTCCTGCCCTTGGGCGTCCGGACCTTGAGCTTCAAGCCCCCCTGTCTCTGCGACTCCTCGGGGAAGACGATCTCCCTGCCCGCCGGCAGCTTCTCCTGCTTCACATATTCGTTCGGGTAGAGCTTGATCAGGGCCCCGAACTGGTCCACGCTGAAGAGGCTGAGATACGCATCCTGATTGGCTGTGGCGCGGATCACGATCTCGTCGTTGTTCTGGAACACGGGGCTTGCCGCGGCCTCTTGCTTATCGCTCCGGTGGACAAAGGCCTTCTTCACCGCGAAGTTTCCCCGTCGCTCGGTATGAAGAGGTTTCACCCAGGCCTCTATCTTCGTGCTGCACGACACCTGTTCGTCCTTCGTCGCGCAGGAGCTCTTGAGCACGTTCTCCTTTACGATGATGCCGCGTGTGGCCGTGTGCACCAGATCATTAATGAGCTGGAAGTTGTAGATCGTCGAGGACCCGTGGACCTCTACGCCCGTGGCCTTCTCGAGAGCAGTGCGCCGGGCGTTGTTCAGCGCAGCCGCCTTTGCCTGCCCCATGGTCGAGTCGTCGCCCAGGAGGATCGCGCCCTCTGCCTCCACCCGTACCGGCTCGTCAACAGCCGCAAATGCCGGCAGCGCGAGCAAAACGATGGTCATTGCCATTATCGATCTTTTTGCGCACATACTCATGTCGATCCCCCTTGGCATCCGGCATCACAGCAAAGGACTTTCCGGCCCTTGAATGTTTTCCGCACTCATCACTCCCCGCAGTTGATCTTTCACCGTGTCACCGTGTCGGTTTTTCTTTTCCCCGTGTCCGCTCTTACCCGTTCAGCAGCTTCACCACCGTCATCCCGTCCTCTAAATGGTCGATGATGTTCAGCGCCCCGAACGACTGATCGATGCGGAACAGGTTGAGCGGCGGCAGCCCCAGGGCGTCAGCCAGGATGACCCGGTTCACGCCGCCGTGCAGGAGCAGAGCGATCTCCTGGTCCGGATGGGACGAGACGATCTTCCTGTACTCCGGCAAGATACGGTTCTTGACATCGATCAGGCACTCGCCTTCCGGCGGACGGTAATTAAGCAGATCCGCGCGCCAGGCAACGAACTCCTCGGGATAGCGCTGCTGGATCTCCTCTTGCGTGAGCCCTTCCCACTTCCCCACGCTCCGCTCCCGGAGCACACGGACCGGCGTAGGCGTCAGACCCAGGCGCTCCGAGACGATCTCCGCGCCTTTGACCGACCGGATGAGGTCGCTGGAATAGACCGCCTTTACCGGTTTCCCTTCCAGGAGGCCGGCAAGCCGGTGCATCTGCTCAATGCCCCGCTCCGTGATATCCACGTCGATATGGCCATTGTAGCGCTTCTCGCCGCCGTTCGCCACCTCGCCGTGACGCATGAGATAGACACGAGTTGTCATAGTAGATCAGCCTGTCGCATGTCAGCCAGCCAACAGGCACTCCTTAAACCTTGAACGTTGAATTTATTTACTACCTTTCGCTCAGCAAGAACACGAACAGGAGGAACGTCAGCGCCTCGTTCATTTCGCTGATCGCCCCGACGGAATCTCCGGTGACGCCGCCGACCTTGCGGACGACGAACCACCGCCAGAAGAATGTCACCAGCCCGACAGCAAGGGGAATGCCGACCGCGAGAACAGCGGTCCGGGTGTCATACTGATAGATCACGAATCCGGAAAGACCGACGGTGATCACCGACGCGGCGAGGAGCCCCCCCAGCCGGACATGGCCTACAAAGGCCTTGCCCATGCCATCCTCCCGTCCGTAGCCTGCCTGGAACATCATAAGCATCTGGGACCACCGGCTGAACGCAGGCGCCGTCAGCAATGCCGCGGTCTTGTAGTCATAGAAGAGGGTGTTCAGGCAGGCATACTTGATCAGGAGGATGAAGACGATGCTGAGTACGCCGGCAGTCCCGATCCTGCTGTCCCGCATGATGGCGAGCCGGGACTCCTGGTCCCTGCCGCCCATGATCCCGTCCATGCTGTCGGCCAGGCCGTCGATATGCAGGGCACGGGTCATGACCACGGACAGCAGGAGGAGGAACAGGTTGGAGACCGTGTCCGGGAAGATCCAGAGCAGGGCCTTGTCAGCGTACACCAGAACAAGCCCGATGATGAAGCCCACGAACGGGAAATAAACCATGGACCGCGCCAGGTCGTTCTCGTCCACCTCGTGATCTTTCCTGACCGTGAAGATCGTCAGGAACTGGAGCGCTGTGATGAATCCATGTAGCATCGTTCCGCCTTTCACATTTCCCTGGAACGGCCATTTAGACACTGAAGAAGTGGATTTGATTCTTATCCGGATCTTCTCTCCCCGTCCCCGTGTCTCCGTGTCCCCGTGTCAGGTGGCTTCTACTTCTTCACCGTTTCTTCGCTCTTCTCCGAGACCCCGGCGTCGGCAAAGGTCGCCATCTCCATGAGGATCTTCACCCCTGCCTCGACGAGCGAGATGCCCAGGGCCGCGCCGGTGCCCTCGCCCAGCCGGAGGTTCAGGTCCAGGAGCGGCCGCTGTTCGAGGTGCTCCAGCATCTTCCGGTGCCCGATCTCCACGGACTGGTGCCCGGCGATGATGTATCCCCTGACGAGGGGGTTCAATTCGGCGGCAATGAGCGCGCCCGCCGTCGAGATGAAACCGTCGACGACGACGGGGATGCGATGGAGCGCCGCGCCCAGCACCAGGCCCGCGATGGCGGCGATCTCGAATCCGCCGACCTTGGCCAGGACGTCCATGGCGTCCTTCGGGTCGGGCCGGTTGGCCGCGATCGCTTTTTTGATGACCGCGACCTTGCCCTTGAGGGAAGCGTCGTCGATCCCCGTTCCCCTGCCGGTGACCAGTTCCGGCTCGGTCCCGGTGATGACCGACACGATGGCGGACGACGGCGTCGTGTTCCCGATGCCCATGTCGCCGGTGCCGATGATGTCGAGGCCGTCCTTATATTTTTCCACCATTTCGACGCCGGCGAGGATGGCCTGCTCCGCCTCTTCCCGGGTCATGGCCGGCCCGACGGCCATGTTCTTCGTGCCGCGGGCCACTTTTCTGATCTCGAGGCCCTCGGCCGGTTCGAAGTCGTGGTCAACCCCCACATCGACGACGATGACCCGCGCGCCGCAGTGACGCGCCAGCACGTTCACGCCCGCTCCGCCGCGCAGGAAGTTGTAGACCATCTGCGGCGTCACTTCCTTCGGGAAGGCGCTGACCCCTTCCCCCGTGACGCCATGGTCGCCGGCAAAGGTGAAGATGATCTTGTTCCTGATCACCGGCTTGTCCTTGCCGGTGATGAGGCAGTACCGCTTGGCGAGCTCTTCCAGCCGCCCCAGGCTTCCCAGGGGCTTGGTGAGGTTGTCCAGCCTCGCCTGTATGGCCGGGCCGCGTGATTCGTCGATCGGTTTGATGTTCTTCAGGATCTCCTGTAATCTTCCCATTTGCACTATCTCCCCCTTCGATAAATTCATTTTTATGTTTTATTCCGCAATCCGCAATCCGAAATCCGCAATTGGCTTACTTGATCTTCATCGGTATCCCTGCCGCGAGAAAATACACATCGTCCGCCCTCCGGGCCATCCTCTGGTTCAGGATGCCTGCAAGATCGCGGAACCGGCGGGCAAGGGCGTTATCGGGAACGATGCCCAATCCCACCTCGTTCGACACGACGATGCACGTTCCGCTAAATGCTTTGAGCGCGGTGATCAGGTCGTCGACCTGGGACAGGATGCCGTCGTCCTTTTCGGAACGGGCCATGATATTGCTGAGCCACAAGGTCACGCAGTCAAGAAGGACCACCTGGTACCTGCCGGCAAGCTTCCGGAACAGCTCGGCGACGGCAAGAGGCTCCTCATAGGTGTCCCAGGCGCTCCCGCGCCGTTTCCGGTGGTGCTCGATCCGCGCTACCATCTCGGCGTCAAGCGCCTGCGCGGTCGCGAGGTACGCCCGCTTCCCGGAGATGCCGGTCGCCAGTTGTTCAGCGAATGCGGATTTCCCTGACCGCGCACCGCCGGTGATGAAATATATTTTGTGTGCCATAAGCATATGTATTCCCGACTGCCGGTTGAAAGCGTGCTATCGTCAACTGCATTTGCCACCGAGGACACCGAGCTCACAGAGAGGACAACGCAAAACCATGCTTTTCTCGGTGTCCTCTGTGACCTCGCCTAGAGGCGCCTACTTCTGGCTGTGGCAAGATCAAGCGCTTTTATTCACTTCTTCCTGAATTCGACGTCCGCGAACCAGCTCTCCCCCGAAGTTTCAGTATGCTGGGAATTGATCTGGAGCCGCATGCCGCTTACCACGGGCGGCTCATCGCCATAAAACTTTTTATAGTCTTCATAGACGTTCCGGGTCTCGGTGATCCATTTCCCGAGCTCCGCTGATCCGGAACGGACGACAACGACCTTGACGGTCATGAACGGCACCGGAGAGGTGGACTCCATCAGCCCCTGCGGCGCCGAAGTGTCCCAGATGTAGACGATGGCCTTGGTCTTGGTAAAGGCGAGAAAGAGCTGGGCAGCCTGGTCATCGGTCCGGGACTTCCGGAAGTCGCCATCCTTCGGCAGCTTCGTCACCTTCCATTTCCACGAAAGGGCCGGGTACTGCTTCACGTCCACCTTCACCTCTTTCTGAAGGGAGAACGAGGTATTCGCGCTCCTGAGCATAAGGGCATGCAGATCGCCGTCCTTCACGACAGCGAAGTCCGACTTGCCGGACTTTTCCTTGACCTGCCAGCCCGGGGGCACTCCCTGTGCGTCGACTCCCGTGGAGAAGTCGGCGATGACCAGCCGGTCCTCAGCCCCGGCAAGGGAAACCGCCAGAAGAACGGCAAGGATGCTTTGCAGTATGCGGATCGTTATCATCGTGCACTCCTCAGACAAAAAACCCCCACCTGGTTCGTCAGGCAGGGGCAATTTCAGATACTCAGATCACAGACTGTCAGACTGCAGACAAAACCAACGCAGCCGTTTAAAAGGTTTTCGTCTGTTGTCTCGCCTCTATCTGATGTCTGTTGTCTGTTTATATGGAGCGGGCGACGGGGTTCGAACCCGCGACCCCAAGCTTGGGAAGCTTGTACTCTACCAACTGAGCTACGCCCGCTTAATGTGAGGTATTATAATTACGGCGACGCGCGTTGTCAATCGAAAATCCGGCGGCATATCGATCCGGACCGCTACAGGAGCGCCTTGATATCCTGCTCGACGACCTCGTTGCTTCCGCCCCCCATGTACTGCTTCTTGATGTTCCCCTCTTTATCGATCAGGAACGTCGAAGGGATCAGGCGTATCTTATACTTCGAGGAAACATCCTCCGTGCCGCGGAGCACCGTATAGCTGATCTTGCGGTCCGCTACAAAGTCCTTCACCCCGTCCCAACCGCCCTCATCCAGGGCAATGGCGAGGATCGTGAGGCCCTTGCCGCTGTATTGCGTGTGCAAGCGCTCGATAGCGGGAACCTCGGCGCGGCACGGCGGGCACCAGGTCGCCCAGAACTCGAGCATGACCACGCCGCCTTTCAGGTCGGCGAGGCGCACCTGCTTCCCGGAAATGTCCTGAAGCGTGAAATCAGGGGCCGCTGCCGTCGCGCCTTCCTTCTCCTTGCTCATGCACCCGCCAAACAGGGCAAGGACAATGATACTGATCATGACGATCGCTTTTCTGGACATCGAACGGCTCCTTATTGAACGAGAGGCAGAACAAATGACCCGGCGGCCGAAGGTGAACGGCCGCCGGGATGGTGGACGGATCGGGGGAAACGCCTGCAGGCGGTTTACTTCTGAAGAAGCGCGTCGATCTTGCTCTTAAGCTGCGCCTTGGGGACCGCGCCGACCACCTGGTCGACTGTCTGGCCGCCCTTGAAGAACATCAGGGTCGGGATGCCCATGATGCGGTACTTGCCCGCGATATCGGGGTTCTCATCGGTGTTCAGCTTCAGGACCTTCAGTTTGCCCGTGTACTCCTTCGACAGTTCATCGACGATCGGGGCCACCATCCTGCAGGGCCCGCACCACACCGCCCAGAAATCCACGAGGACGAGGTCCGCGGCCTTCAGTACTTCCTGATCCCATGTTGCGCTCGTTACCGCTTCAGCCATGCCAGCCTCCTAAGAAATTATTATGCGCCCGGCGCTGCAAGAGCTACGTTCTGTTTCCTGATAGCCCCCTCAGGACAGTACCGCGGGCAGGCCCCGCAGTCCGTGCATGCCCAGGTGATGACGGCCTTCTTGGACTCGATCTTGATCGCGTCGGTGGGGCACACATCGGCGCAGGTCCCGCAGCCGGTGCATATATCTTGGTTCACAATGTACATTCGGATTATAGTCTCCCGCTTCCCATGTTGTCAATATTTTTTACTTATGGCATAATCATTTCTCGATGCAAACACGCATAGCGCCATACGGAGCAGCGGGCTGGGGCGAGAAGGTCCGGATCATTGAGGAGCTGTTCTCCAAAAAGGCAGGCCCCCCGTTCCTGTATAACGATGTTTTGCTCATCGTCCCCTCTTCACGCCTCCGCAGGACCTACGGCAGGCTTTTTCTGGACATCATGGAGCGGACCCGTCGCAGCCATGCCCTGGTGCAGCCCGAGGTCCAGACCCTCCCTCTCTTCCTGCAGCGGCTCTCCGAGAAGACCGGAGGCCCCGCGCTCATCGACGAGAACGGACGGCTCGTCCTGCTCGAAGGAATCGTGAAGTCGTGCATCACCGGGAAGAAGGCGTTCGGGAACACGCCGGACATCCTGGCCCCGTCGCTTTCCGCCGCGGTGGCCGGTATGATCGAGGAGCTGTCCGCGTCGGGCATCTCGCCGGAGCACCTGGCGGGAGCCGTAGCGATGTCCGACGTCTCCGACAAACCGCAGGTGCGGTTGCTCATGGAGGCCTATGAAACGTATGAGCGGATCCTGTCCACCCGGGGGCTTGCCGATCCCGCGGGTATGCTCTCCCATCTCGCCGACCGGTTCGATCCCTCCTGGCTTACTTCCTACTCGACCATCATCATCGACGGACTGCACGACGCGTCCGAGCTCCAGGTCCGGGTCCTGCGCAAGATCGCGGCACACCATGACTGCACGTTCCTGGTGGACGCCCCCTCGCCCGACAGCATCCGGAACGCCGGTGACTACCACCCGCTGAGGCTCTTGAAGGAGTTCATGGCCCGCGTCGGCCTCATGGTCGGGGGATCGTCCGTGCCGGCAGGAACGGACGATCGCTACCTCGCCGAAGCGCTGTTCTCGGCCAGGTCCTTCGACGAGGCGGCAAAGAAAGCGCCGCCTGACTTCCGGAAGGACCTCCGCCTGCTCTCGGCGATCACCATGCGCGAGGAGGTGTCGTTCATCGCGGGCGAGGTGAAGCGGTCGCTCCTGGCCGGAAGGCCCCCCGACTCCATCCTCGTGGCATTTCCATCGCTCGATGAATACGGCCCGCTCGCTGAGGAGCTGTTCACCGACTTCGGCATCCCTTACAATCGCGCCCTCGGCCGTCAGCTCAGCGCCTCGCCGGTGACCACCGCCGTGGTCTCGCTCCTGTCCTCCTGCCGCGAGGATCATTCCGGGCCCTCGCTGCTCCGCATCTTCAGCTCGCCCTTCCTGAAGTTCGGCGAGGCCCCTTCCCTCGCTCCGGCACTTGCCCGCTTGATGGCGGACCGCCGCATCACCGGAGGCAGGCACAAACTGCTTATGGCGCTCAAGCGCGCTTCGCCGGAAGCGGAAGGACATGATATTCTCACGGGCTCGATCAAGGACCTGTTCCTGGCCTTGGACCCTTTTTCCACGCGGGACCCGGCACCGCTCACCTCGTGGATGGACCGCCTGTCCTCCCTCCTGACCTGGTCGGGCCTCAGCGGGCGGGTGACGCTCATCAAGGGACCCCTCAACAGCAACCTCCAGGCCTACAAGAAACTGACCGAGACGCTCGCGTCCCTCCGCCAGGCAGGCGACCTCTTCCCTGAATATTCCTATACGTTCAACGAATGGCTGTTCCTGCTCAAGAAGACCTTCATGCATACCCGCTATCAGGTCCCGCAGGACGACGAGGGCGGCGTCCAGGTCCTGGGCATGGAAGAAAGCATCGGCCACGCCTGGACGGAGATCTATCTCGGCGGGCTCATGGACGGAGCGTTCCCCCGGCGCCTGCCCCAGAACATCTTTCTGCCCGAGGCCACCCTCGAGGCCCTGGGCGTGCGCACGCTGGAGAACGCCCGGCTGAACGCTGCCAGCCATTTCTACCGCCTCCTGCTCTCGGCGCCCCGCGTCACGCTCACCTGGCCGGAGAACGTGGGCGACAAGCCCATCGTGCCGTCACCGTTCCTCGCGGAGCTCACCCCGCTCCTCAGGGCAGGCGTGATGAAAGAAACACGGAACGTCCAGTTCAGCCTCACGGTCGAGGATAGCCGGAGCATTCCGGAGCTGGCGAAATCTTTGTCCCTCGCGGGAGACATCACCGGTCTGGAAAAGGTGCTGGCCGGCGATCGCGAAGGCATGGCGGGGATAGCACGCGGCCTTGACTACCAGCCGGCAGCAACGCCGGGGTCACTGGCAACCCGGGAAAGGAAGGAATATTCCGTCACCGAACTGGACGACTATCTCAAGTGTCCCTACGCGTACTATGTGAAGCACCTGCTCAGGATATCCCCGCTGGAGGAAGTGTCCGAGGACATCTCTGCCCTCGACCGGGGAAGCAAGGTGCATTCGATCCTCCGGCGGTTCTACGCAGAATGGAACGGGCCGGTGACCGCGGGGGACCGGGACAAGGCCAACGAGCTCCTCGCCGGCCTCGCCGATCGGGAGTTCAGCTATGAGGCCGACACCTTCCGCAACCGCCGGGAAAAGGACCTGTTCGTCACGGTCATGGCGGAGCGGTTCCTCGACGCCGAGGAGGAGTTCTGGAAACAGGGCTTCCGGCCGGCCTACCTGGAGCAGAAGATCGAGTCCTTCACGCTCACGCTGGCCGACGGCACCGGGGTCGAACTGCATGGAAAGATCGACCGCATCGACGTGGACGAGCATGGCAATTTCATCATCGTGGACTACAAGACCGGCGGCTATCCCCTTCCCGTGATGACGCTCGAACAGGAGATCTTCCAGCTCCCGGTCTACGCGGTCATGGCCCTGCGGACCCTGGCGGACAAGGACCCCGGCCTCAAGCGGACCGTCGGCCTTGCCTACTACGACCTGTCCGGGAAGAACAAGGGAGCCACACGGGACCTGGTCCTCTATGATAAAGAAGCCCTGGGGGACCAGCCTTCGACGAAACCGAAGGCAAGCCCGAAGAGCGCGGCCGATTTTGAGGCGCTCCTGGCCATGAGCATGGACAGCGCCCGTAGGGCGATCGAAGGGATCCGAGCCGGCAACTTCCCGTCCACACCGCGGGACCAGAACAAGTGCCGGAATTGCCCGAACGGGATGATGTGCGGAAAAGAGGATTCGTAGGGGCGGCCCCGCGTGACCGAATCACCCGTAGGGGCGGCCCTATGTGGCCGCCCTGACGGATCAGATCAGAATATCGCAGGGGCGGCCCTTCTTGGCCGCCCAGGAGGGCAACCACATAGGGTTGCCCCTACATTAGGCGACATGATCGATTGGTTCAAGACCATGACGACGAATGATTACATCCGGGGTGTCGAACAATGTCAATGGCGGCCCTTTCCCGGAAAATTGTGGCCACGTAACTACTATGAGCACGTCATCCGTGACGAACGCGATCTGAACGCCATTCGCGAATACGTTATCAATAATCCTGCCGGCTGGGAGCAAGACAATGAAAATCCTGAACGAAAGGAGCAAGCCGAAACCGACAGGTAAACTAAGCGTATCATGAATATTAATCGCCCCGATAAGACCCCCGACACCTCCCGTTCCATCCACCTCTCGGCATCGGCCGGGTCCGGCAAGACGCGCGCGCTGAAGGACCGCTATCTCGCGCTCCTGGACCTGCTTGACCAAAATGACCTCAACATCGACCAGGCCGTGGCCATCACCTTCACGGACAAAGCGGCGGCGGAGATCAAGAAGCGGGTGATGGAGGGCCTGCCCGAGCCCATGCTCAAGAAGATCATCCGGGGCCGGCAGGACCTCCGCATCTCGACCATCCACTCCTTCTGCATGAACCTCCTGAAGCGCTACCCGCTCGAAGCAGGCCTTCCACCGGACTTCGGCATCCTTGACGAGCGGGACCAGACGTACAAGACACAGCAGGCCATCGAGGAGACCCTTGAGGAGCTGGACCGCGACGCCGGGATCATGGCCCCGCTGGGCGATCTCTCGGCAGACGACCTGATCGACACCCTCGGATTCCTGCTCAAGATCAGGAGCAGGCTCAAGCGCAGGGAGATCGACGCGGGCGGACCGGAAAAACTGCTGCGCGCCGTCAGTTCCGGCATGGGGACCGGGCACGCCGAGAACGATCTGGACAGCTTCATCACGAGCGCCGGATGGCGCGCCGTTCTGCGAACGATGGGGTCCATCCTTAAGACGCAGGGCGCCCATTACGAAGCGTGCCGGGGCGGGGCGCACCTTTTCCTTGCAGATGCGCGAACAACAGCTGCCGCGTCAGCGATCATCAGGGACCTTGCCCCGGTCTATTTCAACAAGGACGGCAGCCCGGCGAAGAAACCATATATCGCTAAAAAATATTTCAGCGGAACGGAACGGAAGCAGTATGAAGAAGCGTACTTTGCGGTCCAGGACCTGCTGGTTCGGTTCCGCGACCTCCACGCACGGATCCGGGCCGGCCGGGAAGCGCAGAGCCTGCTCAAGCTGTTCCAGCGGGCAGAGGAGCGCTATCAGACCGCGAAGCTCCGCGAAGGCCTTCTGGACTTCGACGACCTCGAGATCTATGCCTACCGCCTCCTGCGGTCCCCGGAAACGCCGGACATCCTCTACTGGCTCGACCGGAAGATCCTCCACTTCCTGGTGGACGAGTTCCAGGACACCAGCGACATCCAGTGGGCGGTCCTTGACCGGCTGACCGAGGAGATCTTCTCCGGCCAGGGAGCGGACAAGCCCCTGGAGCCTACCCTGTTCGTTGTGGGCGACAAGAAACAGTCCATCTACCGGTTCCGCGAGGCGAACTACCGTCTCATCGACAGCATCCGCGAGAAGATGGAACAGCTCCCGGAGGCATTGCGGGACATCCGGACGCTTGATAAGAACTACCGTTCCGCGCCCGAGATCGTCGATACGGTCAACAAGGTCTTCGGTACGCTCTGGAGCGGGGAGTATCAGCCTTCCGCGCCGGACCGGAAGGACAGCGCGGGCAGCGTGCGGCTCGTTGAGCTCTTGACGGATAGAGCGAGGGAAGATGCCGGCGGCGGCGCGACGGAAGCGGATGTTCTGGCAAGAGAGATCAGAATGCTGATCGAGAGCGGGACGTCCGTCTATGAACGGTCCCTGCCCGGACAGGAGATACGCGAGGGCGGGAGCAAGTCGCGTAGCTGGGTGCAGCGTGCTGCCGGATACAATGACTGCGCGATCCTCATCCAGAGCCGGACAAAGCTCAAGGAGTACGAAGCGGCGCTCCAGGCGGAAGACGTCCCGTTCCGCGTGGTGGGCGGCATCGGCTTTTACGAGGAGGACGAGGTCCAGGCGGTGCTGAACGTGCTCTTCTTCCTGTGGAACAGGGACGACCGGTTCTCCCTTGCGGCCAGCCTCCGTTCCCCCCTCTTCGGGCTCACCGACCAGGACATCCTGAAGACCTGCATGGACGGGGACATGATGAACAACATCCGGCGCGACCATCCCTCCGCCGGAGACCTGCTGGACCGCTGGTCGCGGTATGCATTGACGGAGCCGCTTGCCGGGCTGGTCCACCGCATCATCGGGGACACCGGCGCCTATATACGGTTCGGGAAGCGGAACCCCCAGGCGATCTTCAACCTGGACAAGCTGCTCGACACGGCGCGCGAGTTCGACCGCAGGGGATACACCACGCTGCAGGACCTCGTGGAGTGGGTGAAGAACATCCGCGATTCCGACCAGCGCGAGGCCGCCGCGGACATGAACCTGCCCGGATCACGCGGCGCGGTGAGCATCATGACCGTGCACAAGGCAAAAGGACTGGAGTTCGCCGTCGTGTTTCTTCCGGGCATGAATCAGCAGCCCCGGTCCGTCACCGCCGGACCGCTGGCGATCGTCGAGGACCGCGACGGCGTCGTGCGCATGGCGGTGAAGGACAAGGAAAGCACGCTCTACGACGAGCTGTGGGAGCGGGAGCAGGAAGAGCTCCGCCGCGAACACCAGCGGCTCCTGTATGTGGCCATGACGCGGGCACGGGACCACCTCGTCATGTTCGGGACCCTTGAGACCGGGAACAAGCCCGTCAGGCAGAACTCCTGGCTGTCCTGGCTTCACCAGGCGCTACCCGCACCCGAGATCGTGAGTGAACCGCGATCACGGCTCATCGAGTATGCCTGCCCGGAATGGCAGGCGCGCGTGCTGCCGATCGAAGCTTTCGATGCACGGTCACGCCTTCCGGAACAGAAGAGGACGCAAAGGATCGACGCGGACAAGGTCCTTGCGAACATCTCCGCCATCGCCGCCCCACAGTCACCAGAGTGGAAGAAAGCGATCGACCTTATCCAGGAAAAGGAATGGTCTCTTGAGCAGGCATCTGCCCCGGAAAGCGGTCCTGTTGCTCCGCACGTCCGCGGCAGTATCTTCCACCGGTGCCTTGAAGAATACGCCACAACGAAAAGCTGTGATCCCGCGGCCGTCGCGGGCGAGTTCCCCGAGGTCCGGGCGCTGAGCGAAGAAGAACGGGGCCGGTTCCTTGCCGGTGTGGGTATGGTGATCCGCTCGGTCACGGAGAGCGACGAGCTGGCATGGATATTCCACCGTCAGCCGGCGGCATACTCCGAGCTCCCCTTCCTGTACCGGAAAGGGAACGAGATCGTGAGCGGCATCATCGACCGCGTGGTCGTCAAGGACGGACGGGGGTACGTGGTCGACTACAAGACCAAAACCATCGAGAACGACGAGGCGCTGCAGTCACAGATGGACCACTATCGTCCCCAGGTCAGGATCTACTGCGAAGCGGTCAAGGAGATGTTCCGGCTTGAGGCCGTGGAAGGATACCTGTTGTTCGTGGACAGCAAGAAGTTAGCACTGACGGTCACGGTTTAGCCCCGCCCCCTCGTTCATCCCGTCCCGAGCTTCACGCGATCACATCGCGACCGGCGCCAAAATAGACGGCCCTGAGCTCCGCCAGCATGCCGACCAGGCGTTCGTCGCCGGCAAGACAGATGTCGCGATGCAGATCGGCCGCTATGGTCATGAATTTGTCAAGAAGATCCGGGTCGAACCGCGTCCCGCGCTCCTCCTGCATCATGTGCAGCGCCTCGTGATAGGATGCCGGGTCGCGATACGGACGCTTGCTCGTGAGCGCATCGAACACGTCGACGATGGCGAATATCCGCGCTTTCAGCGGGATATCCCTGCCCCGCAGTCCGGTACGGTAGCCGGTTCCGTCGTATTTTTCATGGTGATACTTCACCACATCGAACGCATCAGTGAGCCACGCGTAGTTCTTGACGATGTCCACGCCATGATCGACATGCTCCTCCATGACCCGGGACTCCTCCGGGGTAAGCCCGGCGGGCTTATGCAGGATGTCGTCGGAGACTCCGATCTTGCCGATGTCATGGAGGAAGGCGCCCTTGACGAGGCCCTGGATGCCTTCGCGGTCCAGGCCGACCGCTTCCGCCAGGCGGATGGCATAGAGCGTCACGCGATAATTATGGCTGTTCGTGCCGCGGTCGCGCTTGGATACTGCGCTTCCGAGCGCCTCGAGGATGCCCATGTTCGCCATAGCGAGGTCATCGGAAAGACGGATCATGTCCCGGTTCAGCACGATGATGACCGGATACATGGCCGCCGCGGTAACGAAGATGACCACGACGACCTGGAGCACCGACACCAGCAGCCGCTGGTTGATCGACCGCATCGCCTCCGGGTCCACCCGGTAGACCCCCTCGAAATACGCCGCCACTTCGCCGGAGGCCAGGCTGATCGGCGCGAACACCTGGACATAGAGCAGGCCGTCGATGCGCAGTTTCCTGTAGTCGACCTTGTCCGTGAGCAGTTTATCATGCGGCTGCTTGTTGACAGCGGCCTCCACCTGTTCGTAGTCCGGGTCGGACACTTCCAGGACCTTTTTCTTTCCCGGATCGTACAGTTCGATGACAACGAAATGTCCGCGGGAAATATGGTCGGACATGATATGTTCGGCCACCTGCTTCCGGACCATTTCAAAGTCCCGCTGATCCTTGAGCGACAGGAAGGCGACATGATCGGAAAGGCTTTGCGCTTCCTGGAGGGCGAGCTGCAGGACATTCTCACCGACCTCCTCTATCTCGAGGAAGAAGACGACGGTCCCCGACAGCACGGACAGCAGCAGCGCGACAAAAAAGAGCCGCTTGATGAGCCTGTTGCGTACCTGTCGTATCATGATGAGGTCAGAACGACTCCCAGGGATACCCGAAGAGGATCGTGGTCTCGATCCCTTCCTTCCCCGTTGCCACGTCCGCCCGGATCACCAGGCCCGACGCCGTTACCATCCGGAACCCTGCTCCGTAGGAGGCGCGATAGATATCCCCCAGTTGATCCCGGAGATCCGCGGCGCTTCCCAGCTCGTAGAAGACCGCCACCTGCAGGAGCGTGCGCACGTCCTTGGCGATAAAAATGTCGAAGGGATGTGCCTCCTCGGTCAGGGTCCACCGGACCTCGGTGCCGTAGAAGACCGTGTGGGCGCCGGAGAACCGCTCGTTCGGGTAGGACCGCATGCGGCTCGTCCCGCCGAGGCCCGTCGCGGTCCCGTAGGTGTTCCCGGCGATGATGTTGCTGACGACACTGTCGCAGTCCCTCTTCTCCTGCTGTGTCAACGTCGGATCGCTGCAGTTCAATCCCTGTTCATTCTCGATCGCAAGCCGGTCCGTCTCGCCTTGACGGTCGACATGGGCATCTGACCGGAAATAGTTGAATACCCACGTGCTCCGTTTTCCAAGAGGCAGATAGGCAGCCGCATTGTACTCGATGCGGAAGAAGTCGGGATCGCTCGATTTTGCCGGCGGCGACCACCACCTGCTCACATCCAGCCTGACTCCCCGGCGCGGATCATAGTAATCGTCGGTCAGGTCTCCCCGCACTCCCAGCCCGTAGACCTTCGTCCGCCACTTCGGAGAATCCTGGGTCTCCAGGATCGTGTTCTTGTTCTGGTCAAGGACCTTGTCCAGCTCCGAGCCGATACGGTAGCCGCCCCCGTAGACCTCGAACAGGCGGTCGGCGAACGTCGCCGTGAGCCTGCCACCGGCGAAGTAATAGTTGTTGAACTGGAGATAGGAATAATCGTGCTTGTCGGTCTCCATGCCGCGCTGCTTGAAGTTCGTGATCGTGGACTTCCCGAAGTTCATGCCCGTGATGTCCAGGAGAAGCGTCCGTGGCACGATATGAATATCGGTGATCCCGCCCCCTTCACCCTTCAGTCCGCCTCCCAGCACGAACCCGAAGGCGTCGGTGTAGGTGCCGCCAAGGTTCATGCCGATGCCCATGATGCCGAGACCCGCGCCCACGCCGGGGATGCTGTAGGGCATCGGGAAGACATAGTAGCCCTGATCGTTCATGAACTGCGGCTTCCTGCGGTCGGGAAGGAGACCGGTGCCGGTCTCTGCGTAGCAATGCTGGGCCATGGCCAGCATGAGTAGTACGACAGCGCAGAGTCGAAGGATCGAAGACATGACAAGCCGGAACAAAAAAGGCTTCTCTCGCAGAGCCCGCGGAGGACGCAGAGTTAAATCAAAACCGTTAGGTCTTGGTTCCAGCACGGAACAGTTTTTCCGTTTTACTCTGCGAACTCCGCGACGCTGCGAGATATGTTCTTCCCGATTTGAGAAATAATCGCTTCTCAACCGCCTGATAAAGGGGATCAAGGCTCCTCCCTGGTCGAAGACTGCGGATCTTTATTAAAGAATCCGGAACATCAAGAACAGAAGCGCTTCCTCGCCTCCGCCGCCAGGTCCTCGGGAAGGTTCAGGATCAGCTCGGACTGGAGCAGCTTCTGCAGGAAATAGTCGTCGTTCCGGTAGTTGGGATAGAGGTTCTGGCGGTTCACGATCTTGAACAGGCAGCGGAAGCCGACCGTTTCGCCGCCCCGCGCCGAATAGAGCGCGAAGTTGAAGCTCATATGGCCCATGCCTTCGTACAGGGCCAGGACCCGCGTGATGCCGTCGCTGAGGTCGCGCAGGTCCTTGACCGTGATCCTGCCCAGGTCGCTCTCCTCGTCATGGACCGCCATGATCTCGTTGCTCCCCATGGGCGAGAACGCCGAGATCCAGTGCCACGCCCCCTGCTGACAGATGTATCGCTCGCCGAGGGACCGTTCCTCGGCGATGAGGTCCGGGAAGTAGTGCGTGCCGTTCTGCAGAAGGTAGAACGACACGCCGTCCAGGAGGCGCGCGTGATAGGTATAGGGCACCTGCGTCGCGAGCATCTGCATGTGGGGATGGACGAGGCTTGCGCCCGCGGGCAGGAGGTAGTTGGCGTTCACCGTTGCGAAGGAAAGGGCCGGGTCGCGTTCGGAGACCTCTTTCAGATAGCGCCTCGCCAGCGAGAGGCCGTCCGCCAGGTGGGATGATGTGATCTCCCCGGGCCGAAGGAAGTGGTCCTTCGACAGGACGATCACGGGATGGTGCGGCGCCAGCGAGAACAGGTTGGCGAAGAGGACAGCTTCGCCCAGCTCCAGCCTGCCGCCGGGCACGATGTCGTCGGGATAGCGGGCCGTCTTCTGACGGACGTTGTCGCCGCAGAAAATGCAGTTCGCGGCGGAGTCCTCGGCCAGCTTCCGGATCAGATCCCCGTCATTCTGGCCGAAGAATGCCTTCGCTTTGTCCTTCAAATAAGGATTGTAAATGCTCGTATCGTGCAGCAGCGGGTCCTTCCGGACCTCGACCGTATGTTCTTCCTCGGTGAAATCGTTGAAGGGATTCAGGATCCTGAAGGTCGATCCGTATCGTTCGAACTGTATTGCCGCCATGCGTTCCCCTCCGGGGTTTAGAACCACCTCCCCAACCCCTCCTTGGCAAGGAGGGGATGTAAAGCGTCCCTCCCCTTGCTAAGGGGAGGTCAGGTGGGGTGATCTCAGTTGAATTGCCTCTGTAAAGTAATTTCGACTTTCGACTACCGTGCCACGATCACATAGTCCCTGAAGCTCTCCCGCGTATAGACGCCCGGCGCCGCGTGGTCTCCCACCGGAAATACGAAGTCGACCCCCCGGACGCCCGGCGCTTCGGTGAGCGAGTAGGTCGCTGCAGCCAGATAGTTCTGCGCCCCCGACGTTCCCATGCGCTGTGTCAGATATTCGGCGCCGATGATCTCGACATGGGCGATGCCCTCCGCGACGCTCTGAAGCCGCAGCGTCGGCGGTTCGAGCGGGACCCCTGCCCCCTGGGCGCCGGCTGATTCCGCCTCGAAGGTCGCCTTGTTCAGGGCAATGATCATTTTGTTGATGTCGCCCTTGATGCTCTTGAGTTTGCTGCCCTGTACCAGCAAGTCCTTTCTCGCAGCGGTATCATACTCGACATACCAGGTGTGGTCCCGGTTGAGGGCGGTGAGATCGTTCTTCCTCAGGGCAATGGCGCCCGCGATCAGGCTGGCGAGCACCACCGCGCCCAGCAGGGAGATCATGATGATCTTTTTTTCCATGGTTAGTTGTTCTCCGTCGTCATACTATGATAAACACACAAAACATTGTGTCATTGCGAGAAGCGTAGCGACGAAGCAATCTATTACTTTACAGCGAGATTGCCGCGTTCCCTTCGGTCACTCGCAATGACAATACTCTATACGTTTGTATTATCTCACAGCAGCTGCATCTGCCATTTCGCCTCGTTCTTTTCCGAATCCACAAAGGTCCTGACCTTCCCGTACTCGCCGTCGTACCCGGGGATGATACGGACATTCCCGGCACGCATGCGGGCGACAGCCTCGCGAAGCAAGGGCGATCCGGCGGCTTCGATAGCATCGAGCGGGGAATCCATGAGGATGGTGTGCTCGTTCCCCAGCTGTTCCAGGAGCGCCAGATAGGCCCTGGCAACTTTTTTACTGCTTGCTCCCACCTTCAGTGTTTCCGCAATGATCTCCTGGAGGGGGATGAGGGAATGAAAGAGCGGGGCGTGATCCGGACGGTACCCTTCTTCCCGGTCGGCAAGCTTCTCGACGCGGTTCATCACGCCGACGGTCACTTTTTTAAGGCAGAGCGGGCAGGTCTCGTTGTGCCGCCGCGTCTCGGCCGGCGAGAGACTGACGCCGCAGGCCTTATGGCCGTCGAAATGATACTTCCCCTCTTCGGGGAAGAACTCGACGGTCCCGAGAAATCCTTTTCGTGTTCTGATGGCATCCCGCATGGAAGCGTAGGCGATCTCCGTATCGAAGATCGTTGCCTCGCGCCCGATCTTCGACGGCGAGTGGGCGTCGGAATTGGAAATGAGCGTGATCCCGTCGAGGGCCGAAAGCCTCCAGTTCATGGGCGGGTCCGACGAGAGGCCGGTCTCGATGGCGTGGACGTGCGGCGTCAGCTCCTCGAAGCATTCCTCCAGCGAATCGAAACCCGAGGCCGAGCCGAACACGGAGAAATGCGGGGTCCACGCGTGGGCCGGGATGAACAGGGCGTCCGGCGACGCGTCCAGCACGATCCGGAGGAGCGCTTTCGCGTCAAGCCCCAGGATCGGCCTGCCGTCGGAGGAAAGATTGCCGATCTTCGCAAGTGACGCGCTGATGCGGCTGACCGTTTCGAAATCAGGCGCCAGCACGAGGGCATGGACCTTCCGCGTCCTGCCGCCCTTGCTGTAGATACAGCTTATCTCTGCGGTTAGGAGAAAGGAAACCTCGGCCTTGCAGGACTCAGGAACATCGGTAGCAGGGAATTCCTTCTTCAGCGTGAACAACCCGTTCCCGGTCGGCTCAAGCTTGTCCCCCAGTTCCTGGAACCACTGGGGATGGGTGAAGTCGCCCGTGCCGATGACCCTGATGCCCTTGAGCTGCGCCCACTTCCCGATGCCTTCCGGGGACATGTCCTTGCTCGTTGCGCGGGAGTAGCGGGAATGGATGTGGAGGTCGGCGAGGAAACGCATGGAGACAATTATAACATTAACGCGGCGAAGGATAAACAGAATTTGCGTCAGAAATCGAGGGGGCTTCTGATTTCTTTGAGTGTCTTGCTCGGCACGCAGTGAGTGTAGATCATCGTCGTCCTGACGTCGGCGTGGCCGAGAAGCGTCTGGATCGTGCGGATATCATAGTTCGCCTGCAGGAGATGGGTGGCAAAGGAATGGCGGAACGTGTGAGTTGTTACGCGCTTGGTGAGCTGGGCTTTTCTCACAGCGAGATACATCGCATCCTGAAAACGCGAGTCATGCACGTGGTACCGCCGCTTCTCTCCGGAGATCGCAGCGACTGTCAATGATGCCTGCGGGAAGAACCATTGCCATTGGAACTCTCTTACAGCGTTAGGATATTTCTTTTCCAATTGGTCTTCGAGAAACACGCCGGCATATCCGGAAGCCAGATCGTCGGCATGCAGCTTTTTCACGAACGTCATTTGAGCGAGCAATTCCGGCATCATCTTGTTCGGTATGGGCACTACCCGGCTCTTGCCGCCTTTTCCCTTGATCGTAAGCAGACCCGCATCAAAATTGAAATCTTTCACGCGCACCTTCACCGCTTCAAAGCAACGCAAGCCGCAGCCGTACTGCAGCTTGGCGATAAGATGATACGGCTGTCCCAGCCTGGCAAGAATCTCCTGGACTTCTTCGCGCGAGAGCACCACCGGGACATAGGTGGATCTCTTCGCGCGGGGAATATCCTTATGATCGCCGAAATCTTTTTTGAGAACATGCCTGTACAGGAATAACAGGGCATTGAAAGCCAGATTCTGCGTCGACGAGGATACTTTGCAATTTACGGCGAGATAGGTGAGATAATTCTTGACGTCCCGCGGAGAGAGGCTGGACGGATCCTTATGCAATAAATAGCTCTGGTATTTTCTCGTCCAGTTCGCATAATGCTGAAGCGTTTTTCTGGAGTAATGCCTGGTCTTTATCTCATCGGCAAGCGAGGCAATGATAGCGTCCCATGCAGGATGATCTGTTTTTCTCAGACAGCGCCAATCATCAAACCGTCCTTTGCGCCGCCAGCTGTGACCATCGGGAACCGGCGGTCCGGGTGGCTCGCATATCATGCCGGACTCCTTCACCGCGGGCGGCAGATCGGGGACCCGCGTGCACGGCTGTTCTGCGACACCTTGCACGACAGTATCCGGAACAGCGCCCGATCGTGTCGATGAATGAGCGACCGGTGCCTTCTGCTGGGAAGTAAAAAAAAGAGAGACGGCATCTGCCGCCTGCCTCACCTGCGCTTCAGTCTGTCCCTTTGATCGGAGTTTTTCAGAGAACAGCCGGACCTGAACCGACCGTTCACCGGGCTGCGAACATTTGGACTGAAAATCCAGGAAATACCGCAGCCATTTCCGATAGTCGGAATGCAAAAGAAAGGGAAGCTTCCGCAATTTCAAGATGTTATCAAAACGCGAGAGAATATCCGGATGTATGTTTTTCATATTAGCATCCCTCAATGGCCCATTAGACGCGGCATATATTTACCACACTGACGATTCGTTTTAATTATAGTGAACGTTCGTTCACCTGTCAAGTACCAGGCACCCTTCGATCCTGCCAAATTCAGCCTTGTACCAGCCTTTCAGAGCATACAGTTGCATTTCTCCCATTGATCAGCAAATCGATTGACCCATTACAGCCATCTATGCTACTGTTATTTGAACGGATGATATTGTACGGTTGAAGTACTACGAACTGATCTCGCACCACAGAAGTCGAGCATTATTTTTGCAGGCTGGTAAAGAACAGAATTTTGTGTTTTACTAGCCGGAGACGGATAGATAATCACTGGTTGGAATTTTCCAACCGTACGCTCCAGACGGACTTACGCCGCTGAGCAGGCCTCAAAATCGACTGCGAAATTCAAACGCAAAGTACATAGCTGTTGCGACTACTCCAATCATAAAAGTACATATGGGGAAATAACCACTATGGACGAACTTATCAATTACATTATTTTCTTTTCCGGTACATTCTTTGGTGGAATAGTTGTCTATTTTGCACGAACACTTTTTGAACATCGTCTCGCTATTTCCCGCAGCATTGAGGCCATCCGAATCACCGAATTCAACAAAGCCGCTGCTGACTTTCGCACCGCCTTTGTTGACTATATCTATACCCTTCGTCATACCAAGAGCATGACTGATGCCGATGCTGGATGGTTCAATATGAGAGAAATTCATACCGAGACGATTGAACGTGATCATGAAAAAGCCAAAATCAGATTTGAACCCTTTATTGACGCGTCCGCTCGTGCTAGCTTCGATGCTGCTTGGGAAAAGTATCGACAATGGCCCGAGCATTTCAATAATCAAGATGATAAAACAGAAAGACGAGATGTGATTCTTAACCATCTGTACTCCCTCCTAAAGTATGCTAATCCAAAGATATGATCCAACCAGAAGATCGAGACGGTCGGGCTTCGCCCGCCGCTCATCTTCGCGTTAATTCTGAAAGGGACTATGAATAAAATCGCCACCGTCATCGCTTTGCTCTTCTTTATTACTGCCACTGTTTGGGCTGATGGAGTCGAGGTTTCTTCAACAGACGGTAATACCGTCATTCCCGTTCAAAATAATAAGATTCGGATGGTATCAGAAGAAGTAGTGATGGTTCCCGCAAACACGAAAGGTATTACAGAAGATGTTAAGGTTAATGCGACCTTTCTGTTCGAAAATCTTACCGATCAGCCAATTAGCATGAAAATGGGGTTCCCCTATTTCTCCTCAGCTCCAAAGAGCTTCAAAGCTTGGGTACAGGATAAGGTCGTAAATATCGAGAAGCGGCCAATGGGCGGGAAAGGAGAGATTGTATTACAGCATGAACGGAGTGGCTACATTCTCCATATGAATGCCTGGGATATCTCTTTTCAACCTCATGAGAAGAAAAACGTCAAAGTTGAATACCTTGGCACTTGGGGCTTTTCACTTGATCGATCAACATCCTACTTTATTTATGTTGTAGAAACCGGGGCCTTATGGAGCGGAACGATCGGAAAAGCGGATTTTTCACTAATTCTGAGTGAAAGCACGATGGACTACTTGAAGCACCCAGGTACAGCTTTGCGAGCATATCCATCGGGCTACATGCGGAAGGGTAACCGAATCGAGTGGCACTTTCAGAACTGGAAACCAAAAGAAAATCTCGGCGTGGTTACTTTTCTCAAAGATGCTGACAGTACTTCAGCTGATGAAGGTCAGGGATTCTTTGAAGGTGGGGGTATCGTAGTTACAAGTAGAGATGAACCGCCTCCGATTCCGGACGCTATGTATCGCTGCGCTGGATATTTTAAAAATAAGACTCGGTATGAAGGCAATCGCAGAAATTACAGAACTGATGAATTGGAACATTGGTATGAAGATCGTTTTAGCGATAAAGACCCCATGCCTCGTCTTTGCATTAAAGCCCTCCGTAATGAAATCTATGCCCGCCATGGAAGGGTTTTTACAACGCCTGAGATGAAGCAGATATTTGAAAAGTCCCCATGGTATAAACCGAAACCTGATTTCAAAGAAACCGACCTTAACGAAACAGAAAAGAAGAACGTCGAGCTTATCCAGGAATACGAGAAGAAGATGGGTTGGCACTGAAGCAGAAAAGAATTAACCTGGCGCTCGACGGCGACGCGCCAAGGTCGGCGCGTCAGCGCCGCGTTAGACCAGAAGGAAAATAGGAAAACTGCAAACATATGGCAAAAAAGAGATCGGGTACGCTACTAAATAAGAAATCTTATGCTTATATGGATAGTATGCCCTTTGAGGGTTGGATATGGGAATTTGTTAGGAGGTCAGCAGCCTACAGAACTAAATTCAATGAGTTTGAAAAGAAAATTGATAGCTTCTTTACAAACGCTACCATTGTTAAAGTGCTATCCAACAACAATGCCACTCGCAACGATCACGCCAAGTACAAAAAGGAACTCAACTTGATTTATGGGTTTATGGAGCAAGTTGAGGAGGAATTAGGGGTTGGAGATGAAGCTTTTATGACATCCGATCCAGGCCTTAAAAACATAAATAGATTCTTATTTAAGCATTACTGCTTTATGATTCGGCCTTTTTGTTTTCGTGTGCCAAAGGCAAAACTTTCGCAGGACGAAGTCGAGAGACTTGCAAAATTAGAAAAGATGAATGTATTTGCAAGAGGACTTCCGCGTCCGGAAATAAGATACTGTGACTTTAAGAAAAGCTTGTATCCCCCAATATCTGGAGAACTAGTTAGGTGCTTTACGTTTGAGCAGCTAAAACGTGAAACTGATTCTCATCCTGTGTTTGGCCGTGCTTATTCGTCACCATTGGAATTGCTCTACATTTCTAAGAAACGACCCGAGGACACTATTTTTCTCGGCGTCTCAAGAACAGCTAACATCAGTGACGTAGAAAAATCCTTGATACCAAAGCTAAAAGAATTGCTTAGGCCTAATAGAGGACGTGTGAGAACTGATAAATGGAAATTTTATTTAATTGTTTATGACTTGAAAGCACGTGGACTAACGTTTACAGAGATAGCTGGTGAGATCGATAAACTTACTCAAACCGAAGATTTGACCTCGCAAAACTTGATTGTAGATATCAGAAGCATCGAAAACTATTACAAAAATGCGCTTGCACTTATTAATGGAGGCTATAAGAAATATTTGAAGACCGCAAAATAGTGAATTACCTTATTTTGTTTATCTCTTCTCGTTATGTTTCGATACATTTGAATAAACTTAGATTATAGTCCCTTCATTAAGTTAAACAGGAGGGACTATGGTTCGCTCAACAAGGCAATTTGTTCTTTCATTACTTGTCCTATTGGGCATATTTCTTTTAACTTATATGGACAAGCTTCAAGGGCAGGCTGCAACGTTGATTGGCATGATAGTAGGATATATCTTTGGGAAGAAAGCAAATTGATCTGCGGTTGTCAGGGCGCCGCCGCTACCTGGTTACCGATTAACTTAAACGGAATCAGGACTGCCCAACAACGACGTCGAGAGGGTCGCTGAAGATCGCGCCCCTCACGTCGGCGTTGAGGCTGTAGGAAAACCCCCTGAAAGGCCTATTTTGGCACTGTCAGGACAACAATGAAATTCCACTGATGATAATAGGAATGAGGGCAGCGATGCTTATGAGGGCGAATGACGGGCTTTCCCTCACATAGCTATCATCGAGCGACATCGCAGAAGTTTAATCGCGCTAGACGACGCCTGGTGCGTTGGGGCTTGAAAAGGTACTTATTCTACAGACTCGTTGAGGCTGTAGGAAAACCCCCTGAAAGGCCTATTTTGGCACTGTCAGGACAACAATGAAATTCCACTGATGATAATAGGAATGAGGGCAGCGATGCTTATGAGGGCGAATGACGGGCTTTCCCTCACATAGCTATCATCGAGCGACATCGCAGAAGTTTAATCGCGCTAGACGACGCCTGGTGCGTTGGGGCTTGAAAAGGTACTTATTCTACAGACTCGTTCTCCCTTCCCCCCGGCGGGTCAGCTGGCCCCCATCAGGGATTCACGATAAGCGACTCATCGCTGATCGTCAACAAAAACATCCTTTACGCCGACCGATCGCTCCAGCCCACCTCATATCAGAATACTTGACAGCGGTTATCATATTTGCTAACATACCGAACATGAAATATACCGTCGAGTACTTCCATGTCCGTGTCAAAAACGACATCGAAAGCTGGCCCGACGGTATATTGGCTGATTATGCCCGGTTAGTAGTACTTCTAATGGAGTTTGGGCCGAATCTGCGGATGCCGCATTCCCGCGCCATGGGCGATGGTCTTTTTGAATTGCGGCCACGCGGCCGTGAAGGCATTGGTCGTGCATTATACTGCTTCGTTGTTGGTCAACATATTGTGATGCTTCATGCATTTGTAAAGAAGACACAAGAAACCCCTGAAAAAGAACTACGCCTTGCCCGGAAAAGAATGAAGGAGGTGCGAAATGGCTGATTTAAAATATAAACCCGTTTCCCATGACCATGAAGCTTTCCTCAAAAAAGCATCTAAACGGAAAGGGTTCAGGAAAGCATACGAGGATCTGGAAGAAGAGTATCGGCTTACCCGTGAGATGCTTGCCGCTCGTTCAAAGTTCGGCCTCACTCAGGAAGCCGTTGCTGAGTTAATGGGGACGACAAAAAGTGCAGTGTCACGTTTGGAAGCTGCGGGTAAGCATGCACCGTCTCTGACTACGCTCAAGAAGTATGCGCGGGCGGTCGGCTGTCGTCTGGAGATCAAGCTCGTTCCCACCGCTCGTCTGACCAAGCGCGCAACACGGGCCGCCAAGAAGCAGGCGGCCGGTTAGCTTCGCGCCCCCCTCTCCTCCGCGAAAGGAGCACCGCATATGGCAAAGATCGGTATTTTGACATGCTCCAACGCCACCCAGGACCTTGGCTGCTCATCGGTGAGCTGCCTCGCTGACTTTCGAAAGCGAAAAGGGACGTTCGCCGAATATCCTGAGAATGAGAAGCTCACCCTGGCCGGCATCATAAATTGCCCCGGCTGCCCAACGCTTACCGGCCCGGACAAGCTGATCGGAAGGATCCGCGCGTTGACCGATTTTGGCGTTGATACGATACATTTCGCTTATTGCGTGAAGGCGCTCTGCCCGTTCAAGGAAAAATACAAAGCTGCGCTCGAAGAAACGTTTCCCAAGATCAGGATCGTGATCGGTACGCACGAAGAGCATGTAACCTCGGAAGAATTCCGCCGCCGCGTCAAGAAACTGTTCCGCCAGCCGCGAAAGACCATGGTTGATATCATTTTGAACAAAGATGAGTAGAACAGCAAACCTATAGGAGAGTTTCTGTATGCAAAAATTATATTATGTATCCGTATTGGTGGCCGTACTATCACTCTCAAGCTCAAACGTTGCCGAATGTGCCAGCTCCGTGATCGCGGGGAGCTGCAATAACACCGCCAGCGGGTTTTGCAACGAATTTACCGGGTCCTCCTACAAAGCAGCAAATGTGGAGAGGTCCTGTGAAAAACAGAAGATGACGTTCCTCAGAGGCGCCTGCCCGACCGAGAAGCGGGTGGGTTCTTGCGTCATGTTCAAAGGGAAAAATAACGAATCCTACTATCGTTACTACACCAGTTTTCCGGGATTCGGCATCAAACCAAAAGGTGGCGTTGCAGCGGAAGCCGAAAAACAATGCACCAATATGAAAGGCCAGTGGATCCCGAACTGAGCCAGAAGGTCAGGTAAGGCTATGGATAGACGTGAAACTATTATTTTCCCCCAGGAGAAACCCATGACGCTGCACCTCACCCGGCTGTTTTTGACTATCTTTTCAGTGATACTGCTGACCGCGGCGCCGTCCCTGGGCGCGCAGAAAGCAACGACACGAACGCTGTCGAACGAGCCGGGCACGTGGCGGCCGTGGAGCTGCGGCGGCCACTCGGCAAGCGATCTCAAGCTCCTCGGCTTCACCCCGTCCGACGCCGACGCATTCAAGACGCGGCTCCAGCGGATCGCTGACATCTTCCGGAAATCGCCTGTCTGGAATCCGCCGATGGGAGTCGATCCCTCGCTCACAGGCTCGCTCTACGGTGTGTCGGTCTATCCTTCCTCCGCGAAGAAGCTGAAGAACCATCCCATCGCAGGCTCCATCATGATGGGCAGCTTCGAGCACGTTGAGGTGGTCCGGACGACAGGCGGCCAGGAGCAGCGCGAGCGGTACATTGGCGACGAGACCGTACACATCATATTCAATGTGAATTTGCTCCCCAAAGGCGGCGGTGTCAACATGCTCAGCGACGATGAGGGGGCGTTTTTCGAGGAGCTGGTCCGCACGGCCGACATCGGCGGGTTCCCGACCTACGGCGACATGCTGATCATCACGAAGAATGGACGGCCCGTCTGGACGCCGATCTCCCGCGAGCGCTACCTCAAGGCCTTCATCGCCAAACGCCGGCCGGACGCCGCCAACGCGGAGAGCTACATCGCTGATCAGCAGAAAAAGTATGAGGCCTTTGTCGCTCCCGACGCATACGCCGCCCGCCAGGCGAAATACAAGGCGGCGATCGACAAGATGGCGTCCAAAGGCGCGTCGGCGGTCGAACACGAGCGGAGGTACTGGGAGCGCGATGAGGCCGATGCGCTCTCCGTCCTGAAGCGCGGGGCGTCCCGCGACCCGAAAGTCTCTCCCCTCGCAGGCGTGATCGCCGGCGTGAAAGCCGCCGGGGAGCAGCTGGCGGCCATGTCTCCTGCCGATCGCAGCTCACCAGCCTGCCTCCTCGAGGACCGAAACGACATGACCAAGAGCGGTCTGGTGGCGATGGGCACCCCAAAGTGCGTGCCGCTCGTCGGCAGGAACCCGAACTTCTTCGATCCGCAGCTGCCCCGCAGCGTGCCGCAGATCATCGTCGTCAGCCGGATCCGTGCGCTCGAAAAAACATGGAAGGAGGGAAGGCCCAGCGGGGACAAGAAGGGCAACCTCGATCTCTGGACCACCTATGAGGCGTTCCGTCAGACCGACTTGCGGAAGGTGGCCGACCAGATCGACAAGTGACGGCGGGAAAACGCTGAACTCTTTATTCAGGGACTCTACATACGTGATCAAAACAAAAAGCGCTCCTGCCAAACATCGGCCAAAAGGTCTTTCCCTTATGTACGAAGACCAGGACGTCATCGTCATTGACAAGCCTGTCGGCCTTCTGACCATGGGCACCGAGCGGGACAAATCCCATACCGCCCAGGCCATCCTGAACGACTATGTCCGCAAAGGGAACTCCAGGTCCCGGAACCGGGTGTACATTGTCCATCGGCTGGACCGGGACACCTCGGGCATCCTCGTTTTTGCCAAACACGAGCAGGCCAAACGGCACTTGCAGGATGACTGGACAAACACGGAAAAAAGATATCTGGCGATCGTGTACGGCTGCCTGACCCCTCCGGAGGGGACCATCAGCAGCTATCTGGTCGAGAACAGCGCGCTCACCGTCTATTCCACATCCGATGCCTCGAAGGGAAAACTGTCCCATACCGCTTACCGTACGCTTAAGGAAGCCCGAGGTTTCAGCCTGCTGGAAATTGACCTGCTCACCGGCAGAAAACACCAGATCCGCGTTCACTTATCGGATAAGGGACATCCTGTTGTCGGTGATAAAAAGTATGGGAAAAAGGGCGATGGTTACCAGTGGCTGGCACTGCACGCGCATTCGATAACCTTTACTCATCCGTTTACCGGTCAGCGGCTTTCGTTTGAAACAGCGGTCCCGGAGCATTTTATGAGGCTGATCGGAAACATCAGACCGGTCTAGTCACTTTGTTACTAAGAGGGCAAGCGAAATGCATTTTTCAAAGCTTTATTGGTTCCGTCTGTTCGCTGCAGCGTTCCTCCTGCTCCCTGTATCGGTTGCCGGCGCGGCTGACGCCCCCGGAACTCGCATGGAAGATCCGTTCAAGAAAAGGACCGGGAGGGAACAGGTGTTCCTTCTGAGGCGTTCTGAGGACCTCGGCAGGACGCTTGCGTTCGTGAACGAAACCACCGCTTTGCTGAACGAACAGGCCGAAGCCGCGGCGAACCGTGATCCTGACATCAAGGCGAATGAACGCAAGGGTCTTTTGGAATGGTATCAAAAGTATGCCGACTGGCTCAGGGGAATGTCAGCTGAATGCGATCTCGACGTAAGCAGCTTTTTCTCGAAGCAACATGCAGGGGCCGGATGGGTCACGCGGTATGAGGAACTGGCAAAGGGATCCCGGAAGCTGGCGGACGAACTCGGTGCAATGATACAAACGTTGGACGGAGATAAGAAAAAGCTCGAGCCGCGCATGCGGAAGTTGAACACTGCCGTTGCTGAACGCCGCATCCTGGTCGACAAGGATGACCTGGAATTGGCCCGGGAGATCGGGCCGTCGTATCGCGACAGGTCGTATGACCGGCGAGAGGCGCTCTACAAGGATCTGACCGACGAAGAGGTCCTCTATTTCAGGAATGAGCTGAGATCGCTCGGTGAGCAGCAGAAGTATTTTGAGTGCCTGTCGGAGCTGGGAAAATATGAAGAGGTCTGGCTCCTCGTCAGGTCCGATGAGTTCACGAAATCGCAGGAGATCGCCGGGGTCATTAGCGGCGCTGGCCCAGGCCCGCTGGTCCATGCCGTCAGGGATACGATCAGAACGTACGAGGCGGATAGGGCGGCCCTCAAGAGAAGGTCCGGTGAGATCGACGCAAAGAACCGCGGCATCACAAAGACCGGCTCGCTCAGAGCGCTCGACCGCCTGGAAGAGCTCTCACGTTACTATGAAAATATGAGGAACAGGTTCGAGCGCCACGTCGAGTGGCTCGGAGCACAGATCGGGAGCTACCAGGCGGACCTGATCGAGCTCGGCAAGGAGCTGTGATATTCCCGTTCGCAAGCCGCGCATCCGTGGGCCGGTAGACCGAGCGGCGTGAAGCACAGCGTCAACTCGTTCCATGAGGGGGGGGGTCGCTATGTTCGCAGGTCACATAGGCGCGGGATTGGCCATAGGAAGCGCTGAGCGACGCGTCAACATCGGTGTTTTCATCTTTGCAGCCGTCCTTATCGACTTCATGCTCTGGCTCTTTGTTCTTCTCGGCTGGGAGTCCGTGATCATCCCCGCCGACTTTACCGCGACCCATCAGCCGGAGTTCGTCTTTCCCTTTTCCCATGGCCTGCTCGCCGGTCTTGCCTGGTCGGCACTGGCTGGTACAGCCGCCTATTTTTACTATCGACGGTTGGAGAAGGCAAGGTCCCGTGCCGCAGTCCTGATCGCCGCAGCGGTCTTCTCTCATTGGCTTCTCGATGCGCTCGTCCATGTCCCGGAGCTGCCGGTCGCGGGCGCAGATTCTGTGATGATGGGGCTCGGGCTGTGGCAAAGCATGGCGGCGGCTCTTACAGTCGAAACGCTCATCGCCGCAGCGGGTCTCTATATATTTTTGTCCGGCGCCCACCTGTCTCGGGCAAGAAGGATCGGCCTCACGGTATTGTGTCTTGTCGTCATCATCTCCACCGTTATCGGGATGACCGTTGCGCCGCCTCCGCCCTCCGTGATCGCCATGGCGGTGACCTCGTTGATCACGATCGTTGTGGTCTGTGTACTCGCCGGCTGGCTCGGAAGGCGTCACGCGTCATAGCATTGGTACTTGACCCCTGGTTTGCCCTTCTTCCCTCTTTATTTCCTGTTCCCGAATGTGTTAGTATGCAAACATATAAGATCATGGGTGAACATAAGACAAAAGAACGGCCCGGGCATTCGACACCGGTTTCGAAAGTGCCTCAGAAAAAAGGCATTTCTGCCTTCCTTTCACGGGGCCTGTTACACGTCGATCACCCGTCACTGATCCATTTCAGCTCTACACCGCTCTTCCGGCTCGAGACCTCTCCTGAAAAATACGCCCACCTCCTGAAAAATAAGGACGCGGTGCAGATCGGACCGATCGTCAATTACTTTATCGGCAATTCAGGTCATGTCGCTTACCTGGGCGGGGATGTGGTCAAGAACCTCTACCTTCGGGGAAGGAAGAAGTACAAAGCCATCAATATCCTGGCCATACTGACCACCGCTGATATCGATAAATACTCCTGTATCATGAACAATATCATTTCCGCCAACGACGGCGCATTTTCACTTGGGTTGAAATACCTGGTAAAAAAGAACCGGTGCGAAGGGTGTTTCAGGGAGATTGCCCTTGCCCGCTACGTCATCGAGCCGCGGCTGGAAGGCCCGGAAAAACTGCTCTATCCGTTCAGACCCGCATCGATCGAACTGGACCTGACGACGCAGGAGAAGTTTTCCGATGCCTTCGGGCTCGAGGTAAGGACGTAAGTCCGTTCCCGCTTCGGGCCGCGCCGTCAACACTCGCCGGAAACGCATATTCCTGTCGTTATTTCAGGAGGTTGTATGATACGTTCCCTCTTTCCGCTGTTCCTCTCCCTTGTCCTGATAATCGCGATGGCCGCTGCCGGCCGCGCGGACGACAAGGTCAAACCATCCATCTGCAGCGTGTGCAACATGAAGATCAGCGAGACGGAAAGGAAATTCTCCGTGGTGCTGCCGAATGCAGAAGGAATGGGGCCCGCGTCCTACGACGACATCGGTTGTGCCGTCATGTCACGGAATGGCGAATGCGCGACGCGCCAGTCGTTCTTCGACGGCATCGCGATCGTGTTTGATTTTGTGACGGGTGAGCAGGTCCCCGCCGAAAAGGCCTTCTTCGCATTCAAGTCGAGCTTCAGAACGCCCATGGGTTATGGCATCGTGGCGTTCAGGGACAAAGCTCAGGCGGAAAAGTTCGCCGCGGAACACGGCAAGGTAAAAGTGGTCAAGTGGTTCGAACTGGTGGATATGAAGTTGTAGGTGAAGAGAAGGGTCAGGGGTCAGGGGTCAGGGGTCAGGGGTCAGGGGTCAGGCCAGGAACCTGAACGCTTCTCACCTTCTCAACCTCTCACCTTCGCAAGTTCCGCTTTCCTCTCCAATATGCTTTTCACCCGCTTCAGCCGGTAGAACGCCTCACGCTCCCGCTCGCCGATGTACTGGCCGATGGTCCTGATCTGGTGCTTGATGCCGGGCAGGACCATTTCCTCCAGGACCTTGATCCTCCGCGTGGTCCGAATGATCTCCTCCCCCAGCCGCTTCAGTTTGCTCTCATACTCGGCAATGGTCAGCATCGACTCCAGGAGCTTCTCGAACAGGTTAATGCTGTCCTCGAGATGGGGCGTCGTCCCGAACTCATTATATCCCCGTTTTCCCGGCTCCCGCACCGGCGTGTCGTGGTAGGCGATGTCCTTGTACCGGAGGCCCCAGATGCTCTTTTCGCGCACATCGATGTCGAACTCCCGTTCCGTGGCTTCGGTCAGTGAATCAATGGTGTCCCTTCCTTCCCGCCCCAGGGAGATCGCGAGTTCGCGGATCGCCTTTGCATAGGACTTCTTGATCTCCTCACGCGAGCGCAGGAACGGCAGGGTGGTGGACAGGAATTCCTTGATCAGGGCCTGTTTCCTGGCCTTCAGGATGCCGATGCTGTTGATGATGGACCGGGATTTCTCCTTCAGCATCAGCAGGTTTGTTCTGGTTGGGTGGATCATACGTCTCCAAAAGCATTGCAAAGTGCAAATTTCAAATTGTAAATTGCAAGTTGAATGTCACAATCAGGATTTCAGTCTCCACTCATTTTGATATTTACAATTTGATATTATCAATCAGTTTGACGCTATTTCAGGCTTCACCCTCTTCATGACCATGATAATAACCAGCGATACCACGATCACCCCTCCCAGGAGCACGATCGAGGCCAGGATATTGTTCAGGACAGCGGGATCCACGATCAGGACCGCCCCCAGCGACAGCATCATGAGGCCCGAGACGAGCTTCAGCTGCCGCCCCTGCCACTCGGTCATCTTGCGCGCGCCGAGCGTGATGGTGATGACCGATACGATGATCGCCAGAGGCACAACATACACGATGCTATACAGCACGAGATACTCATAGTACTGGAACGTCGTGAGCTTATGCAGCGTGAGCACCCGGGTGTAGACCATGGGAAACCCGGCCGTGCACAGCAGCTCGTAGGCGTTCGCCGAGACGGCAAGGACGACGGTCCCGGCGATCATGGCCGGCAGCGTCGGGGCCTTCAGCAGCCCCCGCATCCGCTCGAACAGCTTTGGTTTTGCGGACTCCGGGATGGCCAGGGAGACCCCCTGCTTGAACAGGAAAAAATCCTTCACGTTGATGCCGCCGATCATGATCGCGACGATGCCCCCGGTGACCGTGATCGCCGCGATCTGCCCGACGACCAGGAACACATTGAGCCACGCGGCCATGAACAGGAAGTAGATGAGGCCGGAGAAGAACACGAAGACACCGCCGATGAGGAACATGCGCCTGCGGGACCTGGCATGGATCAGCATGCTCAGCAGGAAGAGCAGAACAAAGAACGCGCACGGATTGAAGCTGTCCATGCCGGCGATGACTGCCGTAAGGACCGGAAGCGATACGCTTGCGGGATCGATCCTGCCGAGGAGCGGGAGTGTCAGCGCCTTGTCGCCCTCACCAGCAGGCGCAAGCTGGCCTTTGCTGATCTCCGCCACTCCGTCCGGGCAGCCCTCTCGCATGCAACGCTCGACGGCACGAAGGATATCCTTGCGCGTCTGGTCGTTGAATCCCATGAAAACAGACGTGCCCACGATGGTACACGGCACCCCCGCCTGTTTTATGCCGGCGGCCTGGATCACCCGCTTGTAGATCGCGGCGTTATCCTTGTTGCGCCAGACCTCATAGTCCCGCATGGTAAGCCCGGGATATTTCCGCGCCAGCCCTTTCAGGAACTCTTTTTCCTTCTCGCAATGGGGACAGCCGTCACCCCAGAACAGCGTGAGGACCGTACCCGCTTTGTCGCGACCCGGCGTTTCCACGCCGGCCGCAAGCGATGGGAACGGCGCCATCATGAGCGCGATGATGCCGGCAAGAAGATATCCGGACCGTGAGCGCCGGTGCGCGAAGGACAGCATCAGCTCACCTCAAGAGAAAATTTTTTCATCAGCACCAGACCCGCGTCGAGGCTTTCCTGCACCGTCCGGCGCGCTGGGCCCTGGCCGATGATCTCCTGCTCGAATGCGTCGGCGAAATCAAGCATGGGCAGATCTGCCTTGGTCATGCCGTCCCTGCCCACGATCGCCTCGAGACGCCGAAGGTCCCTGCCCTTCGCATAGTACTTGTAGAGATGATTCGCCGTGTTCCGGTGGTCCGCCCGGGTCCGGCCCTCGCCGATCCCCTTCTGCATCAGCCGGGAAAGGCTCGGGAGCACGTCGATGGGCGGGGAGACCCCTTTCTGGTGCAGCTCGCGGGAGAGAACGATCTGCCCCTCGGTGATATACCCGGTGAGGTCGGGGATGGGGTGGGTGATGTCATCCTCGGGCATGGTCACCACCGGGAGCATGGTGACTGAGCCTACCCGGTCGCGGATTCGCCCGGCACGCTCGTAGAGCGAGGCCAGGTCCGAATACATGTAGCCGGGATACCCCCGCCTGCCGGGAAGCTCTTCCCGGGCCGTCGAGATCTCGCGCAGAGCGTCGCAGTAGTTCGTCATGTCGGTGATGATCACCAGGACGTCCATGTTCTTCTCGAAGGCCAGGTACTCGGCGACGGTCAGGGCGAAGCGCGGGGCCAGGAGCCGCTCCATCACCGGCTCGTCCGCCATGTTCACGAAGGCGACGAAGCCGGTCCGCATCTCGTCCAGGACGCGCTGATAGAACGAGTATTCGTGGAAGGTGAGGCCCAGGGCGGCGAATACCACGACGAACGACCGGTCGGCCTGGGCAAGACGGGCGTTCCTGAGAATGAAGGCGACGACCTCCTTGGACGGGAGCCCGGCGCAGGAAAAGATCGGCAGTTTCTGCCCCCGCACCAGGGTGTTCAGACCGTCGATGGCGGTGATCCCGGTCTCGATGAAGTCCGCGGGCCGCGCCCGTGCCGCGGGGTTCATGGGCGAACCCGTGAGCGGCATCCATTTCTCCGGGATGAAGAGCGGCGCGCCGTCCTTGGGAACAAAGGACCCGTTGAAGATCCTGCCGACGATGTCCGGGGACAGCGGCACCTTCTTGATGGCGTCGGTGAAGGTGACCGTGGTCTTTTCGATGTCGACGCCCTGCGTCGTGCCGTAGACCTCGACCAGCACGGTCTCGCCGTCGATCTCAAGGACCTCGGCGTCGGTCGACCTGCCGTCGGGCATGACGACCCTGACCACCTCGCCGATCCGGGCCGCCTGCACCTTTTCCACGAACAAGAGCGGGCCCGCAATGGTCGATATGGTCCGGTAGGTATGTTCGGATAGTCTCATCGTGATGAACCTCGAAGGTGAGACGTTGAGAAGTTGGGAAGTTGAGAAAAATCAACACCGACACTCATCCTATCTTCTCATCCTCCCACCCTCCCAACTTCGTCGCTTTTCATCGCTTCATCCAGCGCAATGCCCTGTTTCAACTTCTCCGCCGCACGGTCATGGTACGCAATGATCGACTTGATGAGCGCCAGGGTCTTGTCGGGCGGGGAGAACGCGTCATCGCTGTAGGCGTTCTGGCCCAGGAACTCGTTCCTGATGCGCTCGGCCACGCGCATGACGAGCCGGTCCGCGTCCTGCAGTCCCTCGACGCCGACGATCTCCGCGACCTCGCGGATCGATTCCTCCTGCTGCAAAAGCTGGTTGCAGCGCCTGCGCAGGTCTTCCCACTCAGGCGCGACCTCGCGGCAATAATGTTCGGAGAGGTCCTTGGCATACAGCGAATAGGACTGGAACCAGTTGATGGCCGGGAAATGCCTGCGGTGCGCAAGGGACGTATCGAGCATGAAGAACGCCCCGGTGGTCCTGAGACACGCCTGGGTCACGGGTTCCGTGAAATCGCCTCCCGGCGGAGATACCGACAGGATCATGCTGAGCGAACCGATCCGGCCGCTCATGGTCTCCACCACGCCGGCCCGTTCGATGAAGGACGAGAGCCGGGAGGCGAGATACGTCGGATAGCCTTCCTCGCCGGGCATCTCTTCCAGCGACGTCGATATCTCGCGCAGCGCCTCAGCCCAGCGGGAAAGACTGTCGGCGAGAAAAAGCACGTTGTACCCCATGTCCCGGTAGTATTCCGCCATGGTCACGGCCGTATAGATGGAGGCCTCACGGGCGGCGACCGGCATGTTCGATGTGTTCACTACGAGGATGGTGCGGTCCCTGAGCCGCCGCTTGGTCCAGGGGTCCTCCAGTTCGTCGAACTCGGCGATGAGGTCCGCCATCTCGTTCCCGCGTTCGCCGCATCCCACGTAGACCACGATGTCCACGTCGGCGAACTTGGCCACGGACTGTTCGAAGATGGTCTTGCCCGTGCCGAACCCTCCGGGGATGATGGCCGCCCCGCCCCGCGCGAGGGGGAAGAGAAAATCGATGATCCGCTGGCCCGTGACCAGCGGCGTCACGGGCGCGAACTTCTTCCGGTAGGGCCGCGGCATCCGCACCGGCCATTCGTGGCATCCCGGGATCTCAAGGCCGCCGGTGAACTCGCCGAAGGGCTCATCAAGGCTTATATCGCCCGAGGCGATCCAGGCCACCATGCCTTTCTCGGCGCCGCACATGATGTAATGTTTGAACGCCCCTTCCTGGATCTCACCGACGATCATGCCGTATTGCAGCTCATCACCCATCCTTACCGCCGGCTTGAAGTTCCATCGTTTGATATAATCGAGGCCGTACATCTCCTTCCATACGCGGATAAATGGGCCCATCTCTTTTCTCATCCGTTCGAGCGGGCGCTGGAGCCCGTCGTACATGCTGCCCATGAGCCCCGGGCCCAGCCTGACCGTGAGCGGCATGCCCAGTCCTTTCACCGGTTCGCCCACCCCCAGACCGCGGGTCTCCTCGTACACCTGGATCACGGCGTGGCTGCGCTCAAGCCGCACCACCTCGCCCGTGAGCAGGCCGTGGCCCACGAAGACCCGCTCATAGAGCTTGAGCCCCTTGAGGTCGACGCTTACCGTGGGTCCTGATATGCCGAGGATCTTTCCGGTCTGCATGATAAAGTTTCACCTCAAAACGGAATAATTTTCTGAATAGAACGGAAAACAATGTTTCGACACTGAAGACACTGATAACTACTATGAATAAGCATGAACTTCATAGGGTTCTTTCAGTGGCCTCAGTGTCAAATACCGTCCATCTTAAACGTTCAATCGCACATGATATCCGATCGCGCGCCTTATCAGCCGGGCGGCGTAATCCTCCACCTCGGCCGGAAGCTTCTCCGGCGACGGGAGCACCAGCAGGATGCCCGACCAGCCCTTTTCCCGCTCCCGCATCCGTTCCTCGATCCCGCCCCGCACCAGGCGCTCGTCGATGATGACCAGGCCGTTGTCAGGCTCCGCCATGACGCTGTCGAGCAGCTCCCCGGCCCCGGATGGATCCACGACATGATGCGTTATCCCGGCGAGGCTGAAGCCGAATTCCGCGTCGCACGTCGTTATGAAGACGATCTTTTTCATGCTATTCTTTTTACCGCAGAGAACGCTGAGAACGCAGAGCAGATCTCCGCTTCCTCAGAATGTTGATCCATGGAGTTCCTTACTCCGCGATCTCTGCGACCTCTGCGACCTCTGCGGTGAACCATTTTTACCACACCAGCTCCGCGGCGATCTCTTCCCGCTCCAGGTCCTTCCCCGCGAGGAGAAGGCTCAGGTTCATGACCTCCAGGGAACAGCGCCAGAGATAATCGAGAATGAGCTCCGCGCCGAGGGGGTCCCTGCCCTCCTTGTGGAGATACTTCGTGATGCCGCGGTAGAGCGCGACCTCCACCTGGGTCGGGGCCGGCGCCGCAATGGAGATGCCCGAGGCCTGCCGGATAAGCGAGACCACCGCGAAGAGGTCGTCCTTTTCCAGCAGGTCCTTCAACTGCCCGGTCGCAATGGTGCCTCCCGCTATGAACACCGCAGGGTCCTTCGCGCCCGATCGCAGGGATTTGTAGAGCGACAGGATGTTCCGGGCGTCAATGATCCTTGAAAAGAACTCCTTCATCACCGGGTGGAGCGGTGTCCTGATGACACTGATGAGGATGCTGTTGGACAGGTGCTGCTCTACTTCGCGGAGCCCCTGTTCCTCATAGTTTGCCGCAAGCCCGGTGAACTCCGGTGACAGGCGGCAAAACAGCCGCTCCAGCCGTTCCACGGCAGCTGAGGTTTCTCCGTCACGAAGCATGTTCTTGACGCTGTCCGCAAGCAGGCTCACCGCCAGGACCTCTCCGGCCTTTTGGGTCCTGTCACCATGGAGACACCGCAGGCAGATGAAAACCGTCCGCAGCTCCGTGTACAGCAGATAGGGAGCGAATATCCTCCTGACCTCTTCCTCCATCTGTCCGAAGACCCATCCATGCTCCCGCAACAGCGCCCTCCACATTCCCTCTGCCGTCCGCTCCCGCACGAACCCCTGGTACTGGGCAGAAGCGATAAATTCGATGGGCGTGGATTCATACACAAGTGGCCGCCAATCGCGGATGAGACGCGAGCGCCTGCCCCTGATCCTGGACAGCAGATATTCCACGGGATAGCCGCGTTCCCTGCCCTGCTTCAACAGTCCGCGGGGGCCGTCAGGAAATGCCGCGTCCCTGTCGTTGCTCTGTCGGAAAGAAGCGCTCATGGGAACCGCTCCATTACTTCCTTCATGATCTCCGGTAGCATTTCTTCCCACATGCGCTCCAGCCGCTTCTCGAACGTGTTCACGACCTTCACCTGGCCATCATCGGACAGGGCTTCCAGACCTCCGGTAATGGCCTTATCAAAGAGGATCTCGGCGTCCGGGAAATGCTCCCGGGCAAGCGCCCCATCGGCCGGGTTCACGCGTATCGTCCTCCAGGTGAAACGCGGAAGCTCCTGGACGAATGACGTGAACATGTCCCGATAGCCGACGTTCCGCAAGCCAGCGAGCGAGGAGCGGGCCAGGCCGTACAAACGGTCCGCCAGCGCCCGCTCCGCCAGGAGCCTCTTCTGTCGCACGGTCCCGTTCGCCTCGGCAAGAAAGTGTTCCGCGTGCGCGGCCGCCGCAGCTGTACGCTTGGCTGCGTGCTCCGCTTGTATCTCGGCGATCCTGCGCGCGGCCTCGGCCCGTGCGCGCTCCGCCTCCTGTTCCGCTTCAAGCCGCATGGCCTTGACGCGCTCGTCCCCCGCGGCCCGGAGCGATTCGATCAGCTCTTTGCAGCCCATCCTATTTCACCGTAAAGAGGATCATCGTCGATACCACGAAGCCGAGGATCACCATGGTCTCCGGGATCGCCACCAGGATGATGATGGTCCCGGTCAGCTCCGGCTTCTCCGCGAGTGTACCCGCCCCGGCGGCGCCGATCTTGGACTGTGCCCACGCCGTGGCGATGGCGGGAATGCCGATGGCCAGCGCGGCGCAAAATGCGATCAATACCTTTTCGAGATTCATAGACACCTCCTTTGATATAAGCTTCTGCAACCACAGATCAACACAGATAACGGTTTTTTAAAAATATTATAAGTTCTTTTCGCCTCTTGCTGGGTTCTATCTGTGCTCATCTGTGTTCATCTGTGGTTCCATATTCTTCGAACTTATCTTCTCCGCGTCTCCCCTTCCCCGCGTCCCCGCGTCCATTACTTCCTCAGCGGTTCGAACTTCCTGCCGCCGTGCTCGATGAACTTGCTGAAGAACTCAACATAGTGGAGCCGGAGCGCGTGGATCGTGGGAGAGAATACGCCCAGGACGATGTTCAGGACATGGATCAGGCCGGCGATGATCACACCGGTCACGACATCGCCGGTCAGTCCGCCGAGTTCGTTCGCCGTATAGGCAAGCAGCACCGACGTCAGGCCGATGGCCATGATGCGGACATAGGAGATGATGTTCCCGATGCTCTTCAGGAACTCCAGGGGGGCCAGGACCCCGCCGGCAAAGAACAGGAGCGGGGTCAGGAACAGGATAACAAGGACGACAGGCCGCGTGAACACCAGCGGGATGATGCCGGAAAGCGACGCGATGATGGCAATGATACAGCAAATGATGACAATGCTCAGGACCTTGAACAGCCCCTCCCGCTTCACGTTCCGCTGGAATGCATTGATGGCCCCCAGGACCAGCCCGAACACGATGTGTGCCACGCCGATGGCCAGGGAGAAAAGCAGCATGGGAACGATCGCCGTACGGCGTTCAACGACAAGCGGCTGGAGGTGGAAATACCTCTCCGGGAGGTCGCCGAAGAACTCACCGTACAGCACGCCGAAAAATATCGAATAGAGCGAGGCAATGAGCAGGATCGTAGCCCCGTCATGGACCGCCTTGTTCTTCCGGAACCGCTTCCGGAGGTACAGGGTGAGGAGGATCAGCACCAGGCCGTAACCTGCGTCGCCCAGGATGATCCCGAAGAAAATGGGGAAAAAGATGCCGATGAACGGTGTGGGATCGTAGGACGTGTACGCCGGCAGCGGCAGGAGGCTTGTCATGAGCTCGAAGGGCCGGAAATAGGCCGGGTTCTTCAGGACGATGGGCACCCGCTCCAGGTCCTCCTCGCGCATTTCCTTCTCCACCACAACGACCTGGGTCTTGAAGGCCCCCTCCATGATCTTCCGGAGCCGTGCCATGTCCCGCGACGGCATCCAGCCGTGGATGAAGAAGCACATCCGCGTTTCATACGCGGAGGCCGTCGTCTTCAGAAGGGCCAGCCGGTCGTCGATCCATTCACGAACGCTCTTGTAAAGCGGCGTCCATCGCCGTGCGAACCTCAGGAGGTCCTCCTGGATCCGGTCGATCTCCGCTGATACCCGTCCGGTCCGCTCTTTCACGTAGGCGATCTTTTGAGGGAACGAGAGCGTCCCGAAGGAGGCCGGGAACGTAAGCTCGGGGACATGCTCATCGGAGAGCGTCTTTTTCACCCGGTCGGCGATGGACTTCTCGACCGTGATGAGCCCGACAAGCGAACCGTCCTCGGCCGGTTCGGTCTGGAACTCGAACTTCCAGTCCGTGATGCGCGAAAGGACCTCGCGAAGCCGCGGGACCATCTCCGGCTCCTTGATGGTAAGACCGATGAAGTCCAGGTCGGGCGTCTCCCTGGTGCTGTCCATCAGCATCGATAGCCCCCCGAGGAAGATGGCATACCGTTCGAGCTCGGACCGCTCCGTCTGCAGTGCGTCCCGCTGTTCGGAAAGCTCCCGTGTCTGGCAGGTATGCCGCTCCACGGTTCCCGCGATGGTATGCGCGATGCTGGCCGGATCTATGTAGCTTTCGCGCACCGGCAGAGCGGGGAGAAAGGAGAAGAGCTCCTCGATCTTGAGCCGCAGGTCCTCAAGATACAGGCGCTCCACGCCCGTCTTTTCGTCGAGCGAGAACGACCGGATATGCTCCTGGGCCTCTTTCTCGATGAATCCCACTGCGGCCGGCTCGATCTGAAAGATCCCCGCGTCCCGCAGGAGCACGATGGACTCCTGGAGGAGGTCCTTCGGCCCGACGATCTCCACCTTTGACATTCTGACGATCATGGTCTCATTCCAGAAGGATCCGGGGCATACGCTTGAGAATGATCCCGGTCAATGTCCCGTCATCCAGCTTTTCGATCCGTAATGAGCGCGCCGCCGCATCATCGACCACCAGTCTTGCCTTCTCTTCGGCGCGACCTTTCGCGTCCTCCAGCGCCCTCGTCAGCAGGTCACGGTCGTTATTCTCCTCGCATGCGACGGCCTCGGAGGCTTTCCGCTTGACCTGGTCGAGCCAGACCCGCAGTTTTGCCTGCTCGTCCTCGATGCAATGCTGGATCTCCTTTTCGGCCTCGATCACCTCGTTCAGAATGTCGTTATCCATGTCTCTATTCTATCAAAAATGAAAATCGGACAGGGTTTTTCTGCAATTTGTTGTTCATTCCCTTGGAAAAATCACTGTAACAGAGTAGAATTAAGCAGTATTCGCTGCATGAAGCGGAAGGGAAGGACCGTAATCGTCCGATTTCGGGGATTCGCATATGCGTAACACTCAACTACGGAAGACAGGGAGCGGGCCATGATCACGTACAGCGGTGTGAACCACCTTGCCCTGGCAACAGGGTCGATGGATGAGACCATCCGGTTCTGGAGAGACCTCCTGGGAATGCGGCTCGTTGCAGGCCTGGGCCGGCCCGGTTACCGACAGTATTTCCTTCAGATCTCCGACCGGGACATGATCGCCTTCTTCGAGTGGCCGGGCGTTCTGCCGGTCGAGGAAAAGGAGCACGGAAGGCCGGCAACCGGGCCATTCGCCTTCGACCACGTATCTTTCGGGATCGAGACCGAGGACGGTCTATGGGAGCTCAAGGACCGCATCGCTACGGCCGGCATCTGGGTCTCCGAAGTGATCGACCATGGTTTCATCCACTCCATATACACCTATGACCCCAACGGCATTCCCATCGAGTTCAGCCGCGTCATCCCCGGGCGCGACATCGGTCAGATACCGGTGATGTCTGACCGGGAGCCCACGCAGACCGCGCTTGAGGGTCCCGAGCCGCGGCCCGACCGGTGGCCGCCTGTGACCGCGCCGACGCCGAAGACGGAGCGCAAAGTATATGCCGGCATGGGAAGCGAGCTGTTCCACGGGAAGAAAGAGCAGACGCGGTGACAGGGGGACGCGGGGACACGGAGACAGTAGAAGCACGTGGCTCCAAGAAACGTCATTTACTGCCAAGATCAGAAGGCTTTTTTCGCCACAGAGAACACCGAGGACACAGAGAACAATCTTCCTCTGTCATAATGAGCTTTTCTCTGTGAACTCTGAGCCCTCTGTGGCAAAATCGGGTTATTGTCATTTGAGATCTGAATATCGTATGGATTACGACGTCATCATAGCCGGCGCAGGTCCGGCAGGCTCCACCTGTGCCCGTATCTGCGCGAAGGCCGGTCTCCGGACCCTGTTGCTCGAACGGGAGACCTTCCCGAGGCCCAAGCCCTGCGGCGGCGCCCTGTCCGGTCGCGCGCTCTCCCACCTCGGCCTCTCCCTGCCCTCCGACCTTATCGAACGGGAATGCTTCGGCGTACGCGTCCACTTCGGAAAGCATACGGTCGAGGCCAGGAAAGACGTGCCGATCGCGGTCATGGTGAACCGGGAGAAGTTCGACCACTACCTCGCGCAGCAGGCTGTGGAGGCGGGGGCAGGTCTTCATGAAGGAGAACCGGTCCGTGGATTTTCCGTACAGGGAGACCGCGTGGCGGTCGAAACGGAGCAGGGACGATATGAGGCGCGCTGCCTGGTCGGCGCAGACGGCGCGTACAGCGTCGTGGGCAGGACCGTACGTCCCCTGTTCCCGCGCGACGAGATATTCGCGGCGCTTGTCGGTTCGCATCCAGCAGACGACCGGGAGATCGCGCAACGCTCCGACAGCCTGCTGGAGTTATTCTTTGGCGTTACCCCGATGGGATACGGCTGGGTCTTTCCGCACAAGGGCTATTACGGCGTGGGGGTCATGTGCCGGGCAGCTGAGTTCGACGCACCGCAGAAGGTGTTCAACAGCTTTTCCGCATCAACGGGGATGCCGATAGAAAAGCCGCGGGGCCATACGATACCGATGGGCGGCATTGACCGGCCTGTTACCGGACGAAGGACCATCCTGGTCGGCGACGCGGCCGGGTTCGCCGACCCCTTCCACGGCGAGGGGATGGCAGGCGCCATCCTGTCGGGGAAGCTGGCAGGACAGGCGATCGTGGACGGCATCGGGGGAAAGAAGGACCCGCTCACCTGGTACGCCGCGGAATGCGACCGGCTGATCGTGCGGGAGATGCGGATCGCGCTTCAGATGGCGCGGATGCTGAACAGATATCCGAAACTCTTTCTGGCCGTGTTCTTTTCTGACCGGACGGCGCTGGACAAGTACCTGGACATCCCGGCGGGAAGATCCGATTACCGGCATTTTCGCACGTGGCTCCTCAAGAAGTTGCCCGGGTACATTGCGAAGATGCTTCTTGGCACAGCGTCTGCAAGAACATAGCGCCTGCTGTTAGAGGCGTGCAAGGGAGAACAGCTGCGCATGAAGAGACTCGCTCTTGCACACCGGGCAGCGGCTCGGCCGGGTGAGGCGTTCGCGTTTGTCGAAGACGAACCCGCACTTGATACACTCCGCGGGTTGGACAGTGAGATGTCTGCCGGTCCGGTGCAAAGACTTCCTGATATGCTCCAGGTGGCCGGCGACCTCCTTCTCGGGGATGCCCACCAACCCGGAGAGATCGCGGGCCGAGAACGGCCCCTGTAGCAGCTCCGTCATGATCAGGTGACGCACCGTATCGTGCGCCTCCGCGGGAGGACGGGGACCTTCATCGCGTTCATCGTGCTTCCGTACCATAAACAAGTATACCCCGTTTCCGCTTCGCCGTCAGCGAGCTTCTCTGCCCGGAGGATGATCGAAATATTTTCAGCGGCTTCTTGACAAGCACCGGCCGTCTGCTACAATTCTCGTTAGAACGATACCAAACCAGATTGTCGCTCTGCAGCACCGTTCATCAGGACCCCGCACGAGAGAGGATCCGGAAACATCATGTCAACTGAGACCCGGGACAGGTTCATCAAACACATTTTCACCACCGTGGCGCCTTACGTGGACTCCTTGAGCCACGGGTTCAGCCTGGGACTTGACAGCTCATGGCGGGAAAAGGCCGTTGCCCTGTCGGGCATCAAGCCCGGTGACCGCGTGCTCGACATCTGCGCCGGCACGGGCGAGCTGGCCTTCGCCCTCCTGCCCGCTGTTGGGCCGAAGGGGAGCATCACCGCAACGGACTTCTGCGAGAACATGCTCGAGATTGCCAAGAAGAAACAAGGCGGGGACCACGCGAACCTGAGCTTTCAGGTTGCTGACGCCAAGGCCCTTCCCTTCCCGGACCGGTCCTTCGACGCGGTGACCGTGGGATTCGGCATGCGGAACATACCGGACACGATCCTCGCGCTCAAAGAGATCAGGCGCGTCCTGAAGCCGGGAGGGAAGTTCCTCTGCCTGGAACTCACCCAGCCGCAGACCCCTGTCCTGCACCGGTTGTACAGCTGGTACCTCTCACGGTTCATGCCTTTCGTGAGCAATCTCGTGATGAAGTCCTCGGCGCCCTATCTCTACCTGCCCCGGTCCATCGAGGCCTTTTACCAGCCGCCGGCGTTCCGCGAGGTCATCGCCCGGAACGGCTTCGACAACGTGGTCATCGACTCCCTTACGTTGGGTATCGCAACGGTCTACCGTGCCAGCAAGAAGGCTTAGCCGGACCACTGCCGGAAACATGCAAGGCCGCGAAGGTTCTCTTCGCGGCCTTTTCTTTTCAAGATCGGGATCGAACTCTGCTGCGCTATCCTGACCCGGACAAGCCCCGACGAGTCGGGGCAGGCCGGCAGAGCCCCGCGTCCTAATTCTTTGACAAGGTGCGGGGAACCAAGAATATACGGTAACGGTGACGACGCCCGTTTCGTCCAGCGGTCACGTCATTCGGTCTTTTTGCATTACCGTTACCCGAAAGACGTTTGACGATACGGGCGTCGTAACCATAAGACGTTACCAGATTTTCCGCCATTGTTGGCAGGAATTTCATTTATAACTGACTATATTTCCGCCATCAGCTCCGGGAACCGCTGGTGCATGAACGACAAGGCCGCCTGCCGCGCGAGGACTGCCGTGGGCTGGCGCATCACCAGGTCGGCGAGCTCTACGGCGTCCTGCATGCGGACCGAGCGGACGACCTTCTTGACCCAGGGGATGGCAGCCACGTTCATGCTGAGATACTCAAAGCCCAATCCCATGAGGATGGCCGCGTAGAGCGGATCGCCCGCCATCTCGCCGCACATGGCCAGGCCGATCTTTCCCTCGTGGGCGGCGTGGGAGACACGTTGCAGCAGGCGCAGCACCGCCGGCTCAAGCGGTTCGTACATGAAGGCCACATGTTCATTGGTGCGGTCGATGGCGAGGGTGTACTGGATCAGGTCGTTGGTGCCGATGCTGAAGAAATCGACCTCGGGTGCAAGGAGGTCCGCCGTCAGCGCCGCCGAAGGGATCTCGATCATAACGCCGATCTCGAGCCGTTCGTCGAAGGGAACGCCCTCGGCCCGCAGCTCCGACCTCACATCGTCCATCAGCCGCTTGATCTCCTGCAGTTCCGGCAGGGCGGATATCATGGGATAGAGGATCTTGATCTTGCCATGTGCCGACGCCCGGAAGATGCCGCGCAATTGGGCGCGAAAGATATCGCGGTTCTGCAGACAGAAGCGGATGGCGCGGAGCCCCAGGGCCGGATTCGGTTCCTCTTCGTACTGGTCGGGCAGCGCGAGCTTGTCGCCGCCCACATCGAGCGTCCGGATCACCACCTCGTTCGGCGCCGCCCGTTCAGCAACATCGCGGTAGGCCAGGTAATGCTGCTCCTCCGTCGGCAGATGCTGCCGGTTCAGGAACAGGAACTCGGTCCGGTAGAGCCCGATCCCCACGCCGCCGTGCCTGGCGACGGTGGCAACCTCCTCCGGCAGTTCGATGTTCCCCTGCAGGTGGATCCGTTTGCCATCGAGCGTTTCTGCGGGAAGGTCCCGGAGCTTGTCCAGCTCCGCCTCGAAGTATTTATACCGCTGCTGCCTCCTGAGGTAGTCGAGGAACGTCTGCTCATCGGGGTCAACGATGACGGTGCCGTGGTTGCCGTCAAGGATGACGACGTCGCCGGTCCGTACGGAGGACGTGATCTTCTCAAGGCCCGCTGCGGCCGGGATGCCCAGGGAGCGGGCGACGATGGCCGTATGGGACGTACGGCTTCCCATCTCGGTTGCGAAACCCAGGACCTTGTCCTTGCGCATCATCAGCGTATCGGACGGCGCAAGGTCATGGGCGATCACAATGACCTCCTCGCTGATCTCCGCGAGGCTTTCCTGCTTCTTTCCCGTCAGGTTCCGGAGCACCCGCTCCGCCACCTGCTCAACGTCATGCTTCCTCTCACGCAGGTACTCATCTTCGATGGCGTCGAATTTCTTCGCGATGGCGTCAATGGTCTCCCGAAGGGCGCCTTCGGAATTGATCCGGACGTCCTTGATCCTCTTGACGGTCCCCTCAACCAGCATCTTATCCTCGAGCAGCATGATATGCGTGTCCAGGATATAGCGGTGGGATTTGCCGAGGTCCCGGGTATACCGTTTCCGGATATCCTCAAGCTGTCCCTTGGAGACCTCCACGGCCTTTTTGAACCGGGCAACCTCGCTCTTGACGTTGACTTCCTCGATCCGCTGTCCCGCAACCACGACCTTCTTGCGGTCCAGCAGATAGACCCGGCCGATCACGATGCCCGGCGACGCCCCGATCCCGTTAAATATTGTTTCGCTCATAGTAGTTTGTTCAGACTTTCAGATTACAGACTTGCAGACGGCAGACTGAAGCAGTCTGTTGTCTGTGGTCTCCTGTCTGCTTTTCTTCGTCCGTCGTCTGTCGTCTGTCCCTACTCCTTCTCCCCGAACTTGTCCTTGAACAACTGTTCCATACCGTCCAACGCCCGGTCCTCATCGCCGCCATCGGCCTGGACCAGGATCGTTGTGCCCCTGGCTGCCGCCATCATCATGATGCCCATGATGCTCTTTCCATCCACTTCGACGCCGTCCTTGCACAGAAGGATCTTTGAACTGTAGCCGCTTGCGGTCTTGACGATCTGGGCGGCCGCCCGCGCGTGCAGCCCCAGCTTGTTCTCGATCAGCAGGTCCCTTTTCTTCATGGTTAAGCGAATCCTCCCAGAGCAAGTATCAGACATGCCGCAGCCAGGCCGAGCATGAGTTTCACCGGCGATGCGCCCACGCGCAGCAGGGCGATCATGCCCAGCGTAAGCACCAGCCCTGCGGCCGCCAGAAGCGGTGGAAAAACGGGAACGGACGTCCTGAACTCGGGACCCCAGGCGGAAAGGGTGCCGACAATGCATCCGACGATGGCAAGGGAAAGGACCTTGTACCTTCTTGCCAGCCTCGTAAAATTATACCGTGACATAAGGACAACCACGTCGCCTTCCGTTTCATAACCGACGAACACGAGGCTGAGTCTCAGCCCAACATGCACGATGTTGTACAGGACCAGGAACAGGAGCGGAGCCCACCACGCACCGGTAAGGAGCACGGCTACCGCTGCCGATGCCGCGAAAGGCTTCAGCGACCCCCAGAAGAAACTGTCTCCCAGCGCGCCCAGAGGGGCCATGAGGGTCTTCTTGAGCTCCACGACGTCGGCGGCGACGTTCCTGCCCGTCGCCCGATCTTCCTCGGCCCTCGCCGCGGCGCCAAGGACGAACGACGCGAGGTAGGGCTGTGTGTTGAAATACTCCATGTGCACGGCCAGGCGCCCGGCGAACTCCTCCCGGTCGGGATACAGGCGCCGGAGGACAGGGATAAGCGTGAAGGCGAATCCCAGGGACTGCATACGGTCATAGCTCCACGACGCCTGGATGAAGAAGGACCTCCAGAACACGCCCAGCAGGTCAACGGTGCGTATGGCGGCGGCATTATGCGCCATGGAAACGCATCCCCATCCATCCGCCCCCTGCCGCGAGCATGATGGCGACCAGTTCAGGAACATGGAACAGCTGCACGCTCACCGCGCCTATCACGAACCCGATCAGCAGGGTCCGGTCCAGCGTGTTCATCGACAGCTTCCGCGCCACCGATGCCGCCCCCAGGAGGGGAAGGAACGTGATGAAAAGCGACATGGCCCGGTGAACAGCATCGGGAAGCGCCAAAAAACCGGAAACAAGGACAAGCCCCGCGGGGACCAGCGCGAGGCAGAGCAGGAACGCTTTCAGGAAGAACGCGACCGTCCCCCCGAAATGCCAGAACGTGACGCTCGCCTCGGTCGGCCGTCCCGATGAGGTCATGGCCAGTTCAGGTATCTGCGCGTTCCGTTGGCGCATCAGGTGATCGGCGAACATCGTCACCGGGACCATCGCCACGGTCAGGAGGAGGCAGAATCCGATCACCGGAAGCTGTCCGGGGGTCGTGCTGCCCAGCGCCGCGATCGCGGTGGCGGCCACGGCCGCCACGGTGGAATCCGCCGGAACGAAGGTGCCGATGGGCATATCGAGCACCCAGATGAGTTCCAGCGTCCCGCCGATGACAAGCCCTGCCGTGACATCGCCCAGGAGCCATCCCGTCAGCGGACCGGCAACCACCGGCTGGGAGATCATGAACTGTCCCAGCGCCGTCCGGTCAAGCCCGATGATGCCGCCGATGAGAGCGGCAGCCAGGACCTGCGTGATCGTGTGTGCATCGAAGAGTGTCATCGTACTTTATATAAATCCAAAATATCAAATTTCAAATAAATTCCAAATCCCAATTACCAAAGTTGTTTGGCATTTAGTATTTCGGTCATTGGTGTTTATTTGATATTTGATGTTTGTTATTTTGCGTTTCCCTCTCCCAAACATGTTTTGAACATCTTTTCCAGCGACTGGGGCTTTTCCGTAGGAACGGTCTGGATATCGATCTTGACCCCCTGGCGCAGGATCGCCTTCAGCGCTTCCAGATCGGCATCATTGACCGCACAGACATCCATGATCTTCCTCTTGCCCGGTACGAAGTGAAGGCCGCCCAGGTTCACCGAACTGCACAACAGGCCCGCCTGAAGCGACCGGAGCACATCCACCGGATTGGAGAACAGCAGGATGGCCCGCTCCCCGTCCAAGGATGAGGAAAGGAGCTTCCCGCAGATCTCCTCCACCTTCCCGATGATCACCTTCAATCCCTCGGGCACGGATATCTCAATGATCGCGCGCTGGAGCGGGTTCGCCGCCACCGTGTCGTCCGCCACCAGGATGCACGTGGCCTTCAGGAAGTTCACCCACCCTTCCACCACCTGTCCGTGGATCAGCCGGTCGTCTATCCTTGTGAGGATCACCATGATGCGCTATTTTTTCCCCTTGAGCATCTGGCTGGCAATAACGATGCTCTTCTGAGCCGCCTCCTGTACGAGTTTGGCAAGCTCCGGGAGGGTCTTCTCGTCCCGATGGTTCGCGAACTTGATGACCATCGACAGGTTCACCCCGCTGACGACCTCGACAGAATCGCCCAGGAACGCCAGGGCGATGTTGGAGGGCGTACCCCCGAACATGTCGGTGAAGAGCATGACTCCTTTCTTCCGGTCCACTTTCTTGATGGCGCCCTGGATGCGGTCCCGGAGGGTTTCCGGCGCGCTGTCCTGTTTTACGCTCACCGTTTCGACCGCCTCGATCCTGCCGACGATCATTTCCGCGGCCCTGACCAGTTCAGCGCCCATATCCTCGTGACAAACGATCACCAGACCGACCATACCCTGTTCTCCTTTGCAGCATCCCGGGACGGAACTAGCGGGATGCTTTTCTCAGTTCTGAATAATCATGCTCAGACAAGCCCCGTTAGAGGCGAATGCCTCTAAAGCGGGGCAAGCCGGAACCAAAAGGTACGGTAACGGTGACGACGCCCGTTTCGTCCAGCGGTTACGTGATTCGGTCTTTTAACATTACCGTTACCCGAAAGACGTTTGACGATACGGGCTTCGTAACCGTAAGACGTTACCAATAATTCCGCCATTTTGAGAAGAATTTTATTTATAACTGACTCATTATTAATATAGACACCTTATTCTCTTGATACTACCGGCGGCATCATGTCCTCATGATGTCCCGGTGCTTGACGATCACCTCGTACCCCAGGTCCCGCAGGCGACCGGCGACGACAAGCCCCACGGAAACCGACCGGTGCCTGCCGCCGGTGCAGCCGAACCCGAGGGTAAGATAGCTTTTCCCCTCGCTGCGGTACCGCGGAAGCAGGTACGCAAGAAAGTCCAAAAAGCGTTTCAGGAAGTCCTGCGAGGCCGGCCCGGAGACAACATAGTCACGGATGCGTCCATCCTCCCCGGTCAGGGGTTTGAGCTCCGGGACAAAATGCGGGTTCGGGAGGAACCGCAGATCGAACAGCAGGTCCAGGTCATAGGGCGCTCCGAACTTGTACCCGAAGGTCACGACCGTGATCTGCATGGGCCTTCCGCCGTCACCGCCGGCATAGTACCGCTCGATCGCCTGCCGAAGGTCGTGCACGGTATAGTCCGTGGTCTCCAGGATCCGGTCGGCCTGCATCCGGATCTCGGCGAGCGCCTTCCGTTCCTGGCCGATGGCGTCCAGGAGCGGGGTGTCGCCCTTCGCGAGGGTGTGTGGACGCCGCGTCTCGCTATAGCGCCGGATCAGCGCCTGGTCCGACGCCTCCAAGAACAGCATCTCGATATCGTGGCCTGCCGCCTTGAGCCCGCCGTAACGGGCGGGGAATTCCTCGGCAAATCCCCTTTCCCGGATATCGATGCCGATGGCGGACCAGACCGCCTCTTCGGAGCGCTGGGCAAAATCGATGAAGGCGGGCAGCAGCGGCAGCGGCAGGTTGTCGACGCAATAGAAGCCGATGTCCTCGAAGGCCTTGAGGGCGGCGCTCCTGCCCGATCCCGACATCCCGGTCACGACGACCATCCGTCTGCGCTTCATCGTGCAAGCCTCTTGTTCAATTTTCTGCTGAGTTCACGGGCGGTATAGACGCCCTTCTCCTTGAGCATCTGGTTCCGGGCCGCGACCTCGATAAGGGTGGCCATGTTACGGCCCGGTTTTACCGGCAGCTTGAGGTACGGCAGGTTGGCGCCGAGGACCTTGTAACGGCGTTCCCGCAGGCCGAGGAGGCTGTAATAGACACCCTTCTTCCATTCCTCCAGCTCGACGACGAGGCCTACCTCGCAGCGGTCGATCGTCGCCGAATCGCCATAGAGCGCCTTGACGTCGATCACGCCCAGGCCGCGGATCTCCAGCAGGTCGGCGCCGATGTCCGTGGGCCTGCCGGTGATGCCCCCTTCGCTCCGCTCCAGCATCACCACATCGTCCGCGGCGAGCTTATGCCCGCGCAGGACCAGGTCCAGCGCGGCCTCGCTCTTGCCGATGGCGCTCACGCCGATGATGAGCGTGCCGATGCCGAAGACCTGGACCAGCACGCCGTGAAGGCCGACCCGCGGGACCAGACGCTCTGCAAGGATGCGCTCCATTCCCGGGATATTCCCGCTCCTGAGGACCGGGATGGAAGCTGCCTCGGCGGCATCGAGGAACTCGCGGCATACGGTCCCGCCGCTCAAGACGATGCCGGCGGGTTTCTTCTTCATGATCTCCCGGGCCAGCCGCACCCGCTCCTTCACGGGAAGGGCGCAGAGATGGGACGCCTGGACGGGCGTGAGGTGGAGCATGCTGCCCCCCATGTCCCGGTAGGTTGACCACTGGGCCAGCTCCGGCCTGCTGATCTGGGGAGACGTTACCTCCCGTTTGATCCCTGCGGTGCCGGCAAGGACGCGGGCGCGGCCGATCAGGTCTTTCACGGTGATCGTCATCTGATATCGGGGTACTTGCCGTCCTCGTCGATGATCAGCTTCTGCATCTCCAGCCGGTCACCGGCATGCAGGAGCTGCTCGCGCAGCACGCGGCTCCTGGTCACCCGGGCCAGACGCCGCAAGGTCCCTAAATGAACGTCCGGCCTGCTTTCCGGGGTGACGAACAGGAAAAAAAGGTGGACCGGTTTATTGTCCACGGACTGGAAATCAACACCCTTGCGGGAACGTCCGAACGCAACGATGACCCCGGGGATATCCGTCAGTCTGCCGTGAGGAATGGCAATGCCGTCACCGATCCCCGTTGTGGTGGATTCCCGCTGAAGGATGACGCTGACAAGATGCTCCTCGTCCCGGATCCTGCCCGTCCTTTTCAGGAGGGCGGCAAATTCCCGGATCACCCCGGTCTTGTCCGTCGCCTGCAGTTCCTCGATGATACAATCTCCGTCGAGGAGGTCCTGGATCCCCGGCATTGCAGCGGTCTCCTTACAGGTTGGGTTCGATAAGTCCCACATTGCCGTCATTGCGGCGGTAAATGACGTTGATATGCCCGCTGGAGGCATTGGAGAAAAAGAAGAACTGCTTGTCCAGGAGCTCCATCTGCATGACGGCCTCATCGGGGTGCATGGGCTTCAGGTCGAACCGCTTGGTCTTGATGATCTGCGGGATGCGGTCCTCGGGATGGGCCGCGGTCTGCGCAGCTTCCGGCGTCCCCGTGATGCCGGCCTGGTGCTTGTGGTCCGTCAGCCGCTCCTTGTATTTCCTGACCCGTCGCTCGATCTTTTCATAGAGCAGGTCGATGGAAGAATACATCTCCTCGGTCTCTTCCGACGCCTGGATCAGCACGCCGTTCGCCTTGATCATGGCCTCGGCGATATGGTGCAGTTTCTTCACCACCGACAGGGTAATGGTCGCCTGGCTGTTCTTGGGCAGATATTTCTCGAACCGCTGGAACCGCTCTGTCGCGTACTGTTTGAGTGCTTCTGTTGCCTCGATATGTCTGCCGATCACGGTCACCTGCATAAGAACCTCCTTCATAATTCAAAATTCCAAATAGCAAATCACAAATCTCAAACAATTCCCAATTCACAAATTTCCAAACCTGTTTCGGTCATTTGGATTTTAACATTGGATCTTATTTGGAGCTTGCTGTTTGACATTTGGTGCTTGCTCTTCTCATCCCATTCTCTTCCGTACGCTCGTCGGCGGGATCCGGAGCTCTTCCCGGTATTTTGCCACGGTCCTGCGGGCGATATCGAGGCCGACGGCCTTGAGGGCGTCCACGATCTGCTGGTCCTTGAGCGGAGCGGATGATTCTTCCTCCCGGATCATCTTCTGGATCGCGTCCTTTACCGTCAGGGATGAAACCTCGGTGCCGGTCCCTGCCGTGGTGAAGCCCGTTGTGAAAAAGAACTTCATCGGGAATATCCCCTGCGGCGTGTGTATGTGCTTGTTGGTCGTGACACGGCTGACGGTCGACTCGTGCATGGAAATGTCCTCGGCGACGTCCTTGAGGACCATGGGCTTCAGGCGGGTGATCCCCTGTTCGAGGAACTCCGTCTGGAACTTGACGATGCTCTCGGCAACCTTGTAGATGGTCTTGTTCCGCTGGTCCATGCCCTTGATGAGCCATTGGGCGGAACGGAGACGCTCCTCAATGTACTCCCGCGTCGTTTTGTCGAGGTTCTCCTTCTGGCTCAGGATCTTGCGGTAATAGGGGTTGATGCGCACCCGGGGGAACCCCTCTTCGTTCAACTGGATCACATAGCGGTCCTCCACCTTGACGACATAGACGTCGGGGACCACATAATGCGTATCGGCCGCGATGAAGGGCCGGCCGGGTTTTGGCTCCAGCTCGTGTATGATGAACGTGGAAGCCTCCAGCACATCCTGCTGGGTGACGTTCAGGACCTTGGCGATGTTCTGGTATTTCCGCTTTTCCAGGTCCGGCAGATGGCTCTGGACGATCTTTTCGATGAGCGACCCCTCCAGGTCGAGATACCGGACCTGGATCAAGAGACACTCTTTCAGGTCGCGGGCCCCGACGCCGATGGGATCGAAGTTCTGGATGAGCGTCAGGGCGTATTCCATGTCCCTGAACGACCCCCCTGCATCGCCGGCCATCTCTTCGATCCCGGCGCGAAGATACCCGTCATCATCGATGTTCCCGATGATGACCTCTCCGGCGGCAAGGACCGCATCATCGGAGGTGGAAAGGCGGAGCTGCCACATCAGGTGATCGTTCAACGTGGGCTGGCGGGTGAGGGTCTGGTCATAGGATGGACGGTCGTCCTCGTCCGGCTCGAGGGTCCCGTAATCCCTGCCGTCGTTCATCTCATCGATATACTCGTCCCATCGTGTGCCGATCTGGTCGAACTCGGTCTTGAGCTCCCGCTCGCCATCGGTCTCAGCGGCGAGTTCCGCGGTCTTCTCGACGGCCGCGCTCTCGGCCGCCGCTCCCGGCTCCGATACTTCCTCGGAAGCGGCCTCTTCCGTCTCAGGAGAGACCTCTTCCAGGACCGGATTCTCCACCAGTTCCTGGGCAAGGGTCTGGGTGAGCTCGAGGCGCGAGAGCTGCAGCAGCTTGATAGCCTGCTGGAGCTGCGGCGTCATGATGAGCTTTTGTGAGAGTTTTAGTTCGAGTCTGGCTTCCATAAATTTATCGAGAGAACGGGACCAGGGGCCAGGAACGGCGGTCATACCCCGGACTTCCGGTTTAGTAATGAAGGATCAAAATCCACTCAAAATGGCAAGAATCTTTTTGCCACAAAGGCACCAAGGCACTAAGAAGATCAATAAAATTACCCGTTAATTAAGATGAAAGCGGCACTTCAAGATTTCTTCGTGCCTTCGCGCCTTCGTGGCAGATCTGGTTCCGGCTTGTCCGGGTCAGATTCTACAATTTAAATCCTTCTCCCAGGTAGAACTCCCGAACGCGGGGGCTTGCCGTGATCTCCTCAGGCGTTCCCGCTTCGATGATCTTGCCGTCGTTGATGATATACGCCCGGTCGGTTATGGCCAGCGTCTCCCGGACATTATGGTCCGTGATGAGGATGCCGATCCCCTTCGTCTTGAGCAGGGAGATGATGCCCTGGATATCCTGCACCGCCAGCGGATCGATCCCCGCGAAGGGTTCGTCAAGAAGGATGAACTTGGGCGACATGGTCAGCGCCCGGGCGATCTCCACGCGCCGTCGCTCGCCGCCGGAAAGCGTGTACGCCAGGCTGTCGGCAAGGTGGGCGATCCCCAGTTCGGCGAGCAGGCTGTCACGCCGGTCGCGCCTCTCAAGATCGGACAACCCGAGGGTTTCCAGGATGGCGACCAGGTTCTCCGCTACCGTCAGTTTCCGGAAGACAGACGGCTCCTGGGCTAGGTACCCGATGCCGTGCCGCGCACGCTGGTACATGGGCATCCGGGTGATATCCACCCCGTCAAGGACGACCCTGCCGTGGTCGGGCTTCACCAGGCCGACCACCATGTAGAACGACGTGGTCTTGCCCGCGCCATTGGGACCGAGGAGCCCCACCACTTCCCCGTGCTTGACCTGGAAACTGACCCCCTTGACGACCTTTCTGCCTCGGTAGGTCTTTTCGAGTTTTTTTACCTCGATCGCATCCATGTTCGGCTACGCCATCCTCGCTGTGCCGGGGACGACAGGAGTGTGCCTGTCATCGTCCCGCCACGACTATTTTATTTTCCGCGTGACCGGCTTCTGCTTGCCTTCCGCCTGCTTGTCCTGATAGAACAATACCTTGCCGCCTTCGACAATGCTCCGGTCATCCCGCATGAACAGGGTTATCCGTTCGCCCCCCAGTTGGTTCTCGTTCTCATTGATACGCGCTTCGCCGGTCAGGACGATCTTTTCATCCTTACTGTAATAGATGGCCTTGTTCGCATGGGCGATCCTTCCCTCTTTTCGGACAACCACGTTGCCAAGGGCCTCGATCTCACGAACACCCTTTGAAGCCGGGTCATAGAACACGACCAGATGGTCGGACGTCAGGGTCATTGCCTCTTTCTTGAGGATCACCTCGCCGACGAACGTCACCGTATTGCCCAGTTCATCGGCCTCCATGCGGGCGGACGTCACCACCATGGGCTCCCGGTCCCCCTTTTCCAGGGCAACAGAAGCCGATGCCGGCGTCAGCAGGCACAGCGCAGCGATCATGATACGAAGGCTATTCCTGAAGAACCGCCTTGACATTGCTGTCCACCAACATCTTCCGCATATCCACATCGGCGGAAAAGCCTTTGCCCTCAAGATAGATCTCCCTGCCCAGGACCTTGAACGGTTCTTCCGTCCTGATGACGCGCTCTCTCGCCTTCCAGAACAGGGAACTGGTCGTCATCAGGTAGCCGTCGCTCGTAATGATCCGTACGTCCCGCGCGCCCCGGCGGATCGTGCCGTTCCCGCTTACCATGTCCATGACCCCGGTCTCTCCGAGCAACGCAGCCGTCCTGCCGTCGGGATTGTTAAAGACCAGTTCGATATCCTTTAACCTGGCCTCCTTGTTCTCGAACAGGTCGGCGGCGCTCGCGCTCATGCGCAGCGAGACCCTTCCCTCCTCCGATTGGGTCAGACGGAAACCATCCATACTGATGAACAGCCGCTTGCCGGAAGCAGGAGCGAACAAGGAGGGCATCTTAATATCGGCATCGCGCAGGAACAGGTAACTGCTGTAGAGAAATGCAGCGAGGACGATAAAAAGGGAAAGGTAAGCAATAAATCTGACGCGTGAAAGTATCATAGCCTGAAAGATAGTATGGCGACCTGGATTCGGGCCGCCATATGCATAATTTATACCATATCCGTGGGCGTGATGTAAAGGTCAAAATGGCCATCACGCAATGAGCAGGCCTGTATTTTTCCCTGCGGTGACCTCTCCGCTTTGATCCGGCCGTTTTTCCGTTTACTTTTATCGCGCACTCGGGAATAATGCACAGGAACCATTACACAGTCACCCGTTCGCCAGGAACTGACGTTCGATCACGACGTATCTGCTCCCCGCACATAGGGTATTTCCCTGTTCGGGCGCGGATCCCCTCTCCCGGCAGGCAGGCACGCACGAAGGACCCGACCGATGACCCTGCAAAAGCGGCCAAAACCCTTTCAGTATTTCAAGGACGTCAGGATATTTCTGATCACCGTCAGTGTGGTGGTCATGCTGTTCATGTCAGCTATCTACCTGATCCGTTACCTCACCGTGAACGAGCTCCTGATCCAGACCGTGCGGCACGAGGCAACGTCCTACGCCCAACTCATCGTACTCACCCGGCATTGGAATGCCCGGTACGGCGGGGTCTATGTAGAGAAAAAGCCCGGTGTCGAATCGAACCCCTATCTCAAGGAACTGGGCATAGATCCCGATATAAGGACCGCCGACGGCAGGGTCCTGACCCTGCGCAATCCCGCCATCATGATCCGGGAGATATCGGAATTGGCCCGCGAGGAAAATTCCGTGGGATTCCACATGGTCAGCCTCAGGAACCTGAACCCCGAGAACCAGCCCGATGACTTCGAGCGCGCAGCGCTGGAACGGTTCGCGCGGGGAGAACGGGAGCATTGGCAGTTCGACAGGAGCGGCGGCAAACCCGTCTTCCGGTATGTCCTTCCGCTCGTTGTTGAAGAAGCCTGCCTCGCGTGCCACCGCCAGCAGAGCTACAACAAGGGAGACATCCGCGGCGGCGTCAGCGTCATGATACCAGCCGAGGGGCTGGTGGCCCAGATGAGGACCAATCGGAACCAGATCGTCATCGATATCATTGTTACGATCGGCATCCTGCTGGCCATTCTCTATTTCCTTGCATGGAAGCTGGTGGGACGGCTGGACGAGACACAAAAGCGGCTAAAGCACATCGCCGCGACCGATGAGCTTACCGGGCTCAAGAACCGCAGGCATATCATGGAACACACGCACAAGGAGTACCAGCGCGCCGTGCGTACCGGAGGTACGCTTTCGATTATCCTCCTCGACATTGACCACTTCAAACGGGTGAACGACAGCCTCGGACATGCCTTCGGAGATAAGGTCCTCCAGGCTGTGGCCCAGGAGATGCAGGGTGGTCTCAGGAGCTATGATCTCCTGGGCCGGATCGGAGGAGAGGAGTTCCTCATCGCTTCGCCCGGATCGACGCTGGACGACGCGGCAGGGCTTGCGGAACGGATACGGCAGAAGATAAAAGGCCGGAAGATCTCGGACAGGACCCGGGAGATATCCGTTACGGTGAGCGCCGGCGTCACCTCGTTGAGCGAGCAGGACGCCTCGGCAGACGTCATTCTGCAGCGGGCCGATGAAGCCCTCTACCTGGCGAAGCAGCAGGGCCGCGACCGCGTGGTATCGGTGTAGCGTACGACCCCGTCCGGGACGCTAAAATAAGTTGCTTATATCGCCGAAGACCATCTCGAGCCTGAACATGATCCCCGGTGTGTATTCAAAACCCCTGTCCCGCGGGTAACGGACCTGCGGCGCGATCTCAAGGAACAGCCAGTCCCGCCAAAACCGCTGGCGGTAACGGAACACGAACAGTTCCTCGGTCAGGAGATCGGTTGGCCGGGTCTGGAAACTGTTGACCCATTCATACTGCAATGCCCGGTTGCCGTCCAGCGGCTGCCGCAGCAGAAAGCTCAGGGCATACGGATAGCCGCGCACGTTCTCGGTCCAGATCCCCTCGAGGCTCGTCCGAAAGAACAGGTCATTGGGGAGAGGCCGCTCCAAATCGAACCGGGTCCGCACCTGAAACCCTATGTCCGTGGTCCACAGCTCTTCCTGCGTGAACCGCGCGTCCCAGGGTCCCATATGCACGAGATACCGGTACCGGGGACCCAGCATCAGCTCCAGTTTCCCGCTGTGGATCTTGACGCCGGCACGGATGCTGAGGTTGCTGCGCTTCGTGTCCAGGGGGACGACCTGGAGCGCGGTAGTAACGCTCTTCTCCTGACCCTTGGCAAGCTGGGTGGCGGGCGTCCCCGGGTGGGATGTGGTATCGACATCTACGTTCGGATCGCCCGAGATGACCAGGCGGGTCTTGTGCCTGAGCTGGGGCAGCACCAGCCTGAGATCGAAGTTCAGCCGCCGGTAGTCCATGCCGCCGCCGCCCTCACGGAACGCCTCGAAGCGCACCTTGAATTGAGACCGGTTGATCTCCGACTCATACCGTTCATCACCGAAAAAGGAATCCAGCCACGTTGCCGAGGTCAGGAATCCCTGGGAAATGCCGCCGTGCAGCGCATCAACAAGCCCCGTGTCCGCACGCTTGGATGCCGGCGGGGCGGCCGGAGCCGAAGGTGCTGTCGCGGTCGGCCCGGTCTGCGGCTGGCCCGACATCGACGGCGTTGTTCGTTCTTCCTCGTCCTGCGGCAGGGGCGATTCGGGAACGGACGATGCCGGTTGTCCTTCCGGCGCTCCCGTGGGAAAGCCGGCCGGCACGGGCTCTTCAGGACCGGCCCAGACATCAAAGGTCGCCCCGGGACACACGATGGATGAAGGGATGAAGATGGCCCATACGGCGATCAGCGTCATCGTCCTGACACGGGATCCGATGTATGTTCCCGGACCTGACAGCATCGACCTGCCGGGAACTCTTCTCCTGGCGGGGTGCTTCGCGTTGTTATTGTCCGACGGGGCTGGGTGCATTCCCTGAAGAATAGGCAAACAGGTCCGTATTGTCAAGCGTGACATGCATGATCGAGCATACAACGATCTTCGCTCTCCCGGGGAAGGGTCGATATCCCGTTCGCTCCTGGGTCCATTTTTTGATAACTATGGTGTGACCGTATCGTTCGATCAGTGTTCGCCTGTATTAAACGTTGGTCCGCTTCCTCTGCGTCACAGGCTGTCTCCAGGATAAATCCCTTGCAATCAAATAATCATTATGGAATAATCCTGACCGCTGCACCCATCAGACCGGGACAGCAGCCAGTCCCTTGACGGAGGCTCCATGGCACCGAGAACGGATACCCTGCTTATCGCAAAAGGCACGAACGACGCCGCCATCCTGCCCAGGATGGCCAACCGGCACGGGCTCATTGCCGGCGCCACCGGCACGGGCAAGACCGTGACGCTCCGCGTCCTGGCGGAGCAGTTCAGCCGGATAGGCGTCCCGGTCTTTATGGCCGACGTGAAAGGCGACTGCTCGGGCATGGCGCTGCCCGGCGGCGACCGGCCGGAGCCGAAGGCGCGGGCAGAACAGCTCGGCATGGGCGAGTTCACCTTCGAGGGCTATCCGACCGTGTTCTGGGACGTCTTCGGCCAGCAGGGCCATCCCGTCCGCGCCACGGTCTCCGAGATGGGCCCCCTGCTCCTCAGCCGCATCCTGGACCTGAACGACGTCCAGAGCGGGGTGCTTACCCTCATCTTCAAGATCGCCGATGACAACGGCCTCCTGCTTTTGGACCTCAAGGACCTGCGCGCCATGGCGCAGTTTGCCGGAGAGAATGCGGCCCAGTTCAAGACCGAGTACGGCAACATCTCGGCGGCCAGCATCGGTTCCATCCAGCGGGGCCTCGTCGCCCTCGAGGAGCAGGGCGCCGGCGCCTTCTTCGGCGAACCGGCCCTTGACCTGAACGACCTCATCCAGACCGGTCCCGGTGGCCGGGGGGTCATCAACATCCTGGCCGCGGACAAGCTCATGCAGTCACCCAAGCTCTACGCGACCTTCCTGCTCTGGATGCTGGCCGAGCTGTACGAGAACCTTCCCGAGGTCGGCGATCCTGACAAGCCGAAGCTGGTCTTTTTCTTCGACGAAGCGCACCTCCTGTTCGAAGACGCGCCCAAGGCGCTGCAGGACAAGATCGAACAGGTCATTCGGCTCATCCGCTCCAAGGGCGTGGGCGTGTACTTCGTCACCCAGAACCCCCTGGACGTGCCGGAGACCGTGCTCGGACAGCTCGGCAACCGGGTGCAGCACGCGCTCCGGGCGTTCACGCCCCGGGACCAGAAGGCCGTCCGGTCGGCAGCCGAGACCTTCCGGTCCAATCCCGGCCTCGACGTATCAAAAGCCATCACCGAGCTCGGCGTGGGCGAGGCCCTCGTGTCGGTGCTCGACGCGAAAGGCTCGCCGACACCGGTGGACCGTGCCCTCATCCTTCCGCCCCATAGCCGCCTCACCCCCCTGTCTCCCGAAGAGCGGGCCGGGATCATCAAGGCATCGGTCCTGTTCGGCCACTACGAGAAGACCGTGGACCGGGAGTCTGCTTATGAAAAGCTCAAGGCAAAGGCCGAGGCACAAGCCGCGGAAGCACCGGCGGCAAAGCAAAAGGGCCGGTCCGCTGAGCCCCAGTCCGACACCTCGAAGATCTTCGGCGCCATGGCAAAGAGCGCGGCCCATGCCATCGGCAGCCAGATAGGCAGGCAGATCATCCGTGGCGTGCTCGGCTCGATCCTCGGCGGCGGCAAACGGCGATAGCATAGAGCGGCCTTCTTGACAGAGCGGCATCGATTGGCTATAGTTCTCATTATTCTCTATCTCCGAAGGAGGTATTCTATGAAGCGTTTTATCGTTTTTGCGGTTGCATTGGTTCTGGTCGCATCGATTGCGTTCGCCGCCGGCAAGACCTACCAGTTCACCGGCAAGGTCCTGGAGGTGAAGGACAATGTCATTGTTGTGGACAAGAACGGCGAGAAGTTCGAAATGGCAAAGGACGCAAACACGAAGGTCAAGGGAGACCTGAAGGTCGGCGCAAAGGTCACGGTGAAGTATGAGTCGCGGGCCGCTGAGATCGAGGTGAAGGCGAAGTAATAAGGCATCTGCTCTCGTAGAAGCACAAAAGGCTCCGGAATATTCCGGAGCCTTTTGTACCGCTATGACACATCGTTTTGAAATGCACTACCTGTCCGCCCGCTGCCTTGAATTGAATCTCCCTCTTAGTTCTTCCCTACCAACAATAATCCGTCGATCTCTTTGAAATGCCGATCAAAGGAATAGAGCGCCATGCCGTGACGAAGCGCATTCGCGGCGATCCATATATCATTGGTGGGTATCGGTTTACCTTTCGCCTTCAGTTTTTTTACTATCAGCGCGTAGTATTCCGCCGTCTCCAGATTGTGCTCCAGCATCTCCACACGCGGGGTGTTCAGGAATGTCTCCAACTCCCGCCGGTTCTTTGCCTCGCGGCTACCGAGTGAGAAGCCCGCATAGAGCTCGGCGATCACTGCAATGTCCACACCAATGGTGTCACAAGTCCGGAACACTTCGATGGTGTCGGCATCATTGTTCTTGAACGCCACATAGACGTTCGTATCGATAGACAGGTATCTCATTTCCACTGGTCCTCATCGATCCGCTCAAAGATCTTCGTGTTCTTACTGAACGACGCGGTCTCCTCCTTGCTCCAGCCCCCCGCAAGCCCGTCCAGGTCGTGGTGTTTCTTGAATACCGGCTCCTTGCCCGTGCCGGTGACCTTCTTCAGGGCCTGGATGATCCACTGGTTCGCGCTCAAATTGTTCTGTAGCGCCCGAGACTTGATGGCCCGGTCCAGCTCGGTGTCGATGCCGCGTATGGTCAGCGTTTTCATGGAAGCCTCCAAAATAGTTGCATTCACAATATGATGTCACTATGATTATACTATTTGCCTGCATGCACGTCAACCTGTTTTCCACGCGGGCCCGAAAGTTATTTTGGTGACGTTGTTGTTGAAATTGCGTGGCAATAAAACAACCTATTCTTGCCGTCCCCGCTTCTTTCTCGAAACCTCATACCTTCAGACTTGAGTTGTCGATGTATTGCTTTTCTCCATTTGCAGCACAAACCAGAAAAGCAAAAGGCTCCGGAGTATTCCGGAGCCTTCATAAATATTGTTTCCTGAGTCTCTGTTATTTGTTCCCCGCCCGCAGCTCCGCGATCTCCCGCTCCTTTTCCGCCAGCCGTTGTTCCAGACGGGCGTAAGCGGACATGTCGCGCGCGACCGCCTGGACGAAGCGCCTGCCCATGAGTGTCAGACCGACGCAGCTCACCTCGACCGGGACAACAGCACCATCGTTGCGCTTCAGTCCCGCGTTCCTGAGCGACTGGCCGCCCTGGACCGTTTCGGCGAGCATGCCCTGCACCTGGGACGCGTCGGACAGGAGCTCGGCAAGGTTCTTGTGCACGAGGTCGAACTTCCCGAATCCCGACAGGCGCACGGCGTGCTCGTTGGCGAACACGATGTCCCCGCCCTCGGACAGGACAAAGATCGCTTCATTGGCGTTCTCCACCAGGGTGCGGTACCGTTCTTCCGAGGAACGGAGCTCCTCGGTCTTCTCCGTGACCCATTGTTCCAGTTCCATGTTCATCTTCCGGAGCTCGGCCTGAAGCAGTTCGTTCTGCATGGTGTTGGAAAGGAGACCCGCGAGTGTGGTGAAGAAGTTGATCTCCTCGTCGGTGAAGTTCTTCGCTTTCCCATAGAGCAGCTCAATGACGCCCATCAGCGCGCCGTTGGAATAGACATAGAGCGGCAGGCAGTAGAGGGACGAGTAGCTGGAAAGCGCGAGGCCCGGCGCCTCGCTGAACCGCTTGTCCTTGGTAAAGTCCTTGAGCGTGACCGGTTCGACCCTGCGCGCCACCCATCCCTCGATGCCCTGTCCCTGCGGGATACGCACCATGCCGACGGCCTCCTGGCGGTAGCCGTTGGTCGCGGCCAGGACCAGTTCGTCCTTCTTTTTCTCATAACGGTAGATCAGGCAGACATCGGCAGACATGACCCGGGCCGTGATGTCGGCGACGTCCTTCAACCGGTCGGGGAACAGCCGGGGCGAGTTCGCCGCGTAGTTGGCGTCATGGATCCCCAGGAACTTGATGAACAGGTCGTCCTTCATGTCCAGGAGCTCTTCCTGCTTGATGTGCAGCTCGAGGTTGGCGTCCTCCAGCCTGCGGTAGTAGGGGGCGATCATGGTGCGGAACAGGACATAGGCCGCGATCGGGATGACCAGGAAGAACAGTATGGTCAGGGCAAAACCCCGCGCATCATGGTTGGAGATATAGTAGCCTCCCACCGTGCCTGCGGTTATGGCCGCCACCAGCACAAGGGCGAGGAGAACGATGCTCAGCCCCTTCCTGCCCCCCTGTTCGACGTCGGACAGCGGTCCGCTGCCACCTCTCCTGTTCAGCATTGCTCCTCCTCGTTGTTCCGGAATAACCATGATTATATCATTTTTTAAGGGAACGGAGCAGATCATCCACTGCTTGTTCCACATTGACCGGCATCGCAAGGTCGACGCCGTTCTCCCTCAGCCTGTTGAACAGATCGGTCAGCACCGGCGGATCGATGCTCGATCGCCGGAGCGCGTCCACCTGCGTAAAGATGTCCAGGGGCGTCCCGGCGGTGACAACGCCCTCCCCCTTGGCGAGGACATAGACCCGGTCCGCGAAGCTTCCCACGAGGTTCAGGTCATGGGTGGACATGATGATGCTCATCCCCTCTTTGTTCCGCCGGTTCAGGATACCCACGAGCTCGGCCCGGGAACGGGTATCAAGGCCCTCGAACGGTTCATCGAGGATCAGGAGTGCGGGGCGCATGACCAGGGCGCCGGCCAGGGCAACCTTGCGCTTTTCCCCGCCCGAGAGATAGTGGCAGATCTTGTCCCGCAGATGGGCGATGCCGAGCTCGGCCATGACCGCGTCCACCATCCGGCCCGTCTCGTCCCTGCTGATGCCGTAGTTCCGGGGCGAGAACGCTATGTCCTCCCAGACCGTGGGAGACAGGATCTGCTCCTCCACATTCTGCAGAAGAACGCCGATGCGCTCGCGGATGGTGTTGTACTCGGTCGCGGGATCCACGCCAAAGACCGTCACCCTGCCCTCGTCCGGTTTCAGGAGGCCGAGGATATGATAGAGGAGCGTGGTCTTTCCGGACCCGTTCCCGCCCAGCACCACCACCCGTTCCCCGCGGTTCACCACGAAATCCAGACCGCAGATATGGATCTCCGTCGTGTCGGGATAGATGTGCTTGAGGCAACTGACGGTTACGATGCTGTCTATAAGCGTGGGTAATTTGATCATAACAGGTCTCTATTTCGCATCTACTACAAACATACTCACTATTGTGTCATTGCGAGGAGCGTAGCGACGAAGCAATCTTTTATTTTACGCCGGGATTGCCGCGCTCCCTTCGGTCGCTCGCAAAGACAAGGGAACATGACTTTATGCAGGCGACTTAGCGCCATAACAGGACCGTCGTCAGCACCGCCAATCCCGTTCCCACGGGCAGCCAGTCATGCACACCGACGGCTCCCACGGTCGTTTCCGCCATTTTCCCATTGTATCCCCGCACGACCATGACCGCGTAGAGCCGCGAGGACCGTTCAACGGCCCGGACCAGCAGCGCCCCGATGCCCTTGGCGATGTTCGAGCTGTTCTTCACGATGTTGCCCGGTGAGAACCCGCCCCGGAGCCGGATCGCCGTGCCGAAATTGTCCATCATGTCCAGCAGGATAAAGAGCGTCCGGTAGGTCATGAACAGCCCGGCTGCCAGTATCTCGGGAAGAAATGCGCTCAGGAACGAAAAGATCTTCGGGTACGGGGTGCTTACAATGACCATCCCCACGGCGTACGCGGGGGTGACGGCCTTGAGCAGGAGTACGGCATAGGTCCACCCGTCGCCCCGGAGGCTGACGGCATAGAGCAGGGCAAAGACCGCGGCGTACAACGACAGAGCGCCGATGACCGCCCAGGGGAGCCCTGCCAGGGCCGCGAGAACGATCAGCATGCCTGTCCCAACCGCCAGCGGGTAGGGATCCCTGCACGCAACGGCTGCGGCAACCACGAACGCCAGGAACAGGAGCTTGGACAGCACGGAGGCCCGATGGAACGGACCGGAGCCGTTTGCCGCCCAGTAATCGACCCTTGCCACATCGATCATAGGCCGCACCTCGATGGATCGGTCCGGCAGGTATCCTTGTGCAGGGTGTGGGCAAGCAGGTCCGGCCGTACCTGGGAGATGAACCTGATGACCGCGCCGGTAATGGCCCCTTCGATGATCCACCCGATCACACCGAGGGACAGCACGACGATCGCAAAGGTGGTAAGCGACGCGGGTACCGCCGCATCATGGCCGCGCTCCGCTGCCGTTTCTGATCCATGTTCGTGACCGTAGGTCTGGGGATCGACATGGGAGACGCCGACGATGGCGATCAGGAGCAGCGAGACCAGAAAGAGTGCCAAGACCGTTGCAAGGGCTGCGCGCCAGTAGGTTGAGAGCTTATCTGTCAAGATATAGTAGAACGTATGGCCGAGCATGGCCTCGGCCCCCAGCAGGATCGTGTTCAGGCCTATCACGGTGATCCCGCCGTGGCCCAGGAAGGCCAGCATGAGGTTCACGATGACCGCCGCGACGAACCCCAGCGAAGGGCCCAGGAGGATACCGGTGGCGACGGACAGGTTCAGGTGATAGGCGATGGGAATGATCTCAAGGCTCATGGCGACCAGCATGACCGCCGACAGGACGCCCAGGAGCGGGATCTTTTTCTTCATGTCCATGCCGCGGAGCCGGTAGAGGCTGAAGGCGAGCAAACAAGCCATGATCAGGAAGCCGGAGATCCAGAGCCAGACGGGAAATATCCCGTCCGGGATGTGCATATGCGTCATAGGAATGCCTTAATTAAGAATAAAATTCTTACAAAAATGGAAAGAATATCTCTCGCAACCAACAGTAGGCGCTTCTAAGCGAGTCGCCAAGCTCGCAAAGAAAGGCCAAATCATTTGGTTTCAAAACCAGGATTTAAAGATTTCCTTTGCGTACTTTGCGGCTTTGCGAGAGATGCCTTTTGCTTTCGACCTTTTTTCCATGTTGTCCGGATTAGGGAAATTAGACACCGATGACAGATATCCAATCACAGACTGATGCCCTAGATCTTTACTTTCTTCATTCCACTGACCCTACTGTTTGTCCCCGCCCTTCCGGGTAGAACTGATATGGACCATCCTGCCGTCTCCCCCGATGAAGATATTGAGAAGCCAGCTCACGAGGCTGATCACCAGCGCCCCCCAGAATGCCGCGCGGAACGTCTCGATGGTGAATCCGGGCACCAGGTCCGCGACGATCTTGAGCATGAAGGCGTTGATCACGAGGGTGAACAGGCCGAGGGTGAGTATGTTGATCGGCAGGGTCAGGAGCAGCACCACCGGCCGGATGATGGCATTCACCACGCCCAGGATCCCGGCGGCCAGGATCCCCATGCCGAGGGTCTTGATCCTGATGCCGTCGATGAGGGACGCGGCGACCATGAGCGCCAGCAGGTTCATGGACCACCGAAGGAAGAAACCGATCATGCTGCCTCCAAGGTTTGAGATAGTAGCATACTTACCGGGTGTTTGCAACCGGAGGCTCCCCAGCCGGGATTATTAATACGTGGGAAAAGAACTGATCAGGATGCGCGGCGGCAGAATGAGGCACGGGACCTCACGGATCGGTGGTGACGCGGTTCTTTCCGGCGGTCTTGCTCTCATACATGAACCGGTCCGCCCGTTCCAGCACCGTCGCTTCGGTGTCGTCGCTGCGGGCGAGGGTCGCGCCGACGGAGATCGTGACCTGCTGGACGGGACTGGCGATCCGGCTGGACTGTTCCACGAGGATGCGGAACCGGTTGGCGGCGGCGATCAGCTGCTCCTTTTCGACGTTCGCGATCACCGCGATGAACTCGTCGCCGCCCCACCTCGCGACCACGTCGAAGGAACGGGCGCTGTTCATCAGCGTTTTCGCCACCATCTTCAGCACCTCGTCGCCGGCGGCGTGCCCGCACTCGTCGTTGATGCACTTGAAGCGGTCGATGTCTATGAAGACCACGCCGAACGGCCAGCCGTAGCGCTGGAACTCCTCATACCGCGCATGGAGGGTGATCTCGGCGTATCGCCGGTTGGCCGTGCCGGTGAGGGGATCGAGATAGGCAAGCTTTTCGAACGCCTCCATCCGTGCTATGGCGGAAAGCTTCAAGGAGTTGTCGGTGAACACTTCGACCCCTCCCATGATCTCGCCGCGCTCGTTCCGAAGCGGGGTGATGCGTACGTTGACGGAAACGCGGTGTCCGTCCTTGTGCCGGAGATACACATCGGCGGTCCGCTCGACGCCGTCCAGCATCGTTGCCGCGAGCGGACACAGTTCTTTGCACAGGAGGGTGCCTTTGCCGTCGACATGCATCAGGATGTTATCGAAGCAGCGGCTGCCGACGACCTCGGCCGCGGAGTGCCCCGTGATCCGCTCGGCCCCCTTGTTCCAGTAGGTGATCTTCCGGTCACGGTCGACGAAGTAGACACCGTCGTAAAGGTTGTCCAGAATCGCGTGATAGAAATTGTCGCTGTCCGTCATACTGTTGCCCGCCAAATCGGTCTAGTGTAGTGCATCCAACGCTTCTTTACTTAGACAGCCTCTCTTCTTGAAAAAAGAGGTCTTGCAGGCCTTCTCGGGCATCAGGTTCGAACCACCTCCCCAACCCCTCCTTGGCAAGGAGGGGCAGTGAAGAGTCCCTCCCCTTGCTAAGGGGAGGTCAGGTGGGGTGATTTAAGTTGAATGGCATAGGTAAAGCAATTTACGACTCACTACACTAGGATTGTCGTTCGGTGCCTTGCAGGTCCCCTTCCTTTTCTTTTTCCTTGATCTCCACCGTTTCCAGGACACGAAGAAGCCGCTTCAGCCGGTCCCGCACCTGTTCTTTCCTGGCGCGAAGGTCCTCCGCCTCCCGGGCGCTGGCGCTCGCCCGGTCCAGATCCCCTTCGAGCTCGCGGACCCTGTCGCGGAGCCCGTGGTTCTCCTCGACCAGCGCACGCACCCTCTTTTCCACCTCGGCGAACCGCGCAGCAAGATCGTTCACAGTCCCTCCACCAGCCGGATGATCATGGACAGTTCACCGTGGAACCGCACGATCGAATGTCGCCGGTCCTTATCCCCCCCGCGCCCTGATCGGCCGGGCCGGACAGGGGAAGCGGCGCAGCAAGGTCCGTCCTGCCGTAGATACGCCGGTACTCCGCGTAGTTCCTGAGCACCTTCTTCACATACCCCCGGGTCTCCCGGTAGGGGATGGTCTCCACGAAAAGAACGGGGTCTGCCGCTCCACTGCCCGCGCCGGCCCAGGTCGTCACGACCTCCGGTCCGGCATTATATGCGGCGCTCACGAGATACAGGTCGTTCTTGAACCGCTTCATCAGATAGCCCAGGTACCACGTCCCGATGGAAATGTTCGTGTCGGCGTCATAGAGCTTCGCCCGGTCGAAATCGCGTATGCCGGTCATCCTTGCGATCCATTCTCCCGTGGCGGGCATGACCTGCATCACACCCCGGGCGCCCGCAGGCGAGAGGGCCTCGGAACGGAACTGGCTCTCTTCGCGGATGATGGCGGCGACGAAGTACGGATCAAGCCCGTTGCGTTTCGCCGCGGAAACGATGCTCTGCCAGTATCCCTGCGGATAGGCGAGCAGCCACAGGTCCTCGGGGATCCGGGAGGACGGCCTTTCCAGGAGGCGGTCGAAGCTCCGCAGCACAGTGATCAACGAACTGTGGTAATCACCCAGTTCGAAGAAGGCCTTGGAGAGACCGATGCGCGCCCCGTACCGTCCGGGCAACAGCTCCTGGAGCGACCAGAGCTCCGTAGCCGCCTCTTTCTTCATACCGAGATACATGAGCTCGAGCGTTTTCCGGTACGCGGGATAGGTGGACAGCGCGACAACGGCCTCATCGGCCCAATCCGGCGGGCCGTCAAGATCGGACAGGTCCGCCCCCCCCTCCTGCGGCAGATCGCTGTCCTCGGGCACGGGCTCGGCCATGACCGGTTCATCGGCAGCCGAGAGGACCGGAAGATCATTGCCGGCAAGCCTCTCCGCGGCTAGGTACCCGTAATAGGTATAGGGACCCCGGTTCACGGCCCGCCGGTAATATCGCTGTGCCGTGTCCCGTTCACCCGACCTCTCCGCGCCCCTCCCCTGCCAATACAGCGCCTGGTTGACGAGGAACGAGCGCGGGTACCTGCTGACCAGCTCCTGAAAGGTCTGCACGGCCCTTCGGTGATCGCCGGCGTTGTAATAGGCCCACCCCTGCCACCAGATCGCGCTGTCCGCCAGGGAGCTCTCCGGATACTCCGTCACCAGCTGACGGTAGTATTTGAGCGCCTTTCTCATGTCGTTGGCCTCACGGTACACATTGCCGGTGAGGTAAAGCGCGTCGTCCGACCAGTCGCTTTCCGGATACATGCGGACGAGCTTCAGATAGGTCTCGACGGCCTCGTCGCGCAGACCGAGCCTGCTGTACGATTTGCCCAGCCAGTTCAGCGCCTCGGCGCACCGGCAGTCGGGAAGCTTTGCCTTGAGCAGGCGCTCCAGCGTCGACGCCGCTTCGGGGCGCCTGCCGAGGTTATACAGGGCGATCCCGGTGCGGAGGAGCATGTCCGCCCGCTGGGGATGGGACGGGTCCGATTCAAGGGCGGCGCGGAAGGATTCCGATGCCTTGTCGTACTGCATGGCCCGGTACAGGTTCTTTCCCCGTTCGTACTGCTCGTCAGCGGTGAGCTTCGGGACCTGTGCGCCCCGGGCCGCAAGCGCTGCCAGGGCCTTCTCCACCTCGAAGTCATTCCCGTTCCCGGGATACCGTACCCGCACGTCGAGGAACGCCCTCACCGAGCCGGGGAGATCGCCCGCGTCAGCGCGCGCCCTGCCGAGGCCGAGCCCGGCCTCAGACGCCTGTTCGGAGCGAAGGAATTCATGGAGCGTCCGCTCATAGGCCGTTGCCGCGTCCCTGAACAAGCCAGCGGCAGAGAGGGCCTGCGCCTTTCTGAGGGAGGCCCGGCCGACCAGCGAGCTGGACTGATAGTTGCTGATCAGCCGCTGATACAGGCCGACCGCATCGGTATATCTTTTTCCTGCATGATTATGCTCGGCAAGCTGAAACAACGCATGATCGGCAAGGTCGGGATACTCGGTCGGGACGCGAAGCATGATCTTCTCCGCATCAGCGGTCATGTCCCGGGCGATGAAGGTCCTTCCGAGCAGGAACAGGGCACGTTTGTGCCAGGGGGTGGCGGGATATCGATCCATCACGCTCTCCGCGTAGAGGCCGGCAGCCTCCATCTCCCCGACCTTGTAGGCCTCAAGGGCGATCCCGAAACCCTCTTCGGGTGACGCTATGAGGGGGAGCGGTCTCTTCGGTTGAGGAGGAACGGTGACCGCGGGAGCGGACATCGGAACAGCGGCCATGGTCGGCGGTTGTGGTGTTGCGCAGCCGGCCAGACCGAGCAGGAACGCCGCGGTGAACGCCGGTATCAAAACACGCGTCAGGAAATTACTCGTTCTGCGGGATCCCATCATGTTTCTATATTATAGTCGCGCGGACCGCATGTCAATAGAAGTTCTTGAGGAATGCATGGGCAAGGTGTTGATAAAGGCGGGATTTCTGCAAGGATGAGCGGACAGGGGGGAATGTAATGACTGAACCGGATAAAATGGAACAAAATAGTTCGAAAGCAAAAGGCATCTCTCGCAAAGCCGCAAAGTACGCAAAGGAAATCTTTAGCAGACTTACTATGCTGAAAACGCACCCAAAAGGGTGCGGCTACCTTGCGAGAAATCAATACGCTGTGATCTGGTAGCCGCAGGCTTTAGCCTGCGAAATCTACCTCCTGATATTCACTAACGCGACCTCAGGAATTCCGGCAGTTTCCGGCGGGCCGTCGCCATGCGGAGCAGGAACCGCTCCTCGGGAGACGCCGGAGCATTGGCAGGATCCGATGATGGCGGGGTATCGGGACTGTACACCAGCAGGTGAAAGGCAACGGAGGTGACGGGCTTGTCGGAAAGGCCCAGGTCCTCCATGTCCGTGACGAACTCGATCCAGGCGTCGGCCATGCGGATCTGCGTCTCCGTGTCCTGCTCGCGGAGATAGTCGGCGACGGTCCGGGCAGGCGCTTCGGCAAGTCCCGTGCACAGGTTGCGGTCCGGCAGGACGATATACGACCGTCCGTTCTCGAACACCCTGCCGAGCGGGAAGAGCCTGCAGGCCAGGGGCCGTGCCTCGTAGACGCGGCACCCCCGGTCCGTCCAGAAATGGCACGCCGGGTCCCGGGGCAGCATGACCAGCGGGAAACCGTTCACCCGGTCCGTCTCGACGATGTCGAGCAGGTCCTCGTAGGACATCCCGCTCGCCCTGCACAGGCGGTCGATCTCGTAGGGATTCAGGATGATGTGCGGCCCGTTCGTGCAGCAGTTGGAACTGCAGCCCGTAGTGCCGCAGGTGAGCTGGACGGGATCGGGGCCGGACAGCGGAACAGCATCGCTCCCGGCGATCCGGATGGTCATTAAGGCAGTATTGATCACAGTGTTATCCATTATTGCTGTAACGAACGATCCCTGGTATCAGGCCGCTTCCTTCACAATTCGATACGGTTGGATCAATACTTCAGCCGGAATGCCGAGACCCTTGTGCAGATTGCGTATCATTTCCATGGTGAGCGCCCGCTTCCTGTTCAACACTTCGGAGACACGAGCGCGGCTTCCGATGTATTGCTCCATATCGCCGCGAGTCAGTCCTCTGCTCTCCATGTAATAACGTATGGCGTCGATGGGATTCGGCGGTGAGATCGAGTGATGTTTTTCCTCGTACGCCTCGATCAGCGTAGCCAGCACGTCCAACCGGTCGCCCTCACGCGTACCCGACGCGGCGTTGAAGAGACGGCCGATCTCCTTCAAGGCCGTTTCATAATCCTTTTTCGTTCTAATAGGCTTGATTTCCATTATCCCCTCCGTTCAAATCGTCACTGCGTCGATCTTGTCATAATCTGTGTGCGTTCCCACAAACCGAATGTAGACAATCCCGAAATCATACTGGACAACCGCGACGAGCCGGTATTTATTTCCCTTGATGTTGAATACGACCCGATTGTCTGCCAGAAAACTTGCGTTCCGGTAAATATTTTTGATGTCCGCAGGACGGCTCCATCGGGAATGCTTAACATCGAAATACCATGACTGCAGCGGTTGCTGCGCATCCGGGTGCTTTTCCCAAAACTCGCACAGAGCTTTCCGTGATAGTATACGCACGACAAAATTATACTATGTTCCCGTATTGGGAGCAAGCAAAAAAAGGGAGAGGCTTTTCGCCTCCCCCTTTTGCAATGCCTGTCTTGTTTTCAGCTTCCTACTTCTTTTTGATCAGGCTCCCGCCGGTCCGCACATGCCACACCACCAGGAGGGGGCTCGCCACGAAGATCGACGAGTACGTGCCGATCACGACGCCCATGAGGAGGGCCAGCGAGAAATCGTGAAGCACCTCGCCGCCGAACAGCACGAGCGGCACCAGCACGAGGACGACCGTGAGGGAGGTGATGATCGTGCGGGAAAGCACTTCGTTGATGCTGTTATTGACCAGCGTTCCGAGCGGCTCCCGCTTCGCCCTCTTGAGGTTCTCACGGATACGATCGAAGACCACCACGGTGTCCGTCAGTGAATAACCGGCGAGCGTCAGAAGCGCCGTCACGATCAGGAGGTTGATCTCCTTGTTCACGATATAGAAGATCGCGAGGACGGCGCAGACGTCATGGATCGTCGCGACGGCCGCGGCCACGCCGAACTTGAACTCGAACCGGATGGCGATGTAGATGATGATCGCTATGATAGAAAAGACAACGGCCAGGAGCGCGTCCTTCTGGAGGTCCTTCCCGATGGTCGGCCCGATCTCCGTGGTGCTGTCCACCTCGAAGGCTCGCGTCGGGAAGGCCTGTTTGAACGTGGCCACGACCTTCTCCGCGACGCCTTCATGTTCCCGGAGGCGGATCAGGATCTTGTTCCCGTCGGTGAACTCCTGAAGGGTTGCCCCCTGAAATCCGCTCTGTTCGAGCGCTTTGCGCGCCTCGTCGATGGGCAGCCGCTCCTTGAAGCTGAGCTGAACGGTTGTCCCGCCCACGAAGTCGATGCCCAGGTTCGCCTTGCCCCGTCCGACCTGCACCAGGGCGAAGAGCCCCAGGGTGATCATAATGGCCGAAACGGCGAACGAGACATTCTTCCACCCCATGAAATCGATATTGGTCTTATGCAGTATTTGCAGCATTGTATCCTCCAAAGAATTCACAAAAGTTCAATTTTTAACCGCAGAGGTCGCTGAGATCGCAGAGCCTTGCGTTTTGAATCTTAAGTTCTTGAATCTCGTTCTCTGCGTGCTCTGCGTTCTCTGCGGTAAAAAGTCTTAAGTCTTAAATGCTCAGCTTCTCCAGCTTCCACTTGGAGTTGATGATGTCGAAGATGACCTTGGTGCCTACGAGCGCCGAGTACAGGTTGATCATGATGCCCAGACAGAGCGTTACGGCGAATCCCTTGATAGGACCGGTACCGAACATGAACAGCATTGCGCCAGTGATCAGCGTCGTCACGTGCGAGTCAAGGATCGTGAGGAACGCCTTGTCATATCCGGAGTCGATCGCCGGCCGCGGCGGCTTGCCCGACCTGATCTCCTCCCGTATGCGTTCGAACATGAGCACGTTGGAGTCCACGCCCATGCCGATGGTCAGGATGATGCCCGCGATGCCCGGCAGGGTGAGCGTGGCGTTCAGGAACGCCATGGCGCCCAGAAGCAGCACCAGGTTCAGGACGATCGCATAGTCCGCGATGATCCCCGAGAGGCGGTAGTAGATGATCATGAACACGACCACGACGAGCCCGCCGATGACGGCGGCCCGCACGCCTTTCGTGATGGAATCAAGGCCGAGGGACGGCCCCACGGTCACGTTCTGCACGATCTTCATGGGCGCGGGAAGCGACTCCCGGAGCACGATGGCGAGCCTCGCCGCCTCGTCGTGCGTGAAGCTGCCGGTGATCTGGGCGCTGCCGCCGGCAATGCGGTCCCTGATGCGCGGCGCCGAATGGACCACCCCGTCCAGGACGATGGCAAGCTGCTTGCCGATGCTCTCGCCGGTGATGCGCTCAAAGACCCTCGCGCCGTCGCCGTCAAAGGTAATGCTGATGGCCGGCTTGCCGTACTCATCGATGCTGACCTTGGCCTCCTTCAGGCGGTCGCCCGTCAGCAGCGTCTGTTTGAACACGAGGTTCGGCTGACGGGACACCTTGCCCGTTTCCCCGACGCCTTCGCTGTACAGGATCTCGCGGCCCTCGGGGACCTTGCCCGCCAGGGCCTTTTGCAGATCGGAATCGTTGTCCACGAGCTTGAACTCGAGGCGTCCCGCGGTGCGGATGAACGATATGGCCTCCTGGGGGTTCTTGATCCCGGGAAGCTGGATCACCAGCTGGTCCGTTCCCTGCTTGTAGACGTTGGGTTCGGCGACGCCGAACTTGTTGATCCGACGCTCGGTCCGCTCCTTCGACTGCCGGACGGCATCCTCCTTCATCTCGCTGGCGCGGGCGGACTGGAGAGCGTACACCAGCTCTCCCTTTGCCCGGTTCTTCGACACGAGGATGGCATAGGTCTTCTTGACGAAGGTGTCAACCTTGTCCTCCAGCGCCTCGGCGAACTTCGCGGTGACGTCCTGGCCATTCCGGCTGAACTGGACCGCTACCCCCTGGGACGCTGCCGTTGTTTGCAGGTCCGCGATGATGTTGTCGACGGCGGCCTCGACCGCCTTGTCCGTCTCCACCTGCATCACCAGATGGCTGCCGCCCCTGAGGTCGAGCCCCAGGGAGATCTTCGAAACGTTCAGGCGCCACCAGTCCGGCAGGTTCGCTCCCAGCGGGGTGGACGGCAGGAACAGGAACAGGGCGATCACGATCGACAGAACAATGAGCCCGAGCCTCCATTGGATACTTTTATTCATGGAACATCCTCCTGAAAATCTGAGTTCATTGCAAAATGCAAATATTAAATTTCAAATTGCAGACTGAGGTCTGCAGCAACTATAACTACCGCATTACAATTTGCATTTTACAATTTGCAATTTGATATTTTATTTACTATTCCTTGCTCGCTTCTTCCTCGGTGAGCACCGTGGCCACGGAGCTGCGCGCGATTTTCACCTTGGTCCCTTCGGCGATCTTGACCGTAAGGGTATTGGCGCCCGCTGTTTCCACCATGCCGTAGATGCCGCCCTGCGTGATGATCTTGTCGCCCTTCTTGAGTTCCTCGACCATCTTCTTATGCTCTTTCACCTTCTTCTGCTGCGGCCGAATGAGGATGAAATAGAAGATGCCGAAGATGATCACCATCATGAAGAGACCGCTGAACCCGCTGCCTGCCGGCTGTCCTGCCGCGCCGCCGCCGGCGCCCATCGCGTGTGCTATCGAATCGAACATGGTTTGTTCCTCCTTGGAATTTTATTAAAACCTTAAAGCTACCACGGAGACACTGAGTCACGGAGGAGATTCACAAGAGATACATAAAACATGACCAAGCTTTTCTCCGTGTCTCCGTGACTCCGTGGTTAACTTTCCGTTGCTTCTCTTTTCTCCAGAAAATCTTTTTTGAACTCCCTGTACCGTCCCTGCTCGATGCTCGCCCGGACACGCCGCATCAGGTCCAGATAGAAATGCAGGTTATGGATCGTCCCGAGGCGCAGGGCCAGCACCTCGCCGGCATTGAACAGGTGCCGGAGGTACGCCCGCGTGAAGTTCCGGCAAGTGTAGCACCGGCAGGCCGGATCGATGGGCGCCTTGTCCCGCTCGTACCGGGCGTTCCGGATCACCAGTTTCCCGAAGGACGTGAAGAACGTCCCGTTCCGGGCGTTCCGCGTGGGCATAACGCAGTCGAACATGTCGATGCCCCGGTCCACCCCTTCCACCAGGTCCTCCGGTGTACCCACGCCCATCAGGTAGCGGGGCTGGTCTTCGGGCAGGGACGGCACCGTCGCTTCAAGCATCTCGTACATCAGCGGCTTGGTCTCGCCCACGGACAGGCCGCCGATGGCGTAGCCTTCGAAACCTATGTCCACCAGCGTCTCTGCCGACAGCTTCCTGATGTCGGCATACATCCCGCCCTGCACGATCCCGAAGAGCGCCTGGCCGGTGTCCTTCTTCGCCTCCCGGCAGCGTTTCGCCCAGCGATGCGTCCGCTCCAGCGATTCCATCGCGTAATCGCGCGTCGCCGGGTAGGGAATGCACTCGTCGAAGGCCATGATGATGTCCGCGCCGAGAGCTTCCTGGATCTCAACGGCGTACTCGGGCGTGATGAAGTGCTTTGCCCCGCCGTCGATGTGCGACTGGAACGTCACGCCTTCGTCGGTCACCTTCCGGAGATCGGCCAGGCTGAAGACCTGGAAGCCGCCGCTGTCCGTCAGGACGGGCCGTTTCCAGTTCATGAACTCATGGAGACCGCCGAAGTCCCTGATCAGCTCGTGCCCGGGCCGGAGGAACAGGTGATAGGTGTTCGACAGGATGATCTCGGCGCCGATCTCGGTCAGGTCCGCAGGAGACAGCGTCTTGACCGAAGCCTGCGTGCCGACCGGCATGAACACCGGCGTGCTGATCTCGCCGTGGGAGGTCGTTATCTTCCCCAGCCTCCCGGCGGTGCCTTCACCCGTCTTTGTCAAGGAAAAGTTGAACAAGATATTTTCAGGAGTCAGAAGTCAGGAGCCAGAATTCAGGAGGAAGACGTCTTTGTTTTTCTCCTGTCTCCTGACTACTGGCTGCTGGCTCCTGCCGTATCACATTCTCTCCGGCGCCGCAACACCCAGTATCTTGAGCGCGCTCTGGATGACCGTTTTCACCTGTTTCATGAGGAAGAGCCGTGCGCCGGTGCGCGCAAGGTCCTCGGTGATGATCCGGTGCTTGAAATAGTAATTATGGAGCAGCCCGGCCAAATCTTGTAGAAAGAACGTGATCCGGTGCGGTTCATACGCCAGCGCCGCCTCTTCGATCATCTCGGGATACTTCGCCAGCGCCTTGATGATGTTCTGCTCTTCCTCGACGTCGAGGAGGTCAATCTGCACGGCGTCCCTGCCCGGGACCGGGATGTTCCTTGTTTCGACCTCGCGGAACACGCTCGCGATCCTCGCGTGGGCGTACTGCACGTAATAGACAGGGTTCTCCCGGGACTGTTCCTTGGCGATGTCGAGGTCGAAGTCCAGATGGCTGTCGGTCTTCCGCGTCAGGAAGATGTACCGCGCCACGTCGGCGCCGACGTCCTGGACCACGTCGCGCAGCGTCACGAAATTCCCCGCCCGCTTGGACATGGGCACTGGCTGGCCGTGGCGTAATATCGAAACGAGCTGCACGAGCAGCACATGGAGCGAATCTTTCGGATGGCCGAAGGCCTGGATCACGGCCTGCACCCGCGGGATGTAGCCGTGGTGGTCGGCGCCCCAGATGTTCACGAGCTGCGTGAAGCCCCGCGCCAGCTTGTTGCGATGATAGGCGATGTCAGACGCGAGGTAGGTGTACTCGCCGTCCTTCTTCACCACCACCCGGTCCTTGTCGTCGCCGAAGGCGGTGGACCTGAGCCACTGCGCCCCGTCCTGGTCGTATAGATATCCCCGCTCCCGGAGCTCGGCGATGGACCTCTGCACCGAGTTGTCGGCGAGCAGGGTCTTCTCGCTGAACCAGACATCGAACCGCACGCCGAAGGCTTCCAGGTCGGTCCGGATATCGGCAAGCATGGCGTCCTTGCCGAAATCGGTGAAGATCGCCGCGCACTCTTCAAGGGGCTTGTTCAGGAACGTGTTGCCATGGACCTTGATGAGGTCCTGCGCCACCTCGGCGATGTACTCGCCATGATAGCCGTCCTCGGGGAACGCGACGTTATTGCCCAGCGCCTGCTGGTACCGCGCATACAAGGACTGCGCGAGAAGCCGTACCTGCCTGCCCGCGTCGTTGATATAGAATTCCCGCTGGACATCGTAGCCTACGGCTGCCAAAAGATTGGCGAGCGCGTCGCCGACCGCAGCGCCCCTGCCGTGGCCCACGTGGAGCGGTCCCGTTGGGTTCGCGCTCACGAACTCCACCTGGACCCGCTCCCCTTTGCCGATGTCCTTAAGGCCGTACTCGTGGGCCTCGGCATCGATGTCAAAGAGCGTCTTGCGCCAGCGGTCCTGCTTCAGGAAAAAATTGATGAAACCCGGTCCCGCGATCTCGGTCTTCGCGATGATACCTTCCTCGTCCTGGATGTTCGCCAGGACGATCTCGGCGATCTTGCGCGGCGGCTTGCCCTCGATCTTCGCCATCGCGAGGGCGAACGTCGACGACATATCGCCGTGGTTCTTGTCCTTCGGGGTTTCCAGCGTGATGACCGGCTGGGTGTCGAGCTTCAGTTCGCCCTTGCTCTTTGCCCGGGCAAGGGCTTCGAGGAGGATCTCCGTGAGTGTTTGTTTCATTGAATCCAGGAGCAAGCGCATGCCCCGTCCCGCCTAGGCGGGACGTGGGACAGCGAGCGATTAGAATAAACGTCCGAACCTTGAGGATCGAAGCTGCGTGCATCACGCAACGGGCAGCTTCAACTCCGCAGATTCTCTAAGGATTACAGGCTCGTAAGTATATCGTATGTAAATAAAAAGTCAATAGAATAATCCCCCATTTCCCTGTTTCGAGGGCATTTCCAGTATGTTATACTCCTGACCATGGAACGCACCTCACCCCATGCTCCGATCACGAGCAAAGAGAACAAGGCCGTCAGATATCTTGCATCCCTGTCCGATCCCAAGGCCCGGAAGAAGGAGAAGGCCTTTCTGGTCGAGGGGCTCAAGATGGTCGAGGATGCGCTGCGGGACAAGCTCGGCGTGCAGCAGGTGATCGCGGCCCCTTCCCTTACCCAGCACCACGGGAAAGGAGTGCTCAAGCTCGCGGAAAGGAGCGGCGTCGAGATCCTCTGGATATCGGAGCGGCTGCTGGGCTCCCTGTCGGACAGCAAGACGCCCCAGCCGGTCATGGCGGTCGTGGGGATGCGGGAGCATTCCGAAGAAGCGCTGCTGGCCCATGACGCAGGGCTCATTGTGATCGCCCACCATCTCCAGGACCCGGGCAACCTCGGCACGATCATCAGAACGGCCGAAGCGGTCGGCGCGTCAGGCGTCGCGGTCACGCCGCACACCGTCGATGCGTACAATGGGAAGGCCATACGCGGATCGATGGGAAGCATCATGCGGGTCCCGGTCGTGAAAGTGCAGAACGAACACGATTTCGTCAAGATCTGCAAGGAGCGGGGATTTCAGACAGTAGCGCTGGAATTGAACGGCAGGAAGACGCCCTTCGAACTGGACCTCACCCTGCCGACGGTCATCATGCTGGGCCAGGAAAGCTCCGGATTGTCGGCGGAGGAACTTGTAGATTTCGACCACCGCGTCCGCATCCCCATGGCCGAAACGATAGACTCGCTGAACGTGGCGACCTCGGCTGCGGTGTTCCTCTATGAAGCTATGCGGCAAAGGATGAAGGGGTAATATTTACGCGAACCTGCCTGTAGCGCCGATTCCCGCCCAGAGACCCATCGTTGTTCGCTATTTTACCATCTCAATGCGAAAAGCGGTTCTGCAGCGTCCGGACAAATGCGCGGTCGGCCCGTGAAGAGACCATCTCGAGCGGTGAATGCCCGCGCTTTCCCGCCCGGTAGAACATCACCGCGAGGAGCACCCCGGTGATCATGAAGTTCTGCCAACCATTGAGCGGCCACTGGCCGCTCCAGACATATTCATGGTCCGAGAGGGGCCAGAAGTACGGCACGGCCCAGAAGTCGTCCCCAAAACCCCGGGCCCCGAGGATGTCCCCGAGCAGATGGAGATGGAAGCTCACGAACATGAGCGCGGCGACGAGCCGCTTCCGGACCCCGAACAGAAGCCCGCATGCAGCGACCAGAAGGCCGAAGAACAGATTATGGCCGAAGACATGATGGTATCGCTGGTAGAATTCGAAATTGCCGCTCCGCGAGACGAGGTCCCAGAGCACGCCCATGCCGTCGATGTCGGGGACAACGCCGGCCAGCGTGATCGCCGCCCGTTCCCGGGGCGTAAGCGAAGTATCCGTGCCGGCAACGGTCCATCCGAGCAAAATATGCGTCAACGGACTCATGGACACTCCTTATTCATTCTTACATATGGAAAGAACCGACCAAAGCAGTGGTGTTACGTTTGGTTTTAGTGGCACTTATCCCCTCTTTTAATGAGAGCGGCAAGGTCCCGAAGTGAACCTTTGTAATACCATATTGCTCCGCAAATGAAATAGAGCGCGGACGACACTTTGAAATTCTCCCACCTGAGCATTTCGTTTCCCATGGCCGTATGATAGAGCCAATACACCCAATCGACGGCAACCAGCGCCGGTAAAAATGCAGCCAGTATCTGCAATGGCCATCCGCGCGGCCGGTATCGTACGGCGTTGAATAGTACGCCCAGGCTCCATGGAGCGCAGAGATACGCAAGCCCTCCCATGATCAGGCTTATGCCAATGTCCCAATCTGAAATACCATAGGACAGCGCGCCATAGAAAAGCCAGGACATGCCGATACTCAATGTCGCGAGCTTCCAGGGACGGCGAAGTTCGAGGAAATATTGCTTATCGGGGAGAAAATTGTGCTGAAATTCTATCTCCGTCATCATTGTTCGTCCATATCCTTTTGCATCACGGTTCCGCCGGAGTAAGTTCACCTTTGTAGGTAATAACAGCGACCGGATTCTTCAGTTTCCATGAATCCGGTCCGGTCAGCCGTATACTGCCGGACGTAGCGGTCAGATCGGAGAAACACGTGATGTCCTTGCGCGTCACAAAGCCGGCCTTCACCAGGTCCTCGCACGTGACCACTTTGGCCTTCGGATGATCGAACAGATATATTTCCGCAGCGGTCTTGGCGTTCCTTGCCTCCGCGCTCAACTGCGCGACGCGACCCTTATTTCTCCAGTCGGGGTTGATGCCAGTCACTTCGTCGAGGTTGAGCAACGAGTAGCCGAAGAGGAGCAGGGTCAGCACAATAAGCATGATCCCGGCGATCTTGAGCCTTTTCGGGTTCGCGCCTTCAAGGTGCGCCGGCCGTGCCCCTTCCTTTTCGGCGTCCCTTGACCACTTTATCATCTTGACGCCCCGGCCGATCGCGTAGAGCGAAAATCCCGCTACGCCAAGGATCGATGACATGATGCCCGCAAAGAACAGTATAACCCCTGCGATGAATTCCAGGGTGTTCATGATCGTGCGCTTCACCTTCGACGGATACTTGGCATCATGAAGCCGCCTGACCACGCTGTAACCGCCGCCCGCAGAGGTCAGGGCCACGATCAAAATGACCAGAGAGAAGAGCGATACGACCGCGAGCGGTCCGGGTGCATTGTTCGCGAAGGCATGCGAGGCCGCCGCAAGGACAATGCAGAACGCGGATAACAACGGAGCCAGTCTTCTTTTGATATCGATCATTAGTCCAGATACCCCCATTTCTTGGTCTCGAAATGATAGATCGGCCTGCCAAAAGGCGGGAACCGCACGAACATCAGATCGTGCTTAGTATCGCTTGCCGAATATCTGAAATTGCCGCTCGCAAAGGTATATTTGGCGGGCGGTACGTTGTTCAGGAATTCCGGCACAAGGTCGGATAATTTCGCAGGGTATGCCCCATGTTTATTTTTGTAGTTCTCGCACGCGGTTATGATCATTCCGGCATGCTTCATGGCAACGCGATTATTGAGATCGTTCGATCCCTGCACCATGAGGGCCATGACTGCATAGATCACCGCGATAATGGTCCTCCTCTTAAGGAACTCCCGTTCCTTTTTAAATATCATCATCGCGCCCATTACTGCCAACGAGACAAGCGCGACGAACAATATACCGGCAGAGAGCACTCCCTGGTTCAGGATAAAAGCGTCAAGCACAAATAACGACAGGGCAATTATTGAATGCTTCCTGATGCCCGGGAGTTTTTTATCCATCTTTCCTCCTCCAGGTAAATTGCCAGTCCTTGTCCGGCATGAAGCCGGTCTTATGGAAACCCGGCGCCTTGCCGGGGAGATCGAGCGGATAATTTGACGATACGATGATCGCACCATGGGGATACAGGGTATAGACGCCGCGTTCGAGCGGCCTGCCCCAAGGCTGGGTGGTCTTCAGGATATACGTGGCGCTCATCCCCCCGGCCTTCTGGCGGTAGGTCACCCGTATCTCCGCCTCCTCGTGAGCGGCGAAGGATACGTCAAAACCCGTGCTTCCGAAGAGATGTCTCAGTCGAATGTCCTCTTTTCCCGGCGTCCGGCGCTCGACATGGACGTCCACCGGCTCCGGATGGTCTTTGTCGATGGGGAATGGGATGGTGAAGCCCTGCGCTACCGGGAAGGGAAAGGGATTCTTATAGAGATAATACCCGTCGACCACTATTTCATCCGGATATATGTGCACGTCTATCCGCTCGGACGTGAACTGGACCGTCGGGAGGACACCGGAGGCGAACGGCAGGACCGCGGCGATGAACAGCAGCGATACGGCAGGGAAAGAAAAAAGGACAGGTCTCTTTAATCTCATCGGCACCCCTTTTGGACCGTCCTATCCGAAGATGGCGCTGTAGATCCACTTGATCAACGCCAGCAACATCAGCACCCCGATGAGCAGAATGGCGATGTCCAACTGAATGCCGAGGAAGCGCGTGCCGCGCTGTTTCTCCTTGCGGTCAAGCCAGAAATATATCCCGAATACGGCCAGCACCGGAACGATCACGATCATCCATATCATTACCATGCCCCAATCGATATGCATCAAAGCACCTCTTGCTCAAAATACCACCACGCCGCCGCGCTCTGCCGAGTCGGCTCTCACCGCCTTCCAGACGCGTCTACTGGCTTTTCAATTGTTCAATCCTGCGAATTGGGATCCCCCGGCTCCTGCCGGTGGGGGCTCCACTCGCTGCGTTAAAAAAACATAGGGCTATGCGACAATAATTGGCGGGGAACATACTTTGACGCATTCTTCGAATCGAATGCGGAGGTCTTAACGGAAGCACGGCGAGTCGTCCCGAACCAGACAACTACCTCCCGAACCGCTTCCGCAGCTTTTCCACGACCCCTCTTGGAACGAGGCTGGACACGTCGCCGCCATAGCTCGCTGCTTCCTTCACGATGGTCGAGGTAATGAAGGAATACTCCTCGTTGGGCATCATAAAGACCGTTTCGATATTGTTATCCAGTCTCCGGTTCATGAGGGCCATCTGCATCTCGTGCTCGAAATCCGACACCGCGCGCAGGCCGCGGATGATCGCCACTGCCTTTCGTTCCTTGACGTAATCGACAAGAAGCCCGTCAAATCCTTCGATCACCAGGTTCCGGTATCCCTTGGTCGCCTTTTTGAACATGGCGATGCGTTCGCTGAGCTCGAACAAGGGCTGCTTTTTTGGATTGGCCGCAACCGCCACGATGACACTGTCGAACATCCGGAGGCTCCGCTCCGCAAGATCGACATGGCCGTTGGTAACGGGATCGAAGGTGCCGGGATAGACCGCAATTCGTTTCATCGTTACTCCTCCTGACTCCTGACCTCTGACCCCTGGCTCCTGACGCCTGCCTTATAGAACGCCAGCACCGTATCTCCGTACCGCGCCTCGCGCTCCAGCGTCAGCTCCCCTGCCGTACCGGGAGACGGCTGTTTCCTGAAATGCTCGGCGATGACGATGGCCTCCGGCTTGAGCAGACCCGAACCGGCGACCAGTTGCAGCAGCGGCAGCATCTCCATGGAATAGGGCGGATCGAGGAACACGAAATCGTAGGGGCCGGTGCGCTTTTTGAGGAAGGGCTCGACTTTGGACAGCACCACCTCGGCCCGATCATCGAACCCGGCCAGTTCGATATTGTGCCTGACCACGTCCAGGGACTCCCGGTCGCCGTCCACGAAGACCACGCGCAAAGCGCCGCGGCTCAGGGCCTCAATGCCGACCCCTCCTGCCCCGGCAAAGAGATCGAGGAAGGACGCCCCCGGGACCCCGTCGCCCAGGATGTTGAACAGGGCCTGCTTCACCTTGTCCGACGTGGGCCTGACCTTCTCCCCCGCCGGAACTTTGAGCTTTCTCCCCCTGCCTGTGCCTCCCGTGATCCGCATGTTCTCCTGTTTTCCGATGCTACAGAAAAAGCCCGGTCAAGTCAAGGGCTTCTTGACAGCGGCGTTCAATACGGATATACTTTTTTCGTCACGCCTGCGCGGTCTCTATCTCATCACGAGTGGGAGCTCTCCACACCAATGCGAACGACCATTGCCAAGATCATCATTTCACTCTCCCTGCTGCTGGTCCTCATCGGCCTGGCCGGCATCGCTTTGTCCGCGGCTCCGTCGAAAGCGGTAAAGACGTCTCCCACCGCCACGCCGCCGATCTCTCCCGCCCGCACGGTGATGCTGATCACGATCGATGCGCCCATCACGCCGGTCGTTGCCGAATACATCATCAGGTCCATCGATACCGCCGAGAAGGACGATGCCGAGGCCATCATCATCCAGCTCAATACGCCCGGCGGGCTCGTGGACTCCACCAATGAGATCATCATGAAGATGATGTCCTCGGCGGTCCCGACCGTCGTCTACGTCGCCCCCAGCGGCGGCAGGGCGGCCTCTGCCGGCGTGTTCATCACTTTGGCGGCGAACATCGCGGCCATGGCGCCAACGACGCACATCGGCGCCGCATCGCCGGTCCAGATGCAGGGAGAGATGGACAAGACCATGTCCAAAAAGGTGACCAACGACCTTGCCGCCATGATCCGGGGCATCGCCGAAAAGCGCGGCAGGAACGCCAAATGGGCGGAGGAAGCGGTCCGCAAGAGCGTGTCCATCACCGAGACCGAGGCGCTCAAGCTCGGGGTCATCGACCTGATCGCATCGGACATCACCACGCTCGTCAAGAAGATCGACGGCAGGACGGTGGATGTGGTCCTCGGGAAAAGAACGATCAAGACCGCTGACGCAGTCGTAAAAGAGCACCCCATGGGGCTCCGGTACAAGCTCCTGGGCATCATCAGCAACCCGAACATCGCCTACATCCTCATGATCCTGGGCTTCTACGGCCTCTACTTCGAACTGTCGAATCCCGGCGCCATCTTCCCCGGCGTGGCGGGCGCCATCTGCCTCATCCTCGCCTTCTATGCCCTCCAGACCCTGCCCATCAACTACGCGGGGCTCATGCTCATCGTCCTCGCCATCATACTCTTCATCGCCGAGGCATTCATCACCAGCCACGGCGTTCTGGGTATCGGGGGCGTCGTCGCCATGCTGTTTGGTTCGCTCATGCTGATCGACTCGCCCGATCCGTCGCTCCGGATCTCCTGGGTAGTGATCATCCCCGTGGTGGCGGCATCGTCGCTCCTGTTCATCATCACGGTGACCGTTGCAGTCCGCGCTCAACGAAGCAGGGTGGACACGGGCAAGGAAGGGCTTATCGGCATGCATGCCGAGGCCAGGACCGACGTCAACGGGGACGGACAGGTGTTCCTGCGGGGTGAGTACTGGAACGCAAGGAGCGACGAGCACATCGCAAAGGGTGAAAAGGTCACGGTTGTGGCAGTGGAAGGGTTAAGGCTGACAGTGAAAAAGCAGGGATAGCGGCCAAGGTCAACAGCATCTTGCCACAGAGGGCTCAGAGCGCACGGAGAACAGCCACAGCAAGAAGTGATCGGTTTCCTCGGTGGCCTCGGTGATCTCGGCGGCGAAAAGAATTTGCATTTTCAATCTTCGATTTCCATTTTCAATTTCGCGGCACGCGGAACAAGGAGGCAGCACATGGGCTACCAGGCAGTTGGACTCGGTATCATGGTTTTCATCTTCATCGGTGCGTGGTTACTGTTCAACATCTTCAAGATCCTGAAGCAGTACGAGCGGGGTGTCATCTTCACTCTCGGGAGAGTGCCGGATGACGGCGGGGTCAAAGGCCCGGGACTCATCATTCTCTGGCCCGGCATCCAGAAGATGGTGCGCGTGGGGCTCCGGACCGTGACCATGGACGTTCCCAGCCAGGACGTGATCACCAAGGACAACGTGAGCGTGAAAGTGAACGCCGTGGTCTACTTCCGGGTGATCGATCCGCGCAAAGCTATCATCGAGGTCGAGGACTTCTACTACGCGACGTCGCTCATCTCGCAGACGACGCTCCGGAGCATTCTCGGCCAGAACATGCTGGACGACCTGCTTTCGAACCGCGAGTCCATCAACGCCGAGCTCCAGAAGGTCATCGACGAACAGACCGAGCCCTGGGGCGTGAAGGTGACCGCGGTGGAAGTGAAGAACGTCGACCTCCCGGTGGAAATGCAGCGCGCCATCGCCATTCAGGCGCAGGCCGAACGGGAACGCCGGGCGAAGATCATCCACGCCGAGGGTGAGCTACAGGCGTCCCACAAGCTGGGCGAGGCAGCTGCGATCATCAGCAAGGACCCCGTCGCGCTCCAGCTCCGCTATCTCCAGACCCTCACCGAGATCGGGACCGAGAAGAACACCACCATCGTCTTCCCGCTCCCCATCGATCTCATGGCGGCGTTCAGGAAGATCGCCGACAAGGCCTGATACTGCCTTTCCCACTCAACGGCTGAAAAAAGGAAGGGGCCCGGTCATTTGACCGGGCCCCTTTTTCATTGCATCACTGTTGTAAAGCTGATTACATCTCGGTAACGGTGATCGCGTTCTGCGGGCAGTTCTCCACGCAGGTCAGGCAATTGATGCACTCGGCCATGTTCACTGCTTCCGCCTTGCCGCCATTGACCGCAAATACCGCCTGGGGGCAGAGGTTCGCGCAGGTGCCGTCTCCGTCGCACTTGCCGGTATCGATTGTCACCATGATCATGTAGATGTTCCTCCTTAAAAATGGGTTGCAACTCAAATCAGGGCACATAATACCGAGAGATGGGCAGAAAAGCAACAGGAATTCGCGCCAGGGCAACAGGGACCGGACATGGGGCAAATGATAACATGTCTTATTTATCAAGCAGTTCGTTCGTCCCTGAGATAGACCGTGCGCGTAGGATAAGGAAACTCGATGCCTTCCTGCCTGAACCGCTTTAGGATCCGCTTGTTCAGTTCGTTCATGACGGGATTCTGGTCCGCGATCTCGCGGATATGACACAACAGGCTGAAGTTCAGCGATGAGTCGCCAAAGCCGGGAAGGAGCCGGACCAACGGCGCAGGCTCGGCCAGCAGGCCGGGGACCTCGGCTTGGGCCTTTTTCACCTCTTCTAGCAATACCCGTTCGACTTGGTCCGGGTCCGATGCATAACTTACGTTCACGGGAAGCTGCAGGACCATCTTCTGTTCGGGAAGGTAGTAGTTCGTGATGACGCTCTGGGACAGTTTATTGTTGGGAACGACCACCATATTATTGGGAAGCATGCGGATCCGCGTCGTCCGCCAGCCGATGTCCTCGACGTACCCTTCCTGGCCGCCCTCCAGCTGGATGAAGTCCCCAACCCGTATGGCCTGCTCCGCCATGATATGGATGCCGGCGAACAGGTTGGACAGCGTGTCCTGCAGGGCAAGGGCCATGGCCAGTCCGCCGACGCCGAGAGCGGTTATGAGCGGCGCGATGGAGATGCCCAGGTAGTTCAGGATGATCAGAACGCCGATGACATAGATCACTGCTTTGACCACGGCAAGGAGGAGGCTGGTCACGGAGATGGGGAGCTCGACTTGTTTCAGGAAATAGGCGAGCAACCGGCCGCTCACATTGGCTAGCCCCATGGTAATGGCGAAGATGATCGAAAGATGCATCCCCCGCGTGGCGTAAGCGAACCAGGACTCCGGCAGGTTTGCCATCCTGATGCCGATGTACATCGACAGGACCATGACCAGGAACAGCGAGGGGATCCGGAGGCCGGCGACAAGAAGGTCGTCGATCCGGGTCTCGGTCTTCCGGGTGATCCGGTGCAGTATCCGGAAGAGGAGATTGCGGAGCAACAGGAGCAACGCCATGCTGCCCAGGACAATGAGACTGGATACGAGCCAGGGTTGTTGATCGTTCATGATCGGTAAAGGCATCCCTTCAACGGAATTTTCGTTGCGGAGAACGCGAAAACCCGGCATACCATGCCGGGCCTGACGGTCTCCTGCGTGCTCCGGGCTGAACGCCCGCTACTTCTTCCGGACGAATACATGGTACTCGTCCGTCCCCTCGACCTTGACCAGCCCGAGGTACTCATTGCCCGTCCGCTTGCACCATGCGGGCATGTCCATCTCGATGCCGTCGTCGTCGGATTGCACTTCCAGCACCTGCCCGGGCTGCATTTCCTTGATCTTGTTCGCGGTCTTGAAGATAGGCACGGGGCATGCCAAGCCAACACAATCCAGAACATCGTCCGGTATGATCTCTTTGAGGTCCATTCGTGCGACTCACTCCATCTCGTTCTCGTGACCGGTCTCGGCAGGCATCGTCACGGGAGAGGCAAGGCCTTTTTTCTTGTAGTAATCGTCCAGCGCTGATTTGAGCGCTTCCTCCGCCAGCACCGAGCAGTGCATCTTCACTTTCGGCAGACCGCCGAGCGCCTCGGCGACCGCCGCGTTGGAGATCTTGATCGCTTCGTCGATGGTCTTGCCCTTTACCAGGTCCGTGACCATGCTGCTGGTCGCGATGGCCGCCCCGCACCCGAAGGTCTTGAACTTTGCGTCGACGATCACATTGTTCTCCACCTTGATGTAGAGCCTCATCACGTCGCCGCAGACCGGGTTGCCCACGGTGCCGACACCGTCGGCGTTCTCGATCTCGCCCACATTATGGGGCTGGGCGAAATGCTCCATCACTTTCGAACTGTACTGTTCCATAGATCCCTCCTCAGGTTGTTTTCCTGTTCTTTAGCATATCCTCATAGAGCGGGGACATTTCCCGCAGACGCTGTACGATGGGCGGAAGTTTTTCGATCACATAGTCCACATCCTCCGCACTGGTCCCCATGCCGAGCGTCATCAGCAGGGTGCCGTTGGCCGCCGCTGCATCTGTCCCGATGCAGGAGAGCACATGCGACGACTTGAGCGACCGCGAGGTGCACGCCGATCCGCTGGACACGTAAATGCCAGCCATGTTCAGGAACAGGAGCATGGACTCCCCTTCCACGAACAGGAACGAAACGTTCACGTTGTGCGGAAGCCGCCGGGTAGGATGGCCGTTCAAGATCAGGTCCGAGATCCTGTCCTGAAGCCCTTTCAAGAGTTTGTCTCGAAGCGGCAGCAGATAGCCGCTCCGGTTCGGCAGTTCCGCAGCCGCGATCTCGGCGGCCTTGCCCAGTCCCACGATCCCCGGAACGTCCTCGGTGCCGCCCCGCCTGCCGTCCTCCTGAACGCCGCCTTCGATCTGCGGTTTGATCCGGACCCCTTTTCGGACGAACAGCGCGGCTGTCCCCTTGGGGCCGTAGAACTGGTGCCCCGAAAGGGACAGCGCGTCCACGCCGAGGGCCTGTACATCCACAGGGACCCATCCCACGGAGGCCACGGCATCGGTGTGGAACAGCGCCCCTTTCGCCCGGGTGATCGCTCCGATCTCCTCGATCGGCTGCAAGGTCCCGATCTCGTTGTTCGAATGCATGATCGAGACAAGGACCGTTTCCTTGGTGATGGCCTTCGCAACGTCTTCCGGGTCTATGATCCCCTGCTTGTCCGGCGCTATGGCAGTGACCTTGAAACCGGCTTTTTCCAGGGACTTCACCGGGTGCAGAACGGAGAAATGCTCCACCTGGGAAACGATGATGTGATCGCCCTTTTTGATGTTGGCCTGGGCAAGCCCTTTGACGGCAAAATTATTGGACTCCGTACCGCTGGAGGTGAAGAAGATCTCCTCCGGTTTTGCCCCGATAAGCGCGGCGGTCTTTACCCGGGCGTCCTCCACGGCGTTCTTGGCTTCCCGGCCCATATCATGGAGATTGGAGGGATTGCCGAACTTCGCGGTGAAATAGGGCAGCATGGCTTCCACGACCTTGGGATGCACCGGCGTGGTCGCCGCATGGTCGAGATATACTTTTCGCACGATCAACAGACCCCCTTTCCCGCCGCGACAAGCTTCTTGCGGTGTACCGGATGTTCGCGGTCCTTCCCGTGGTACTGGCGAAGCAGCTGTTCGAACGTGATGCTGTCCAGCGCCTCTTCGATCTTTTCTCCCACCTTGCTCCAGACCATCCGGGCAACGCAGTCCTCGGCCTGGTAACAGCCGTCCGTCGCGCCGGGCTCCAGGCAGTGGGACAGGGCGATCGGTCCTTCGAGCGCCCGGACCACGTCGCCGATCGTCAGTTCGACCGGCTTCCGGGCCAGTTCATAGCCCCCATGGGGCCCGCGCACGCTTTCGATGATGCCCGCCTTGCCGAGCCGGTGGAGGATCTGTTCAAGATAGGAGAGCGATATCCGCTGGCGCTCGGCGATCTCCTTGATGGCGAGCGGCCCCTTGCCGTAGTTTCGAGCGATCTCGAACAGGGCGCGAACACCGTATTTTCCTTTTGTCGAAAGTTTCATGGCAGCACACGATGCGGGACTGTAAGCATCCCGTATGCACCTACGATAACAAACCTGACTAATTCTGTCAAGTATTTTTCCGGGTGTTTGATCCGGCGAACGGTCGTTACCCCGCCGTTGGATACTCCTGTGCAAGAAAGCAATCTGGTAGAGCTCCCGCTCAGTTTGAAATGCACTTCAATGTGATTTTTCAACAACGGGGTTTACTGCGATGAGATACTGTGGTATGGTACCAACAAGGCGGAAATGGGCATGTGGATACAGATGAGCGTGAATACCGTCCTGTTCGACAGCAAGAACAGCAGCTACATCGTCGTCCTGAAGGATGAGACAGGGAAGAAGCTCCTGCCCATCTGGATCGGCGCGGCGGAAGGCAATTCCATAGCCCTGGCGATGAGCAACGTGAAGGCCGGCCGCCCCCTCACCCATGACCTGATGATCAGCATCTTCGACCGGCTGGAGATCGAGATCGCCCGGGTCGTCATAAGCGATCTCATCGACAATACCTTCTACGCCTCCCTGTACCTCCTCCACAACAGCAAGGAGTTCCATATCGATTCCCGCCCCAGCGACGCCATCGCCATCGCGATCCGGGTCGGCGCGCCCATCTTCGTCCAGGAAGAGGTCCTCGCGAAGCAGGACCAGTCGACGCTCGATAACTGGATGAAGAACCTCGGGGAAGGCGGCGGGACGGAATACAACGCTTAAACAGAATGAGCTGCCGGTCGGCAGCTCATCTTCATTGCAAATTTTAAATTGGAAATTGAAAAATGTAAATGTACAGAACGAGACGGTCTAACAGGCTGTTGAAATAGTATTTTAGCTGTCTTTGCGAGCGGAGCGAAGCAATCTCGCAGTTAAATAAATCAACAAGTTCGAGATTGCCGCGTCGCAAAAAGCGCTCCTCGCAATGACGAAATAGGGGTTTTTCAACAACCTGCTAATCCTCAATCCGCAATCCGAAATTGTATTACAACCCCCACCTCGGCGACAGTTCATTCTCCACCCCCAGCGCATCGAGCACCCTGCCCGCGACAAAGTCGACCATGTCCTGCAGCTTTTTCGGATGGTGATAGAATGCCGGCATGGCCGGTATGATATGGCATCCCATCTCGGACAGGGAGAGCATGTTCCTGAGATGGATCGGGGAAAGCGGCATCTCCCGCGGCACGATGATGAGCTTCCTTTTTTCCTTGATGGTCACATCGGCGGCGCGCTCGATCAGGTTCGACGCGAATCCGTTCGCTATGGACGCAAGCGCTTTCATGGAGCACGGGACCACGACCATGCCGTCCACCTTCGCCGAACCGCTGGCGATGGGCGAATACATGTTGTCCTCGTCGAAATACCGGAGCTGTCCTTCCTTTGCCTCCAGGTGCTTCTCCAGGGTATTCTGGATGTCCGTCTCCGAACCTTTCAGCAGCAATCCCGTCTCGTCGTTCAGGATCGCCAGCCCGTCGCCGGTGATGGTCAGGTACACATTGTGCTCGCCCTTGATCAGGGTCTGGAGCACGCGCATGCCGTAGGGGGCGCCGCTGGCGCCGGTTATTGCGATGGTATAGATCGCCATGATCGTTCCTTTCTCCCGTTCGTTCGTTAGCAGACTGTTGAAAAATGCTGTTCGACACATTTTCCCGTCATTCCCGCCCCTGCTTGCGTCATGCTGGGGCAGGCTCCGGCGGGAATCCAGGGTTTTCACATGTAAATGCACCCCACCTAACCTCCCCTTGGCAAGGGGAGGAATAATATGTAGCCCCTCCTTTCCAAGGAGGGGTTGGGGAGGTAATTTTCATGCTCCTTCATGCGCCGAAGGCTCATGAAAGTTTCATATCGTTACTGGATCCCCGTTTGCACGGGGATGACGAATTAATCTACACATAAAGCTTTTTCATCATCCTGTTATTGATTGATCAGCACTTCATGCTTTCCGTTCCCGCAGCATCGCCAGCATCACGCTCGAAACGAGCGCAAGTCCGGCACCCATGCCGAATGCCACGCCTGCGCCGAACCGTTCCCACGCCAGGCCGAAGAGGAGCGACGCCGGGAACGCGCCGATGCCGACGGTCAGATGATAGAGGCCGAAGGCGGAACCCCGGAGATGGACAGGCGCGAGATCTGCTACGAGCGCTTTCTCCACACCCTCGGTCAGGCCGAAATAGATGCCGTACGTTGCAAAGAGCGCCCAGACATGCCACTGCCGGCTCGCGAAGGCGAATCCCGCGTACACCAGGGCGTACACCACCCAGCCGGCGACGATGATCCTCTTTCTTCCCAGCCGGTCGGAGAGCATCCCTCCGGGCACGGAGAACGCCATCTTGACGACGTGGAGGGCCACCCAGATCGTGGGAAGGAGCGCGATGGGGACGCCCAGCGACTGTGCGCGCACGAGGAGGAACGCATCTGTGGAGTTGCCGAGCGTAAAGATGAGGATGATCATCAGGTATTTCCGGAAGCTGCCCGGCATCTCCGTCCAGGCCGACCGGAAGCTGAACGGCCCGCTGCCCGCGCCGGGAACGGCCTCCTTCTCCCGCAATCCAGCGAGCAGCAGGACCACGGCAAGCGTCCCGGGGATGAAGGAAAGCAGGAAGACCGTGGAGATGCTGTCCTGATAAAGCAGGAGCAGGCCCGTGGCAATGAGCGGTCCCACAATGGCCCCGCCATGGTCCATGGCCCGGTGGAAACCATATGCCATGCCGCGGAACTCGGGCGGCGTGGAATCGGCGATCATGGCGTCCCGCGGTGATGTCCTGAGCCCCTTGCCGACACGGTCGGAAAAACGGAGCGCCAGCACCTGCACCCAGGAACCGGCAAAGGCAATGAGCGGCCTGATGACGTTCGAGATGGAATATCCTGCGACCACCCAGCCCTTGCGGCGCTTCACCCGGTCCGAGAGGTAACCCGAATAGAGCTTCAGCAGCGAGGCCGTTGACTCCGCGACGCCCTCGATCATGCCCAGGGCCGCCGGTCCCGCGCCGAGCACGGTGGTGAGGAACACCGGGAGCAGCGGATAGATCATCTCGGAGGCGGCATCGTTCAGCAGGCTGACAAATCCGAGGATGACGACATTGCGGGTAAGGCCCTGACGCCAGGTTGCCGGGCCGGACAGATCACGTTCAGACATAGGGGGAATGTAACCGATTCATGCTTTTTTTGCAAGGGAGGGAAAGTTCGGCGAAAGAGAAACCGCAGGGACGATCGTTCGCCTCGCTACTGCCTGACCGCTCTTACTTGGACAGATACTTCTCGATGGACTGCTCCGCCATGATCGCCAGCCGTGCCTCGCTCTCCCGGAGAGACTCCTGGGCGCGTTTCGCCTCATCATAGAGCCGGGCGTTCTCGATGGCCACGGCTGCGTGTCCCGCCAGTACTTCGAGCAGGTCGATATCGCTCTGTACGTAGGGTTCACCGTTCCCCTTGCTGCCGACCGTCAGCACACCGGCGAGCTGCCCCTTGTACCGCAGGGGAATGATCAGTTCGGCGCAGGCCTCCCTGAGGGTCCGGTTCAGGCCGCCGAAGTCCTTCTCCGACAGGACCCGCTCCAGTTCCTCGCGGACCACGGCAGTGCCCGCCTGCTGGACCAGATCGATCATTGCCGGATCCAGGGTAAGTCCCTGCGGTGCCTGGGCGATGCCCCCGATGCCATGGCGGAGCGCGAAGCGGCCATCTTCCCCTTTGAGGTACAATGAGACGCACTCGGCCCGCAGGCCTTTCTGTATCGTATCGGAGATATAATCGAGCAGTTCGCCGAAATCCAGGATCGTGACGATGGCATTGATGGATTCCCGCAGCACGTCCTGGTAGAGATACTTGTCCTGCAGGACCGACCGCTGGACGAGGTCCCGCACCGTCCTGCTGAACGGTGTGGCGAAGAACAACAGCACGATGACCGATAGCGAAAGAGGGATCGCGAAGACGCTCCCGGCAAAGGGCTCCAACAGCCGGAACAGGACCACATGGGCCCACGCGAACAATGCGAACAGCAGCAGGGTGCTCATGGTGTTCGAAATGACGATCCGTACGTCAAAGAGCCGATAGCGCGTGATGGCATAAAAGATCATCAGGACCCAGGGAAGGCTGAAGTAGGCGCTCAGCGTGGGTTCAAGCCCGGTGCCCGTGAACAGCTGCAGAAAACCGCCGACCACGGCGCCGCCGGCCCCGAAAATGATCGTGCCGGAGAGATACCAGCCGAGCTGTGACCGGCGATACCCCGTCAGGCGGCCTCTGAGCCGGAGGATCTCGTAGACCAGCCAGAAGACCAGCAGGCCCCCGATGAGACGCAGGGGCGCCTCGAGCGGGCCGGGGCTATTGTGATAGGGAAACGGAACATACCCGTTCGTCACGATCAGGTCCGTGAACAGGCAAAGGGCCAGCACAGCCGTCCAGAAAGGATAGAGGACCATCCCGGCGATGCGGGCCCGTCGGCTCCGCTCGTCCTTCAGGAAAAGCACGGACTGGAGCGCCGTCGGGACCGTGAACCAGCCGATCCAGCTGAGCCGGGCGAAAACAATATGGTCCAGCCCCATGGACGACCGGATGTACATGAACGCCGCACTGAGCGACCACACGGCCGCTGCAATGGCGCAGGCAGCGGTGGCCTTGTTCACCGGGCTGTTGCGCGGGTTCTGGCGGAGCAGAAGAATCCCGAGCAAAAGCTCGAGACAGGCGACGGCAAGTAACGGAAATCCAAGGATCTGCGGTATGTTCACAACGCCTCCCCTATACATTTAATATAGCATATGGTTTTCCCGACACACAAGGATTCTTCTTAAATGAATATCGCTCCTGGCTGGGCCTGCTCCAACCAAAAATGAATTGACTTTGACACAGCGCTATGATAAAAACGGAGAAATTTCAACTTATTCCGTACTGAGAAAGGATTTTGTTACCATGACGATCGGCATTGCACAACGGGCCAAGGCGATCAAGCCGTCACCCACACTTGCCATGGCGGCGAAGGCCAAGGCCATGAAAGCGCAGGGCATCGATGTGGTGGATTTCGGCGTCGGCGAACCTGATTTTGACACGCCCGAGAACGTCAAGCAGGCGGGGATCAGGGCGATCCAGTCGGGCTTCACGAAGTACACCCCGGCCAGCGGCACCGATGAGCTCAGGGACGCGGTCGTTGACAAGTTCAAAAAGGACAACGGCCTCGCCTATGAACGGTCGCAGATCCTCATTTCCTGCGGGGCGAAGCACAGCCTCTACAATATCGCCGAAGCGCTCTTCGATCCCGGCGACGAGGTGATCATCCCCTCCCCCTACTGGGTCTCCTATCCCGACCAGGTGATCCTGAACGATGCCGTCCCGGTCATCGTGGAGACGACGGAGCAGGAAGGTTTCCGCATTTCGGCGGCCAGGCTCGAGAAGGCGATCACCAAAAAGACCAAGGCGATCGTGCTGAACAGCCCCTCGAACCCCACCGGCCTGGCGTACGACCGGAAGACCCTGGAGGAGATCGCGGCCGTTGCCGTTAAGCACGGGATCTATGTCATCTCCGATGAGATCTACGAAAAGCTCGTCTATGACGGGTTCACCCATATCAGCATCGCCTCCCTCGGCCCGGAGATCAAGGAGCTCACCATCGTGGTGAACGGCGTATCCAAGTCCCATGCGATGACCGGCTGGCGCATCGGCTTCGCGGCCGGGCCCAAGGACGTGATCACGGCCATGGCCAACATCCAGAGCCAGAGCACCTCGAACCCCGCGTCCATTTCCCAGAAGGCCGCCCTGGAAGCGCTGCGCGGCCCCCAGGATTTCCTCCCGGTGATGAACGCCGAGTTCGACAAGCGCAGAAAATACATGGTTGAGCGCCTGAACAAGATGCAGGGCGTGTCCTGCATGCTGCCTGTCGGCGCCTTCTATGCCTTCCCCAACGTTGCGAAGCTCTATGGACGGTCCGCGGACGGGAGGACCATCAGGAATTCGGCGGACCTCGCCGCCTATCTGCTGGAGGCGGCAAGAGTGGCGCTGGTGTCGGGCGACTCCTTCGGCGCCGACGCCTATATCCGGCTCTCCTATGCCACTTCCATGGAGATCATCAAAAAGGGCATGGACCGGATCGAAGAAGCAGTGAATGCGTTAAAGTAAGGCAGCAGATGTCAGACGATCGGACCGCAGACGGGATCAGATCCCTCAGGTTACTGTCTGTATATCTTTAGTCTGTCGTCTGTTTGTCTGCTGTCGGTGTATCTGCCATCTATTGTCTAACCTCAAGGAGGTTCCATGAAGATCGTTACCTATATCGTCATCGCGTTGCTGGTCGTGACCCTGGCCGGCGGAGCTTACTTTTTTCTCACTATTTACAATCCCATGGCCGGAGAATACGCCAAGCTCCAGGCGGGCCAGCCGGAGTTCGAAAAAACGCGGAAAGAGCTTAACCAGTTCAAAGCAAAGGAAAAGCAGGAAACAGGCTGGATGGACGCCGCCCGGCAGGCGCTCAAGAAAGGCCTGGAAAGCGAGATCACCGCCGGCAGGGCCGAGGTCGTAGCAGCCGGCAGCCGGATCATCGTCAATATCGCCGAAGGCGTCCTCTATACCCCCCAGTCCGTCACCTTTGGCCGGGAGAGCAAACCGGCCCTCGACAACCTGGCCGCGCTCCTGAAGGAGCTCAAGGACAAGGAGATCGTCGTCGGGAACATGACAAAGTCCGCGCCGGCGCAGGGAAGGGGCCGAAAAAGGGTCCCCGCCAGGGACGGCCGGACCCTGGCCTCGGGACGATCCCTGGAGTTGGTGAAATACCTGGCGAAGAACGGTGTGACAGCTGAGGCCCTTGTAGCAGCGTCCTACCCGGAGAAAGTACCCGATCGCGGGTTCAAGATCAAGGACCAGAAGACGATCATCGTGATCACCGCGCCGGCGTCAACATCGCCGGAAGCCGCCGCACCGAAGCAGGAGACCAGGACCGCGCCCGCGGCCCAGCCGACGGCAACGATTGCTGCCAAACCAACGTCAACACCGGCGACCAAACCGACCGCAACGGCCGCAGCACCTGCGCCGCAGCCGAAGTCGATCCCCATATCCACGGTGCCGCCGAAAAAGGCCCCATGATCGAGCGGCCGTCCACGCGGTCATGCTGCACGAGCGGCCTGGCCCTGATGCGGATACCGCACCGCTGCTCTGTCCCCTCTTGTTCCCATTCGTTCGTTGTTTCGAAGGCATGTGCTGCAGGTGATGCGCACCACGCGGGGTCCCATGTCGGATGAACTGAAAGCACGCATCGACCGGCTCAAGCTGGAGCTGGAGCAGGAACGGGCCCAGGTCAACTGCATGGGGAACCTGCTCGAAAAATCGAACAATCAGGTCTTCACCTTCTACCACATCTCCAAGACCATCGCCGCGACCAATGATTTTCATGAGATGATCCACCTGATCATGGGGACGCTCAGAAAATCGATCCCCTTTGACCGCGTATCGCTCTACCTTCTTGACGACAGCCGTAAAAAGCTGATGCTCACCTACTTCAGCGGATTCGAGATCTCCGATAAGACCTCCATCGGGATCGGCGAAGGCGTCCCGGGCAGGATCGTCGAGAGCGGCGAACATTCCCACATCCACGATCTCTCGCTTTTCTACGAGACCTTCAGCGATTTCATACATATCCCCGGCGAGGAAAAGCGGGACGGCGCGTACATCGGCGTCGCGCTCAAGTCGCGGAACACCACCGTCGGCGTGATCGGCATCGACTGCCGGGAGAAGCAGGGATTGAGCGTCGACGATATGGACTTCATGGCGCTGACCTCGCACCAGATATCCATCGGCATCGAGAAGGCCAGCCTCTTCATGAAGACCGAACAGCTCTCCCAGCTCGATGGCCTGACCAGCCTCTTCAATCACCGCGTGTTCGAGGAGAGGCTCGAGCAGGAAGTGAGCAAGCGGAGCAGGACCGGCAAACCCCTGTCGCTGATCATGCTGGACATCGACCATTTCAAGCAGTTCAATGATAATTTCGGACACCAGGAGGGCGATGCCATCCTGAAAGAGCTGGCGGTCGTCATCAAGGGCCAGTGCAGGCACACGACCATGGACGCCTGCTTCCGGTACGGCGGGGAAGAGTTTTCCGTGCTCCTGCCGGAGCTGGACATGGGCATTGCCCTGAAGGTCGCCGACAGGATGCGCGTGATCGTGGAGAACCATCCGTTCCGGATCAAGGAAAAGCATCCGGGGACGGCTTTGACCATCAGTCTCGGCGTTGCGGGATTGAGCGGAAGTGATGACATACGACCGGAAGAACTGCTCAAGAAGGCGGATGAAGCGCTGTATGCCTCGAAACGGAATGGCAGGAACCGGGTGACCGCGAGCCCGGCGCCAGCCGCGTAATTTTTCCTATCCCTGCCCCAGGGTTCCGCTCTGATCGGTCCCGGACACCCTGTTCCCCTGCTTGGTGAACAGGACGGAGTTGCCCAGGCCTCTTTTCTGCAGAACATACCGCATGGTCGTTCCCAACACACCGAAACCATATTTCACGCTGCGGCTGAAATTGATGGACGAGGCCTCTTCGAAATACTTCGCCGGACAGCTGATCTCCCCGATCCGGAAGCCGAAGTAGACGGCCTGGGCGAGCATCTCGTTGTCGAACACAAAATCATCGGAATTTCCCTCCAGGGGAAGCGTCTCGATGACCTCCCGGGTGAAGGCCCGGAAGCCGGTATGGTACTCCGACAGCTTCACGCCGAGGAAAAGGTTCTCCACGAACGTCAGGAACCGGTTGGCGATGTATTTGTAGAGCGGCATCCCGCCCGTGAGTGCCCCTCCGCCCAGGATGCGCGATCCCAGAACGACATCGTAGTGTCCCGACACGATCATGGACGCCATGGCCGTGACCAGCCGCGGCGAGTACTGGTAGTCCGGATGGACCATCACCACGATGTCCGCGCCGTGGCGGAGCGCTTCCCGGTAGCAGGTCTTCTGGTTGGCGCCGTATCCCCTGTTCTCCGTATGGATGACCGTCCGGATGCCGAGTTCCGCGGCCAGACGCGCGGTCCCGTCGGCAGACGCGTCATCGACCAGGATCACCTCATCGACATGATCGTGGGGGAGTTCGCTGTACGTCTGCCGCAGGGTATGCGCCGCGTTGTATGCCGGCATCACCACGACGATCTTTTTTCCGAGAAGCATCTAACCCATCTCCCGTTCTCCGCGAAGGACTGGTGCATTATACTGAAATTGAACAAACTCTGCAATTTCTTTGCATCATCGGATTCGAAGACGCAGGATGACCCGCCGTGATCCTGCATAGTGAGGACTGTCGATCCATCGTTACGTCGCGGGATCGATCGTGAAGGAGCGGTTACATATTGAAGAACTGCTGAAAAAGCGGAGGGGCGCTGAAAGAGCGGGATAGGATCGTCAGGACCGGTATGCGCTATGCTCAAGCGAGCATGCCCGGAGTTCATTCGATCTGCGTATATTGCCTGCTGTAAATCTTCTCCGTCAGAACGGTCTCGACAGTTTAGCCATGTAATACTGCGAGGTCGTTCGCAGATTGTCCTCGGCAGCGTCCTGCTTCCAATGATAATCCAAGTTCATAAAGATCGACCGTATCCGGTACTCCAGGCCTAAATGTGCCGAATGTGTCACGATCTCGTACTGGAAGGTCCTTCGGTATTCTTCCCGTACTTCAGCCCTGACTGACAGGCTCCTCGTCAGCATGATCGCGTAGTTGGCCGCCGCATAGTAAAGATCATCCTGCGTAATTGCCGTAGAAGGAAGTGTTGATAAAGAATAGGTTATGTGCGATGTGGTGTTTCCCCGAGCTGCACCTGCCAGGAGCGTCAGTTCCGCCGTTGCCGCATGCGAAACAGTCGCGGTGTAATTCAGCGTCCTGGTTTGATTGGTATTGCTCGAAAAAGCATAAAAAACGCTGTTAAACGACGTCATCTCCAATGTCTGGTAGTATCCCGATAGAGAAATATAGGTACGCGGCACCCGCTTTGATGACAAGAAAACACTATATCGCTGGCTTAGGACATTGTTCTCTGATGGACCATCATCGCGCCTGTTGCGATAGGTATAATCGAGCGATGCGGTTTCCTCTTTCCAGCCGATACTGGCAAGACCGAGGGTGACATTATTTTCATAATACCGCCCCGTTCCTTCCGGTCGTCCACCAGCAAGCTGGCCGGAGTACTTTGTAGTGCCCGAGCTCAGTCCATAACTCGTTCTGAATCCAAAGGGCCCCAGGAATTCCGGAGTGTATAATTTGCTATACAACGCTCCAACCGTAAGGCTTCCTGTCTCTTCCCTTGCCTTTTCCGCCTGCGTCGTCGCTGTGGCCTTTCTGACAAATTCGGACTGTCCATAGTCAACGCCGCCGTACAGGCTCAATTCAGGCAGCATTTTATAGGTCACTCGTGCCCCTGCACGTTCTGTGATAAGATTATCACGGTCAGAATACTGGTCGCTATAGTTCACATAGTAGGACTGGGAAATTCTCTTATCGTCGAACATGAGGTTCGCGTTATAGGATTCCCCTCCATATTTATTAGCATAATTGGTGATGTTCCTGACCTTGTTATCGGTCACTCTTGCATCGAGATTCAATTTCCCGGAAGGAGAGACCCGTATGTTCCCGTTAAAGAACGAATCGGTTTTGTCATATGAAGACCCGTCCATAAGGTTCTTGTAGTTTTCCATACGGCCGTCATAGTTGAGAATAACGGCAGAACTATAGAGATAGTTTATCGTTGCACGGGTGTTATCTCGCTCTTCATGCAGATAATTCGTCGATGAACTGGTCGTTTCGCTCTCTGTATGGCTTCGAGAAAGCGAAATGTCGGGAAGGGGAAATGGTGCCCGCTGACTGCCTGAAAAACTATCATTGTTATTATTATTGCTATTACTATTGATCGCTTGCCGCTTTCCCTGGTTAAGACGCAGGTGCAAATCCGCCCCATAGGTCGTCGTAGTGATATCGTAACCGCCGAGGTTCTGAGTGCCCTGATAGGAGGTGCTGATCTTACTGCCGTATAGGTCCCATGATATTTTCCGTGCCGGAAAAAATGACGCGGCAAGGTTGTAATCAAGCGAGCTGGAATCCGATCCGTTGTTTACCTTGACGGTATTATATCCCACCCCTGCCGTGTAACGCAGGAACCGTGGATCAAAAAGGAACGAAGATAAGGCTGCGCGATATGTCTGGCTGAAACTGGATGAGGAGGAATGCTGGTCCCCGATCTTTGTTTCATAGTGGCGGTAGGTAAATTCCACAACACCGTTAACAGTGTATTGGGCATGCACCCGGCCTGGGGAAATAATGGCAAGAAAGATAACCAGACCAAGCAATGATAATTTATAATATTTTGAAAACAATGGTTTTTAAACCCTTTAATGATATGAACATATTTATAGCAGTAAGTAATCATGCAAAAACACTGCCGCTCATGTAAATTATTTTCTATTATATTATCAAATAGATATGCATTAACTTCTGAAGGGAAACTGGTGAGTTGAGCGCAAACACTCAAGAGGTGAGTATTAATAATCAAACATTTGCTGCTATCGGATAACAAATAATCATTTCAACATATTGAAATACAATATAAATTCATTGGCTATCGGGAACTATCTGTACGGCGATACTACTATTATGAATTTATCATTTTTTAAGGATTGGAAGAAGATCTTAGTATCTCTATCTTTGCCCGCGCTCGCATATCAGAGGTCCAGGCTTGAAGCAACTCTTCTCGTTTTTTTGACTCGAGATCGTTCTTTAACCTGTCCCGGATCTCCTCGAACCCCACCTGATGCTGCGGCTTCCGTTCCTCGACCTTGACGATGAACCACATCTTTGCCGTTTTGATCAATCCACGGACCTCGCCCGGCTTCATCAAGAAGGCGGCCTCCTCGATCTCCGGCTCCAACATCCCCTTATGGACAAAGCCGATGTCCCCTCCTTTGATCCGGTAATCATCTTCGGACATTTTCGCAGCCACCGTGCCGAAGTCCTCACCCGCTTTCACCCTGGCATGGGCGTCCCGCGCCTTTTTCTCGTCCTTTGACGAGATGATCCGCAGTCTCGCGCTTTCCGGCTGCACGAACTTGTCACGGTTCTTAGTGTAATAGTCCTTTACGGCGTCGTCGGTCATGCGCGCTGGTTCAGTCACCATTCTCGCTATCACCTGGGAAACAAGAACTTCTCTTTCCATACGAGAATAGAGATCGTCCTCCGTGATACCCGCCTGTTCGAGCGCTTTCTTGAACGCTCCTTTTGACTCGAACCGTTCCCGGACCCTGCCAACCTGCTCCTTCACAAATTTTTTATCCGGCTTCATCCCCTTCGCCAGGGCATCCTGATACTGCAGTTCGCGGGTGGTCAGGTTTTCCAGCGCATCGGTCCGGAACTGCTCTCTTTTCTCTTCCGATATTTTCCCATGAAACGACATTTTGGGAATAAGCCGGCCCACCTCTTCCGCGAGCTGCTGTTCCGTGATGACGGCATCATTGACCTTCGCCACGACGGCGGCAGCGGCGTGCAACGCGAACGGAACAAGAAGGAGCAGCAGCAGAAACGCGATTCGCCTCATGAGAAGGTCCTTTATTCTTCAGAGATTTCACAGCATGTGCGGCGGTCTGTGACCCTGACGTATGCAGGAACTCGGGAGCTATCCGACTCAACGTGCAGAAAAGGCTAATAATGCCTTACGAGCTACTTCGGCGGTGAAGGGGTCAAATATTTCTTATATTCTTCGGGATTTGCTTTTATCCATTTATCGCTGAAATACTGATACACGCAAACCCGGTTATTCAACGCATCGACCACATAGATCCTGTCATTTTCGTCGATATACATCCCCGCCGGGGACTGGAAGAAGCCGCCTGCCTTTCCAAAGCTGCCGAAAAAGATCAGAAGTCGGCCTGTCTCATCGAACACCTGAATGTTGGAAAAACCCGCGTCAGCTACGTAGATATTCCCGTCGCTGTCCACCGCAATGCCCTTCGGCCGGGAAAAGTTCCCCGGTATATCTCCAACCTCGCCGAACTTTCTCAGGAACTTGCCGTCCTTGTCAAATACCTGGACCCTGAAGTTCTGGGTATCGGCAATGGCGATATTCCCGTTCCTCCTGTCCACCGCGACATTCGTGGGATAGTACAGTTCGCCCTCCTTAATGCCGACCGTACCAAAGCGGAGCAGTTTCTGTCCGCTGAGCGAGAAGACCGTCACCCCATGCCCGAAGCTGTCGGCAACATACAGGCGGGACAGGCTCTCGTTGATAGCAAGCCCGGCAGGCCGCTGAAAGTCCTCGGAGGAGCCGAACGACGTCTTATGGGTTCCCTTTTCATCGAACACATGGATCTTTTTTTGATCGGAATCAGCAACATAGACAGTTCCGTTCTTTGCGGCGGCAATGCCGGTGGGAAGCCCGAACCTGAATAACGGCTGCTCGCCCAGCATCGCTACCTTGCGCTCTTTCGGATTTATCACTGCCACACCCGGCGCATTTCCTGCCAACGTCACATAGATGCTGTCTCCAGTGGTCGCAACACCATAGGGTTTTATCATTGACCGGACCCTTGGGACACCAAACAATTTATCGAAAAAAGAAACCTGCTGAAAATCAGGTTCCCCATAATAACTCATCAAATACGCGATGCGGGGATCGTTTGGCAGTTCAGGATAGAGTATCACGGATTCCTGGCGAATTTTGGCGGGCGCGCAGGCGAACAGCATTAATGCCGAGATTACCATCGTCATCTGATAAAGCACTCTTTTCTGTAGCATCGCTTCACTCCGTATAGGTCGAATTACGTCAGCACTATCCAGGTCTCTGCCACTGGGATTTTCCGGCTTGCAGGCAAGCACAAGCGTGCTGGCGCTGTCCGCGAAAACTCCTGATGTAGGTAAGTGATAGATATTACATCAGACAGGAGAAGTAAGTCAATTACAATGACAAAAATGTTGATGGCAGCACGAACCTGCTAGAGCAAGATATGAACACTGGACCGAAATGTTGGACGTGCATCTCGCGTGCCGAGCTTTTACCGGCACACCTGCTCGACTGAGTCAATAAATAATATGATCGGGTAGGAGGCGGGGTCGCCCCCGCCGTCCTCCCACACCACCGTACGTGCC